>Ga0209624_10001143_pt1 | contig 21678 bp, 21 predicted proteins | sample JacPinW_OM2H0_O1_FD_188565 | JGI IMG/M metagenome (GOLD analysis project Ga0209624, IMG submission 188565) | Forest soil microbial communities from Algoma, Ontario, Canada - Jack Pine, Ontario site 1_JW_OM2H0_O1 (SPAdes) (version 2) | ecosystem: Environmental > Terrestrial > Soil > Boreal...
CTTGACCTCGCCGGACTCTTCCGGAACAAGGATATACATCTGTGTTAATGATTCGACTGTCGCGCATGGGTGCGCGCAAGCAACCGCATTACCGCATTGTGGTCATCGAGAAGGCGCGCGCGCGCAACGGCCGGCCAGTGGAAGTTGTCGGGACGTACAACCCTCGAACTAACCCCGCCAGCGTGGACTTCAAGCGCGACCGCGTGGATTACTGGGTTTCAAAGGGCGCGCAGATGTCAGAGCGGGTGGGCAAGCTCTACTCCAAGCCCCCGGTCGCCCCAGCGGTTCCCGCGGCATAAGAAGATCTCATGACTGAACCCGCTGGAAATGTGCGCGCTCTCATCGAGCAGATTGCGAAGTGGATCGTCGACGCTCCCGATCAGGTTTTCGTTGACCATCTCGATGACGACGTGATCGAACTTGAAGTCGCGGAAGGTGACGTGGGCAAGGTCATCGGTCGCCAGGGACGCAATGTTCGTGCCCTGCGCACGCTCCTGAGCGCGGCGGGGGTTCGCGCGCGCAAGCGCTACACCCTGGAAGTCATCGACTAGAAGATCCGCGACCGAACTAGGAAACGGCACCGAACTGAAACGGCGAAGAGCCAGCGCCGGGCAGGGAACTGGACCATTCGCGATCCTGAAACAAGTGTTGAGTTCATTACCCTGGCCCGCGTGGTGAAGACGCAAGGCCGCCGTGGCGAAGTTGCGGTCGAGATTCTCAGCGACGCGCCTGATCGATTCGCAGTAGGTATGAAGTTGTCGGCACTGCCGCGGGCACCGGGTACCGGCCGCCGCGAACTGGAAATCGAGGAACTCTGGCCGCACAAGGGTCTGCTCGTGCTGAAGTTCGCCGGAGTGGATTCGATCTCCCAGGCGGAGACGCTGGTCGGAAGCGAATTGCAGGTGCCGCGCAGCCAGCGTTTGGAACTGCGGTCGGGTTGGAGCTACGTGAGCGACCTGGTGGGTTGTACGGTGCTTGACCACGGTCGCGAGATCGGGCGTATTGAAGATGTTCAGTTTGGAGCGGGCGAAGCGCCTTTGTTGATCGTGCGCGACGGGGCGGCGAAGTTGGTCGAGATCCCGTTCGCTGAGGCGTATCTCGATGGGGTGGACGTGGATCGCAAGCAGGTCCGCATGAAATTGCCCGAAGGCCTGCTGGAAGTGAACGCTCCGCTTACAGCAGAAGAGAAACGGGAGCAGGCGCAGCGAACTGGAAAAGGCATTAAACACAGGGGACCTCAGGGTAAAACCTCTGTGTAACCCTGTGCCCTCTGTGTTAAAGGTTTTGATCTGCGATGAAGGCCGACATTGTTACCATCTTTCCGGACTTCTTTCGCGGGCCCTTGGAATACGGCATCACACGCCGGGCTCAGGAGATGGGGCTGGCGGAAATTGGGGTCCACGATCTGCGGGAGTTTACCCACGATCGTCACCGCACCGTGGACGACCGGCCTTTTGGCGGCGGCGAAGGCATGGTGCTGAAGCCGGAACCGCTCTTTGAGTGTTTGGAGTCGATGGACCTCGCACCGCGCGAAGTTCGTGTCGCGGGACGGGTGAAGCAGTCAGTGGTTTTGCTTTCGGCACAGGGACAACGGTTCACGCAGAAAGTCGCGGCAGGGTTGGCTTTGCTGGATCGCATCGTTTTAGTCTGCGGGCGATATGAAGGCGTGGACGAGCGGGTTGCGGATTTTCTCGCCGACCGGGAGCTTTCCATCGGCGACTATATTCTGAGCGGCGGGGAACTGGGTGCGGCCGTGATTGTGGAAGCGGTGATGCGGTTGCTTCCCGGTGCGGTAGGGAACGAAAGGTCAACCCAGCAGGAGTCATTCACCGTTGACTCGAAAGCGAAAGACTTGGACGGTGTGGATTCGACTTGCGGGTCGAATGGATTGCTGGACTATCCGCACTACACCCGGCCCGCGGAGTTTCGCGGGCTCGCAGTACCGGAGCCGTTGATGTCGGGCAACCATGAAGAAATTCGGAGATGGCGTCGGCAACGGGCGCTGGAGAAGACATTCCGCAACCGTCCTGACTTGCTGGAAGGTGCGGCGCTAAGCGAGGAAGATGAGAGGTTTTTGGCGGGGATCAAGCAAGGCGCGATAAAGAAAGATCGCGGCTGACTTTACTAAAGATCAAGAATTCAGAAGGATTAATCATCATGTCGAACTTAATCATCGAAAAACTGCTGGCGAAAACTCAACGCACTGACATTCCGGCGTTTCACTCCGGAGACACCATTCGCGTGCATGTGAAGATCAAAGAAGGCGACAAAGAGCGCGTGCAGGCCTTTGAAGGCGTGGTGATCAAGCGCGACAACGGACCGCAGGCCAGCTTTACCGTCCGGAAGATCAGCTTCGGACAGGGCGTGGAACGCATTTTCCCCGTTCACTCCAAGGTGATCGACAAAGTGGATTTGCTGCGCTCGTCCAAAGTCCGCCGCGCCAAGCTTTATTATCTGCGCGGCCTCAAGGGCAAAGCAGCGCGTCTGCGCGACGTCGAAAAACCGAGCTGAAGAGCATTCTGAACACCGTCCGCGCTGATCTTCATCCTGCCACTGCTGCCATCGGCTCGGTGACCACTTCGAGGTCTGCGAAGTCATAGGCGCGGAGCTTTCGCAACCGGGTCAGTACATAATCGAGCAAGGGCCGGTCGCCTTGCCGGATCTCCTGAAATTCCACGCCCATGGCGCGGTTCTGCGCTGTGTATCTGACGTGCCCGCGCAGCGCGACGCTGACATCGCAGATATTCAATGCCAGCCGTAATCCAGTTCCCGGAGTTAAAAGGTCGCCGGCGCTGACCAAGCAGCCGTATTCGGAGATCTGTTCCAGGCGTCCGTCAAGACGCGATCCTCCGCCAATTTCGGCCAAATCGGCGTCTCCTTCTACGTCGTAACGCGGCCGTCGGCGGCGGTTTTGCTCGCCTCTGCCGAAAGCATTCATCGTGGTCTTCGGGTTTCGGCCGAATGATCTGCTTGATCCTGGCTTATTTGACCCTGGCTCATTTGACCCTGGAATGACCGGTAGATACTGCTCTTCCATTTGCCGCAGTTCTTCTTCCCAGGGAATCCTGCTGCCCTCGACACACTCTACCGTGAACTGGCCGCGCAGCGTGGAATCGGGATCCGCGGTCCAGACCACCTGACAGACGGACTTTTGACGGCCGCGCTCGACCGTAATCAAATCTCCCACCTTGACGTTCCTGGAAGTGAGTAATCGCGCACCGCGCGGGTGGATGTCATAGGTGCAAGCCAGTTCGATCCCGGTGCGGATACCGTCCCGCATGTGAGTTAGCCGAACGGGAAGTGCCAGATGGATCAACTTCTCAACCGTTGCGCTTTCCTGGGGTCGAGGCGCAGCATCTCGTGGCAGAGCATCTGGCTGCGGCTGGATGATCTCGTTCACCGTTATTCCTCGCGAACGGGGGACTCGAGTCAACATAGCAGTACATGTCCTAGTGGACAATGTACGTCCGTAATCAAAGTAATGGTTACTGTGCGCGGTTACGGGCGCGGAGAGTGCTTCTTGGTGGTTCTGCATTTTCCCGCTTGCAGGAATACACGGTGGCAAGTGAAGATGGTGGACACCCTTTCCTTTCAATGTCGAGCCCTGCGAAGGTTTCGCCCGAGTTCGCGCTTTCTCCGGCTGCGGCGAAACTCCGTCTGCTGAAGAAGCTGCGCTGCACGCTGCGTTATGAAAAAAATGCGTGGGCAACCGGGGCGGCGATGGTGGCTGGAGTGGATGAGGTGGGGCGCGGATCTTTGTTCGGTCCGGTGGTGGCGGCGGCGGTGATTCTCGAACGCGGCTACCGGATTCGCGGGTTGCGCGATTCCAAGTTGCTGCTGCCGGAACGCCGCGAAGTGCTGGCGCCGCGCATTCGTGAACATGCCATTGCCTGGGCGGTTGCCGCGGTAGATTCCGCGCGCATCGACCAGATCAATATTTACCAGGCGTCGCGGGTTGCCATGCGCGAGGCGGTGATGCGACTGCAACCTGCTGCGGACCATCTGCTGGTCGATGCCGTTTGCCTGGATTGTGACCTGCCGCAAAAAGCCATTATTCATGGGGACGCGCTCTCGGCGTCGATTGCGGCGGCTTCGATTCTCGCGAAGGTGGAGCGTGACCGCATGATGTGCGAATGGGATGCGGTCTTCCCCGAGTATGGGCTGGCTTCGCATAAGGGCTACAGCACGCCGCAGCATCTGGCTGCTTTGGAGAAGTATGGTCCGACGCCGCTGCATCGGCAGTCGTTCGCTCCGGTGTGGAGTAATCCGGTGGAGCAAGTGGTCTTTGAATTCGACTGACGTTGCGGGCTTCGGGCTTCGGCTTTCGGGCTTCAGCCGGGCGAAAATATTCTTTGTGCTTTCGGAACTGGTATTCACTTTAAGGTAACAGGGTACCCCCTCCCCACCCCCCTCGATCTTTGAAATCATGACACTACGGCGTTTTTCCCGGTAAAATCCGCGGGACAAAGGACTTATATACTAAAATCTAGACAGCAACGGACTTAGGGGCGCGACGATCGGGGTTCGTCCGACTGTTACGGCCTCGACCATGATTACTCATGTTTGGGGCTTGGCACAAGGTTACATGTCACACACTGGCGCTGTGGAAATCTTTGGGCGGTCGCGATGTTTTTACGCCGGCGATTAAAGGTCAAGATCCCCGCCCAAGCGAAGCTTCTGATTTTCGCTTGACAGCCCCCTCCTCTCAGTTAATCTTCCCGCATGAATCCAACTCTCAAGGCGGTTCTCTGGGCAGTGGTCTGGTTCGTCCTCGGTCACCTCAGTTGCGCGGTCATGCACCACTGGCATCACATGGCGCGATAGATAACCTCGGTTTCCATGGTCAGTTGGTAGGGCTGTGGATGATGAGGTTAGATGTCATTAGGACAAGCCCACGCTCGGATGGGACGGCGGGCTTGGTGGTCAGGGTGCCGTCCCTTCGGGACTCAGTTCCGCCCGTCCTGCCTACCCCGCACTTACGTGCGGGGCTAATGTATGCCGTCGCTTCGCGACTGAAAACCCGTTTGTCCGGCGGTCTGGTTGTTCAGGGTGTCGTTTAGATCATTGACCAGCTTTGTGTTGTTAACGAGTGCCTTGCGGAGAATTTCTGCTTGTTGTTTGGCTGTGGGCCAATCTTTTTTCTCGACTGCTTCCGTTAGTCCCGGCAACTCGAGGTGCGCGTAGGTGAAACGCGCGCCGTAGAGGATGTGTTTGAACCACGGTCTGCCGGGGATGCCATCGGGGTTGAGCCAGTTGCGTTCGACCTGCATGGTGCCGTGGTTGATGGTTGCGGCTAGTTTGGGATCGAGTGCGCCAGCGGCTAGGGCTCGGCTCGCTGATTCGTCCAAGCGTTTGCCTGCGGCTTCGAATTCGTCGATGGCGTCGAGGACTGGCTTTAAATCCAGTGGTGGCGTCGGCCGGGCTTCGCCCGGCTGGACAGCCGAGGACGGCTGTCCCCACATGTTCTTCTCTTTGCTTAATTCATTTACGAACTGGCGGATGTTGCTGGCGTAGCTGGCGAAGTCGAACGGCAGCAGGTTGGCGTTGGCGAGGCGCAGGGCGAGTACGCCCCACAACTGCGACATGAGAGTGTGATAGCGGTAGCCGGGATCGCCGAAGTGGTTCATCCAGAAAAAGTCGTCGTAGGCGGAGTGATACACACCGTAGGGTCCATCGAACTGCAGTCCTAGGACGGGCATGCCTACGAAGTTGAGGAAGACGGTGTGGTCGGAGCCGCTGCCGATGCGGGTGTCGGCCAGATTTGAATCAGTGACGTTCGGGTCGATCCCTTCCGCTTGTTTGGCGTCACGGCGTTCGCGCATAGACGACTCCTTCCAGGCTTCGTACAGAGTTTTGCCCGAGGGATCCCGCAGGGTGCGAGTGGCTTCGACGAGCATCGGGGCTAGCGACGCTACTGCCTGACCGTGGAAGATCGGTCCCGAAGTCGCCTCATCGACATTGATATAGGCGACTGCTTTGCTGCGGAGCTCGTCGGCGAACTGCTCTCCCCACTCGGTGGAGCCGGTGAGGCCAACTTCTTCGCCGTCCCAACTGCAGAAGATAAGGGTGCGACGCGGGCGGGTTCCGGCTTTGGCCAGCTTTCCCAGGGCGCGGGTTAGCTCCATCAAGGATGCGGTGCCGCTGCTGGGATCGACTCCGCCGAAAACCCAGGCGTCGCGGTGATTGCCGAGCACGATCCAGTCGTCGGGCAACTGAGCGCCGCGAATGCGGCCTTCGACGACGTAATACGGCTGGGTGGAGTTGTCCATTTCGATCTTTACGTGCACGCGCACGCGATTGCCGCCGAGGTGATATTTGATGGGCAGTCCGCCCTGCCAGTTATCGGGCGCGACGGGGCCGTCCATTTGAGCTAGCAACGGCTTGGCATCGTGCCAGGAGAGCGGCAGCGCCATGATCTTCGGGATCGATACTGCTTGCTCGACTGGAATGCGTTTGGCGCCGGGAATGGAGGCCCATCCTGGAGTGAGCGGATCGCCGGGCACCATGAAGTCGTAAGTGATGGCACCGCGCTGGATGTGATACTCCGGGCCCCACGGGCCGTTGGGGTCCGCCTTGCCCTTCTTGAATCCATCTTCGGCGGGATCGCTGTAGATGAGGAGGGCGGCTGCGCCTTCGCGTTCGGCGGTGAGCGCTTTGAATCCGCGATAACTGTACGGATTTGAGTACCGCACCAGGACGACTTTGCCTTTGACGTCGATGCCTTGCTTGCGGAGAAGTTCGTAGTCTTCTGGATTGCCGCTGTGGGCATAGACGAGCGGGGCCGTGACCTCGCCAGAGGCGGACATGCCGCTCCATGCCGAACTTATGCTCTTGTTCTTCAGGTCCGGATCGCCGGGGATGGGCAGCTCGCGCAGTCCGGCGCGATAGTGAACCGGCGCCACCATTTCCAGGAAGGTGCTCTTTGGATTGCTGCCGTAGACGTCGTAGCGGCGGATGATTACGTCTTCCAGACCTTCGTTCCGCCACTCGTCGGCGATGTAGCGGGCCAGTTCGTTGTTGCGGGGAGAGCCGGCGACGTGCGGCTCGGCGGTGAAGATCTTGTGCTGGCGACGTTCTTCGTCCGGCGAGGGAATGGCTTTGAACTTGTTCTCGAGTTCAATTTCGTGAGCCGCGGCGGATGGAGTGAAGCCAAGGATGGAGGGCTGGGTTTGGGATTGGATGAATTTTGGTGATTGGAGGGCTAGCGTTAGAAGGACGCTGATCGACAACGACATGGGCCGGCGCATGCTCATGGGTGGCAGCTCCTTGCGGACTGGATTCAAGTCTTTAACACAGGGGACACAGGGGCCCACAGGGTAAAGCCTTCACTCTACTTTCAGCATGGTCGTCTTAATTACTTCGCTTTGTAGATCTCCGACAGCAAATCGGGCTTTGATTCATCCCGTACCAGATGAGGGTAGCGTTCGCCGCCGTGGTAATCGAGCTTGTAGGTCTTGAAGTAATCGGTGTTCTCGACCAGCAGTTCGAGAGGAGCGGTGTCGCTCTTGCCGGCTCCGAGGGCGTCGCGCAGGACTTCCGCAGTGTAGTGGCGGCCGTTCACTGCGATTAACTTCATGCCGGGGCCGATTCCAGCCTGAGCGGCGGGCATCCCTTCGATGGTGTCGGTGATGGTGCCGTCTTCGTTCAGGTCAATCCCGATCGAATACTTCACGTCGACGAAATGCTGGTTGCCCTGGCCGCCACGCTCCATTTCGGATGGAACTTCGTCGTACACCAGCTTCCACCCGCTACCTTCAATTCCGCCGAGCGGGGCGCCGGGGCCGTGATTCGTCAGCCGCTCGGTCCAGAAGCCGCGCCAGTCGTAGGGTGCGACCTGATTCAAGGTGTTGACGACATCCTCGAAAGTATAGGGTTTCACCATGGGCGCAGTGCTGGGAGCACCGTGGAAGAGGTGGCAGAAATCATCCAATGTTTTCTTGCCTTTGGTTTGCTGGCGGATGATGACGTCAGCCCACAGCCAGTTCAGGGTGTCTTCGTCATAGAAATCGGTTCCGCGGCGCCAGGATTGCCAGGCATGGGGAGAGAAATAAAGCTGCGGAGCGGCATCGGCTGTGTCCTGCAGATTGCGCCATTCGCGGCCCGGAGTATGGTTGAGGGCGGCGGCGGTCATGCTCAGATCGTCGCGCGCTTCCTCCGGAGTGAGCAATCCGCTGCGAGCGGTCAGCACCGTGCCGAGATAATTCGTCAGACCTTCGTAGACCCACAAGAGGTCATCTTGCATCGGCTGTTGATAGTCGGGTGTGGCGAGACCGGCTGGACGGCGGTATTTTCCGTTCCACGAATGCACGTACTCGTGGGGGAGCAGGCTGGCTTCACTCTTGCGCATACTGTCATCGACCAACCCGCGCTCGTCGACGCGGCTGTCGTCGGATTCGTGGTGCTCCAGTCCGAAGTGAGCTACATGATCGCTCAGGCTGTACAGGAAATGGTAATCGCGATAGTGATGTGCGCCGAAAAGCTTGTTCGCCTGTTCGACGAGATTCTTGTAGTGATCCCAGACTTCCTGGGGAGGGGCAAGAGCGGCGGCACTGTCGGCGGCAACATCCATCTCGACCAGCGGGTCGTCGGCAAGCTTGACGACTTTGAGGAATTCGCCGGTGATTACGGGAGAATCGACCAGCGTGGTGAGGGATGCGGGCTGAAACATGATTTGCGTGTCGCCGCTCTGGCCGGTCAGCGACGTGGATGCGATCGGCAGCGGCGTGCCATATTTCCAGCCCGGGGGGAGTTTCAGGCTGGCCACGTAGGTGAGGTCGTCTGACTTCCAGCCTTTGGGGTAGAGCAGCACTTGATTCCAACTGATGACGGCCATTTTGTCGGTGGCGGAAGAACCTGCGGAGAAGCCGCCTTCGAAGGTTGCGGGAGAGAGGAAATCGAGTTCGGCGTTTACTTCATTCTCGCCGGGCGGAACCTCGACGTGGATGGTGAAGCCGTCGAGCAGATCGCGGCGCCACTTCAGGGGTTTACCGCTGGCGGTGAATTTAAGTCCGGCCAAGTCGATCACTGGGCCGTCGGGAGCGTGCTCGCCGGGAATCCACTTCGGGTAATAAAGTGTCAGGTCGCCGGGAGCGGCGGGGATCTTTAGTTTAGCGTGGAAGATCTTGCGGGGAGCCGAAGTGGCGTCCACAGAGATGGTGACGATTGGCGGTGTGGCTGACCAGCTGAAAAGTGAGGATAAAAGAACACAGACTACTCCCAAGATGTTTGAGAGTTTCATTATGATGGCCCCCATTGGTTCGATGAAGCGATTCCCATTTGCGCGTGCAGAATTTTAGACTATACCAGTCCGCGACAGGGGCAGTATAGGGACGGTCATCCATGGATGCACCAGCGCTGCTATCATTTGCACGATGTCGCGGCGGGGGAAGTTCATCACTTTCGAAGGGCTCGACGGAACCGGCAAGAGCACGCAGATGCGCAAGCTGGCGGGTGCTTTGCGCGCGGCCGGGCATAAGGTGGTGGAAACGCGCGAGCCGGGAGGAACGGCCACGGGCGAGAAGATTCGGCGGGTTTTGCTCGACTCGGCGACGGAGGGTCTTTCGCCGTTCGCAGAAATGGCTTTGATGTTCGCATCGCGGGCGCAGCACATTGCGGAGGTGATCCAGCCAGCGCTTGAGCACGGGCAGATTGTGCTCTGCGATCGCTTCACGGATTCGACGGAAGCTTATCAGGGCGGCGGCCGTAAGCTGGGCAGTGACATCGTGCTGAAGCTGCACCGCCTGCTTTGTGGAGATTTGCAGCCGGATCTGACGATCCTGCTCGATTCGGATCCGGCGATGAGCGTGGGGCGGGCGCGGCGGCGGAACCGGCGGGCTTCGCACGGTGTGGGCAAGAGTGCGGGCAAACATCATGCGGACGAAAACCGCTTCGAGCAGCAGAACCGGGGATTCTTCGCCCGCGTTCACGAGGGGTATTTGGCGATTGCTGCCCGGGAGCCGCAGCGGGTTGTGGCGGTGGATGCGCGGGGGACGCCGGGGCAGACGCATCGGCGGATTATGGAGGTTGTCGGTCGAAAGCTGAAGTTGGCAGTGAGGTGAAGCTTGGGGTTCTCTGATTTTCACGGCAACACGGAAACGGTGCATCGCCTGCGCGATATGCTGGCGCGGAAGCGCTTTCCGCATGCGGTCATTCTTTCGGGGGCGCGGGGTTCGGGCAAATATACTTTGGCGCTGATGCTGGCGCAGGCACTCAATTGCCTGGCGCCGACTGAAACGGATGGGCTGCCTGATTTCTGCGGGAAATGCGCGAACTGCCGCCGCATTGCCCAGGCTGCCGACCTCGATGCCCGGTTTGCCGAAGCTGTAGAGACGCGCGAAGGGCTCCGCGAAGCCGACAAGAAAGATACCCGGCTTTTCGTGCAGACTCACCCGGATGTGCTGATCATTCCGCCAGATCCTCCGCAGATGATGATCAAAGTGGATCAGGTTCGGCGGGTGATCGAGACCATTTATTACCGTCCTTCCGAGGCGCGGGAGCGGGTTTATATCTTTACCGACTCGGCTTTTATGAAAGAAGCGGCGAATTCGCTGCTCAAGGTTCTGGAAGAGCCTCCGGAGTTCGCTACGATTTTTCTGCTCTCGGAGAATCCGGGGGAGTTGCTGCCTACGATTCGGTCGCGATCGATGGTGTTTCCGCTCGCCGCCTTGCCTGTCGAGGAAGTGGAGCGCTATTTGGCCGAGCAGCGTCCGGAATGGAAGGCACCGCAACGCTCTCTGGTTGCCAGACTGAGTGAAGGCGCCTTGGGGAAGGCCCGCACCTTCGATGTGGAGGCCTATGTGGCTGCCCGCGCTGACGCGCTGGCTATCCTTAACTCGGCGCTGGTGGGAGGCGAACACACTCAGCTTTTCAAGATCACGGAATCATACCGCGCCGGCGCTGAGGGGCGGGAGAAGACGGAACAGCTTCTCCGAACGCTCTACTCGCTGCTGCGTGATCTGATGTTTCTGGGGTCACAATCGCCGGAACTTGTCCATAACACCGACATTCAAAACCAGCTCACGAAACTGGCTGAGTCCGCCGATTTCGAGTGGATCGCCGCGGCTTCTGACCGGCTAGCCGAAGTGGAACGCGGTATGCGCCGGAACCTGCTGCGGTCGTTATCGCTCGATAGCCTGAGCCTGGCCCTGGAGAAGGTAACGTAGGCAACTCTAATCCTCTTGTTTTCAGTGTCTTGCCTAGATTACCTTTGGTGGTTCTACGTCCTTCAGATAGATTGCCCCTGCCCTCCTCCGCGCCTATAATTGACATACTCTGGTTTAAGAATTCTCCGTCAGGTCCCGGGGTAGGAAGGTGCGAGGGTGAAGTCTGCCTTCGCCGAATTGTGTTTAGGAACCCGGTTATGCGAAAGCGCCTGCAAATCGCCCTGATGGCCAGCACCGTAGCCGCGACCTCTCTTTCTCTCTCGTTACCACTCCGCGCCGCGGAAGGTGGCGACGGACCGTCCGAAAAGATCACCGCAATCACGGCAACCGACGAGCACGGCCGCAAGATTTATGTGAACGAGTCTGTCCCGGCCAGCGCGGCTCATCATACGCAAGAGCCGGAAGCGCCCCGGCGCAAGCTGATGTACTGGAGTTCCAAGGAGAATCGCTGGAAGCCGGTTCCCGGACCCAACGCGGCGGCGATGCGCGCCGCGCGCTCGGCAGCGGCCGAGGTCAGCCAGTATCTGGGGCATGAGTCCAATCAGTCAGCGACGGCCAGGATTGTCAACGCCAATTTCCGCGGGCCGACCGCGACCCCCGGGGACATTGACAGCGCGATCGAGGAGGCGGCAGCCCGGCACAACGTGGACCCGAACCTGGTGCGCGCAGTGGTGAAAGTGGAATCGAACTTCAACCCCAACGCGGTTTCGCGAAAAGGCGCGATGGGGCTGATGCAGTTGATGCCCTCGACCGCGCGCCAGTTGAAGGTGAGAAATCCATTTGACCCGGAACAGAATGTGGACGCCGGCGTGCGCCACTTGAAGCAACTTCTGGAAAGCTATGACGGCGACATCAAATTGACCCTCGCCGCCTACAACGCGGGTGCGGGAGCGGTGGCGCGCAGTTCCGGCGTGCCGCGGTATGCCGAGACCCAAAACTACGTCCGGAGGATCACCAATCTGTACTACGGTGTATCCGACTTTAACTCGGGCGCTTCGCACGCTCCCGTTACGGTTCAGCGGGATTCGCGGGGCGTACTCTATATCAGCAACACAGATTAGGTTTGCAGCATCTGTTTTACTTTAATCTCTCTACGGTTCGTTCTGGCTATTAGTTTTCTGGCACCCAGGGCATTGGTTCAACTAACTAGTTACGAAGGCACAGGCTGGTACTAGTGAAGACCTCATCGCGGCAGCGTGGTGCGTGGGGAGCGTTGTTTGCGCTCGCCGTGTTCGCCGCGGTTACGGCTACAGCTCCGGCGGCGCACGCCCGCTCGCACCATTCCGACGCCTGGGCGCGGGAACGTTTCGCCAACGCCGAGCGCATGCGTGAGGCTCTGAACGGAAGGCCTCCTGCCGACCGAACCCGCCATGATTACCAGCGTGTTTTGAATGCCTACCGCTCTATTTATCTGGGGGCACCTGCTTCCACCAAAGCTGATCCCAGCGTAGTTGCGGTAGCCGAGACGCTGGTGGAAATGGGACGGCATTTCGACGACGACAAAATCCTCAACGAGGCCATCGAGCAATACAAATTCCTGCGCCGCGAGTATCCCGGCAGCAAGTACCGCTTCGACGGACTGTTCACCATCGGCGAGATTTACAAGGATGATCTCAACGATCCGGAAGCGGCGCGATCGACCTTTCAGGAGTTTCTGCATCGCTATCCACACAATCGGCTGGCTGACGGTGCCCGTGCGGCCATTGCCGAGCTGAACGTCGAAATGAACCGCGAGGCGCAGGCTGAGAAGGCAGCGGCGCAGAAGGTTGCCACGGAGAAGAAACAGCCAGAGAAAAGCGGTCACAATAATAAAGACACGAGAGAGGACGGAGACGGTTCGGCTTCTGATTCGGAATCAGGCAAGAACGAATCCTCGGAATCGCGCTCCGGGCGCCTGCCGCGCGTGACCGGCATCCGGCACTGGTCCACGCCTGACTACACTCGGGTTGCGATCGATGTTGAAAGCGAAGTGAAGTTTTTCTCGCAGAGGATCGACAGCCCGGCGCGCATCTTCTTCGACTTGCGCGATACCAAGCTTGCGTCGACCCTGGTCGGGAAGAGCTTCGACGTGGATGACGGCTTCCTGAAGAAAGTTCGCGTGGCCCAGTTTGCGCCGGGACGTACGCGGGTGGTGCTCGAGGTCGACAATCTTTCCGATTACGAGGCTTTCCTGCTGCCCAATCCCTACCGCTTGATCATCGACATTCACGGCAGAAATGGAAGGGCGAAGCAACTCAAGGACAAGGGCAAAGACGCGGAAGAAACTGCCTCAGCGCCGGTGGATGGTGCAGAGACATCGAAAGCCAGCGCAGACGCCAGCGATGATGCTGCGGCTTTGTCCGGGAGCAGCGTTGCGAATAAGAAATCCACAACGTCAGTGGTGAAGAAAATAGTCGAAGCCGGCGACGACGACGAGGAAGCCGGCGCTGCCCCTGTCGAAGTCACGAAGCGGAGCGTTCCAGGCGTAAAGCGTGGAGCTTCGCACACCCAGAATGCAGTCGCCGCCAAAAAGCCTGCGGCCAGCGATCTCGACAGCGATCCGGATACTTCAGATTTGAGTGCTTCGGCATTGCGAGGGGATGTACAAGGTCCCCGGCCCAAGTCCACGCGCACGCTCGCTTCGGGCAAGTCGGGAAGCGCTTCTGATCTGGACATTCACGAGGCGAGGCCCACTGCGGGCGGCGACCGTTCGCTGATTCGCGCCCTGGGACTGAAAATCGGCAAGATCGTGATCGATCCCGGTCACGGAGGCCACGATACGGGCACCATCGGTCCTAACGGCCTGGAAGAAAAAGAGCTTGTGCTCGATGTGGGCCGGCGCCTGGGCAAGCTGCTGGAAACGCGGCTGGGCGCGGAAGTGGTCTACACACGCAAGGACGACACTTTCATCCCGCTGGAGACTCGCACTGCGGTTGCGAATCAGGCGCGCGCCGATCTGTTTGTCTCCATCCACGCTAACTCGAGTCACGATCCTGACGCTCGAGGAGTCGAAACTTATTATCTGAATTTCACCTCGTCGCCGGAAGCGCTGGAGGTTGCAGCGCGCGAGAACGCGGTTTCGGAGAAGTCCATTTACGAACTGCAGGACCTGGTGAAGAAGATCGCGCTGAAGGAAAAGATCGAAGAGTCGCGCGAGTTTGCCGGGGACGTGGAACAGTCACTGCACAGCGGCCTTGCCGCCAAGAGCCCAGCGATTCGCGACCGGGGTGTGAAGAAGGCTCCATTTATTGTGTTGATCGGCGCCAACATGCCCTCGATTCTTGCCGAGGTTTCATTTGTCAGCAATCCTACCGACGAGCACCGTCTGGCCACCGGCGAATACCGCCAGCGCATCGCCGAGTCACTCTACCGTGGCATCGCCAAGTATGTGAACGGGCTGAGCGGAGTCAAGGTTGCCAGCAAGATAGACAAAACCGCCGGCCAGTAGCGCCAAAACCTCAGGAAGTGATTCTTAAGAGAAAGGCTGATTCGCGGCCCGTTGACCGTACCTCCATTGAACTGTACAGTTCAGAGAGGTGAAATGTAGAGATTATGGCTACTGGCACAACCACAGGAAAGAATGGCACGATAATCGTTTCGGTCGTGCGCGCCCGTGCGAATTTCGGAAAGCTCTTGCGTCGCGTCGATGACGAGCGCCGATCGTTGGTCATCGAGAAGCGTGGAACGCCTAAGGCGATACTGCTCAGCATTCGCGATTACGTGAAGCTGGCCGCCCCCGAGCCTGAGGTATTGAGAGTTATTGGCGAAGAGGCGGAGCGGAACGGCACGAGTAAATTGACCTCGCCTGAAATTGACCAAATCATTAAGGCTTCCCGGAAGCCGAAGCGGTAATGCTTTCCCTCCGGCTGGTAATTGACACGAATGTGTTAGTTTCCGCAGCCATCAAGCCGGCCGGGCTACAACGCACAGTTCTCCTACTCGCGGTCACCAAACCAGCGCGCCTCTACGGGTCCCGCTCCATCCTGGAGGAATGCCGTGAGGTGCTTGGGCGCCCGGAGCTGCGGATTCGCAAGGGAGCTCGGCAGCAGCTGCTCCAGCTCATAAAGAACCACAGCTTCACCATGGTCCCAGCCCGGCGACTGGACGTAGCCGCCGACCCCGACGACAACATCTTCCTGGAATGTGCGGAGGCTGCCCGTGCGGACTACCTGATCACGGGTAATCTAAAGCACTTTCCAAGGTTCTGGAAGGAAACCAAGATCATCACGCCACGGGAATTCATTAGTCTGGCCGCGCCTCACCTGATCAACTAGCGAACTTTCAGGAGGCTAGCTGGGGGGCGTCGGGTCCCGGCGTGGAAACTTTTTCTCTCCCGCTGTGGTCTAATTACAGTAGGCGTTCTGTGCCCAGCGGTGTATTCATGCGTGCCTCAAGGTTTGTACTCATCCTAGCTTCCATTGTTTCTCTAATCAGCGCTTGCCTCGTCAACGTGGTCTTCGCCGCCAGCCCGGGGGCGGATTCACCTGCGCCGCCGATCCTGCCGAAGCAGTTCTCCGAATGGCAGATTCAAGGCGCGGCGCAGGCTAGTAAAGATGCCGGTGCCGCTGACCCCACCAACGCGGCTCTGCTGAAGGAATACGGCTTCACGGATTTCGAGGCCGCAACCTATAAGAGTGACGACGGGCGGACGTTGAAGATCCGCGCCGCGCGCTTCACCGACGCCAGCGGCGCCTTCGGGGCCTACTCCTTCTACTTGCAGCCAGAGATGGCGCGGGAAGAGATCGGCGACCAGGGCGCATCGCTCAATCAGCGAGTTCTGTTTTACCGCGGACACATTGTGATTGAGGCCGTATTCAGCCAGTTGTCGGTGATGTCTGCAGCGGGGCTGCGTGAGTTGGCTGGTGTCTTGCCTCGTCCCGGCGGGAATGCCGGCAACCTGCCGCCGATTCTCGCCTTCATGCCGCACCACGGCTACTCCAGGAACACCGAGAAATACGCCGAAGGACCTCTGGCTCTGGCGGCGATCGCGTCTCCACTGCCCGCGGATCTGGTGGATTTCAGCGCCAGCCCCGAAGTCGTGCTCGGGCAGTACTCGACTTCAAGCGGAGATGCGACGCTCATGCTGATCGAGTATCCGACGCCCGCATTGGCGGCGGAACATCTCCGCCGCCTTGACGCCGCTCACGGTGCTGCTCAACCCCAGGCCGGAGTTGCGGGGATTGAAAACGTTGGCCCGTTCTTCGATAAGCGCACTGGGCCGATCATTGCGATCGCCGCAGGTCCGCTTTCTCAGAGCGACGCGCAGACTTTGCTGGGAGCGGTGAACTGGACGCCCAGCGTCACGTGGAACGAGAACACGTATTTCGACAAGAAAAACAACATTGCAAACCTGCTGGTGAACATTATTCTGCTGTGCATTCTCGTGGGTGCGATATCTCTGGCTGCCGGAGTCGCTTTCGGGGGCGCTCGCATTCTTTTGCGGCGGTTTTTCCCCGGTCCCGTGTTCGGTCGTCCCGACCAGACCGAGTTCATTTCCCTTCAGTTGGGAGAGGCGGCGCCTGAGTCCGGGGCTCGTCCTCCGGCCACGACGGAGCCCTCCAAGAGTTCTTAAGTGCCTCAGGAATATTGGCTTACGGGCATTTCAGTGACCTTCTGTCTCAAATTGAAACGGTTTCACAGAATGTTGATTCATTCTGTAAATGATTGAAACTAAAGACATTTATTTCCCAAAAATTGCTTGACACCCTGCTTTTTCGGCTCATAAGATTTTGTGCAGAAAGTTTTGACGGGATCTTTTGCCTCCGTTGGAACTATTCTCCCTTGAAAAGAAGAGGCCGCCCTGTTGCCGGGTGGCCTTTTCGTTTTGCTCGCGAATTATCCGCATTCTGTTGAGCAACGCGCTGCATTAAGATTGCAGCGGCGAGAAACGCTTTCACTGAACTCTTGACGGCGATTTGCGTATCATCTTTGGGTAAAGTGTGTTGAGCAGTGTTTCGCGGCATCCGGCTCTTCAAACGAGGCGGCGGGAGGGAATCATGTTCTGCGATGGATGCGGCACAGCAGTGCAGCCCGGTCAGGCCTTTTGCAGCAAGTGCGGCAAGCAAGTCGTGGGATCCGTGAGGGCGGTGCCGCAGCGCCCCGGACGCGTCCAGGGGCACCTTCACTTGCTGGGGATACTCTGGCTTGCCATCTCCGCGTTCAACACTATTGGCGGCGTGATTTTGTATGTTCTTGCCAACACGTTGTTTGCTCATCTGCACGAAATGGGTGCGCCGGAAGCGCCCACCGCGTTTTTGCGTCCACTGCTGAGCGTGCTCGGCATTTTCGTCCTGGCGAAAGCCGCCTGCGGATTCATCGCCGGCTGGGGATTGATGCAGCGCGAACCCTGGGCTCGAGTCATCGCGCTGGTGCTGGGCTTCATCTCGCTGTTCAATGTTCCTTTCGGCACGGCCGTCGGCGTGTACACCCTGTGGGTGCTGCTGCCCGCGCAGTCGCAAGAAGAATACGACTCGATGGTCGCTGCTCGGGCGGCATAAATGTGCTGACCCGAGCCGGTCTTTTTTCCTGAGCGAATCTTCCTGAGCGAATCGGCGGTCGCGACCGTGAGCGGTTGTGCGGGGACGATTTGATAAACTGGAACAGTCGCACTCGGGATAGTCCAGCCAGAAGCCGACGTAGCTCAGTTGGTAGAGCAGCCGATTCGTAATCGGCAGGTCAGCGGTTCAAGTCCGCTCGTCGGCTCCATTCTTTCAAGCACTTGCGTTCAGTTCACCGCGACCTGCTGCACAACTGCTACACGGGTATAGGAGTTCTGCTTTGAAAGGAAAAATCATGAAGAAAGTATTATTGCTGGTCTGTACCCTCTTACTTGGGATTCCGGCCTTCGCGCAATCGCTCACGCCCGCTGATCGCGAAAAAGGTGTGCAGTATCTCGAACAAACCCGCGACGGAGTGGTCGCGGCTGTGAAAGGACTGTCCGACGCGCAAATGAAGTTCAAGCTTGCGCCTGACCGTTGGTCGGTGGCAGAAACTCTCGAACACATTGCGCTGGCGGAAAACGATGCGCACAATTTATTCGCGCAGGCCATGAAATCGCCAGCCGGGTCGCCTGATCTCGACTTTGCCAAAGTGGACGCGATGATTCTGGCCATGGTTCCCGACCGCAGCCACAAAGCGCAGGCACCGCCGCAACTCGTCCCTACAGGCCGCTGGACTCCCTCCGAAGCGCTCGATCATTTCCTGAAGAGCCGGGCGGAGGCCATCGCGCTGATGAAGTCTACCCCGGATTTACGCGAGCATTTGGCGGACAGTCCGTTTGGGCAGAAATGGGACGCTTATGAATTCCTGCTTTTCGGTGCAGCCCACAGCGAGCGGCACACCAAGCAGATTAACGAGGTGAAAGCAGATGCGAATTTCCCGAAGAGCTAACGCCGCTACGCCGGCGGGCGCGAATCGGCTTCGGTGCCCCCCCGCGCCGCCCCCGCAAAGAGTGTCCCCTTATTTCGTTGTCCTTATTTCGTTGTCCATATTCCGTTGTCCGTCTTCCGCCTACCGCGATTGCGGCAACCTGGCTTTGGTCAGCCAGAAATCATTGATACTCTTCACCAGGGCCTCGAAGGCGTTCAACTGCACGGGCTTGGTGAGATAGCAGTTCGCTTGCAATTGATAGCTTTTCGCGATGTCTCCTTCCGCATCGGAGGTGGTCAGGATCACGGTGGGGATGGTTTTCAGGCTCTCGTCTTTCTTGATTTGAGCCAGAACCTCGCGGCCATCCATTTTGGGGAGGTTTAAGTCCAGCAAGATGAGATCGGGGCGAGGATCCTTGGTGTGAGATCCTTCACGTCGCAGAAAGGCCATGGCCTCCACCCCGTCGGAGGCGATGTGCAAATGAACTGAGGGATTGGCGTCAAGAAAAGCCTCCTGAGTCAACCGGACATCGCCAGGATTGTCTTCGACCAAGAGAACCTCAATGGCCATTCCGCTTCCTCCGATCACTTTCATTGTTCCTCCGTGTTCCAAGAGACTTCGTTCCAAGAGACTTTTTCGGGCTCCGCTCGGGCCCTGTATGGATGCTCAGTTCCGGTGCGTCCCCTTGTTCGTTTTGCGGCAACTTCACTTTGGTCAGCCAGAAGTCGTTGATACTCTTTACCAGGCCGTGGAACGCCTCAAAATGCATGGGTTTGCTGAGGTAGCAGTTGGCCTGGAGTTGATAGCTCTTCAGCACATCCGCTTCCGCCTCGGAAGAGGTTAGGATCACGGTAGGAATGGTTTTCAGGCTGTCATCGTCCTTTATCATGGCCAGCACCTGCCGGCCATCCATTTTCGGGAGGTTCAGATCCAGCAAAATGAGATCTGGGCGCGGGGCGTGGAGGTGCGCCCCCTGACGCCGGAGAAAGGCCATTGCCTCCACACCGTCATGCGCCACCTCGAGGTGGATGAACGGGTTAACATCGCGGAAGGCTTCCCGGGTCAGCCGTATGTCTCCGCTGCTGTCTTCAACCACAAGAACCTCCAGCGGCATGCGCTGTGCCTCCAATGACGTTCATTATTTACTCCTATTCCCCAAGACTCTTTCCGTCCTTGGGGACGACTGCCGCGGTCAGGTCTTCATGGGGCAACTTGGCAACGGTCAGCCAGAAGTCATTGATGGTCTTTACCAGGCTCTCGAAGTCCTCCAACTGTACTGGCTTGCTGAAATAGCAGTTGGCATGGAGCCGATAGCTGCTGACAATGTCCTCGTCGGCTGTGGAAGTAGTCAGGATTACGGTGGGGATGGTCTTCAAGCTGTCATCGTTCTTGATGCGAGCCAGAACCTCGCGGCCATCCATTCTAGGCATATTGAGATCGAGCAAAGTAAGGTCGGGGCGCGGGGCATTGGCGTAGGCTCCTTCTTGATTCAGGAACGCCATGGCATCCACGCCGTCAGTGGCCACGTGCAGGCGAACGTTGTTGTTGGCGGTGCGGAAGGCTTCCTTTGTCAGCCTCACATCACCGGGACTGTCTTCGACCAAGAGAACTTCTAAGGCCATACGGTTCACCCCTGTTGCGACGCGTGACTGCCCTTCACTCCTTCCAAGGCAAAGCGAAAAGTGGAACCTTGCCCCGGTTCAGACTCGACCGAGATGGTGCTGCCATGGCGCTCGGCGATCTTTTTGCAAATGGCCAGTCCAATGCCTGTGCCGGCGAATTCTTCCCGCTTGTGCAGACGCTGAAACATGCCAAAAATCTTTTCGAAATACTGCGGCTCGATGCCCAGGCCGTTGTCTTTCACTGAAAATGTCCACTGTTTTGCGGCGTTCCGGACGGCCGAGATGTGCACCAGGGGCACGCCGGGCTTTTGGTATTTGATGGCATTGCCAATCAGGTTCTGGAATAGTTGAATCAGCTGAGTCCCGTCGGCCAGGACGGTGGGCAGGGGATCGTGGGTGACGAGTGCGCCGCTCTCTTCCACGGCGCTGCGCAGATTCACCAGCGCGCGCTGCAGCGCTTCTTCGCTCGAAGTATCGAGCAATTCCTGTCCTTTGGTTCCCACCCGCGAATAAGACAGCAGATCCTGGATCAGGCGCTGCATGCGGTTGGCGCCGTCGACGGCGAAGGCAATGAACTCATCGGCTTCGGCGTCGAGTTTGCCTTTGTAGCGCCGGGAGAGAAGCTGGGTGTAACTGGCCACCATGCGCAGCGGCTCCTGCAGATCGTGAGAGGCAATGTAGGCAAACTTCCCCAATTCCTCATTCGACATATTGAGTTCATCGATCTTCTGCAGAAGATCAGCCTCCGCAGCCTGGCGCACGCTGATGTCGCGGATCGCCGCAGTTACGAGAATGCCTTCCGGACTCTCGAGTGGGCTGAGCATGATCTCGATGGGAAACACGCTGCCGTCCTTGCGCCGTGCGACGAGTTCGATTCCGGTGCCGATCTGCTGGGCCAGAGCCTCGGCCGCGCTGCGGGTGCCGTCGGCAATGATCCGTTCCGCGAAGCCTTCGGGGATTATGTTCTTGACCTTCTGCCCGACGAGTTCGTCGCGGCCGTATCCAAACTGCTTTTCCGCCTGCACATTCAGCAGGACAATGTCTCCGCCGGGGTTCACCACCACCATGGCGTCAGGGGCGGCTTCGAGCAGCCCACGGTATCGGCCTTCCATCTGCGCCAGATGGGTTTCGGCGCCCTTGCGCACGCTGATGTCGCGGATCGCCGCGGTCACCAGAATCCCTTCCGGACTTTCCAGCGGGCTGAGCATGATCTCGATGGGAAACTCGCTGCTGTCTTTGCGCCGCCCGATGAGCTCGATTCCGGTGCCGATCTGCTGGGCCAGAGCCTCGGCCGCGCTGCGCGTCCCGTCGGAGATGATCCTCTCGGCGAAGCCTTGGGGAATGATGTTCTTCACCTTCTGGCCGACGAGTTCGTCGCGGCTGTAGCCGAACCGCTTCTCCGCCTGAACATTCAGCAAAACGATCTCTCCGCCCACGTTCACCACCACCATGGCATCGGGGGCGGCTTCGAGCAGGCCACGGTATCGACCTTCCATCTGGGCAAGGTGGGTTTCTGCGGATTTGCGCACGCTGATGTCGCGGATCGC
>Ga0209624_10001144_pt1 | contig 21659 bp, 17 predicted proteins | sample JacPinW_OM2H0_O1_FD_188565 | JGI IMG/M metagenome (GOLD analysis project Ga0209624, IMG submission 188565) | Forest soil microbial communities from Algoma, Ontario, Canada - Jack Pine, Ontario site 1_JW_OM2H0_O1 (SPAdes) (version 2) | ecosystem: Environmental > Terrestrial > Soil > Boreal...
CAGCAACACGACCGAGTACGGACGGCGGCGGACCTGTTCGGTGAGCTGTCCACCTTCCTCATAGCCGACGTAGCCGGGAGGCGCGCCGATCATCCGTGCGACCGAATGCTTCTCCATGTATTCGGACATATCCAGACGCACGATTGCGCGCTCGTCGTCGAACAGAAATTCGGCCAGCGCCCGCGCCAGCTCCGTCTTGCCCACGCCGGTAGGCCCCAGAAACAAGAACGATCCGATCGGGCGGTGGGGATCACTCAGTCCGGATCGGCTGCGGCGAATCGCGTTGGCGACGCTTGCCAGTGCTGCATCCTGGCCGACCACGCGCAGGCGCAGCCGGTCTTCCATGTGGATGAGTTTCTCGACCTCGCCTTCGAGCAAACGCCCGACCGGAATCCCGGTCCATTTGCTTACGATCTTTGCGATCTCTTCCTCGCCGACCTCCTCCTTGAGCATCGGATGGTCTTTTTGCATCGCCGCAAGGTGATCCTGCGCGTTTTTCAGCTCTTTTTCGGCCGCCGAAAGCTTTCCGTACCGAATCTCGGCGACTCTGGAAAGATCGCCTGCTCGCTCGAATCGCTGTTCTTCGGTCTTCAGGCGCTCGATTTCTTCCTTTTGCTTGCGGATCCGGCCAATGGCTTCCTTTTCCGTCTGCCAATGAGCCTTCAGGCCGTTGGACTGTTCGCGCAGCGCGGAGAGTTCGCGCTCGAGCTGGGTGGTGCGTTCGCGGGAGTGGGCGTCGGATTCCTTCCGCAGCGCCTGGCGTTCGATCTCCAGTTGCATGATGCGGCGCTCGATCAAGTCGATCTCGGTCGGCAGCGAATCGATTTCCATGCGCAGGCCGGCAGCGGCTTCGTCCACCAGGTCGATGGCCTTGTCCGGGAGGAAGCGGTCGGTGATGTAGCGCTGCGACAAAATGGCCGCAGCCACAATTGCGGCATCCTTGATGCGCACGCCGTGGTGCACTTCATAGCGTTCCTTGAGGCCGCGCAAAATCGCGATGGTGTCCTCGGTGGAAGGCTCGCCGATCTGGACGGGCTGGAAACGGCGTTCCAGTGCGGGATCCTTCTCGATGTACTTCCGGTATTCGTTCAAAGTGGTCGCGCCAATGGCCCGCAACTCCCCTCTGGCGAGCGCCGGTTTCAGCATATTCGAGGCGTCCATCGAGCCTTCCGCCGCGCCCGCACCCACCAGCGTATGCAGTTCGTCGATGAACAGAATGATCTGTCCCTCGGATTCGGTAACTTCCTTCAACACCGCTTTGAGCCGGTCTTCAAACTCACCGCGGTATTTCGCGCCTGCAACCAGCGCCGCCAGATCCAGCGCCACGATGCGCTTCGGCTTCAGAACCTCCGGAACATCGCCGGCGATAATTCGCTGGGCGAGGCCCTCAACGATGGCTGTCTTGCCTACTCCTGGTTCGCCGATCAGCACCGGATTGTTCTTCGTGCGCCGGGCAAGAATCTGCATCACGCGGCGGATCTCCTCGTCGCGGCCAATCACCGGATCAAGCTTGCCTCGGCGGGCGGCGTCGGTGAGGTCGCGAGCGTACTGCTCGATGGCGCGATAGGTGGATTCCGGGTTCTGGGAGGTCACGCGATGGCTGCCGCGGATGGTGGCCATCGCCTGCAGGATGGCGTCGTGGCTGGCGCCATGGCGCGCGAGCAACTGGCCCGCCGGATCGCGGTCCGCGCCGGCAATGGCCAGCAGAATGTGTTCGGTTGAGACGTACTCGTCTTTCAGGCGCTGGGCCTCGTCAAAGGCCTTCTCCAGGAGGCTGTTGGAAGCGCGGCTTAGGGACTGTTCGGCGCCGCCGGACACCTTCGGAAGTCGCTCGATTTGTTTTTCGATCTCGCTTCTGAGCGTTGCCGGAGATACTCCGAGTTTTTCAAGCAGAGGCGGCACAACACCATCGCCCTGGGTTGTCAGCGCCCAAAGCAGATGGATCGGCTCGACCTGCTGCTGACCGGAGCGCGCCCCCATTTCCTGAGCCGCCTGGAGCGCCTCTTGGCCCTTGACCGTTAATTTGTCAAATCGCAGCATGGTCGAAGTTTCTCACTTTTTCAAAATACAGGAAACAGCGGAGGGCTGAAAGCGCTCGCCGTCAGCCCCCCTTGTGGAACGGGTATTAGTTTTGGCCGTTCGTCACGTTTACTTTTATCTGCTTGGGTTTCGACTCGGCCCGCTTCGGCAGCTCGACGGTCAAAACGCCGTTCTTGTACTCGGCCTTGATCGCTTCGCTATTCACGGTATTCGGAAGGCTGAAGCTGCGACTGAACGAACCGTAGGTGCGCTCGACTCGCAGATAGTGTTCCTCTTCCACCTTCTTTTCGAACTTCCGCTCGCCGCGAATGGTGAGCGTGTTGTTCTCGATCCGAACGTCGAGGTCCTTCTCGCTGACGTCCGGCAAATCGGCCTTCACAACCAGTTCATTCTCGGTCTCGTAGATGTCCACGGCCGGCGCCCAAGTAGTCAAAGCCGAAGTGTCTGAGCGACCCGGAAACGAACTCTCGAAAAGCCGGTTGACCTGCTCCTGCAGACCCGACAGGCCATGCTGCGGGTCCCAACGTGTGACTAAACTCACTGTCGTATCCTCCTGGATGGTATGGCGCAAGATTAGCGCAAACGCATAATATTATCTTAGTGTATCTATGTCAAGTATAATCTAATGGCACCAAGACCATTACATTCAGCATGTTACTCTATTCCAAAACCTTCAGTATCATGCACTTTAGGTAATGTGTTTCCGGCATGGTGAGCAGAATCGGGTGATCCTGGGCCTGGGTGCGCCGCTCGACGACAGCCACGGTTCGGCGCGCGTCGGTCGCGGCCTCGGCAATAATCTGAAGGAACAGCGGTTCGGTAATGTGGTAGGAGCAGGAACAGGTCATGAGATAGCCCCCGGGTTTCAACAACTTCAGCGCGCGAAGATTGATTTCCTTGTATCCGCGGCGAGCCGCCGGGATGCTGTCGCGATTCTTGGCAAAGGCCGGGGGATCCAGAATCACCATCTGAAAGCGGCGACCAGCCTCGTCATATTCCTTGAGAAGGTCAAACGTGTTTCCTTCCCGGAAGTGAACGTTCGAAATTGAGTTCAACTGCTGGTTCCTGCGGGCCGCCTCGATAGCCGTCGGCGCCATGTCGATCGCCTCGACCTGCGCGCATCGGTCCGCGATCGTGAGCGCAAATCCACCCTGGTAGCTGAAGCAGTCCAGCACGTCTCCGGAAGCATAGCGCCGGGCGGCCCAATGATTTTCGCGCTGGTCGAGAAAAGAGCCGGTTTTCTGCCCTTTGGCGGGGTCGCAAACAAACGTTACACCGTTCTCCCGGACCAGGACTTCTGGCGGAACGTCTCCATGAAGGACGCTGACGCGCTGTCCCAGACCCTCGAGTAGCCGCACTTTCGGATCGTTGCGCTCGACCACGCCTTTGGGCGAAAACTGATTCACCAGGATCTCGACGAATAGGTTTTTCAGGCGATCGCTGGACTGGCTGAGCGTCTGCAGGACAATATACTCGCCGTAGCGGTCAACGATCAGCGACGGCAGGAGGTCGGCTTCGCCGTAGACCAGCCTGCAGGCGTCGGAGTTCTCAACCACCAAATCCCGGTAGACGGCCGCCCGGCGAATTCGCGCTGCAAAAAATGCGCGGTCGATCGCAACGTCCTCGCGGGTCAGAAGCCGAATCGAGATTTGTGACTTGTCGCTGTAGAAGGCGCGCCCAAGAAGGTTGCCGCGTTCGTCGTTGATCCGTACGACGGCGCCTGGTTCGGCCTGGGCCGACCGAACATCGCTGCGATAGACCCACAAGTGGCCCAAGCGAAGGCGTTCGACGCCCCGCGGGGTGATCACCACAGATCCCTCTGTCGCTGGCCTGGCGGTTGCCATGGATTGGAGCCTGCTTGATCTAGGGGCGGTTGCGTTCTCTCATCGGCGACTCCGCGCCTTCGCTGCTCGTTTTGACTGCAAACGGTCTCACGATTCGCCGCCTAGCCGGCGCCGCTAGAGGCCAACTTCCGCTTACGGTGAAGTTTCACGGCGGACGATCGGAGGGTCTCGGGAACATTCTTATTAGCCGTAAGTTTCACCAGGTCGGTCGCCGTCAGCCGCGGGAACAGGTGGAGCGAGACGTCGAGCGGAGTCTTCGGGTTGTTTACCAGATTCCGTACGACAGAGTAATTCTTCATGAAGGCCCGAGTCAGCGCGATTGCGCGAAGGATTTCGCCGGTCAGGTTGCTCATCGACGCAAAAGCTTCGACTTCGGTATCGGTCAGCCGAGGCGACTGCAGCACGCACCTCTGCACCAGCTTATTGGGATCCTTAATCAGCAGCATCCGCTCACTGCGGCCACCCTTCAGGGCCAGCGTGAGACGCTGGACCACATTCATGTGCGTAACCTTCTGCATCAGGGATTCGCGTTGCACCGGATCGGGCTCGGCTTCCGCGGCGGCTTCGGCGATTTCGGCTGCCGCGACGGCCCCTTTTTTCATGTCCTCGAGCAACTCGCGCTGCTCGGCACTGGCTCCGGGGCTGGCCCCCACGGCGATGATCAGCTGCGGATCGGAGGCAAAGCGCTCCAAATTATCGAGTAGCGACTGGACTCCCGCAGCGGTCAGATGATTCGCCAGGCGCGCGACATGCGCGGTCGGGCACGCGGTGCTCCTTGCAAGCGCGTCGGCCATGCCCGGTTTCTCACCCAGGCTATCGGCGCAGTAGGTGAAAAAGCGCACATCCGTGTCAGGGCGAGCCGATGCAGCCAGAAAGGACTCAAGCGGCTGCGTCAGCAGGGCATTCTGCGCGCGATCTGCGATTCCGGGGTCGGCGTCGGCTGCCAAAACCGCGAGGACCTCGGCACGATCTTCCGGTGCGAGCTGCACGCCGGTTGAGAATACAGCCATCTTTTGTTCGGGACGCGCGTGCCCGGAGCAGATTTGCGCGCGGAGTTCGGCGCTAATGGGATCCTCCTGTCGCGGAATTGAGATCGTTTCGCGTGAGCGTTACGCTCCCGGGCTGCCCCGGCGCTGCTATCGGCGGCATCGTCTGGCCGTTGAGTTCAAGCATAAGCGCGCTCGATTCACTCGACGTGATTTCGAAGCTGTCCTGCGCGTCAAACTGGCTCACGTCGTTCGGCTGTACGGTGTCGCTGAAGACGATCTTGCCGTCGGCGATCACCTGCACATGAGCCGGCTTGGCCACCTGGATCCTGAGCTCGAGGGTGGCAGGGGCGGCTGGCGTGCCCTGCGAGAATCCTTGCGTTCCAGGCTGGTTGCTGGAAAAACCGGTGTGCGCTCCGGCCCGGACAGTCAAGAAACGCGCTCGAAGCCGCGCAGCCACGCCGGGGCCGTAGCGATGGTATCCAACCACTCCACTGGCGATGATCAAAGCCATGGCCACAACTACGGCGGCCGCCGGGCGCCAATTCCGAGGCATCTTGTGGGGACGTTGGGCGACGACGTGGATATGGGCTCCGCTTGAGGTCCCCAGCGCATACTCGGCGACGAGGCTATCCTCGTCGAGCCCCAAGAAACGCGCAATCGAGCGGATGAAGCCGCGATTGAAAACCCCACCGGGCAGCTGATCCCATTGCTCCGTTTCAATGGCCTCAAGAAATCGCGTGCTGATGCGCGTCGCGGCTGAGATCTCGTCCAGTGAAACTCCACGCATTTCACGTTCGCGCCGAAGGTGTTCGCCGAAAGGTATCGAAGACATCCGCTGGGACCAACAAAAATATAGGCGTCGGTTGGTGGGGTGTCAATGCTGGCCGGGAATTAATGAGAGGAGGACGGCCATTGGCCTTTCGGCAATCGACGCGGAATGCACGTTGCGGCAGGTGAAAATGGTTCACTATAATGGCAAATGTTGCTTCCCGACTCCCAAGACGCTAAGCCGCACACCGCCGCAGAGCGATTGCGGCGAGCTGCGGACTCGAAGTCCTTTGACGGCGTGGAACGCCGCCGAAACCCCGACGTCGAACCGCCGGTTGTCGAACCTACCGAAGTGAACGTGTTCCATGAACTCGGCAAAGCGCTGACGTCTTCCCTTCAGCTCGATCAGGTGTTGCGCACGATCATGGAAAAAATCAACGAGGTCTTGCGTCCCGATACGTGGTCGCTGCTGCTGATGGATCTCGACAAGCACGAGCTTTACTTTCAGATCGCCACGGGCGCCGGTGCCGATGCGCTCAAGGACGTGCGCATCAAGGTAGGCCAGGGACTGGCCGGCTGGGTGGCGGAATCCGGCGAGGCGGTCGTGGTCGCCGACACCAGCAAGGATTCCCGATTTTTCGGCCAGGTGGACCTAAAGACAAAAGTGGCAACCCGTTCGATCGTCGCCGTGCCCGTGCGCTTCCGCGACCAGTGTCTCGGTGTGATCGAGCTGATCAACTGCATTGGCCCGGAGGGTTTCAGCGCGCGCGACCTGGCACTGCTCGAGGCGCTTGCCGACTACGCGGCAATAGCTATCGAAAACGCCCGGCATGTCCAGCGCATTCACGAACTCACCATCACCGACGACTGCACCAGTCTGTATAACGCGCGACATTTGAATTTCATGCTGGATACCGAGATCTACCGCTCGCACCGGTACGCGTTTGAATTTTCCCTGATTTTCATCGACCTCGACCGCTTCAAGAACGTGAACGATACGCACGGGCATCTGATAGGTTCGAAACTGCTTGCCGAAATCGGAGAGGCAGTGAAGGAGAAGTGCCGGCTGATTGATCTCGCGTTCCGCTACGGCGGAGATGAATTTGTCGTCCTTCTGCCGCAAACATCTAAGGAAAATGCGCTCGGCGTGGCGCATCGCCTTCACAAGCTCATCCGCGAGACGGTATGGCTAAAAGATACCGGCCTCGACGTTCACGTCACCGCAAGCGTGGGCGTGGCAGCCTATCCCACCGATTCACGCACCAAGGCTGAGCTTCTACACCTCGCCGACGAGGCAATGTATCTGGTCAAGAACACCTCGCGTGATAGCGTGGCCGCAGCAGGCATCGGCATGCTCCCCACCCGCTGAGGCTTCAGCCGTCGTCCCTGTAAGGCCAAGCTGTGTGCTGGGGCACCCACTCACGTAAACTCTTCCCTGGCTTCGCACTCGCTCCGTAATCAAGGCCGCCGTTTGATGCAGCCCAGCAACAATCATTTCGTAGAGATTCGACGTTGCCTGTCCGGTCAAAAACAGGCTTGACATACGCATACAAGCATAGTAGGAATGCATACGCATATAGTAGGAGGATCTGATGGCCCTGCCCAAACTGACCAGGCTCGAACTTCAGATCATGGAAGCTTTGTGGAGCCGCGGCACGGCTTCTATTCGCGAAATCCAGGAAGCCTTTCCCGAGCCCGACCGTCCCGCCTACACGACCGTGCAGACCACCGTGTATCGGATGGAGCGAAAGAAAGCCCTGCGTCGCGTCAAGAAAATAAGCAACGCGCATATTTTCGAGGCTACCGTTTCGCGCCACGCCGCCCAGCGCCGGCTAATCGATGATCTGCTGGCCTTTTTCGGCGGCCGGACGCAACCCGTGATGGCGCACCTGATCGAATCGGGCAAGCTCACGCTCGACGACGTCCGCGAAGCCGAGAAAGCGGTGAAAAAGCTCGCGAAGCAGGAGAAATCGCAATGATCGCTCTCCCGATCCCCGGCCTTCTATCTTCTGCGTGGACAACCATCGGTGGTGCTCTGGCGAACCATGTCTGGCAATCAACACTTTTCGCCGGGATCGCGGGATTACTAACTCTCATGCTCAGGCAAAATCGCGCGCAGGTACGTTATTGGCTCTGGCTATTAGCGTCCACGAAGTTCGTCCTTCCGTTCTCACTCCTCGTTGTCGTGGGAAGCCGCCTTGGCTCCTCTACAAGACTGGCGGCACTGCAGCGGGGATTTCCCTTAGTAGTACAACAAATTGGCCATCCGTTTGTTAGATCGAGCCAGGACCATTTCGCTGCGACGGTTTCCGCTGCAGCGTTCGGAGGCGTGGTTCAGTGCCTGCCCGTTTTCTTGCTGATCGCCTGGTGCCTTGGCTGCGTTCTTGTGCTTTTCTCTTGGTGGCGTCGCTGGAGCCGCGTCAATTCGATTATCCGCGCCGGCTCTTCCGTGACTGCCGGACGGGAATTTGAAATGCTCAGCACCCTTCGGGCGCGCTGCGGAATCCCCGGCCCCGTCGATCTGGTCGCCTGCCAATCCACCATCGAACCGGGAATCGTTGGCATGCGTCGGCCTGTTATGGTTCTGCCCGTAAGCATCGCCGAAAGACTGAGCGACCCGCAGCTGGAGGCGATCATCAGCCACGAGCTCTTCCACGTTCGCCGCCGCGACAATCTCACCGCCGCGATTCACATGTTTGTCGAAGCCATTTTCTGGTTCCATCCGCTGGTGTGGTGGATCGGCGGCCGCTTAGTCGAGGAGCGAGAGAAGGCGTGCGACGAAGAGGTCTTGCGGCTTGGCAGTGATCCGCAAGCCTACGCGGAAGGAATCCTGAAGGTTTGCGAATTCTATCTGGAATCTCGGCTTTTCTGCGCGGCTGGCGTGACGGGTTCGAATCTGAAGAAAAGAATGGAGGCGATCATGACTCACCGTGCTTCGGACAACCTGCCTATCGGCAAGAGGATCCTGCTCACAGTAGTGGCAGCGGTGGCTGTACTCGGCCCCGTGGTTATTGGTCTGCTGAATCCTGTGGCGAGTCGGGCGCAATCGGAGTCCAGCTCCGGCGCTTCGTCGGCCGCAGTCAGCGTGTCGATTAAGCCGAGCGTCATACCAACGGCGAATACGATCCGTGTGCGCAGGACCGAACACTCGGACGCCCCATCCGAATTCCAGGCTACTGGAATAGCACTCACTCAACTCGTCGCGCTCGCCTATGACGTTAACAATTTCCAAGTGTCGGGAGGGCCTGATTGGGCCGCTTCCACAAGGTACGATGTCGAAGCCACCGCTGCCGCCAATCAAGACGTTATGCCCGCGGTTCAGGCTGCTCTCGCCGAGAGATTCAGGCTGGCTGTCCATCATGAGACGAAGGACGATCCGGCATACGAGCTCGTTGTTGCCAACAGCGGATCAAAGTTGAAGCAGGTACCCGCGGCTGACGCCTCGCCTCGCAACAGCCAAATGATGTTCGGCCCGCCAGGACATCTCGCGGCCGTGCAAATCACGATGTCCGCCCTCGCCAGAGTTCTCTCCATGCAAACAGGCCGCATGGTCGTGGACAAAACGGGGCTCACAGGCTCGTACGATTTCACCCTGGATTGGCAGGTGCCCATGCCGAACCCCGAACGGATGGCAAAGATGGAATTTACTCCTTCGCCCGAATCGATCGCATCCCTTGTGACGGCTGTGCCGCAACAGTTGGGCCTCCAATTGAACGACCAAACCGCTCCGGTCGATACGATCGTGATCGACTACGCCGAACCGCTCGCCGGCAATCAGTGAGCGGCGAAGCAACCCACCATGTCGAAGGAGTTTTGCAGCAGCCCCGCGGTAGCCGATCGTTGCAAACAACACGCGGTTAGTTCGTACGTCTGCGCCTAGGGGTGTATCACTTTTCCCAGCCCTGTAACCTAGCCCCTACAGCTGTTGTCGCGCGAAAACCAGACGCCTATACTCGGCTTCTAAGCAAACCAGGGGGATCATTCATTGCGCAACCGGGACGCCGCGCGTTACGCGCGCTGGGCGGCAATCACCGCAGTCCTGATCGCACTTGCGGTCGGCGGCGTGTACGCCGAGCGTGCCTTCAGGCGTGCGCGTGCGGGCCGCAACGGCCCTGCGGCGGTTCCCATCACGGTCCAGCAACAATCGGCGCAGTTCTCGTTTTCGAAAGTCGAGCAGGATCGAACGATCTTTACGGTCCGCGCGTCGCGCGCCACGCAGTACAAGGATCAAAATCGTGCCGTGCTTCAGGATGTCTGGATCACCCTGTACGGGCGCGACGGAAGCCGCAACGACAACATTCACACACGGGAGTGCAGTTACGAAGGAGCGCAAGACGTCCGCTGCCAGGGCGATGTTGAGATTGATCTGGCGAATGCCAACCCGGCGGGTGCCCAGCCCGGCCGTCTTTCGACAGCCACCGTTCAGGTGAAAACCAGCAATCTCTCGTTTAGCCAGAAAACGGGCGAAGCCTCCACGACCGCTCCGGTAGAATTCCGTTTCCCGTCCGGGCAGGGGCGCGGCGTGGGAGTGTCCTACAGCACGAAGGATTCCATCGTGCGCGTGGAGCAAGCCGTTGAGTTCGAATTGAACCCTTCGGAGGAAACCGGCGGCATGCCCGTGACCGCGACCGGGAACAGCCTGGAAATACGGCGTGCCGACCGTACCGTCGTGCTCCAGGGGTCGGCGATTGTGACCGAAGGTGCTCGGCAGCTGTCGGCGGATACTTTCCTAGTCGAGCTTGACCAGGACGATCGTGCCCGCCGCGCGGTTGCCGAGGGCCATCCGCAAATGCGAAGTGCCGAGGGCGGGGGAAAGACGTCCGTTACCGCTGACCGATTCGAGGCAGTCTTGAATCCTGCGGGCTGGGTCGAGCACGTCGTCGCCCACGGAAACATTGACGGCACTCGCCAGACTGCAGCCGGCACAGATCGATTCTCCGCCGCGCACGCGGAGTTCACCATGGTGCCGGAGAAGAACCTGATTCAGGACATGACTGCAACTGGCGACGTGAGGGCGGAGTCGCATCAACGCGGCGATTCGCATCTCCTAAAGACCGATGCGTTGCGCGTAACGTTTTCGACCGGTTCCGGCGGCGGGCGTGCCGGCACCGCGCCAGGCAAGGCGGATCAGCAAAGAATTGAAAGCGCCGAAACCCTGGCGCCTGCCACCATTGAATCCAGGAACAGCAGCGAAGTGACGACGTTGCGTGCGAAGAAGTTTGCGGCGCAATTGGGATCCAGCGGGCGACTCGACAAGCTGCTCGGGCATGCAGGCGTCGAGGTCCGCAGGCAGATCGGCAACACCGCGCCGCAGATTCTTTCGGCTGCCGAGCTGATCGCCACGTTTGACGCGCAGGGCGATTGGGACACCGTAGATCAACGAGGCAACGTCCGCTTTCAGCAGTTGGACCGACAGGCAAGCGCCGAGCATGCCCACATCGTTCGCTCAACAGACACCATCACGATGGACGGATCGCCCGTAATCTCCGACGCCATGAGCCGCACCACGGCCGCGAATGTGGTCGTCAACCAGAAATCGGGGGATCTGCACGCTACCGGCGGCGTGATATCCACCTATCTCCCGGCCGCGCAAGCAGACGCTCTCAGCCTCGGCTCCGGGACCGCGCATGTTTCCGCGGACGCGCTTTCCGGCAATGTCGGTTCTAGCCACGCGGTCGTTACCTATACAGGGCACGCGCGACTCTGGCAGGGGGAATCGGTGCTCGATAGCGATCAGATCGAGGTGTGGCAAGACGATAAGAAACTGCAGGCCACCGGACACGTCGTCGCGGTCTTCTCGCAGGTTTCCGGTCCGGCCCTGCCCGCGCCTGCACTGCGCGCCGGATCCAAGCCCGACCCGCAAGCCTCCGCAACCTCCACTGCGGCGTCAGCGCCGACGCTGTGGAAGGTTCTGGCGCCGACCCTGACCTATTGGAGCGACCAAGGGAAGGCGCATCTGGAAGGAGGTGTAACCGCCAGTTCCAGCCAAGGCTATCTGGAATCCCGCACGCTGGACCTGTTCCTGAATCAGGCGGTGCCCGTCACGGCCGGTGGCACCCGACCACCGGCGGCTTCCAAGGCCCCTGCCGCCGCCCCGACAGGGCGGCAGCTTGAACGAGCGCTGGCCCTGGGGGGTGTCGTCGTTCGCCAGGGAGACCGCCGGGCCATGGCCGAGCAGGCCCTGTACACCGCAGCAGACGGAAAATTCGTGCTTTCCGGGGGCGAACCCACGATTGCTGATGCTTCCAGTGACACAACCACGGGCCATTCGTTGACCTTCTTTGTGGCGAATGATACGATTTTGATTGATTCGCAGGAAGGTTCGCGCACACTAACCAAGCACCGGGTTGAGAAATGAACCGGCATGTTGAGACTCCAAGCCGCCGATCTGAGGAAGTCGTACCGAGGTCGGAAGGTCGTTAACGACATTAATCTGGAGATTCGACAGGGTGAAGTGGTTGGGCTGCTGGGGCCAAACGGCGCAGGAAAGACCACGACATTCTACATCCTGGTCGGACTAACCCGTCCGGACTACGGGCGCGTCATGCTGGACGGCGAGGATATCACCGACCTCCCAATGTATCTGAGGGCGCGCAACGGCATCAGCTACCTCCCCCAGGAACCCTCGGTCTTTCGCAAACTGACCGTCGAAGAAAACCTGCTGGCTGTCTTAGAAACACTCTCGGTCACTCCCGAGCAAAGGCGCGACCGCGTCGAGGAGCTTTTGGCGCAAATGGGACTTGAGGGCATACGCTACAGCCAGGCCCACGTGCTGTCCGGAGGCGAGCGGCGGCGTCTGGAAATCGCCCGTTCATTGGTGCTCTCCCCTTCTTTCGTTCTTCTGGACGAGCCCTTCGCCGGAATCGATCCCCTCACCGTCGTGGATATCCAAAAGATCATCGGGGATCTGAGTCACGCGGGAATCGGCGTGCTGATGACCGATCACAACGTGCGCGACACCCTGGCGGTAACAAATCGCGCCTACATCATCAGCGATGGCAAGATCTTGGCAGCGGGAACCCCGGTCGAGCTTTCCGCCAACGCCGACGTTCGCCGTATCTATCTTGGAGAGGGCTTCCGTCTGAACTGACAAACCCATGAACTGGCTCGCACCCAAATTGCATCTCCGGCTGGCTCAGAAGCAGATTCTGACGCCCGGCCTCGTCCAGATGGTCAGCGTGCTGGCGCTGAATCGTCTGGAACTCCGGGAGATGATCAATCAGGAAATCATGGCCAATCCGGTGCTGGAAGAGCTGGCCGAGGACGGCGTTACCACCGATAGCTATACCGACGAAGCGTTTCTGAAAAAAGAAACCGAAAAGCTTCCAGAGACCCCGGCACCCAATCCGTTTGATGAATTCGACTTCGGCTCCTTCTTCGGGCAATACCTCGACACGGGCGCCGAGCGCGCGGCCGGCGGCGAGCACGAGGAAATCGAGAAACCGTCCTTCGACAAGTTCCTGTCCTCCCCGGCGAGCCTGACCGATCACCTGACCTGGCAATTGAGCGTCAGCATCTGCAGCGAAACGGTCCGCAAAATCGCCGAGACGATCGTGGGCAATCTCGATGAGAACGGTTACCTCACGGCGACGCTGGATGAAATCGCACAGTCCGGGAATTACTCGATGGAGGACGTGGAAGAAGCGCTGGCCGTGGTGCAGGAGTTCGACCCACCGGGAGTTGCGGCCCGCAACCTGGAAGAATGCCTGATCATGCAGGTCAAGCTGATCGATCCCCAAAACACGCTCGCCCAGCAGATCATCGCCGACCACCTGAAGCTGCTGCAAAACAATCAGCTCAAGGAAGTCGCCCGGGCGCTGAACCGCCCGATCGAACTGGTAAAGCGCGCTGTGGACCTGATCAAGCGCCTGGATCCGAAGCCGGGCCTGCGTTACAACAAGATCGAGCCCCGGCTGGTCGAGCCCGATGTCCAGTTCCGCAAGGTGGACGGCGAATGGCAAGTGTTCATGAATGACGACGACGTGCCGCAGCTCCGCCTCAGCCCGACCTACCGTCGCCTGCTCGCCCGGGATGCCGCCGACCGCGACGTTCGCAATTACGTCAAGGAACGCTTCACCGCCGCCATCCAGTTGATGAAAAACATCGAACAGCGGAAACACACGATTTTGCGGGTGTGCAATTCGATCCTGCGACGCCAGGGGGATTTCCTCGATTACGGTCCCGATCACCTGAAGCCGATGATGATCAAGGAAGTCGCCGAGGAAGTCGGTGTACATCCTTCGACCGTCAGCCGCGCCGTGGCCAACAAGTACGTGCACACCCCTCAGGGCGTGCTTGAGCTGCGCAGTTTCTTCTCCGAATCGGTCAACGGGCCGCAGGGCGGCGAGATGTCGCTGTTGTCCCTGAAGCGGCGTGTCAAGCAGATGATCGAAGAGGAAGATACCGCTCACCCGCTCACCGACGAGCAAATTACCAAGAAATTGGGCGAGGAAGGCATCCACGTCACGCGGCGTACCGTCGCGAAGTACCGCGAAGATCTGCGCATCCCGAGCACGCACCGGCGCCGGGTAAAGGCATAGCCGTTTCCCGTGACACCGCCCGCCCGGAAACGAAGCGCCCACCAACTCGTGATCCTCACCGGGCTGTCCGGCTCGGGTAAACGGTCCGTTCTAAACACCTTCGAAGATCTCGGTTTCTACTGCGTGGACAATCTGCCCGTGTCGCTGATTCCCACCTTCAGCGAGCTCTACGAGGGTGGCCGTGGCGAAGTGGAACGCGCGGCACTGCTGGTCGACGCACGCGAAGGCGCCCACATCGCCCAGTTGCCGGGAATCTATCGAGAGCTGAGCAGTGAGCGCGCCGCAACCCTGGTGTTCATCGAAGCAAGCGACGCCGTTCTCCAGCGCCGCTTCAGCGAAACCCGCCGCCCGCATCCGCTCGGCAAGGGTGGACCGATTGCCGACGGGATTCGCGAAGAGCGGCGGCGCATGGCGCCGATCCGGCGGCTCGCCGACGTCATTATCGACACTTCAAAGTTCAGCGTGCACGAGCTGCGGCAGCTCATCACCGAGCGCTTTCAGGGTCAGGGGCGCCGGCCGCTGCTGGTGTCGGTGGTCAGCTTCGGATTTCGCTACGGAATTCCCGCCGACGCGGACCTTGTTTTCGACGTGCGCTTTCTCCCCAATCCGCACTTCGTTCCGCGCCTCCGACCGTTCAGCGGCAAGGACCCCCGCGTGGCCCGCTACATCCGCTCGTTTCCGCAGACGGGAGAATTTCTGCGCCGCATCGAGAGCCTTTTGGGATATCTGATCCCCCATTACATCCGCGAGGGCAAGAGCTACCTGACGGTCGCGCTCGGCTGCACGGGCGGGCGCCATCGCTCTGTCGCTCTTGCCGAGGTGATTCGCCGAGCGCTGAAGCGCAAGGGGTATTCAGCCAAGGTCGTACACCGCGATCTGGAAAAGACCACCTCCTGATCGAGCGAGAGCACGCGTTATGCGATTACGGCTTGCAGGATGCGGGGGCAATGCATAGGCTTAGCAAGCTTCCACCATACGGATTTTGGCGACTGAAACCATGGACGGCGCTCCGCACGTGACCGAGCACGACGAAATCAGGCGGCTCCTGCGATACCTGCGGCCCTACACGCCGCGCCTCGCCGTGGGCATCATTCTGATCGCCGTGATGGGGGTCGTCGAGTTCCTGGTGGCCTTTGCGCTCCGCCCCGCCTTTGACGTGATCCTAAATCCGCATTCAACCTCGCAGGCGCTCACTCTATTTCAGATTCCATTCACCCATCGCATGCTCGATTTGCATTCTTTCGCACCCCGCCATTTTCACAACGTTTGGACTGTCTTTGCCGTGGCGCTCGTGCTGCTGACCGTGGTCAAAGGAACCGCCGAATACATCGGCAGCATTTTGATTCAGCACGTGGGGCTTTCGGCGGTCACCGACGTCCGTAACGAGGTTTACAGCCAGGTGGTGCAGCAGCCGATCGGCTTCTTCCAGCACAATCCCGTAGGCCGGGTAATGTCGGCGGTCATCGCCGATATCGAGCAGATACGCAACGCTTTTTCAGATTGGTTTGCTGAATTTTTCCGCCAGATATTCGCCCTGGTTGCCTTCGTCACCGTCCTGCTGGTGATCAACTGGAGAATGGCCCTCGGTTCGGCTGTCTTGATCCCTCTGGTGGTCTGGCCGGTCAGCAAATTCGGACGCCGGATTCGGCGCTCCTCAGAAAAGAGCCGCTCGCGTCTGGCGGATTTGAGCCAAATTCTGCAGGAAACCATAGCCGGGAATCGCGTCGTAAAGGCTTTCGGTATGGAGGGATTCGAAATCCGCAAGTTCCGCGAGGCCGCGCGCCATCTCCTGCATGAAAACATGCGGTGGATCAGGGCTTTTGCGGCCACCTCGCCGGTGATGGACCTGCTGGGCGCCGTTGTCGTAGCGCTGGTTCTGCTCTTTGCGCGCGGCGAGATCAAGGCCGGCCGCATGAGCGTGGGATTATTCGTATCCTTCGCCTACGCGCTGTTCAAAGCCTACGAGCCGATCAAGCGCCTGGGGAATGTCTACCAGCTGTTCCTGCAGGCCGCCGGAGTTTCCAGGCAAGTCTTCGCGTTCATCGATCTTCCCGAAGAGATCATGGAAGCGCCCGGCGCAAAGGCGCTGCCGCCGTTTTCTGAGTCCATCGAGTTTGTTCGCGCAAGTTTTGCCTACGATAGCGGTCCGCTGATTCTGAAAGGCATCGACCTGAAGGTTCCCGCCGGCTCCGTGGTTGCGATCGTCGGCTCCAGCGGCGCGGGAAAAACCACACTGGTGAATCTCCTGCCGCGCTTTCACGAGGTATCGACCGGGTCGCTTCGCATTGACGGATATGGCGTAAATGAGTGCACGCTGCGTTCGCTGCGCGAGCAGATGGCCATCGTCACGCAAGAAACCATTCTTTTCAACGATACGGTCCGGAATAACTTATGCTACGGGCGTCCGGACATGCCGGACGAAAAAATCGCCGCCGCGGCCCAGGCGGCCATGGCCCACGATTTCATCATTCAGATGCCACAGGGCTATCATACGGTGATCGGCGACCGCGGCCAGCGACTGTCCGGAGGTCAACGGCAGCGCCTCGCAATTGCGCGCGCGCTGCTGAAGAACGCGCCGATCCTGATCCTGGACGAAGCGACCTCCGAACTGGATTCCGAATCCGAGATGCTGGTGCAGAAGGCTCTGAATAATCTGATGACCGGTCGTACGGTGTTTGTCATTGCGCACCGCCTGTCGACGATCCGCCGAGCGGACATGATTGCCGTGCTCGACGACGGCGCGATTCGCGAGCGCGGCACGCACGAAGAACTCCTCGCGCGCAACGGAATCTACGCGCGCCTGTACGAAATACAGTTCCGTGATGCCGAACCGGTAACGCGTGTCGCAGGTCTGCAGTAGATATGTCTGGCACAAAATCTCAACTCGCGCAGCCGCCCAAGGTCTCCTCAACCGGCGTGAAATCTCTCAGGTCCATGACGGGCTATGCCCAGGCGCAGGTCGCCGACAACGGTGTCGGGCTCCGCGTTTCGGTCCGGAGCGTCAATCACCGCTTTCTTGATCTGCATCTGCGCGTGCCGGAAGGGCTTGAACCGCTTGAGCCTCGTATCCGGCAGATCGTTCGGGAGCGCGTGCGCCGCGGCCACCTCGACGTCACGCTGCGCTATGAGTTGGCGGGGCCGGCGGCAGTCAGCGTGAACCAGGAGGTCGCGGCGGCCTATTTGCGGGCCATCGAAGATCTGCGGAAACAGTTTGGCGTGAAGACGGAGCCCGACATGGCTTCCATTCTGCGCTTGCCCGGCGTGATCGGCTCCTCTGCCGCGTCGGCGGACGAGGAAATCGTACGCCTGGAATCCATTGTCGCCCGATGCCTAACCGAGGCGCTCGACAAACTCGACCAGATGCGCGAGCGGGAAGCCGAGGCCCTGCGCGACGACATGGCCGGCCGCCTGACCAGCATCGCAAGCCACGCCGCCCGGGTTGGAACGCTCGCCGAGCGCGCCCGGCCCGCCTTCGCCCGACGCCTGGAATTGCGACTGAAGGAGCTGCTCGGCGAAGCCCCGGTCGATCCCGCGCGCCTGGCGCAGGAAGCGGCACTGGCCGCCGAACGCAGCGATGTAACGGAGGAGTTGGCGCGTCTTAACAGTCACGTTCGGCAGTTTGAGTCCCTGCTCACCAGCGGGTCCGACGCAGGCAAGAAGCTCGATTTCTTGCTCCAGGAAATGCAGCGCGAGGCAAATACGCTTTTGTCGAAGACTCCGGGCAACGAGGCGGAGAGTCTCGAGATCACCCAACTGGCGCTTGAAATCAAATCCGAAATCGAAAAACTTCGTGAACAGGTGCAGAACATCGAATGAGCCCAACCGAACCACTGGTGCTGATCGTTTCCGGGCCATCGGGTTCTGGAAAATCTACGCTGGTGCAGAAGATTCTGGAGGTCCCCGGCACGATGCTGGCTGTTTCGTCCACCACGCGAGCTCCGCGCAAGACGGAAAGCAACGGCAAATGGTACAATTTCGTCTCCGATGCTGAATTCCAGCAGATGGTCCGGCGGGGCGAATTTCTGGAATACGCGCAGGTATTCGGAAAAAACTGGTACGGGACGCCGCTGAAATCACTGGGCGAGGCCCTTGAGCAAAACAAGGACTTGGTCCTGGAAATTGACGTCCAGGGCGCGTTGCAGGTAAAACAGAAGTTACCGGGAGCCGTCGCTGTTTTCGTCATGCCTCCTTCTGGCGCCGATCTGGAGCTTCGCATTCGGGAGCGGGGGCTGGATTCAGAGGATGAAATTCGGCGGCGCCTGGAACGCGCTTGGAATGAAATGCTCAGCTATAGCAACTATGATTTTGCCGTCGTCAATGACGACCTCGAGCGCGCCGGTCGCGAAGTGCAGGCGATCGTTCTGAGCTCGCGTTGCCGGGTGGTTCGTACCGAGGAACGCATTCGAGAAATTCTGAAATCTTTTGGAGGTTGACGTCCGAATGGTACCGCTTACAAGCATACCGGAAAGCCAGTTTGCATACGTCGTCGTCGTGTCGCGCCGTGCTCGCCAGTTGATGATCGGCGGCCGCCCCATGATTGATAACCCGAGGTCGCGCAAAACCTCGCGCATTGCCGAAGAAGAGTTGCTGCTTGGGCTCCTTGAATATTCCCTGCCCGAGGTGCCCGAGGGCGCCGTGGACAAAGACGGCAAGCGCCGCAAGTAGCGGCCTTGGCAGTCTCAACGGGCGATAGTCAAGTCGTGACTTCTTCGAGTAAGGCCTTCTAGCCATGAAGATTGCTCTCGGCGTCACCGGCGGAGTTGCAGCCTATAAGGCCGCGGAGCTTGTCCGCCGCCTTCAGCAGGAAAAACTCGACGTGCAGGTGGTGATGACACATTCGGCGCAGGAGTTCATCACGCCGCTGACGTTCGCCGCGCTCACCGGGAAAAAAGTCATTACCGAAATGTTCGGTGCCGGCGGCGCCGAGCCCGCCAACGTTGAAAGCGCGATCGAGCACATCGCTGTCGCGCAGAGGATTGATCTTCTGCTCGTCGCGCCGGCTACAGCCGATATCCTTGCGCACTTCGCGCAAGGAATCGCGCGGGATTTCCTATCGACCTTGTATCTCGCAACCAAAGCTCCGGTCATCGTCGCTCCGGCGATGAACGTCAACATGTGGGAGCATCCTGCGACGCAGGAGAACCTGCAGAGACTTCGCGCGCGCGGCGTCTACGTTGTGGACCCGGATGAGGGCTACCTTGCCTGCGGAATGACGGGTGCGGGACGCCTGGCCGCAACCGATGCCATCGTCGAGAAAGTTCGCGCCGTACTGGGACTCCGCCGGGATCTTGAAGGGCAGACGGTCGTCGTCACCGCCGGCCCAACCCGGGAAGACCTCGATCCCGTCCGCTTTCTCACAAACCGCTCCTCCGGCAAGATGGGCTACGCGCTTGCGGAAGCGGCGGCCCGCCGTGGCGCCCATGTCGTGCTTGTCAGCGGCCCGACGGATCTTGCTATTCCCGAAAGCGTGGATTGGGTTCCGGTGCGCTCGGCCGAAGAGCTGCGCACTGTCGTGCGCGAACGCGCTTCCGATGCGGACATCGTGATCATGGCCGCTGCCGTGGCAGACTATCGCCTGGCCGCCACGCAATCCCAGAAGATCAAGCGCGGCGACGCTGGACTGACGCTCGAGCTTGAACCCACGCCCGATATTCTCGCCGAGCTCGGGCGAGAGCCTGTTCGTGAGGGCCGGCGGCGCGTGCTGGTAGGCTTTGCAGCCGAAACCGAAAACCTGGCTGAGAACGCTCGCGGCAAACTCGCGCGCAAACGCGCCGATATGATCGTCGCAAACGACGTGACCCAGGAAGGCGCCGGATTCGATGCCGACACGAACATCGTTACGATCTTTCAGCGCGACGGAGGCGAGCTTCCCCTACCCAAACTCACTAAACTCGAAGTCGCCAATCGTATTCTCGACCAGGCCCTCAAGCTTCAGGGACGGTAACTCCCCTCTGCAGTGCGTTGACATGCGCGTGCGACTGAGCTAAAACCTCCGGCATGAAAAACACAGGAGTTCGGGGTTTCGCAGCCGTGTTGCTATTGGTCGCACCGCTGTTCGCGACAGGTCTGCACCCCGCTCAAGCTCAGCAGACCAACGTCAAGGCAACCGGTACGCCATCAATGAAGCCGGAATCGCTCGGCTTCTCCTCCGAGCGTCTCGAACGCCTCCACGCCGCCATGCAGCAGGAAGTGGACCAAAAGCGCCTGGCCGGGGTGGTCACGCTGCTTTCGCGCCATGGCAAAGTCGTCGAGTTCAGAGCGTACGGCAAGAAAGATCTTGCGAGCGGGGCTCCGATGACCACCGACACGATCTTCCGGGCCTTCTCCATGACCAAGGTTGTCACCGGCGTAGCCATGATGATCCTGTACGAGGAAGGCAAATGGCATCCCGCGGACCCTGTCTCGAAATACATCCCCGAGTTCGCGCACCTGAAGGTTTTCAAGGGCGTGGACGCGAATGGAAAAATGATTTTGGAAGATCCCGTTCACCCGCCGACCATGCATGAGCTGATGACCCACACTGCGGGCTTCACCTACGGCGTGTTTGGCGACGGCCCCGTGGACAAGCTGTATCAAACCCAAGGCGTGATGCAGTCAAAGTCTCTGCAGGAAATGATCAACAAGCTTGCGAACATTCCGCTTCTCTACCAGCCGGGAACTCGTTGGGTCTACAGCGTCTCAATGGATATTCAGGGCTACATCATTGAAAAATTGTCGGGCCAGTCGCTGCCCGATTTCATGCACGAATACATTTTTGCGCCGCTCGGCATGAACGACACCGGTTTCTTTGTTCCCCGGAACAAATGGAACCGCTTTGCCACACTCTACGGTGAGAATGACAAGGGCGAACTCGTCCCGTCTCCGGCTATGGCCGGCGCCGGATTGGGTGACTATATTGCGCAACCGACGATGCCTTCAGGCGGCGGTGGCATGATCACCACCGCTCAGGACTACATGCGCTTCGCGCAAATGCTGTTGAACAGCGGCGAACTGGATGGCGTGCGCATCCTGGCGCCCTCGACGGTGCAGCTGATGACCTCGAATCATTTGGCCCCGAACCTGATGACCGGAGAATTTTCGATCGGTCCTGAAGCCATTCGGCCGGGGATGGGCTGGGGCTACGATTGCGCCGTCTTCACCGACCCTGCGCAGGCTGACGAAATCGTCGGCAAAGGCACTTTCTTCTGGCTCGGAGCGGCCGACACCTGGTTCTGGGTTGATCCGACCAATGACCTGATTTTTGTGGGCATGACTCAGCACATGATCGGTCCGAATCAGCCCAACGTCGAAGCTTTGAGCCGTCCCACCGTGTATCAGGCGCTCGTAAAGCCAAGGATGTGATCCTGGCGGCGTGAGCCGTTGCTTGAGCTCATTGTCGGATTGCCACGCGCCCTTGTGAATTGACGAGTTCTCCCGGATAATCTGAACCTTCGTGGACCAAACCAATCGCACCCGCGCCGAGGCTTGGCTGCGTTACG
>Ga0209624_10001146_pt1 | contig 21645 bp, 17 predicted proteins | sample JacPinW_OM2H0_O1_FD_188565 | JGI IMG/M metagenome (GOLD analysis project Ga0209624, IMG submission 188565) | Forest soil microbial communities from Algoma, Ontario, Canada - Jack Pine, Ontario site 1_JW_OM2H0_O1 (SPAdes) (version 2) | ecosystem: Environmental > Terrestrial > Soil > Boreal...
TTCGCATGCTCTGATGCTGGCGCTATTGGGAGATGCCGAGGCCAGTGGCGCGCGCGCGGTCTTCAATACGCGGATCAGCCGCGTGGAGATCACCGCTGGGGGTTTCGTGCTGTCGATCGCGGGCGCGGAATCGACGCAGTTGCGATGCGCCGTGCTCGTGAATTGCGCGGGTCTTGGCAGTGTAGAGCTCGCCCGCAACACCGTGGGCCTGGATCGACACTGGGTGCCTAGCGCATATCTCTGCAAAGGGTCCTACTTCGGAGTTACCGGGCAGGTACCGTTTCGGCATCTCATCTATCCCGTTCCCGAATCAGCTGGCCTCGGCGTGCACCTGACACTCGACCTGGCAGGTGTTGCGCGTTTCGGCCCCGACACCGAATGGATCGAGTCAGTTGATTATGACGTCGATCCGGCGAGGGCCGTGATGTTCGATGAGGCGATCCGGCGCTACTGGCCTGGCCTGCCCCCTGGCGCGCTACGTCCGGCCTACGCCGGCGTGCGCGCCAAGATCGTCGGCCCGGGGGAGCCCGCGGGCGATTTTCGCATCGACAGCGAGCACCAGCACGGAGTGCCGGGCCTAATCAATCTTTTTGGCATCGAGTCTCCGGGACTAACTTCGGCGCTATGCCTTGCCGAGCATGTTGCTGCGCGCCTCTGAAGACACTGTGTCAGGCATCGCCGCTCAAGGGCTGCGTCGCGCGCACCTGCTCATGGGCCTTCGCGCGACGCACCACTGAGTGAGTGCCTGAAGCCATGCGGGTCAACGTTATCGGAGCCGGTCTTGCTGGGCTTAGTGTGGCGTGGTACTTGCGCGAGGGCGGAGCGGACGTCACGGTCCTCGAGCGTGAAGCCGGCCCCGGCCTTGGGTGCAGCTTTGCCAATGCGGCCCTTCAGCATCCGAGCATGGCGGAGCCGTGGAACTCTCCCGGTGTGCTCCGACTGCTGCTGCGCAGTCTCGGACGCTCCGACTCGCAGATGTTGGTGCGGCTCGGCGTGCTACCAGGGCTTCTCGCTTGGGGAGTGCGCTTTGTGCGGGAAAGCCGTGAAGATCGTTTTCTCGCCAACACCGGCAAGAATGTGCGCCTGGCACTCTATAGCGCTGAGCTCATGCAGACTCTGCGCGCAAGCGCCGGCCTTGACTATGGTGCATATCAACGCGGCTCCCTGCAGGTCTTCCGAAATGAGCGCGTTGCGGCAACTACGCGCGCCTGGGTGCGCAAGCTTGCCGGGTTCGGCCTTGAGCACCGCTCGCTCACGATAGAGCAGTTGGTTGAAGAGGAACCCGCCCTCAAGCCGATCGCGACGGAGTTGGTCGGCGCGTTGTTTATGCCGCACGATTCGGGGGGAGATGCGTACCGCTATTGTTGTGAGCTCGCGGCGCAACTGCAGGCGCGCAACGTTGAGCTGCACTACGAAGTCAGTTGCAAGCCGCTGCGCCTCGACAAGAACGGTCATGCGGAACTCGCCGACAGCACTGGGCGGCCTTGGCAGGCCGATGCGATCGTGCTCGCCGCGGGGTGTTATAGCGCGGCGCTTTCTCGCCGCGTCGGAATCTCACTGCCGATGCAGCCGGTGAAGGGCTACTCCATCAGCATTCCCCAGCGTCCCGGCGCCACCGCCCCTCGGATCCCGGTGATTGATGCCATGCTGCATGCAGCCGCGGTGCCTCTGGCAGCCGGAGGCCTGCGAGTCGCCGGCACAGCGGAGTTCGCGGGCTTTGATCGACGCATTGATCCTAAGCGGGTGGCAAATATCTTCGCCCTGTGTGAGCGGCTGTATCCTGAGCACGCGCGTGGCCTTGCGCTGGCGCAGGTCGCGCCTTGGGCGGGCCTGAGGCCAATGTGCGCCGACGGCGTGCCGCTTCTGGGCGCGACGCCAATCCCGAACCTATTCCTGAACAGCGGCCACGGTCACCTCGGCTGGACGCTCGCGGCGGGATCAGCTCGCCTCGTCGCTGACCAGGTACTGGGTCGCCGCTGCGACATCGATCGGGCGGCGTACGCGCTTGCGCGCTTCAGCGGCGGCCATTGATGGCCAGGCATCCAAAGCCGACGCTAAACACCATCGGCTACGCAGGATTGAGCATTGTGGAATTCCTCGCTGCACTGCAGGCCAATAGGATCGAATTGGTTGTGGATGTGCGCGAGTTGCCGCTCTCCCACAAGAAGGGGTTTTCCAAGCGCGCTCTGCAGGTGCATTTGAGCCGCAAACAAATCCGCTACGTCCATGCGCGTGAGCTCGGCTGTCCTCGGGCGATTCGGCTGCGCTTTTCACGGCGCTATCGCTCTGCTCGCGAGTGGCAACGCTTCGAGCAGGCTTTCAAGGGATATCTCGCAGGGCAGGGCGCGGCACTCACGGCGCTCGGTGCGACAGTGGCCGAGTCGCGAAGCGCCCTGTTGTGTGTCGAGGCGGACCCGCGCTTCTGTCATCGCAGTATCGTCGCACAGGCGGTGGCGCGACTTACGCGAGCGCCCGTGCATCACATCGTGAGCGCAACCTAAGTACCGCTCGCTAAGTACCGCTCGCGCGGCCCAAGCCTACTTGCAGTTCGCGTATTCCTGCTGGCTCAAATGGCCATCGTGATTCGTATCACAGCGCACGAAATTCGCCTTGAGCCAGGTGTTGTATTTGACGTCGTCCAGGGTCAAATAACCGTGATTATTCTGATCGAGGGAGGCGAAATCCGGATGCTTCTCCGTCGTCTTGGTGGCTTGGTTGCCGTCCGTGGAGATCTCATCCTTGCCCGAGACCTCGTCGTGCCCGGCCGTGGGCTGCTCCGTCTGGACTGGCTGAGCTGGGTCGTTCGCCGTGGGGTCCTCGAGGTGCGACGTGACGCCCGGTGCCATCGGCGACTCCTGAGCGTGCTGGGCGGCTTGCCCGTTGGCAATGGCATAGCCGAAAAACAGCGCCGCGGAAACCGCGACCACGATGAGGTAGTTCTTCATAACCTTTTCCTTCGCGCCAGCGCTTCGCCGACGCCGCGGCAACCCTGTTGAGGTAACGCTCGCTAAGGGGCTTGGTTCCGGCGGCTGCAGTACGAGGGCCGTTGGCTTGGCGCCCTCGAGCGGGGGGATTTAGGTCGCTTGGTCTACTGATGCGTTCAAGGCTACAGCGAGGGCCGTGCCACCACTGGCCAGATCCGCCCACAACAGCTCCTGGCCTTTTCGCTTGCCTTTCTCCGTGAGCTTCATTCCCTGCGGCATTATCGTGACGATATATGGCTTGCCTTTGATGTCGATTTCACGCTTTAGCGCCTTTTCAAGCTTTGTCATGACCTCCCCCGAGCTCTTAGCGAGTGCCCATTATTGTCGCAATTGTCGCATGGTTGCGTTATTTCGGCTGCAAAACTTGCCCGCGCGACGTCGAGACCGGGTGGCGGACCCCTGCCGGTGTCGTGAGTTAGCATGCGCAGCACATTATGCGGAAACGACGTATATGAAGATTCACTCACAATCGTATCGCGTTGCGGAAGGGTCAAAAGTAAAGCTGCACAAGTGGCCGACCGATGGGCCGCGATTTTCTCAATCGAAGCATGCCTGCCATAAATTGCTTCGGAAGCACATCGAGCAATTGGACGAGTTGCAGCAGCTGCACTACGCGTCGAATCAACATGCGCTGCTCGTGATCTTGCAGGGGATGGACGCTGCGGGCAAAGACGGCGTCATTCGCCACGTGATGTCCGGCGTTAATCCACAGGGTTGCCGGGTGCACAGCTTCAAGACGCCAAGCGCGCCTGAACTCGAACACGATTTTCTGTGGCGTTCGGCATGCGTGCTGCCGGAGCGGGGGCAGATCGGCATATTCAATCGCTCGTACTACGAGGATGTTCTGATTGTACGGGTTCATCCGAATCTTCTGCACGCACAGGGCATTGCGCACGCGTCCTCCAAGATCTGGGATGAGCGCTACCGCTCCATCATTGACTTCGAGAGGCATCTGCACCGCAATGGCACCCGGGTCATCAAGTTCTTCCTGCATCTGTCAAAGGAAGAGCAGCGCAAGCGCTTTCTCGCACGCGTTGATGAGCCGCAGAAGAACTGGAAGTTCACGATGAACGATATTAAGGAGCGCCGATATTGGAAAGACTACATGCGCGCCTATGAGGAGTGCTTGAGCGCCACCAGCACCGAAAGCGCGCCTTGGTTCATCGTGCCGGCAGACGACAAGGTGAGTGCGCGACTCATCGCGTCACAGGTTATTCTCGATGCGCTTCGCGCGTTCGGTTCAAGTTATCCCGTTGTCGATGCGCAGCGGCGCCGTGAGTTGCGCGCGGCGCGGCAAGCGTTGCAGAAGAAATGATGGCAACGAAATCAGACTGAACACGAAAAGAATTAGTCGCAGGTATGTGTCATAACTATATGATATTAAATGACTATTATCGGTAATTTACCCAGCTCTTGTGAGCGTGTTTGCGAGCACGCCGACTCCTTCGATCGCAATCTCCACCGTAGCGCCATCTTTGATCGACCCCACGCCGAGGGATGTGCCACAGGCGATGACATCGCCCGGCAGAAGTGACATGTCATGCGACACATGGCTCACGAGCTCGTCGGGCGAGAACACCATGTCTTTCAGCGGATAGTTTTGCCGCTCAACTCCATCAAGTCGAGTCACCACGCTGCGCAACGACCACTCAAGATTGGTGACTATTGCTGGGCCTAAGCAGCCAAAAGTGTCGCAGCCCTTAGCCCGGCACCACTGCGCAAAGTTTGGATCCTCAGTGAGTGTGTCGATGGCCGTGACATCGTTGACGCAGGTGTAGCCAAATATGTAGTCCGCTGCATTCGCGACTGAGACAGCTGTGCATCTCTTGCCGATGACGATGCCCAATTCGCCTTCAAAGACAATCTTTCCGGAGTACGCGGCGGGTCGTCGGATGGGCTCGCCGGGACCAACGACGCAGCTTGCCGGCTTGATAAAGAAAAGCGGATACTTCGGGATAGGTTTGTCAATCTTTTTTGCGAGTGCGTGGAAATTATTCCACAGAGCGATGATCTTGCTGGGCGCGACCGGGCACAGAAGCGTAACCGCGGTAAGCGCATAGGTTTTGCCGCTCGGTGAGCATGCGCCATAAAGATCGCCGGCATGCTCTCGGATCTGATCACGCTCGAGACTGCCAAAACCGATACGACCCTCAGCGGATTTAAATCGTACCCATTGCGTCATCGCACACCCCTGCAGATCTTTCGTTCATGCAATCCACGGTTCATCGGAGCGGCAGGCGCGTGGCGCGGCCCTTGATAGCTGGCACCGAGCTCTTCGAAGAAATCTCTTCTGCGGCAAAGGATAGCCGCAGGACTTCGCGGGCGCGCGCTAATCGGCATGGGGCCCGGCGGGCTTGGCGCGTGGGTGCGCTGCGCAATGGCCGTCCATGATCGTGCGTGGCGAGGATGCGCAGTACGGCCCGTGGAATCCCGGCATTGTCTCACCGGTCCCTGATGAATTACGCCGCTATTGCACCATCTTTCTGCCGGAAAATGTAGCCACGAGTCTTGATACAGCCCTGGAGCTGCACGACCTCACGGGCTTGGAACCGAGCGAGCTCGTGGCATTCAGGCCGCAGCGGCTGGCGCTGCACGAGCTTCTGATCCGCGTCACCGCTGATCTGTCGGTACCCGACGGGGTGCGCGTCGAGGATCTCGGCCGCAATTTCCGTGAGATGACGCGCACGATTCTCACACGGTACATCGTGCCTCATATGGAGGACATTGAAGACTCATTCGAATCGGCGCGGCGCGAACTTGCGACGCTCATCGATTCTGAACTGGGTATTGCTTCGGCAGGGATGAGCGCGCCAGCCAAGGGCCGAAGAGGGGGGCTTGGGAGGATCTTTCGCCGGCGTCCCAAGTTCGATCCCGGCTCTGGCGCGGCGAGTCGCTGGGAAGCGCGGCTGCCTGAGTGGAACAGCCGCATAGCAGGCGGGAGCGAGCCACACGCCACGGCCTGCCGCGCTCTTGCACAAGTGGTCAGTGCAATGCTGCGACGTCACGGCGGGCCGTGGGGTACCCCGCAATTGGTGGCTGCGATCGCTGTGAACGTAGCTTGCAATGAGTACGGCAGCGACGTGGTGGGGCGCGCGATTGAGCCACTCCTGTCACGGGCCGTTCAGCAGGAGGGCTATCATTTGCTCCCCGCCCAGCAATCCCCCGTGATCATGAATACCAAGGGCCCCTCGGCGTCGGGCAAGAGCACATTGCGCCCGCTGCAGAAGGAGCTTGCCAGCCACATCGGCGTCAATTGGAGCGACTTCGCGCTGATCAGTCCCGACATCTGGCGCAAACAGCTCTTGGACTATGATTCGCTCGGAGCGCATTTCAAGTATGCCGGAGGCTTTACAGGAGAGGAGCTTCAGATCGTCGATCAAAAGCTCGACCGGTATATCGCTCGCAAGGCGGCGCACGGCAAGATCTCGCATCTGCTGATTGACCGGTTTCGCTTTGACAGTTTCGCCGCGGACTCGGACGAGCCCGGCAGCAATCTCTTGACCCGGTTTGGTCGAGTAATTTATCTCTTTTTTATGATCACACCCCCGCAATCTCTGGTGGAGCGCGCTTGGGCGCGGGGGCTGGACGTAGGACGTTACAAGGCGGTTGATGACACGCTGGCCCACGCCGTCGAGGCCTATTCCGGCATGCCGCAGCTGTTCTTCACGTGGATACGACGAGCGGACAAACGCGTGCATTTTGAATTCCTGGATAACAGCGTGCGCCGCGGTGAGCGCCCGCGCACGGTCGCCTTCGGCGACAACGACACCATAAATGTGCTCGACGTGAGCTGCATGCTGAACATCGAGCGCTATCGCAAAGCGAACATCAACGCAAAGCAGGCGCAGGCTCTTTATCGGGATGAGACGGCACTGGCGCCGCAGAGAAACCTACAGTTCCTGCAACAATGTCTCGGCCGATTCCACAACGTCAATTTTGCAGAGCAGGCAACAGGGCGTATTTATTTGAAGGTCGAATCTGGTGGCATCGTGTGGACGGACCGAGAGTTGCTCGGGCGGTCGCTCGGGGGCGCGGATGTTGCCGCGGCACTGGCGAGCTTTGCCAAAGCGCTAGCTGAGCAACGAGACGCTGCGACCGAAAGCCAAATATTCCTGCAGTCGCTGCCTGACTACGCGCGGGTGCCAACGCTGGGACGCTGGGGCTACGGCCCTTGAGCTGCCCGGGAGCTGCGCTCAATGCAAAGGCTAAGACTCGAGAGTTGTGCCTAGCAACTTGGTTAAAGCGTAGACCGTATCCAAATGCGGAGTCGGCGTCTCCGTCAGGCGCCCGAGTTCGACCACTGCGCCGAGCAGCGCATCGGTCTCAAGGGCGCGCCGCGCCTCTACGTCCTGAAGCATCGAAGTCTTGTGATGGCCGACTTTCTCGGCGCCGGCAATGCGCTTTTCCAAGGGCACCCTGAAGCTGATGCCGAGCTTGTTTGCGATGGCCTGCGCCTCCGTCATCATCTGAGCCGCCAAAGTGCGCGTTAGTGGGTACTGGCAAATGCCCGCCAACGTCGCGCGAGATAAGGCACTTATCGGATTGAAGGTCATGTTGCCCCAAAGCTTCAACCAGATTTCGGCACGGATGTTGTCAAGGACCGGCGCCTTAAAGCCAGCTTTGATGAACGCTTCCGATATGCGCAGGACGCGACTGCTGGTGGTGCCGTCAGGCTCGCCCACCGGAAAGCGATCACCTTCGATATGCCTCACAACCCCCGGCGCGACGAGCTCCGATGCTGGGTAGACGACGCAGCCGACCACGCGCTGCGCGGGAATGTTCTGCCCAATGGAACCGTCCGGATCGACACTCTCGATACGGCGGCCTTGCAAGGCGTCGCCATGTTCGTGGAAGTACCAATAGGGCAAGCCGTTCTGCATCGGCACGACCGTAGTATGGGGACCGAAAAGCTTCGGGACATCTTTGGCCACAGTTGCGACCTGGTGCGCCTTCATTGCGAGGATCACCAGATCCTGAGGCTCGACCGATGCGTAATCCGCGGTTGCCCCCACCTCCCGGGCAATATGTTCGGTGCCATCGTGCATGATGAGCTTCATGCCGCGAGTTCGGATTGCCTCGAGGTTCGCGCCGCGCACGATGAATGTGACCTGCTCGCCTGAGAGCGCGAGCTTCACACCGATATAGCCGCCAATGGCTCCGGCGCCAATTACAGTGATTTTCATGCAGCCTCTGTTCGCCGGAAGCGGCGAACGCTGAGTGTAATGCGCCGCCCGCGGGTTTTGACCGTTAGCGTGATCTGCGCAGTTCCGATCGGGGCCGGTTTGCAAGGCACCGCGCGGCTAACGCTAGCGGCCGAGCCGAGACCAAGAGGAAGCGTCGTGTTGGGTGCAAGGAGGTGCCCAACCACGCACGGATGAACAGCGTAAACCCGCGTACTGAGGCGATTCGCGTCAACAGGCTCGGGACCGGTGTCAATTGGAACGAGTTCGCCAAGCAACAAGAATTTCGAAGATCCGTGCTTGCCGATGTGCGATCCCCGAGGCATCTTGGGCGCGTGCTTCTGCACGTAATCTTTGACCGGACCGATCCTGGCTCGGCAATTCCGGCTTTCGCAATTGCACTCTGCCATCGTAGTGCGCGCTCTGTAGCCTTGATCCAGCCGCGAGCCAAGCAGAATATTCTCCTCGGGCGTCAGGGCTCTTCAGTCATGCAATGCCGCTTTCTGTTAGGTCTTGTCACTTTGTGGATTCCATTGGCCGGACTTGCGCAGGACGCAATAGGGTACTGGTACTTGAACCCTTATCTGGGGGGTATCACTCCCGACAAGCCCTGGCATGCCACCGGTGCGGCGGTCGTCTACGGTGTTGATATTGGAACGCAAGTCACGCCTGCCTGGAGTGCGGAACTCGATCTTGAAGGGGCAACTCTGCGCGACCGCGATGACGGGAAGCGTTCAAGCCTTTATGAAAGTGCATTGGACCTGCTACGAACTTTCAATTACGGCGCCCACTTTGCACCCTATCTGTCACTGGGGGCCGGTGTGACTCACTTCGAGCCATCGCCCTCGGCGGGGCTCGAGCGCCGCACGGAATTCATGCTGCAGCCAGGGGCGGGCGCCCTCATTCGGTTGTGGGGAAGATCCGGGGGCGTCAGGACACTCGCGCTGCGCCCGGCCATTGAAGCGCGGTGGACTCACGGCTGGGCGCATGCGCCGGGCAATCCTGTCGACCCCGTTTACACGTTAGGGCTATCTCTCACGCTGTAGTAGTGCTGGCGAATTGCGCGCGTTGCGTGGTTAGCGCATCACCACCGATCTGGGTCGACGCGCGGCTCAAAAAAATACGCGCGCCAAGATGTTTTGAGAGCAAACGGTTCTGTGCCACAGATACGCGGTACCCACGACACGCCGTTCATAACGCCCGAGGACAGCTCCCGCGCCTGTCGGTTAACAGAAAGCCGCTTTGCGGGTTGCACGGCCGGCGAGCCAGGCGTGAATTTCGCTGACAATCGCGAGTGCGATCCCTTCGGGCGTGGCCGCACCAATGTCAAGACCGACGGGCCCGCTCAGGCGAGAGCCAAGCTTCTCCGCCGTCGCCCCCAACTCCTTGGCGAGTCGACTGCGGCGTCCCATGGGACCGAGAAGGCCCACATACGGGGGAGTTCCCGCCTCCGCAAGCTCGCGCAAGTACGCGGCATCAGAAGGAAAGTGATGGCTCATCACCACGGCGGCATGGAAGCGCGAAACATCTAGGGCCGCGCGCAGCGAGCTTGCATCGGCAAGTTTGACCTCGGCTCCCGGGAAGCGACTTGCGAGCGCGTATGCGGGGCGATGATCGACAACTGTGACCTGCCAGCGCAAAGCGCGCGCGGCGCTCACGAGCGGTTCAGCGTCCGGACCTGCACCGCAGATCAGCATGCACGGTGGCGGCGCCAGGAATTGTACGAACGCCCTCGTGCGCCCCCTGGCAGTTTCACACTCGAACGCTTGGGAGGTCGAATTGGCTTGCGCGTGCTCACCCGCTGCCGCCATTGCGGCCGGCAGCTGCGGGCCGACGCTGTATGTGCCGAGCACAATATCCGAAGATTCGTGAACCGTGACCAGCGCTGTGGGCAGACCGGCACGTGTGGCGTGGCCCGCTGCGGCGAGGGCGGTTGCAGCTCGACTGCAGCGATCCATGGGCTCTAGCAGAACACGCATGGCTCCCTCGCAGCCGGCACCAAGGCCGTAAATGAGATCGTCCGAGCTACGCATGTCGTATTCGATCGCGCACGGCATAGCGCTTGCGAGCACGCGTTGTGCGTGAATATGGAGATCCGCTTCAAGACAGCCCCCGCTCAGGAGTCCAAGGAAGGTGCCGTCGGCCATGATCAGCATGCGCGCGCCCGCCTTACGATAGGTGGAACCGGCGGTTGCGACTACCGTAGCGAGCACTTGAGAGCGATCATCCGCCGGAGCGCGCTCGACGAGCAGTTCAAGACTTGTGTCGAGTCGGACGGCGAGGTGGTCGGCAGATTCCGACGCGTCGGCTCTGGGCAACACTCGTGATCGTTCAGTCATGACGTGCAGCGACGGAACCGCTACGCAGTACGGCCCGGCACAGATCCACGCTTGCGGCCATGCGCCAGCTCATGCCGACGAACATCACACCGAGCATATCGGCAATGCGCCTAACGGCCGTGTTCACTGAGCGAGCCAAACGTAACCTGCCTGTATCACGTTGAGGTGCTGACTACAACGCACGCTGCCGAAACCAGTGCCAACATCCTCTGCGGGGACGGCAGGCCTGTGCGTTCGGGTCGCGCCAGAATCAACGCAACGCAGCCTGGAGCAACGCAATGAGGCTGAGGGCGATGCCAGTCGGCGCGCTCCGCTCAGCGGCCCCGGGCCGTCCGAGTGACCGCAGTGCAGTGCGCACGCTAGACAACAGCCCGACGGCGCCGATAACGGCACTGGCACACGGTTTGTTGCCGACTGCGAGCGACATACAACACCAAAACGTGCTTTCCGGCTTTAAATTATCGCGCGACCTTGTCCGCGACGGCTTCGAGCTTATGGAATCTTTGGCGATTGAGCAAACGGATCGACCAGGAGCCAGAGCTCATGGAGGCACTGCGAAAGTAGTCCTGCGCATAGGTCGAGCGCTATTTCAGCCGGCCGCAGCAGGATGCGGACTCGCTCGCGCATTCCTCGGCAGATGCTCAAAGGAGCTAGCGCCGCTTGTCGGTGGCTGCCTCAGGCAGAGGTTTTGTAGACATCAGCGATGCGCAATTCGCCACGTCTTGCTTCCGGCGGTATTCCCGGATCGCGCATCTTGGCACGGGATCGCTCCCAAAATATCACCGGATCCGGACGGCCTAGCAATGATTAGGGGTGGCGAAGCGATTGTCTTTGCTAATGATGACAACCCTCGTCATCGTTGTGACTGTCACACCAGTGGGCTTCGCGGTTCCCATCGCGATCGATTCTGTCACCGTTTTCGTAGCGATAGGGCCCATGATTGTACGGCCCAGGGGAGACGATGCAGCCAGAGATGCTCACCAGTGTAGTGAGGGTACCCACTACAGCTAATCGATGAAATGTATTCATTCACATTGTCCTATAGAAACTTATCGATCGCAGGAGACTGCGTTCGGAGGAGCGCAGCGTGCCAATGCTGACGACGCAATTGTCAGGGTGGGCGCAAATGCGAGCCTCGTCTGTACGGTAGCGAACGAAGACGTAGGGTTGGCAACGGTCAATTTGGAAGGCGGGATCCGCGATTTACGACCTGTAGTGAAGCGCGCACCAAATCAGATTCGACTGCAGTGTCGTTGTGCGGCGGTTGCGCAAGCTGGTTAGGAGCGAATACGGGATTCTGCCCTTGAATTGGCAGGCCGCATGTGACGCCAAGGTAAACATCTTGGGCTGCACAGCGCGGTGCTCGCTGGCGCCGGCTGCCCGTGACATCTTCTTGACTCAGTCGTGCTGCTCTGCGGCAGCGCGTGACGTTGGGGCGGAGCGGGTTTAGTCTGAGCACCATTGCAGGGCAACCTGGGACTGCAATCCGCCTGCGTGACGGCGCCGGCCTGCGACCGGGGGTCTCCTGAATAGGCTTGAGGAGTTTGCGTCATGATCAAATCTAAATGGCTTGCGGCAAGCGTAGCTGCTCTGATTGTCTTCGGCTGCGCGAGTCAGAAGGAACCCGCCGAACAGGCGGTGGCTAATGTCGACGCGGCGCTCCAGGCCACGCATGACGCTGCAGCCAAGTATGCGCCCGAGGGATTGCAATCTGTCGAAGCACAAGTTGCCACTCTCAAGGACAACCTTTCCAGGGGCGACTACAAGAAGGTGCTCGCGGACGCACCGACGGTTAGCGCCGCCGTGGCCAATCTGCAGCAGGCTGCTATAAAGAATCAGGAGGACGCGGACACCAAGCTCGCGAAAACGAAACAGCAGTGGCGCACTCTTAGCGCTGAAGTGCCGAAGATGGTGACGGCCATACAAGCGCGCGTCGATGAGCTAGCGAAATCGCGGCGGCTGCCAAAAGGAGTGACCAAGGCATCGTTCGAGTCCGCCAAGGCGAGTCTTGAGTCGCTCAAGTCAACGTGGGCCGAAGCCGCCAGCGCGGTTGCAAGTCAAGACTACGCGGGCGGCGTGGCCAAGGGCCAGGCAGCCAAGGACAAAGCCACAGAGATCATGCAGGAACTCAGCGTGACATCGAGCCGAACCGGCGGGACTTGATTGGGTTATGAAAAGGTGAAAACAGGAGCGGACTCCGGTCGACACGAATGGACGCGCTGTCTGAGGATGAGCACAGGCATGGTTTCAATGGTGGCGGGAGGTGCAGATTTCCGGGCGATGGTTTCGAGGCCCTAAAGGCGAGTTTTGAGACAGGTGGCACAATACTGATCGCTCAGCGACGACAACAGGATATTCACATGGAAAAAGACTTCGCATTGGCGGCAACCGACACATCGCGGGCCTCAGTGCACGCGAGGCGAGGCGTCAGCCTGCGCCACTTGAGCGCCGCGGCAGCGCAGGTCGGTACTCGATGCTCGCGCCGCCGGTGCTATCCGGAGCGTTCAGACTCTGTGATAGTCTCCGGCGGGACTGAACCTGGAACTCGCCATTGAAATGAGTCGGATTCGCTTCGCCCTTGCCCTCGCGCTTCTGCTGGTTTTCACCCGGCAGGGGGCCATGCTGCATGAGCTGAGTCATGTCTACCGCACCGGTGCCCCGGAGCTCAAGGACGGCGAAACTTTCCTCGATGGCAAGTTGTGCGACGTCTGTCTTGCCTTCTCGCAGGGCGCGAATCCTGCCAGCGGCACGATATTGTTACCGCCCGTCGTTTCAACCCTTCATCACCTCACCCCCGAACCCCAATACTCAATCATTGCAGCGTGCGCGCCTGTACCCCGCAGCCGCGGGCCACCTGTTCTCGCCTGACTTCGCTTTATTAGTCATGCGGCGACTCTGAGTGATCGGGCGCTGCTGCAGATTTGACGTTTAGATTGAGAGAAGTTCTTCATGTTCGGCCCTGCATTTCGTGTCACGGCGATTGCCGTGGCGGGTTTGCTTCCTGCGTTCGGCCATGCCGCGCACGCACTGGCTAGCATCGAGGTCACCGCCAAACAGCAATCCGGTGCGCGCGCCGATATTGAGACGCAAACCGGCGCATCGACCTACCGAAGTGACACCGGCGCAATAGCCGCAACCTCAAAGGACAATAACACTCTCCTCGATGACGTCATTCTGCAGGCGCCGCAGGTCGCACGGGGCTCTCTTGGTCAATTCCATCGCCGCGGCCAATGCAACCATCTGCAATGCCGGCCGAGCGACATGCTCCTGTCCGAAGGCCCAAGTGTTTTGAAGCCGCGCCGCGTCGCCTCGGTGAGACTCATCACAGGGACGCTGCCGCCCGCTTACGCATCGCGGGCCGCGGACATCATTGCTCCCGACACCAAGAGCGGTCTTCTGGATTCTGGCGCGTCCATCTCCCTTTATGGCGGCAGTCACGTCGAGCTGCCGCCGAGTATTACCTGCTCTTCCGGAAAGCGCGCGCTGCAATCGATGTCCTCTATCAGTTCAACGACTCCCCCATTCTGGGCGGCGGTGTGTAGGTGCAAGCCATGCATCCGGTGAGAACGCCGACGTCACAGGTCTTATGGACGGATTCGCTCGTCTGTAAGTCGCTCGCGTTGCTCTTCAGCGCGACGCCAGCCTTCTTGCTTATTGCCGCGTGCGCGGTGGGCCCCAACTTTAAGAAACCTTCTGCTCCGGATGTTAGCGACTATACAGCCAGTCCGCTCTCGAGCACCGTCACGATCAGAAACGTTGCCGGTGGCGAGGCGCAACGATTTGCCAAAGGAAGCGACATTTCTGGGGATTGGTGGACCCTGTTTCACTGCGAGCCACTCGATGAGCTGATTGAACATTCGCTTACAAACAATCCCGACCTAAAGGCAGCGCAAGCGGCGTTGTCTGTAGCAATGGAGAATGTTCTGGCTCAACGGGGCGCTTACTATCCCAGTGTTGCGGCAAGCTTTTCCGCCAGCCGCGAGAGGCAATCAGGGCAGATCGCACCCACACCCAACTCAAACACCTTCCTATACAATCTTTACACCCCACAGGTCAGCGTCTCGTATGTGCCTGATGTTTTCGGCCTGAATCGTCGCTCCGTCGAGTCATTGAAGGCTCAGGAACAGGGGGTTCGCTTCCAAATGATTGCAACATATATCGCGTTGACCGCCAACGTGGTGGTCGCGGCGATTCAGGAGGGCTCGTTGCAAATGCAAATTGGCGCCACTCGTCAACTCATCGACATTAACTCCAGCATGGTCAAAATTCTGCATTACCAATTTGCCAAGGGTTATGCCAGCCGGCTTGACGTTGCCGCACAGGAATCACAGCTCGCACAAGTCGCCGCCACGCTGCCCCCGCTTCTCAAGCAGCTGAGCCAACAACGCGACCTTCTAGCAGTTCTGGCCGGCCGATTTCCTAGCCAGGCGCCAGCTCAAGAATTCGAGCTTTCGAGTTTGCAGTTGCCACAAGAGCTGCCGGTGAGCATTCCTTCGGAACTGGTGGAACAGCGTCCGGATGTGCTCCAAGCCGAAGCAAATCTGCACGCTGCTAGTGCCAAGATTGGAATCGCCATGGCGAATCGACTACCAAGTATTACGCTGACCGCAAATGTTGGCAGCACGGCGCTGGCCATGGATCAATTGTTCACTTCGGGAACGGGCTTTTGGAGTATAGGGGCGGCGGCGACCGCGCCGCTTTTCCAAGGCGGGACCCTGTTGCACGAGGAGCGCGCCGCAAAGGCTGCGTACGATCAGGCAGCTCAACAATATCGCAGCACGGTTCTGACTGCCTTCCAGAATGTTGCTGACACATTGACGGCGCTTGAACAAGACGCCGCGACCATGAAGGCGGCCGCAAGCGCCGCAGACGCCGCCAAGGTAACACTGGATTTGTCGCAACGACAGTGGCAGGACGGTTACGTCGGCTATCTTGCACTGTTAAGCGCTGAGCAAACCTATCAGCAGGCCCGCATCAATCTGGTGCAGGCCCAGGCCAGCCGCTATGCCGACACGGCTGCGTTGTTTCAGGCGCTTGGGGGTGGGTGGTGGGGCCGCGCAGGTTTGGCCAAGGATGACTATGAGAAGTAGGCCATGTTTTGGGGCGTCGTCCGTGAAACGTCAGGGCAAATTCGCACGCCCAATCGTAGGTACGGCCATGGCGGTGAGTGCGGTCATAGCAATCGCGGGTTGTTCATCGAAAATTGACAACAGCCCACAGGCACCATTTTCGCCGGCTAGCAATGTGACACTGACGGCGGCTCAGCGACAGAACATCCGTCTCTACACCGTCAAGCCTGCCAAATTTCGCAGGACGATTGAGGCCACCGGGGTCGTTGACTTCGACAACGATCAGGCCACAAGCGTGTTGGCGCCGTTCTCCGGCCCAGTGTCGCGCCTGCTCGTCTCCCCCGGTGACAAGGTCAAGGAAGGGGCTCCGTTGGCGGTGGTAGATTCACCCGACTTTGCGGCGGCCATCAGCGCTTATCAGAAGGCACTCGCCACCGCCCAGACCGACCGCCGGCTTGCCGACCTGGACAAGGATCTTGTACAGCATCACGGCGTTTCTGAGCGCGAAGCGGAGCAGGCAGAGACCGACGCCATCAACGCCGAGGCTGACCGAGACGCCGCGCTGCAGGAAGTTGTCTCGCTGAAGGTTGATCCTCAGAGCATCAAGAACCTTCAGAAAGGTCGGCCGATTTCGCGCATCGAAGGAATGATTCGCTCGCCAGTCGCAGGAACTGTGGTGGAAAAGCTGATCACTCCCGGAGAACTTCTTCAGGAGGGCGTCACACCATGCTTTACGGTTGCCGACCTCTCGCGTGTCTGGGTCATGGCGCAGATTTTTGGTGCAGATCTTGCCTCGATCCATCTCGGCGATCCAGCCGAAGTGGTGACCGACGTCGCATCAAATGGCCTTTCCGGAAAGGTGGACAATATCTCTGCCCTGGTGGATCCCGACACCCGTTCAGTGGTAGCGCGTGTGGTCGTGGAAAATCCGGAAGGCCTTTTAAAGAAACAGATGTATGTGCGCGTGCTGGTTCAAGCGCGGCAGGAAAGCACCGGACTGCTGGTCCCGATTTCGGCGATTTTGCGTGACGACGAGAAGCTGCCGTTTGTCTACGTCGCCCGGCGTGACCGCAGCTTTGCTCGGCAGCATGTGACCCTCGGCTATCGTATCGGGGACCAATACGATATTGCCGACGGTCTTCAAGACGGCGACCAGATCGTGCTTGAAGGCGGCATCTTTATTCAATTCATGCAGAACCAATGAGCGACCCTCTGCTCCCGGCGGAATCTTCGCCGCGATCGCCTTCGGTCATGAACCGGATTGTCGTCTCTTCGCTGCGGCAGGGGTTTCTAGTCGTTCTCATGGCATTCGTGCTAATCGGCTCGGGGTCGCGGTCGCTTGAGCGTCTTCCGGTGGATGCCTATCCCGATCTTTCGCCTCCTTTGGTCGAGATCATCACCCAATGGCCCGGGCACGCCGCGGAGGAAGTAGAGCGGCTAATCACGGTGCCCGTTGAACTCGAGATGAATGGCATTCCTCAGATGACCACGATCCGTTCAATCTCGCTCTATGGATTGTCAGACGTCATCCTCACGTTTCAAATTAGCACGGATAATTACTTTGCCCGCCAGCAGGTTTTCAACCGAATGGGTGATATCAATCTGCCAAGCGGCGTGACTCCTTCAGTGGCACCCCTGTCTTCGCCCTCGGGTCTAATCTATCGCTACGTGCTGCAAAGCCCCGACCGGTCACCGATGGAACTCAAGACTTTCGAGGACTGGACCGTCGAACCCCAATACAGATCCGTTCCCGGTGTAGCGGATGATTCGGGGTTTGGCGGGGGAACCATGCAATATCAGGTGCTGCTCGATCCGGCGAAGATTGCTGCGGTCGGCTTATCGGCGACGCAGGTGGAGAGCGCCCTCGCGGCCAACAACGGCAACGCTGGCGGTGGTTTCTATTCGCAAGGCGGCCAGTTCTATTACGTGCGCGGCATGGGGCGCTTGGACACTCTGGAGGACATCGGCAACGTGGTGCTGGCAGTTCACGACGGCACCCCGGTGTTGGTAAAGGACGTCGGCCATGTGGTCATCGGTATTGCTCCGCGCCTTGGTGAGTTCGGCTACCAGAAGCAGGACGACGCCGTGGAAGGTGTCATCTTGCTTCGGACGGGCGAAAAAACTCAAGACGTCTTGAAACGGGTTGAAGCGAAGACCAAGCAACTCAACGATGAAATCCTACCTAAGGATGTCAAAGTTCTTCCGTTCTATGACCGAAGCGATTTGATCGCGCTGACGACGCAGACCGTGGAGCGAAACCTATTGCGAGGCATGTTACTGGTCGTCGTGGTCCTCATATTTTTCCTCTACGACATTCGTGCGGGATTGATTGTCGCCGTAACTATCCCGCTGGCATTGCTGTTCGCGTTTGTTTGTCTTGATCTGCAAAATGCCTCGGCCAACCTGCTATCCATCGGTGCAGTGGATTTTGGGATCCTGGTAGATGGCGCGGTCGTGATGGTGGAAAACATTTTCCGTCAGCTCGCGGCGCGCCGGGGGAGTGCACTCAACGTCAAGGAAATCATAAGAGATGCAGCGGCGGAGGTGGATCGTCCGCTCTTCTACGCGGTCGCGGTCATCGTCGTCAGCTTCCTGCCGATCTATGTCTTGGCTGGCCCCTCCGGGACACTGTTCAAACCGATGGCGGACACGATGGTATTCGCGCTGGTCGGCTCCTTGATCGTCACGCTGACCTTGCTGCCGGTACTGTGTGCGTGGTTTATGCGAAGGAGCGTGCAGGAGCGGCGCAACGCCGCCTTTGAAGCCATTAAAGCGGCCTACACAAAGGGCCTCGATTTTTGCCTCGCCCATCCCTGGGGAACGACGGTCGCCTCGGCAATTCTGCTGGGCGGCTCGCTGCTACTCATCCCCCGCATCGGCGCCGAGTTCATGCCGAAGCTGGATGAAGGCGCGCTGTGGGTGCGTGCAACGATGCCCTACACCATTTCGTTCGACGAATCGGCAAAGGTCGCTCCCAAAGTGCGCGACATATTGCGCTCTTTTCCCGAAGTCACCACGGTCGCTTCGGAACTGGGCCGGCCGGACGACGGCACTGATCCGACCGGTTTTTTCAACGTCGAGTTTTACGTTGGTCTTACCCCTTATTCGCAATGGAGCGGACCTTATCGCACCAAAGCTGGGCTGATTGAGGCGGTCAACCAGAAGCTCGAGGCATTTCCAGGAATCATTTTTAATTACACGCAGCCAGCAGAAGATGCGGTGGATGAGGCGGAGACGGGCTTGAAAAGCGCTCTGGCTGTCAAGATTTTTGGTAACAGTTTGGAGACGCTCGAACAAAAAGGTAAAGCCATCAAACAGGTCTTAGAGCGGGTGCGCGGCATCCGTGATGTGACCCTGGTACAGGAACTCGGGCAACCAAGTCTGACAATCAAAATAGACCGTGCCAAAACTGCGCGTTACGGTTTGAATGTCGCCGACATCAATGGCCTGATTCAGACGGCCATAGGCGGGGACGCAGCGACCCAGGTGGTACAGGAAGAAAAGCAGTTTGATCTTATCGTCCGCCTCGAACGCCAATACCGGGACAACCCCGAGGAAATTGGGAATATCCGGGTGGTCACGCCCGCCGGCCAACAAATTCCGCTGAAGGAATTCGCGGACATCCAGGTGGCAAACGGCGCCTCGTTCATATACCGCCAAGACAATTCGCGCTATATCGGCGTCCAATTCTCGGTCGAGGGACGCGATTTGGCTGGGGCGGTGGGTGATGCCATGCAGCAGGTGAGCGAAAAGGTTGCCTTGCCGCACGGCTACCGTCTGGATTGGGGCGGAGAATACACGGAATATACGGCTTCGCGCCGCCAACTGAACAGCATTATACCGCTGACCTTGTTCCTGATTTTCCTCCTGTTATTCGCGCTCTACAGCAATTTTAAATTCCCGTTCATCACTGTGCTCGGCGTGCTGCTGTCGGCACCGATGGGCGGCATCGTGGCCCTTTGGGTAACGGGGACGCCGTTTTCAGTCTCCTCAGGCATAGGCTTCTTGGCCTTGTTTGGCGTCTCGGTGCAGACGGCGGTAGTTTATATTTCCTACGTCAACGAATTGCGCCTCAGCGGCACGGCTCTCACCGAGGCCATTCGTCAAGGGGCAATCCTGCGGTTGCGTCCGATCATGATGACCGCGCTGGTAGCGGCTTTGGGCCTGTTGCCGGTAGCGTTTGCGACCGGTGTCGGCACGGACTCCCAACGGCCATTTGCCCTGGTCATTGTCAGCGGTCTGTTCACGCGACTTTTAATCAGCGTTTTTCTAATGCCTGCACTCTATGCCCTTGTGGCCCGTTCCGGCGATCGACTGGAGGTGTGATACCGCTATTTGGCTTCTCGGAATGGAATCGATGAACCCTAGTGGTGTGGCTAGCTAAATCGACGCAGAAATCGTGTGTATGCTCGCCCCCTCACGGAGCTAGTCGTTCGCTATGCGTCCATTCGTCCAACAACAGTGGCTTCCACGATCAGGGCGCGGCTCCGCCGTATATCCACGAGTAGCTGCCCAAAATTTCGCCGGATCTCCCCGACGCATCGTAGATCTCCTGATGAAACGCCAACTGGAGCAATACCCACAATCGTGGGTCGTTCCATGATCTGCCGAATACCTGCACGCACTGCGCACAAGCCGTATCAGTCCCAACTGACTGACCAAGTGTCAAGGCGCTCGCTATGCGTATCGCGTTTTCGAGCTGACTGAAATCTATTTCGACATCGAATTGCATCGGCGCAAAACCGGTGTGTTGGGTCGGCTGACCGCGGGACGTGAACAGCGGAAGCGCGGGCTTACGATTAGTGACTGTTTCCCCCGCCTCTGGGATTAAAGCGATGTCAACGATGGGCAGATTATTTTGTGCGGGATCTAAGAAGAAATTGGGGGCTTGAAATTCGGAAGCGGATGTCCAGGCAGATACGTTAGATTGCGCAAGCACTTGGGCGAATTGGTAATAGATCTGACAAAGCCTCGTTGGGTTCGAAACGGCGCAAGCGGTATTGATGAAATAGATTGCCATTTCTTGCTTAGTTTGAGTGAGGCCCGCAGCATCTTGCGCTCGAATGCGTACCACTTGAGCCAACGTCGCTAGCCTTGCGCGACTATTCAAGGCCCAGGGTCGAATCGTCGATCCCGGGTTAGGCAGTCGATAGGCTACCGACGAAGTGACGATATGAGCGTTGGCTCCTCGCCCGTTCTGTCCCGTCGACGAAAAGAGCAACAATAGATCGCTCGGATTTCCAAGTGACGCCGAATAGAGCCATGTCTGCGAGCGGTCGAAAAAGACGATTTCGGGGCCACGAACCAAGGCCGCGGCCGCAGAGCAGGCGGTCATGGCTGTCGGTTCAAAGCGCATGTCTGCGGGCACTGACGAGGCCTGCCCAGGATACCCATCCGAAGTGAGAACGGCATCGGAAAAGCTCGACATTGGCCCTTGCGCATGCGGAGGGCACGAAGCAACTGGCGTACCAAACATAAAGATACGCATCCCCGGCCCGGTTGCGTTCGCTGTCTTCGGATTCCAAGCAGCAAGGAGCGGGCCGCCGAACGAGTTCAACTGCGCAAGCGAGGTCAAATCAGTGGATGCGTCTACCAACAGGCCGTTAGCGCCATGCGCGGGTTCGGCCCACAAGGGCGTAATTCCGACACTTGCCGATGTGCCTCCGCCCGGAGCCGGATTCGTCACTGCGATGGCCACGTACGTGGGTCTAGCTATATCAGTGGCAGCAATGGAGGCGGTGAGACGAGTCGGGCTCACATAGGACGTAGACCGGCTACTCCCATTCCACCGCACGGTGGAGGTCGGTGTGAAGTTACTTCCATTGACCGTCAGGGTAAATGCCGCGGCGCCTGCTGTGATGGACGACGGCGTCAGCGAGTTGACAGATGGCATTGGATTTGGCGCGAGCAAGCTTCCGCCTCTTCCAATGCCAGATAGCATGATTGCGGCGAGGGCCAGAATGCTTATGAACGCGTATGGTCCGCGACTTCGCCAGGGCGTCCCAGCAACTGGCGCGATCGATCCCATTGCGGAACCCCGACGCTTAGCTTGCGTGGCGACTAATGTCGGAAT
>Ga0209624_10001147_pt1 | contig 21630 bp, 21 predicted proteins | sample JacPinW_OM2H0_O1_FD_188565 | JGI IMG/M metagenome (GOLD analysis project Ga0209624, IMG submission 188565) | Forest soil microbial communities from Algoma, Ontario, Canada - Jack Pine, Ontario site 1_JW_OM2H0_O1 (SPAdes) (version 2) | ecosystem: Environmental > Terrestrial > Soil > Boreal...
TGCCCTGCGCAGACCTTCACTGCCGGTCTCTCGCCCTTCCATGTTGTCAGCGGCTAATACCTTGACGTATTCCCACCAGCTCTTGCCATCGAAGTTGGGATTGGTGGCCCTTGGAGTAGACGAGGAATACGCGGCAAACGCAATGGAAAGGAGGAGCAGTGCGGGTGAATCCTTCAACATGAAATGCCCCTTAGAGAGACGTTTCCATCCGGCTCGGTCAGCTAGTAGATTACATGAGTTTTTAATTCAGATCACTTCGGGACACCAGCGCATTGCGTGATTTGCTTTTGTCGTCAAGCCACAGATGGCTTTTCGAATCTCGGCCCGGACTTGCGGGGTATCGGCCTTCAGGACGACGACATCACCCTCTTCCGCGGCGTCAACGATCACGAACGTGCCCAGCAAGCGCTCGCACGGTGGAAAGAGGAAGAAGCCGCGCGGTTGCCATCGGATCTGAGGCCAAGTCGCGACGTCGCGGTGCGCCTTGCCCTCGTGCACGAATTTCGTACCCGTTCGAAGGTCCTGGTGTGCACCGAGGCGGGTGCAAAAGGTTGAACCTACAATCTTGCGAGACCGTTATCAATTACGACTTGCCGTGGAACCCGCAGCGCATCGAACAGCGCATCGGGCGCTGCCCTCGTTACAGCCAGCAACGCGATGTCACAGTGGTCAATATCATCGTTCGCCAGATACCACATTTTGAATGTTCGAGACCGAACGAAAGCCGGACACGCGACAGGGGAGAGCCGCAAGAATTGATGGACTTTCCAAAACAACAAAGAGATGCGCTGCAAGGTTACGCACCCATATTGTTTTCTCTATAGCAGTCCCAGATGGTCCGGGTATTTGGCCTGCAACCCGCTGATCAGAAGTTCGAACTCGGGGAGACTTCGCAAACTCGCGAGGCTGGGATCTTTCAGGAAGTAAGGCCAGCAAGCGAAGCCGGTGCTGACGCTTCGTTCCAGCCACTCAAAAGCAGTTTCGCGCCTTCCGGTCAGGGCGAGCGTGCAGGCGATCTGATAGTACGTATGGTGCGAGTGCCCGAAGGATTTGGGGCTCGAACAGGCTCTGGTCACACATTCGATAGCCGCATCCCGATTCCCCACCAACGCGTGGAGCAGGGCTTGTAAGCTGATGATGAGGGGTTCATTCGGCACGAGCTGCAGCGCTTCCTCCATCAGTCGGTTCGCCTCTTTCCAATCCCCGGTCATCATCGCCGGGTAGGGAGCAAAATAAAGCGCGTACTTGTTGCTGGGGCTCTCCGTTCGCCAGGTTTGAATCTGCTGACGCGCCAGGTCGTATTCCTGGCTCCAAACGTAAACTTGTACGACGCTCGGGCTAACCGCCTTACGAGGTTGAAAGGGCCGTCCCCTTTCAAACATCGCACGCGAGTGATCGAGCAGTCCGATATGTGCCAGGATGCTGCCCAAACGGTTGTAGGCATGAGGCAGATTGTTCTGCAGAGCCAGAGCCCGCTTGAGATCGGCAATCGCCTCCAGATGCTGGAAGTTTTTCGACGGTCCCCAGAGCAGAAACGCGCGCGCGACATGGCCTTCGGGAAGATTCGCGTCAATTTCGAGCGCTCGCCGGCAGTGGAATTCGGCCTTCTCCAGCCATGAACTGGCTGGGTCGAATTCGAAATGGCGGGTCGTGCATGCGAACGAGAGGGTCGCGTGAGCGAGGGCAAACATCGGATCGCGAGTCACGGCAGTCGTGAGATGGTGGCTCGCTTGATCCATCATCGACGCATCGCCGGAGGCGGTGATCCGATAGCCGCGCATGAATTCCGAATATGCCATCGGGTCCCGGCTGTAGCGTGGGCGCTGCTCGACCGCCGCCAGACTATACGGCCGGTTCAGTGCGCGACCGATCTGCTTGGCAATATCGCCTTCGAGACCCGCAAGGCGATCCATGTCGATGTCGCACTTCCTCGTGAAGCTGGGGCGCTGCAGCAATGAGTCAAACATCTCCAGCGAAAGACGCCACTGTCCTTTGGACATCCGAATAGCGCCGTGCACGACAAATCGCACGCCCAGGCGAGAGGCGATGTCCGAGGGCGTGAGTTCGAGAGGCAGGTTCAGAACTGCCGATGTTGGCAGCACGTCCACGCCCGATAGATTGCCCGGGAGCGACACGAGCGCGTCCGCAAACCCGAGACACAGGCCTTGGTCGTCCGTTGCCTTCTCCAGCAGCAACAGCGGAAGGACGGCGATGGAGGACCGCTCGCCCCATTCAATCCCATCCTTCCGGACGTCAGTGCGGACGGAGCTTCGTCCAGAATCCGAGAGCGGATATTTCGCGTCGATCACCCGAACCGGGCCGACGAATCGATATCCTTTTCCGACGACCGTCTCAAGAAACCGCGGTCGGTCGGCGTTGTCACCCAGCGCGGTGCGAAGCTTCCGCACAACGTTGTTGACGTTTCTCTCAGTGTCGATAAACAGATCGGAGCGCCACAGCTTCTTCACGATGTCGTCGCGGGACACCATCTGCTCACGGCGCTCGAGCAGAAAGATCAGCAACTCCATGGGCTTCTTCTCGAGCTTGATCCGCCGCCCCGACCGCCGCAGTTCGTAGCGGCCCAGGTCGACTTCGACTTCACCAATACTCTGATTTAAACGCCCCATGGAGAACCGTTGCTCAGCATTATCCAATAAAAATCAACAACTTGCGACGATATAAGAAAAATATCTAATGGCGATACCCGCTGCATTGCGAAGCTCTACCTCTCACGAGATCATGCCCCATCAATGATCTCGGAGGAGAATCTATGAAAAGAAAGCTGTTCATCGCCCTGTCAATCATCGCGATGTTGTGCATCGCGGGCCAGTTCTTCACTACTGCCGCGCATCCCGGCGCTCACGAAAAGAACGCGTTCACCCCGGACACAATTCAGTGGGGTCCGCCACCGCCTTTCGTCGCCCCGGGCGCGCAACTGGCAGTAATCGAAGGCAACCCTGCTGCTTCCACCGGTGACTACACCGTGCGTCTGAAAATGCCAGACGGCTATCGGATTGCACCCCACTGGCATCCCCAGCGCGAAAACGTAACGGTCATCTCAGGGACGTTCAAGGTCGGCATGGGAGACACCTTCGACAAGGACAAGATGGGATCATTTCCCGCCGGCAGCTTCGCCTATCTCGATCCCGACATGCATCACTACGCGATGGCCTCCGGCGAAGTCATCGTGCAGGTCCACGGCAGCGCGCCCTTGCAGTTTAATTATGTAAATCCCGCAGACGATCCGAGCAAGAAATAGATCCTTGACCCTATAAATCGATTTGGAGGAACCCATGGCAGTGGATACAAAAAAGCTGGAGCAATTCCTTGGACAGTTTGTCAACGACTTGGGCGCTACCGTGCACGCCGGTATGGTCGTGATCGGAGACCGTCTTGGCCTTTACAAGGCCCTTGCGGCCAGTCCACTAACGCCCACCGAACTGGCTGCCATAACCCGGACGGACGAGCGTTACGTGCGCGAGTGGCTGGCTTCTCAGGCAGCGGGCGGTTATGTCACGTATAACCCGCAAACCCAGAAATTCGGAATGACCGAAGAGCAAGCGCTCACCTTGGCGAATGAAGATGGTCCGGCGTACTTGCCCGGCGCCTTTGAACTCGCGCTGGGATCATTGGCAGCCGTTCCCCGCATCACGGAGGCGTTCCGCTCCGGCGCCGGCATGGGTTGGGGCGAGCACGAAGATCGGGTGTTTCACGGATGCGAGAAGTTCTTTCGTCCGGGCTACGCCGCGAACTTGGTCAGTTCCTGGATCCCCGCCCTGGACGGCGTTCACGATAAACTCGTGCGCGGCGCGAAGGTCGCCGATGTTGGTTGCGGGAAAGGGTCCTCAAGCATTTTGATGGCAAAGGCATTCCCCAACTCCCACATCTTCGGGTTTGACTATCACGACAAGTCCATTCAAGAGGCGCGAGAATCAGCCAAGCGTCAAGGCGTGGCCGACCGGGTGACGTTCGAAGTAGCGAAAGCCAAGGAGTTCCCCGGAAAGGACTACGACTTCGTAGCGGTCTTCGACTGCCTCCACGACATGGGTGACCCGGTCGGCGCGGCGACGCACGTCCGCGCAGCCTTGACCGACGACGGTTCCTGGATGATCGTCGAGCCGTTCGCCAATGACGACCTTCAGGACAATCTCAATCCCGTCGGGCGCGTCTACTATTCATTCTCGACTTTGCTGTGCACGCCCTGTTCCCGATCACAGGAGGTCGGGATGTGTCTGGGAGCTCAGGCAGGCGAGAAGCGAATACAGAAAGTCGTCAACTCCGCCGGCTTTAGCCGCTTCCGGCGTGCCACACAGACACCATTCAATCTGGTCTACGAGGCGAGGCCATAACCGGGACAACCGTCAAATTCGCAAAAAAGCGCTAAACGCTCATTGACAAGAAAAGTTGTCAATGCTACTGTCTCTTCGTGCTCGACCTCCAAGTCATCGATGATCCGGCGGCGGCGACGGCGGCTTTGGAGCCCATGCGAGGTCGACTCCTCTCCGAGCTAGTCGTGCCCGCCTCGGCGGCGACGTTGGCCACGCGGGTTGGCCTGACTCGGCAAAAAGTCAACTACTACCTGCACGGACTGGAGGCGCACGGGCTGGTGCGCCTTGCCGAGGAACGCAAGTGGGGCGGGCTGACGGAACGACTGCTGGTGGCGACCGCCGCTTCCTACGTGGTTTCGCCGAGCGCCCTGGGTCCGGTCGCCGCGGATCCGAATCGAGAAATCGATCGGTTGTCTGCAAGCTATCTCATCGCCCTCGGCGCACGGGTCGTCCACGAGGTGGGCGATCTGGTTCGTCGTGCGACTGAGACGGGCAAACGCCTGGCGACCCTCGCGGTGGATACCGAGGTTCGCTTCCGGTCGGCGACGGACCGCGCCGCTTTCAGCAACGAACTCACCGACGCCATCACCAAACTGGTTTCGAAGTACCACGATGAATCTGCCCCCGGCGGCCGCGCGCATCGCCTGGTGGTCGTGGCGCACCCTCTGCCGCAAGAATCTCATTCTAAGGACAAGGAGCCATCATGAGTGTGAAGAAAGAAGCATCCGGACGCCGTTCCGTCCAAGTCGAAATCGAGGTTCCCGGCACGCCGGAGGAAGTCTGGCGTGCCATCGCCACCGGGCCGGGTATTTCGTCCTGGTTCGTGCCCGCCGAGTTCGAGGAGCGCGACGGAAAGCCCGTTGCGGTGAAGTTGAACTTCGGCCCCGGTATGGAGTCCAGCTCCGTCGTGACAACCTGGGATCCGCCGCGGAAGTTTGCCGCCGAGGCTCCTGGCTGGCTTCCTGGCTCGCCGATCATCGCGGACGAGTGGAGCGTGGAGGCGCGCGGCGGAGGCATCTGCGTCGTCCGCATTGTGCATAGCCTCTTCGCCGAGACCGACGACTGGGACAACCAGCTCGAAGGCACCGAATCCGGCTGGCCTGCCTACTTCCGCATCCTGCGGATCTATCTCACGCACTTCCGCGGGCAACGCTCCGCGATGATGCAGTGGATGGCTCCCGTCGCGGGCACCGAAGCGGAGGCCTGGGAAACGCTGACCGCGGCATTGGGGCTGAAAGGCGTGAGCGCCGGGCAGCGTTGGACCACAGCGGCGACCGCCCCGGCGAACGTTCCGGCGCTTGGCGGCGTGGTGGAGCACGTCGGCCAGAGTCCGTACAACGTGCTGCTGCGGCTCGACAAGCCGGGGCCCGGCGTCGCCGCGCTTGGCGCCGTCAACTTCGGCGGCCAGAGCCTCGTCACGCTAAGCTTCTACCTCTACGGCGATCAGGCGGCCGGGACCGTCGCCCGTGAGACACCGCTCTGGGAAGCCTGGGTTCAAAAGTGTTTCCCGCAGCCGTCGGAGACGAGCAAGAGTGCGAATGAATGACCGCATGGTTATGGGAGCGCGTTTCGCCGTCGTCGCTCGCTCTCCTTTATGATTTCGCTTATATCCGCCGCTGGACGTATCTCAATCGGTCCAAGCCCATACTTAAAGCCGGGAAGCTGTGAGACAAGCTGGACGGCATGATTGAGGTCTCGCGCCTCAAGGATCTGAATGCCGCCGACCTGTTCCTTGGTTTCCGCATAGGGGCCGTCGGTCGTCGCGACTTTGCCGTTTTTCCAGCGCAGGGTCAACGCGGTCTCCGGAGGCTGAAGAGGTACTTCGGCGACAAGATGTCCGTTGGCGCGCAGATGGTCGTTGTACTCAAAGCAATCGTCGAGCATTGTGCGTCGCTCGTCCTCGGTCATCCCTTCGATTTTTCCAGGCTCGAGGTACCCCAAACAGATGTATTTCATCGTTCTTCTCCTGGTTCTTCCCTCAGGGGGAGCCAGCAGCACAGGTGTCGCCGATTTTCCGTCACTGTTTCAAGTAACGAAGCGCAACACATCCTGATTTAAAAGTCTTTGACTCAACAAGTTTTAATTGGCATTTCTCCGGCAGCTTGACACCTTCTAACAACCGTCTCCCTTCTCCCGCAATGATCGGCATAACGACAAAACGATATTCGTCAACCAGACCAAGCTCTACAAGCTGTGAAGGAATATCTACACCGCCAACCAAAATATTTTTGCCCGGTTCTTGTTTCAGTTTAAGTATTTCGTCGCGAAGGTTCGTACGAACAATTCTCGTATTTTTATCTTCAGCGCGATCCAATGACCGTGAAAAAACAATCTTGTTGAGGGCATCAAATGCCTGAGCAAATTCTTTATCTGCTTTTGTCGAAGAAGGGTCTTTCGCGGCATCAGGCCAATAAGGAACCATCAATTGGTAGGTTTTACGCCCATAGACGAGCAGGCCAGCATCATCCCGCAAGAGGTGCGTGTAATGTTCAAGTAAATCTTCAGCGGGATTGATTTTGGTATGGTCGCAGCAGCCATCCAGGGTAAGGTTGATTGCGTAGATTACATTTCTCATTTGCTCCCCTTTGAATTTTGCCGTCCACCTGGCGGATGGCCGTCTTTAACGATCCTTGCGCACACCATTCCGACCAGTGTGCTGGTAATACCTGCGAGATCCGAAGCATGGGCGGCCCGTCGGCCACCCAGACGTCGGTCGAGGCCTCGCGAGATCGACAAAGCGCGGAGAGTCTTTTACTACTGGCGCATCTCAGCCGCCACGGCATCGCCGAACTTCTTTTGGATCTCCTTTTGGGTCTCGGGATCGAAGTCGGTCATGTCAAACATCCGCCGAACTTCGACCATTTCGTTATCCTTTCCCGGGATGCGCGCGGCCCATTCGAGCGCCTCTTCGCGCGACTTCACCTGGATGATCCAGTAGCCCCCGACCACTTCCTTCGCTTCGGTAAACGGACCGTCGGTCACTTTCGATTTTCCGCCTTTGAAGGTGACGCGCGCGCTCATCGTCGCGGGCGGGGTCAACCCGTCAAGCGCCAGCAGCACGCCCGCTTTCCCTAGTTCCTCGTTGTACTTGCCCATTGCCTCCATGTCCTTGAAGTCGGGGACCGTGCCGGGCTTTGCATTTGCGTAGTCTTTCGGATACATGATCATCATGAAACGCATAGTGTTCTCTCCTTGTGTAGTGAGCAATTTGCACCGAGTATCGAGCGTTGTGCGGACACCCTATCAGGGCCGCTACTTTTATATAAGAGCCTGGACCGCGCTGGGCAGTGAAAATCGCAAGTTGCGAGTTGCGAGTTGCCCGGTGCGCAGTGCAACTCCACCCACTAGTCGAACGGGGTGGCGGGGAATCGACACGCGATTTGCAGATTTTTCGCGTAGCGTATCACCCTGAAAACACTTTCTGGCGGGCCGGTTGCCCAGCCTTCACGATATAGTCGAACGGACGGGCGGAAATTCGACAAGTCGCCGAGGTTTTTATTCCAACTGCCGAATCCGCGCTTGCAGCACTTGCCGCTGTGGTTCCTGTTGGGTCAGCGTCTTCTCATGCAACGCACGAAAGAGCTGGGAACGTTCCGTCTGTCCTGCTTTCGCGCACTTTCGTACCCTTGCCCGAACGGGTCGTGGAACCTGAGGATTCTGTGTGGAGTCTAAACCTAGTGTGGCGATACCACCCAGAAGATGGGTCGGATATGCGCTTTTGGCCGCTGGCCTGCCTCTCCTATTTGATACCCTCACCTTTCTTCAAACAAATTGGTCTCCGCTAAAAGTCCCGATGTACGCCGCAAACGAATTGGCGATTGGGTGCCTGTTGTCTGTCGCCGGAGTGCTAGCGCTGTCAGCGCCCACTCTGAAACACACGCTGTTGAGAATCCGAATCGGCGTGGCACTGATCCTCATCGCTGCGGCTATTTACGGTGGCTGGGAGTGGTGGATGGCCACCCGAACGTGGGTTCCCCTCGTCATGCCACTGACCCTTGCACGCGGACACATTCGCTCTCCCGAGTTCAAGATAAATCTCGATGCTGGTTTCTGGATCTTTGTCGAGGTCGAGACCAAGGTTGATGACGAAGGTGTGTCGTGCCTTACCGGCTATACGTCTGACTATTGTCTAAAAAATGGAGTTCGTGAGCTTCGGGCTTCCTGGACTCTTTCCGATAGGGGAAGAGTCGTGGCGCGCGGCTCAACGGAGAGTTACCAGGGGTCACGCGGAGGAATGCTCTCCAAGGCCCGCGATCTCGGTAACTTCTCGGTCCCGGCTGGGGACCACTTCGTTCTGGACGTCGAGCTTCCCGAAGATAACAGCCATTTCAATGGCGGCCATCCCCGGCTGACGATCGCACAGAGCTACTACTGGAGTTTTGAGGAAGAGCGAGTACTGTTCCTTCTGTTTGCGACGCTGGTCGGCGCGATTAGTGCAGCGTTATTAGTAAGCGGAATTGTCGAAAGCAGAAACAGAAAACGCTCCGAGCAAACCGTATCGCTAACTTCGCCAGGTCCAATCCCGGCAGGATTTCGCTGGCAACTGGAACCTGCCAATTGGAAAGCGTATCCCGAGCGTCGTCCGTTCTTCCCAACGAGGGTACGAATCGGCTTCGTGCTAGCGGTACTGGGCATAGCAAGCTTTGCCGCGGTTCAAACATGGATCGGTACACGCATCTTCGAGCCAGTGGATATCTCTGTCTCCCTCGCCGCAGGGCACATTCGAACAGGACCCTTCCGGATTAATGTTGAGCAAGGATATTCAATCTGGATCGATTTCGATCAAAGTTCCTACTTCGATCCGATGTGCTCATCGTATTCCTTGCTCCAGACCAAATGGACTCTGTATCGAGATGGGCATGTCCATGACCAGTGGGACACGCCAGTTCTGCACGATGGCTACCTCGCGGGCTTCGAAGCTACAAAGGGGCTCTATGACCTCGACGTAGAGGTTCTCGCCGACGCTAGTTGCCTCAATGCGAATCATCCACGGCTGAGGGTCATGACGTCCCGAGATAACGACGCCTTCTACGCTGGTGTGCTGCTGTGGCCGGGTGCAATCTTCGTTGCCGTCGGTATAAGCCTTGTCATCCTCGGTCGGCGAGGTGGTGTCTCCAGAGAGCTTGAACAGTCGGCAATCGTGACAAACGCGCCGACCGTAGGTCAAAACTTCCAATGGGCACAGAAGTTGCCACTGCGGCGTCCGATCGTGTGCCTCCCAGCGTTCGGATTGCTTGCAGGGATGGTATTTGCAATCCTGGCGATCCTTATGATGATGCTGACTGGAACGTTTCAACGTATGCCAATTGGACTATGGGTTCATGCACTGAAGCCCGGCGCCCTACCCGCGAAGCCTGATGCTTGGACCGAGCCCATGACAGTGCTGGTAACGGATGCCGGCCCTAGTAAGGAACCAGTCCTATCCATAAACTCAAAGGCAATTGCGTGGGATGATCTTGCCGGTGCGCTAAAGCACGAACAGAGCCGCCGACGAGAATGGACTGTTTATGTTGAAGGAGACGACTGCGTAGCGTGGGCGAACGTTGCAAATGTGATCGATATCGCGCGCAGCGACGGGGCAAAGGTTTTCCTTGTTCCTCAGCCCAACGGGAAACCCTGCAAAACGTATGTTGGAACAAGGCCCCTAAGGTAATCTTGGGCTGAATGTGGGAGCGGAATGAGGACACGGGATGTACCTTGTCTCTCGTTAGCGATGCACCGCCGGAAATGTTCTTATTTCACTTGCCGAACCCGCTCTTGCAAAAATTGCCGCTCTGGTTCCTGTTGGGTCGGCGCCAGCGCCTTCTCATAAGACGCCCGAGCCTCAACTGTCCACAACTTCACAAGCAACGTTTCGCTGGCCACTAGTCCCGCGGACGTGGCTTCCGTCGCGCAGTCGTCGGAACATCTTCGCCCGGTTTGATCACGTGGGCGGACAAGAGCGTTTGCGGAAAATCTTTTGGATTCAGTGTCACGATGAAATCGGCCCGGCCAGCTTCAGAGCAACCGCAGAAGGGATCGTCTCCGGGATCGGGAGAGATGCTTGGAAGAGCAGCGGCAGGAATAAGTTCCGCCTCCTCTCGCAGCAGATTGATTATCTTCCCGATGAGTGGCCGCCGGACGCCCAGCTTTCCCAATACTCGTTTGTATTCCAGAAGAATCTCACCGCTCATTAACCAGACAAACGTATCCCCTTCGATCCAGTCCCGGAGCAGATTGGCGCTTGGATTCTTAGGAGCGATCTCGGTTGACTTGAATCCCGCGATTCCCGCTACCAGGACGGACGTATCGACTACGCCTCTAGGCCGTTTTCTTTTTTGAACGGGCAACGACGGTGATCTCCGGCAGCTTCTTTCGTCCCGAGCGATACTCTCGAACGGTTTTTAGAATCTCTTCCTCTGAGATGCCGCCCAGATCAGCGGCAGCCTTCCGGACGTTCCGTAGGAAATCCTTCTTCCACCCAGCCCTCTTTCGACCCTTGGGAAGGTCCCTGTAAGCCGAAGCTCGAGGAATCTGGTCGCCTAATTCGCGCGCGAGGGATCGAAGCGGAATCTTGATCTCCACAGCATCGGTGCCGTTCAGCGGACGAGAGCGAAGGCAGATGTCCGCCAAATTCCCCGTTTTGGCTTTGCCAAGATTCTTCGCAAACGCTTCCGTGAATCTAGCCAAAAGATCACTCGAACTGCCGAGGGTCTCCTTGAGATAAAAAGCCACTTTCGCTTCTAACAGGAGATTCGTATCAAACCAGCACACACTGTTGCGGCGTGCAGGGCGGATGACCCCGAGCTGCACGAGGTTTTGTAGGTCTTTTGGCGGCACTCCCAGTACGGCGCTAGCCTGCTTGAGTTTGAGCGTAAGGTTTTGCATTTGGCTTAACCACCTAAAGTTTAGATGGTTATTTGATGGAAATCAAGAGGCTAATCAGATAACCGCGGACGGAGATGCGGGGACAGACGGGTCTGCCACCATTTTCAATTTCCACGTGCAATCGTACCCAGTCGCGGGACGTGCAAGCGGGTTTTCCACAACCCCATTGTGACATCTGACCTTGCGCTCGTTTCCGATTCCTCTCATAATCGTTCAAGCAGTAGCAGCGCGATCTGGATGGAGAAACTCGGAGGAGCGGGGCAACAGATCACCCATAACTCCTGTGCTTTCTAGATTTTGACCTGTAAGTTCTTTGACATCTGGATTTTACAAGCCAAACCATGCCTAACCCCGTGATTCTGAAGATTGAGGGGGGTGGGGAGGGGGGGTACCCTGTAACCAAATAGTACATACAGGCACCCAACCCAAGACTCCCGCCGCAAGTTTATTTTCGAGGTGAATGCGGGTCAGCGGGACGCGCCCCGATTTTCCCCAACGATGCGCCACCGGACATTTTTCATTTCAACTGCCGAATCCGCTCTTGCAGAAACTGCCGTTCTGGTTCCTGTTGGGTCAGCGCCAGCGCTTTCTCATAAGACGTCCGAGCCTCAGCTGTCCTGCCGAGCCTGCGGTACATATCGGCGCGGGCGGAATGCGCCAGGTAATAATTGGCCAATTCGCCTTGTTTTCCAGAAGAAGGTTCCAACACCGCGTCGATATGCGCCAGACCGGCTTCTGGACCATCGCACATCGCAATGGCCACAGCACGATTGAGCAGCACAACTGGCGAAGGCTGAATTCGTACCAGTTGGTCGTAAAGCGCAACAATCTGCCGCCAGTCGGTCCGAGCGACCGATTCAGCCTCCGCATGAACGGCCGCAATCGCAGCTTGCAGCGTGTAAGAGCCGAAGCGGCGGGACTTCTGCCCGTACTTCAGGGCCTTCTCCAGCAATGCCACTCCCTCCGCAATCTGCTCCCGGTTCCAGAGCGCGCGGTCTTGATGCTCCAGCAGAATCAGCTCTCCGTTCGGAGACATTCTCGCGGCGCGACGAGATTCCTGCAGCAACATCAGAGAAAGCAGCCCCATTACTTCGGGCTCTGGCTGGAGTTCCATCAGTAACCGCCCCAGTCGAATCGCCTCGCCGGTCAGCTCAGCCCGCGTCACTTCCGCTCCCGCCGCAGCCGAATAACCCTCATTAAAGACGAGATAAATGACCTGAAGCACCGCGCCAATCCGCTCCGGCAATTCCCGCGCCGTCGGCACCTCGTACGGAATTCGTTCCTCTCGAACCTTTGCCTTGGCGCGCACAATGCGCTGCGCCAGCGTGCGCGGAGTGGTGAGGAACGCTTTTGCGATCTCCTCGGTGGTCAGCCCACACACCTCACGCAAGGTGAGCGCAACGCGCGCTTCCGGCGCCAGAGATGGATGACAGCAGGTAAAAATCAGGCGCAGCCGGTTATCTTCAAGAAAATCGTCATCATCAGACCTTCCCGCCGAACTAGATTGCGCCTCGAGATATCGCACCAGCTCGTCTTGCGACGCATCGAATCGTGCCCGTCGACGCAGAGTGTCAATGGCTTTGAATCGGGCCGTCGAAATCAGCCATGGTCGCGGGTTGCCGGGTACTCCACTGCTCGGCCACAGGCTCAGCGCAGCCGCAAAGGCTTCGTGCATCGCCTCCTCGGCGAGATCGAAATCACCGAGCAAGCGGATCAGAGTTGCCAGGATTCGTCCCGAATCCACCCGATAAAGGGAGTCGAGTAATTCGCGTATCTGCTCGCTGGAACGCTCGGACAGGACACGCTCGGACATGACATGCTCGGACATAACCACGACCTTAGCAAACCAGCGACCCTGAATCAATTTGGCAAACGATGGATCGATGCAAAGTGCCCAAGGCCGAAGGCGGAGACGTGCCTCCAGCAGGTAGAGTAAGATTCATCGAATTCGGAGCTTCTATTGCCCATGTCGCAGTTTCTAATCATTCTTGTGCTTTCAATCGCGTTAATTGCCGTGCTGCTTGGCTGGCGCCGAGATCGACGATTTCTCTTCGAATCGCGCAAGAGCTCGCAGGGTCGGGACGCTGAACGAGCAGCTGCTCTTGAAAAAGCCAATGAAGATCTAAGAGCTTCCCAGGCCGATTTGCAAAGGCGCTGGCAGTATCTGGCCGAGGCTCAGAGGTTGAGTCATGCGGGGACTTTTGGGTGGAGAGTGCACAGCGGTGAACTCGTTTGGTCTGACGAAACCTACAAAATTCTGGGTTTCACAAGAGAAACGAATCCTACGTTTGATCTGGTATTCGACAGAGTTCACCCTGAGGACCGGAACCGCCTGCAACAGATCAGAGATCGCGCCACTCAGAGCGGTGTGGATTTGGATGTCGAGCATCGCATTCTCTTGCCTGACGGCGTCACTAAGTTCGTTCACGTGGTCGCGCATGCCGGAAGAGATGACTCTGGCGACCTCGAATACATCGGCGTTGTGACCGACGTCACCGAACGCAAGTACGCCGATGAAGAACGCGAGGCGCTGTCTCACAGGCTCCAGGAAAGCAAAGCAAGGCTTGAGGAAGCGCAACGTATCGCCCAGATCGGACACTATGAATGGAACCTCGTCGCAAACCGCGTGACTTGGTCCGCTGAACTTTATCGCATCTACGGACTGCCTCCACAGGAAGGGTCCATTGACATGGCGATGGTTCGCGAAATGATGCACCCTGACGATCGGGAGCATGTTTTCAGTGCAGTGGAAGATGTCGTTCGCAGTGGAGTGAACGCTGCGGCAGAACATCGTGTGGTTCGCTCCACCGGCGAAGTCCGTACCGTCCAGGCCATCGGGACGGTGAAAAGAGACGCGTCGGGCCAGGCATATGAAATATTTGGTACGGTCCAGGACATTACTGACAGCAAGCGAGCGGAGGAAGAACGCCAGGCGTTGTCTCGTGATTTGCAGGAAAGCAAAGCCTGGCTTGAAGAAGCTCAGCACGTCGCACATGTCGGCTACTGGGTATGGGACCTTCAGACGAATCGTCTAATCTGGTCGGACGAAACCTATCGCATCTTCGGGCTGACGCCACAAGAAGGCCCCATTGACTTAGATAAGGTTCGGGAAATGATCCACCCTGACGATCGAGAGATGGTGTTCCGAACTGCGGAAACCGCCGCTAATTCTGGCACGCGTGCTGACTGTGAACACCGTCTTTTTCGTCCGAACGGGGAAATGCGAATCGTCCACAGCCTTGGCGATCTGAAAAAGGACTCGTCAGGAAGACCCCACCAAATATTCGGTACAACGCAGGATATTACTGAGCGCAAACGTGCAGAGGAGGCCCTGCAGCAAAGCCAGTTTTATCTTAGTGAGGGGCAGCGTCTTGCCCATATGGGTAGTTGGGCATTTAACGCCGCCGGTCATTATTGGTCTGACGAGTTGTACAAGATTTATGGTTTGGATCCACAGAACGGAGCACCCGCAATTGAACAATATCTAGCCTTGGTACATCCACAAGACCGCGCCATGATTTCTGAAACCATTCGACGCATGCAAGAGGAACACTGTGGATTCGATCAAATAGAGCGCATCATCCGACCCGACGGGCAGTTGCGCTATATTCGAGCCGTGGCCGTCCCTGTATTTGAAAAACAAGTTTTCAAAGGATTCGTCGGCACCACGATTGACGTCACCGAGCAGGAGTTGCTGACACAGGAGTTGCGACGGGAAAAAGCATACCTCGCGGAAGGGCAAAGCCTAACCCACGTCGGCAGTTGGGCGACCAATTTCCATACGAAGCAAATGTTTCATTTGTCGGACGAAGTTTATCGCCTACATGGTTTTGAACCCAACCAAGGTCCTTCAGTGCTCGAAGGTTTTTGGAACACCATTCACCCTGAAGATGAGCCGGTTGTGAGGACAACCATCGAGAATGCAATCCGTACGAGAACAGACTATGACATTCCTGAGTTCCGAGTGTGTCATCCCGACGGCACGATACGCTTTCTGCGAACCATAGGACATCACAATCCGTCTGCAGAAATGGGCGATTACGTGGGTATCACGATGGATATAACGGAACGAAAACAGGCCGAGGAGGAGCGTGAGCGACTGCGCCAGTTAGAGGCCGATCTCGCACACATTAACCGTGTGAACATGATGGGAGAGTTGGCTGCGGCGCTGGCGCACGAAATCAAACAGCCTATCGCCGCGGCGGCGGCCAATGCGGGTGCTTGCCTGGGATTTCTCAATGGGGAACATCCCGATATCTTAGAGGCCCGTGAAGCTGCTTCTGGCACAATTGGATGTGCGAGGCGTGCGGCGGAAATCATCGACCATGTCCGCTCACTCTTCAAGAAAAGCCTCCCAGAGCATGAAGAGGTTGACTTAAACGAACTAATTCGTGAAATCGCTCTTCTGTTCAAGAGCGACATCAGGCGCAAATCTGTAGCGGTCCATCTCGAACTTGGCCAAAATCTTCCGAAAGTTGTAGGAGATCGTGTGCAGTTGGAACAAGTCTTGATGAACCTCATGCTCAATGCAATTGAGGCTATGCGGGACGCCAATGGAAGTCTGACGATAGCCTCGAGGGCGATCGAGGACGGCCACTTGTTGATTTCCGTGAGCGATACCGGTGTCGGCATCCCGACCGACAAAATCGATCGGATCTTCGATACGTTCTTTACCACTAAGCCGCAGGGCACTGGTATGGGTCTGGCAATTAGCCGTTCGATTGTGGAATCGCACGGTGGTCGCCTGTGGGCCGCTTCCGATTCCGGTCGTGGTTCCACCTTCCGATTCACATTGCCGAACAAGGTGTAGAGACATGACTACTTTATCTTCACCAATGGTGTTCATCGTTGATGACGACGAGGACATGCGCCTGGCGATGCAGCGCATTCTGAAGACTGTCAAGTTGCGAGCGGAACTATTTGCCACAGCGCAGGAGTTTCTACAGAGAAATATTCCAGATGTTCCGAGTTGCCTGGTGTTGGATGTGCGCCTTCCTGGAATGGGCGGATTAGAGGTCCAGCAGAAGCTGGTTGAAGCGGGGATCAATATCCCCATCATTTTCATCACTGCGCACGGGGACATTCCCATGACGGTGAAGGCCATGAAGTCGGGCGCTTTTGAGTTCCTGACAAAACCCTTTCGGCATCAGGAGTTTCTGGACGCGATTCAGCTCGCATTAGAGCGCGACCAACTATCGCGCCGCCGGCGAAATGCGATAGCCGAATTGCAGGAAAGATACAACGGCCTGACTACGCGCGAGCGTAAAGTGATGGATCTCGTAGTTTCCGGTATGCAGACAAAGCAGATCGCCTCTGAACTCGGGACGAGCGAAATTACTGCCGCCGTCCACCGCGGAAGCGTGATGCATAAGATGCAGGCGGGTTCTCCCGCTGAATTGGGCAGCATGGCGGAAAGACTGAAACCTTCCGCAAACAGATAAGCTTTGGACCGCCACGGCAGCGGGATTCCCCGCTCGCAAGAGTTCTGCACCTCTCGCCTATATCCGCAAATATAACGGGACTATATGAAATCATAATTGTAATTGCTTGCACGCAAGATAGATTGTTTCAGATATGAGCAGCGCAGGGAGGAGAAAGCTGGTCGCCGTTGTCGATGACGATGCCTTGCTCAGGGATGCACTACGACGCCTGCTTAAGGCTTCAGGGTTAGGAGCGGTCTCATTTGAATCAGCCGACAATTTACTGAACTCTGGTCGACTTCCAGAGATTGCGTGCTTGATCGCCGACGTTCGCATGCCGGGCATGTCCGGTCTTGAACTGCAAGCGAAGCTTAAAGCTGAGCGATGCCCGATCCCGATAATTTTCATTACTGCGCACGGCGATACCAAGATGCGGATTCAAGCAATGTGCGACGGGGCAGTGGAGTTCTTGACCAAACCTTTTGACAATGCGGTGCTACTCGAGTTGGTCCATGCCGCGCTACGGGGCTAGCTCGCGAAGGCTTTCGGAGTGGAACGAATGAGAGTGGTTGAACAAGACCGTCGGGCCCGGCGATTCGAGCAGATCATCGGCGGTAGCCCCGCATTGAAAGTCGTTTTGGAACAAGTCGAGCGTGTTGCGGCGGCGGATACCACGGTACTCATTCACGGAGAAACCGGAACTGGCAAGGAACTCATTGCTCACGCAATCCACAATGCTAGTTCGCGCAGCGGCAAACCTCTGATTAAGCTTAACTGCGCCGCCATTCCTTTTGACTTGCTCGAAAGTGAGCTCTTTGGCCATGAGCGGGGGGCTTTCACAGGTGCCATTGCACAAAGAGTTGGCCGATTCGAATTGGCCGATAAAGGGACTCTATTCCTTGATGAGGTCGGAGATATACCACTCGCACTACAACCCAAACTCCTCCGTGTTCTACAGGAGCAAGAATTTGAGCGCCTAGGGAGCGGTCGCACGCATTGTGTTGACGTGCGGCTCGTGGCGGCGACGCACCGCGATTTGGAACTAATGGTGAAGCGTGACCAATTTCGCAGCGATCTCTACTATCGCCTGAATGTATTTCCCATCCCGTTGCCGCCACTGCGTGAGCGAGTCGAAGATATCGGTCCTCTGGTGGAACATTATGTTGAAGTGTTTGCCCGCCGAGTGGGGAAGCACATAGAGAACATCCCGGAGGAATTCATTAGCGCTTTCCAGTCGTATTCGTGGCCAGGAAACATTCGAGAGCTGCAGAACATGATCGAACGCGCGGTAGTGCTCTCCAACGAAGGCGTGCTTCCCAATCTTCTACGCACAACTCGGTTCGCCTCGATTCTTGGATTTCCCGCGAGCACGACGCTTTGCGACTCCGAGCGCGCCATGATTTTGAGAGCTTTAGAGACGTCGGCGTGGGTGGTCGGCGGCCCATATGGCGCAGCCGTAAAATTGGGTATGAAACGCACTACGCTAATCGCCCGCATGAAAAAGCATGGGATTTTCCGGCCTATCGAGGAGAGTATTTGCGATCAGGCGCTTAACAGTAAACTGTCCAGTAACCAGGTCTGTTAGATCGGTATAAATCTTCAGCCACCGTGCACAGGTGTCGAGCTGCGCCGCTCCACCCCACGTGAAACCAGCCGCTATTTGCGCAATATCGCCGGCATCGAGCTCGCTCTCCTTTTCGTTGACATCGGTTGATCATTCACAACTCCGAGGAAGAGAGGTGTAAAGAGCAAGCCCACCGCCAGATGCACAAACACTCGGCGTCCTTCACTCATTGAACAAATAACACCAAGCCAACTCGACACAGTCCTGAAGTGTCAGGATCATGCCAGTGTTCACGTCTGGTCACGGCTCGGCCTGAGATCTGGATCACAGGCGCAGGCCTGGCGTGATTTTCAGCCTTACTTGAATGGCAGAAGAATTGCGAAAGTAGGCGTGCGGCGCAGAACGGTGAGAGAGGTCAACGTTTGAAAAGTCACGAAAGCACTCCAACCAGCCACCTCGCAATTGCCGTAGATCGCAGTGGCATGGAAATTATCGTCCGCTTGAATGGGCGCATCGATGTCGATTCATCGCGCGATATTCGGGATTGCCTTCTGGCCATTCTATCGGGCAAACAATCAGTTCATGCGGTCACTGTCGACCTGAGTGACGTCAACCACATTGAAGCGTCAGGAATGGCGACGCTAGTTGAAGCCCTTAAAGTCGCCGGCCCGCGCCAGATTCCACTCCATTTGCAGGGACTGCATGGTTCTGTGCTGCGGCTCTTCGAGGTCACAGGGCTGCTTCCATTATTCGAGACGATGCACGGCGGGAAAGGGGTGGCGTGATGGCAAATGTTCTTGAAAGTGTTGGCGAAAAAACAATCGAACATCTCGACTACGTCGGAAGTCTGAACATTCAGTGGTGGGCCACACTGCGAGCGATGTTGCATTCGCTTCTTTTTGTCGGGAATCGCCACCGCTGGCGGGCTGCAGTGAGGCAAATGCTGGAAATTGGCGTCGACGCAATTCCGATGGTTTCCTTGATGTCCATATGCACGGGATTCATTTTCGCCATGCAAGGGGCGTCAGAGCTTCGGCGATTTGGGGCCTTACGTTACGTAGTTGACTTGGTCGCAGTCGGTTTCACGCGCGAACTCGGCCCGTTGATGACGGCAATCGCCGTAAGTGGCCGATCCGGCTCCGCCTTCGCGGCCGAGATTGGGACTATGAAAGTGACCGAGGAGATCGATTCCCTCCGCGTTATGGCGCTCGAGCCTATAGAGTTTGTGCTCGCACCCAAGTATCTGGCCGCCTTGATTGCGGTTCCTTGTCTCAGCGTTGTCGCGAACGTTTGTGGCATTTTGGCCGGGGCACTGTTCATGTTCTTCAGCATTCGCCTGACGCCCGCGTTGTACCTCCGCTATGTGTTCGAGGCCATCAATTTGCGCGACGTAGTTATGGGGCTCATCAAGAGCATTGTCTTCGGAACCATTATTGCTCAGGTTGGATGCCTGGAAGGCTTTCGTGTTCATGGAGGCCCCGACTCCGTCGGCCGCTCCACTACGAGTGCTGTTGTGAAGTCGACGTTCTTAGTGATCGTTGCGGATGCGATTTTCACCGCCATCTTTTACTTCACGGGGAAGCACTAATGCCAATCATTTCCGTTCGCGATCTTGTAGTTGAGTACGACGGTCGCAGAGTGCTGAATGGATTGAATCTCGACATCGAGCACGGGGAAACGATGGTCTTATTGGGGGGTAGTGGCTGTGGCAAGAGCACATTACTGCGGCAGATCATCGGACTGGAGCGCCCCAAATCAGGCAGCATCCACGTGAACGGAACGGACATTACCCGTTGCTCAAAGTCGGACTTGAAGAAGATGCATCGCTCGATCGGAGTGGCGTTCCAAAGCGCAGCTTTGTTCAACTCGCTGAGCGTCGAAGATAACGTCGCGCTGCCCCTGCGCGAACATACGCGGCTTGCACCCTCAATTATCGAACTGGTGGTTTGGATTAAGTTGGCCGCGGTTGGCCTTTCGGATCATGGGAAGTTACTTCCTCAGGAGCTTTCTGGCGGCATGAAGAAGCGGGCCGCCGTTGCCCGGGCGATCGCGCTCGGACCAGAAATCCTTGTGCTCGATGAGCCATCCGCTGGACTTGATCCGATCGTGGCTGCAGAACTCGACGAACTGATTCTGCTGCTCAAGCAAACCTTAGGGATGACGGTCATTGTGGTCACCCACGAACTTCCAAGCGCGTTTCGTATTGCCGACCGGATCGCGATGCTCTATCAGGGTTCATTCAGCTCGGTCGGCACAAAAGACCAAATTAAAGCTAGCCAGAATCCGCGTGTGCGGCAATTTCTTGATCGGATTCCCGAAGACATAGCGAAATCGTCAGCCGTAGCGGCGTACTTCGAAAAGTATCTGGATTCTGCGGAGGCATATCAGTGACTACAGAAGCAAAAGTCGGAGCCTTTGTCCTCGGATGCGCCGCGATCCTGGCGTTCACGATTATCCATCTGGTCGACGCGCAGCTTAGTGGCCACACCGCTCCATACCGCACCTATCTGCGCTACGCGGGCGGGATAGAGCCTGGCGCGCAAGTCCTGTTCGGCGGAATCAACGTGGGCAAAATCACAGCGGTCCGGCCTTGGACATCAGATCCGACCAAGATCGAAATTCTGCTGGACGTGAAGGAGAACACTCCTATGAATGAAAAATCCATAGCCAAGTTGGGGCTAGTCAGCGTGATGAGCGGCGCGGCTCTGTCGATTTCAACAGGCAGCAATGACGCACGCCGGCTTCCACCGGGGTCGATCATCACTTCGCAGGAGGGCGCGAGCCTGGACGAGATCACCGACAAGATGGCTACAGTCGCAGACAGCGCCAACGGATTGATAACAGAAGTTCGGGGAGAACTGGGAGGAATCAGCGGAGACGCGCGGACGCTGCTTGCCAATCTGAATACGGTAACAGGCAAGGCCAACCAGGTAAAGATTCAGTCCGTTCTGGATAATGTCAACGAAATGCTGGCGACAGAGCGCCCAAAGATCGATCGTCTGACTGATGAATTGAATGCGCTCAGCAAGCATGCGGATGAAACCGTGCGAAACGTGAATGGCACCGTGACCGACCTGCGGGAACCGATCCGCAACGACCTGGCGAACCTCCAAAGCACGTTATTACAAGTGAAGCAATTGCTCTCGAATATGCAGGTGTTAGTACGGGCGAACGATTACAAGATTGATGAGACGATCGAGCATTTGCGAACTGCGACGGGAAACTTGGACGAGTTAACCGATTCGGTGAAACAACGTCCTTGGAGTCTTATTCGAATCAAGGAACCGGAAGACCGCAAGGTGCCGAAATAAATGAGGTGAACCGGGGGTTAACTTTCCTCGCTTCCTACCACTTTCATCGGAGATGAACACATGAAAAGAAATCTGGCTATGGCCGTCGTCGCACTCTTAGCTTTCGCCGTCTTGACAGGATGCGCGGGCAAGATGGGGCG
>Ga0209624_10001148_pt1 | contig 21629 bp, 13 predicted proteins | sample JacPinW_OM2H0_O1_FD_188565 | JGI IMG/M metagenome (GOLD analysis project Ga0209624, IMG submission 188565) | Forest soil microbial communities from Algoma, Ontario, Canada - Jack Pine, Ontario site 1_JW_OM2H0_O1 (SPAdes) (version 2) | ecosystem: Environmental > Terrestrial > Soil > Boreal...
TTCTTTGACGTAGTCACCGGCCAGCACGCCCAGCCCGCCGGCATAGAGCGGCAGAGAATGATGGAACGCGTACTCGGCGGAAAAATAAGCCAAAGGTGCCTGCGGCGTCCCGTATTCGGCCGTGAACCAGCCAGTTTGCGATGCGATGTTGGCGTCGAACTCCGCCATCACCGCGTCGAATCGCTCCAGAAACTCCGTGTCGCGCGCGGCATTGTCCAGAGTATGCTGCGGCACCAACGCCAGCATCCGCAACGGATTGTGATCGCTTTCGCGCCAGGCCTGTTGATCCAGCGCGGGGAACAGTTCGCGCGCTTCGCGGTGCCAACTCCACCATACATTGTAGGAAAGGCGCGCCAGCCCGCGAATACGCGCCGGCAGGTTCGGGAACTGTTGAGCCGGGTCTGAACTTTCAGCCATCAACTCGTGCACCTCTTAGTATTCGCCGGGGTCTTTACGCTCGTATAGCGACGCCATTGTCCCGCCGTGAATCGCTGCAGGCAGAATCGGAGCGAAGCCATCTGGTCCCGCGCGCTGAAGAAAGAAATCGTACACGCTCCGCGGACGCAATCCACGCATATTCATCCCAGCGTGAGACCAATCGTGCAACGGAAACGCGCTCCATTGGCGGCGACACGCGCGCGTGCGCTGAAGAACATTCCGCGTTGACGACTGAATATTGTCTCTTACCGCATTCGAGCCGTAAAGCCCCGGACTTTAGGCTGGGGATATAAGGCTCGCTTAAAGTGGCGTCGGTTTGCAAACTAATGTAAATTAAAGGTCTACTTGCCGTTCCCCGGTAGCTCAACGGTAGAGCATTCGGCTGTTAAATTTCAAACCAACCGTTGATTCGGCACCGTTTAACCCCGAAATTGGCCGCCAAAGAACGGGCAAGTTGGACCCAAAGTTGGATCCCTAATTGGCGCTTCCGAATTTTGGCGGTTGCCGGTCGCAAAGAGCCTGACTCATCGATGCTCTGTCAACGCATCTCAACGCCGGCGCTCAATACGGAACTTACAACCCTTCGGTTAACAGCCGAGGTGGTCCAAAATCTAAGTGCCGCGTCTGGTGTCGCTTACATAAGACTCGGAGCCATTCTTACTTTTCTAGCTGCACCCAATCCCGCACCCAAAAAGTGTTCGCAATCAGCACACGACAGTTGACGCGTTATGTCCCACAACGCCGTATCTGGATCCCAAGCGAGTTGTTGACAGTTCCTGGATTACTTCCGCATTTGCCGACGATCCAGCTGCAATCCGCAGGGGACATATGTTTTCGGCCTTCCCGACCGCCGTCTTGGATAAGCTCTATTCGTGCAATCGGGAATGCCAAGCCGCACTGCCTTGGCCGCGGCCACGAATACGGTGGGCCAAAAATCGGCACACCGTTGACTGCGCAGTCGCGTCAATGGACAGCTTCTGTGCAAGTTTTGGTCTTCACGAGAGGTAGAAAGTCGGACGGGGTCGGCTCCGTACCCGTCGAACTTGGTAGAATGTCCCACATCGTAAAGGTCACAATCAGACCCTCTTCTGGAAACACCTCCAGGTTCTGCCCGCCGAAGCCGCGGGCCATCCAGACGTACTCCGTGGAATCCGGCAATTTGAGCAACCACCACTCGAAGCCAAACTTGAATCCATCCTTGGACTCCGGCTCGGCGGGGGTTTGGAAGTAAGGCGTCAGAGATTCTTTCACCCATTCACTGGAGACGATCCGCCGGCCGTCCCACATGCCGTCGTGCAGATACAAGAAGCCGATCTTTGCCAGATCGCCGCCGTTCAGATACAAGCCGCCTTCGGTGTCCAGAAGTCCCAGATAGGAGCGCTTCCATTCATGCCTCATCCCCAGCGGCGCGAACAGATATTTCTGGTCGTAGTCGTCGATGTCCTGACCGGTCTCTTTCTGAAAGATATAGGCGAGAACTTCCGTAGCGCCGTCGTTGTAGTTCCAGACCTTGCCGGGTTCAGCGACCATGGGCTTGTCGATCGCGTACTGCAGCCAATCATCGCTGGCTTCCATAAAGCTCGTGTCGTTTTGTGGATCGCTGCCGGTGATGAAGCCCTCGGCATTCCATTCGAGACCAGCTGTCATGGTCAGGAGGTCGCGCAACGTGATGCGGCGCTTGCGGTCGTCCACATTTTTCACTTTGGATGCGTCGAAGTATTTCAATACTGGCGTATCCAGAGCGGCTTTGAAGTCGCCACGTTCGATGGCCGCACCAATGATGATCGAAGTGACCGTCTTGCTGATCGATTGCATCGTATGCAAATCGGTGCCGTGATAATAAGGGTGCCAGTAGGAATCGAAATAGTTGTACCGCCCGGTAAGGCGCTCGTTGTAAGGCCCTCGTTCCCCGGCTTCCTTGGCATAGAGTGCTGCGTAGTCGCGCGGGTAGGTGCGCTCGAAGACCTTCTTGCCGCAGCGAAACACTGCAAAGCTGTCCATCAGCTGCGAATATTTCCCGGAGGCCATATCCTTTTCCAGTTTGAGGAGAACCTGCTCATCGAGCCCGACGCTGGCAGGGCTGGCGGTTGCCCAGCCATTGGTTGGCCAGGGGGTTTCATCCGGTGCCGGCGTCGGCGGCAGCCCCACCTTGCGCACCAACTCGGCAAACCGTGGGTCGGAACGGATGGAATCGAGTGCGTAATCAGTCTTCAAACTCATTAGATCTTCATCGTGCTCCTGAAACGCGGTGTTGAGCCACTGGAAAGCCTCCTCTTTGTCGCCCAACTCAGCATAGGCTGCAGCGATCTCGTAGGTAACCGAGTAGCCTGCATTGCGTTGAGCTTTCAAGGTTTCGATGCTTTGGCTGAGAGCTCCCTTCCAGCCCCCGAACGGAATCCTTGTTCCAGGGCCGCAGCGTAATCAGAATCGCTTCGCTCACCTGTAAGCTTGCCATAGGCTTTCGATTCTTCAATAGAGTGCGAGTACATCTTCTTTCCCCAATACGCATAGGCTAAACAGTTGTGCGCATCAGCGAATGTTGGGTTCTCATTGGCCACTTTCTGGCACACGGCAATGGCCTCGTCGAACCGCCGTGCGTAGGTGTAAACCATTCCTACATCAACGCTGATGGTGAGCGACCCTGGATCAAGCTGATGGGCGCGATTGATCTCAGCCAGGGCGTCCTGCTCCCTGCCGCCAAGCAGCTTCAGATTGTTTGCATATCGCTGGTGCGCATGGGAATCGTTGGGGTCGAGTTCTAAAGCCTTCTTGAACTCAGCCTCTCCTCCCGCGAAATCCCAGTCGTGCGCCATGTTCATGCCGCCCAAATTAACGTGGGGACGCGACAAGGTAGGGTCCAACTCAATTGCCTTGAGGGCGGCAGCTTTCGCCTTCGGGATGTCTTCAACACTGGCGCCATAGTCAGGCAACATGGCATAGCAATCGGCCAGCCCTGCATACGCCATGGCATAGCCGGGATCTTTGGCGATGGCTTGATTGAAATAGGAGACTGCGGTCTCAAAGTCCGCGCGAGTCCGCCTGGCCCAGTAGGAGCGCCCCTTCAAGTACAACGCATAGGCCTCGGGATTTTGCGTTCCTTGTTTACCGGCCTGTTGCTTTTCTGAAGTGCCGAGTTGTTGGCCGTTCGGGTGGGCGGCGTACAGGGTGCTGGCAAAGATGCACAGCGCAACCAAAAGCCAGGTGAAGCAACGCATGTTTTGTCCTTTCTGCACGCTTGGCATATACAACTCAGTCGGCCAGATTCTATGCCAACCCGGTGTGAGCGGCTAGCCGGAGTGGGAATTGAGGGAATTGATCGTTGCTGTAAACGGCCATAGCGCTCACCACCTAGACTGTCTGGATTCGAATTCCGGCTGGATTAAGGGCAATTATAATTTGACGCGATTAAGAAAGGGTTGCAGACAACACACCCAGAATCGTCGCATCCTAGTGCACCTTCGCTGTGCAGGCTATAATTGGGCGCACGCATAGCCTTGATTTCTGGCATCAAACTCCGGCCGCACGAAAACCGTAATTGTGTGATTGAGTCATCCGGAGGCCCTTCGGGATAGCCCCTGATCCGACCCGAATGATTAGTAAAGGCTTGGCGACTGATTGCTACATTGGGGTGATTATGGAGGCAAGCGATTTTTCTCGGCGTAACTTCCTGCGGAAATCGTTAGTGGGAGTTGGCAGTGCGTGGCTCGGCGCAGCCTGCCCGGAAGTGCTGGCGGCGCAGCAGCACGCGCATCACACCATGCGCGCAGTGGATGTGGGCACCCCTGCGAAGAACGCAGAATTTGATTTTATTTTGTCGGATGCGCACATCGTCGACGGCACAGGCGCGCCGTGGGTTGCGGGAGACCTGGGAATTAGCGGCGACCGGATTGCCGCGATCGGCGACTTGAGCGGGGCGTCTGCGAAAAAGCGTGTGGATGTGGAGGGGCTCGTGGTTGCGCCGGGGTTCATTGATGTGCAGGGACAGTCGGAATTCAATGTGCTGGTGGACAATCGCGCGGCCAGCAAGATCACACAAGGTGTGACGACGGAAATCACCGGCGAAGGAACGTCCATCGCTCCGCTGAATGACCGCTTAAAGAAGCAGGCGGACTTTTACGCGAATGAAGACGCGGCGCGCGAATTTGGCGTGACCCTGGATTGGGCGACACTGGACGAGTATTTCCAGCACTTCACGCGGACCAAGTCGACGATCAACTTGGGGACGTTTGTCGGCGCGGGCGGCGTGCGTAACTTTGTGCTGGGATCGGTGAACCGGCCGGCATCCGCGGAAGAACTCGAGCAGATGCGCGGGCTGGTTCGCGACGCGATGAAGGACGGGGCGTTCGGCATTAGCACGGCGCTGGAATACGTGCCGGACATGTTTGCCTCGACGGATGAAATTGTAGAGCTGGCGAAGGTGGCGCGGCAGTACGGCGGCATGTACTTCACGCACCAGCGGTCCGAGACGGACGCGATTTTCACGTCGTTGGACGAAGTGTTTGCCATTTCTGAGCGCGCGAAGATTTCCGCGACGATTTGGCACCTGAAAACGGCATATCGCGAGAACTTCGGCAAGATGCCTGAAGTTTTACACCGCATCGGGGCGGCACGCGCCCGGGGGATCGACGTTGCGGCGAGTGTCTATCCCTACACGCGTGCGAATAACGGGCTGATTTCCTCGTTTCCACCATGGGTTTTGGAAGACGGGACGGAACAGATGATCGCGCGCCTAAAGGACCCCACTGCGCGGGAGCGCATCAAGAAAGAAATGGACGAGCCCAGCCTGACCTGGGACAACGAATGGCGCGGGGCGGGCGGCGGGGCGGGCATCATGCTCGTTGGAATCGTGAATCCAGCACTGCGGAAGTACGAAGGCATGACGTTGGAAGAGATCGGAAAGGAGATGGGCACTGATCCCAAGGATGCGGCGATGGACATTGCGATCGCGGATCACGGCCATACGGGGCAGGTAATATCTATCATGGATGAAGGGGATGTGCGCACCGCGGTCTCCAGCCCCATCGTGACGTTCGGTTCAGACTCCGAAGAGCATGCCGAAGACGGTCCATTGAGCAAATCGCGGGCGCATCCGCGGGCGTTTGGGACGTTTCCGCGAGTACTGGGGATGTACGTAGGCGAAGAACAAACCATGCGGTTGGAGGAGGCGGTGCGCAAGATGACCTCGCTTGCGGCGAGCCGCGTGGGACTGATGGACCGCGGCGTTCTTAGGCCGGGGATGTACGCGGATGTGACGGTATTTGACCCGCATGGGATCAAGGACGTCGCCACGTTCCAGGATCCGATGCATTACTCGGTGGGCGTCAAGTACGTTTTTGTAAATGGCCGCGCGGTGATTTGGGATGGCGCCATTACCGAGGAGCGTCCGGGACGACCGCTACGCGGGCAAGGCTATCGGGGCGGAGACCGCTAGGTCCCAGCGTCAATGGTGCAGCGGAGCAGCCCTTGCCGAAGAAGGCGAGGAAGGTAGAAAAATAAAACCTAACTAACTAAAATTCAAAGAACTAACGGACCACTGCTCCGGGACACTGCTAACTACATGGCGCTCACTTCATTGCCTCCAGGGTCACTTCCTTCCTGATTTTCTCGTGCCCCCGCATCACTTTGACCAACACCTCCTCGCCCTCGAAGTAGGCATAGTGGAGTCTCTGGTAGTCAAGGGGGTTGTCGATTTTCCGCCCGCCATACTCGATCAACACATCGCCGGATTTCAATCCTGCCTTGTCTGCTGGGCCGCCCTCGGCCACCTTGGCAAACTTCATTCCGCCGTGTTCCTGTAGGTAATCCGGCTCGACGCCGAAATCGGGAGGAAGCATGCCGCCATGACCTAATGCGATTTTCCACCCAGCTGGCGTTTTCACCAGGATGAAGCTCTCCACGTAGGTCGCATAACCCTCCCTCACCCCCAGCATGGCCTGCGCCGCCGGAGTATCGGCTGTCCAGATGCTGTGCAAGGTCACGGTGACCCACGCAACGTTGCCCCGCACCTCGGCCACTGCGTCCTGGGGATGATAGTCGATACGGATGCCAGCGTCCTTGTAGACTTGATAGCTTTGGCGTTGCTCCGGTTCTAGCGGGTGCGGATAGGACTCCTCAATCACACGCGCGTCGGGCGTGTGCAGAGAATCCTCCTTGTCAAAATCGTACGTCTGACATGCTAGCTCGTGCGCCAGAACTACATTTATGGCTGCCTTTTTGTCGTCCTCTTCTGATGCTGTGCGCGTTCTGCAACCAGCCAGCACACAAAAGATCAGAACCGTCGTCGCGAAAAGAACCCCGGCTTGTCTTTGCATCTTTGTCTCTCCACGCAGGAAAACTAAATTCATCACAAAATCATTACGTACACTCCCAACGGCCTATAGCTATGTTTGTGTTGCCACCCTGCATGGGCGCCATCCTAGCTTGCGGTCGGGGACGCGTCAACGAACGGACTCGAGTCGCGAAGTATCGGCAGGTGGAACTCAATTGATAGACACAAGCACCTTGATATGCCGACAAATGGCCCACAGGCCTTCTCTCGCACCTGAATTCGTTGTCCGCAACGCAGGAGAAGCGTACGATGCGCGAGTCAGAGATCCCGTGGAGGCGAGTCGCATGTTCACGCATTCAACGACGAGATGCTCGGCCCTATTCGCGCGATATCTGTTTCTGGGAATCATGGCGGCATTCGTTTCCTCCACTGTTACTAGTCCAGCAAAAGCGCAGGCTCGAAAGATAGAGCTGGGGGACTTCCAGAAGATTGTCAGCGTCTCCAGCCCTGAGATTTCTCCGGATGGAAAATCCATCGTCATCGTTGCGTCTCGCGTCAACTGGGAGGAAGACCGTTACGACAGTCAGCTTGTGCTCGTCGACATTGCCACGGGTGCGCAGCGGCCGCTCACCAACATCCGCAAAGGACTGAGCTCGCCAAAGTTTTCGCCCTCGGGCGATCGGCTCGCTTTTCTTGCGGAAGCGGAAGCAGAAAAGAAAGCCGCCACGCAAATCTTCGTGTTGCCCATGAACGGAGGCGAGCCGCAACAGATCACGCGGGCGCCTCTGGGCGTCGAACGGTTTGCCTGGCGCCCGGACGGCTCGTCACTCGCCTTTGCCTCGCCGGACGAACCGTCTAACCAGGCGGAGATCGAAAAGCACCACGACCTCTTCGAAGTGGGAGACAACGACTACCTCTCTACTTCCGCTCCCACTCCTTCGCACATCCGGCTCACCTCTGCCTCAGGTGGCACGGCGAAGCGCCTGACCTCAGGCGCCTGGAGTTTGCAGAAGGCTCCGGAGGGTTTTCTGAATCCGCTATCTCCGCTTTCCTGGTCACCGGACGGCAAGCAGATCTGCTTCACTCGCCAAGCCGACCCGCACTTCGGCGATTACGATCAAACTGTTGTCGAGATTCTGGACGTCAATAGTGGCCAGGTCCGCCAACTGACGAAACGGACGTCATTCGAAAGCTTCGGGCTATTCTCACCCGACGGCTCAAAGATCGCCTATTGGTTCCCGCGCGGCGCGGATTTTAACAATGAGAATGAGATCTTTGTCGCCTCCTCCACTGGCGGCGAAGGAACTGATCTCACACGCGCGCTCGATCGCAACGTGCAATGCGCCATCTGGATGCCCGACGGCAAATCGCTTTTGGTGAGCGGCGACGATGGAACTCGGAGGGCCATCTGGATCCAGCCGCTCGGAGGCAGCGCAAGCGGCAACAGTGCGAGAAAACTCGACCTCGGCGACGCCATGCCCGGCTGGGATTTTTCGGAAGCCGTGGGAGCGGATGGATCGATTGCTTTCACCGGCAGTACCTCGACCCGACCCCCCGAGCTCTACTATCTTTCCTCATCAACTGCAAAACCGAAACGTCTCACCAACTTCAACCAAGAGTTCACGACCCAGGACCTCGGGCGCATCGAGACCTTCGAATGGAAAGGGCCGGACGGCTTCGCCGAAGATGGCATCGTTGTTTACCCCCCGAACTTCTCTCGCGACAAGAAATACCCGCTCGTTCTTTATCTTCACGGTGCCCCGCAGTTTTCTGCTGTGGCTGCGGATTTCGACTTCTTCCTGCAACTCCTGGCGGCACATGGCTATGTGGTCTTTGCGCCGAACTATCTTGGCACCGATAACCTCGGCAACCAATCCGTGCTCGCGGCCGTGAATGACTACGGGGATGGTCCCGGCCGCGACGTGATGGCCGGACTTTCGGCGTTCGAAAACCAAGGTTTCATCGACGAATGGCGCATCGGTGTTTCCGGATGGTCCTGGGGCGGCTACATGACGACCTGGCTCATTGGCCATTACCACATTTGGAGAGCAGCGGTTGCTGGCGCCGCCGTCACCAGCATGACCGATTGGTATACGCTCACAGATGTCAACGTGACCGAACGCTTTGAGTTCGGCGGGTCGCCGTGGAAAAAGGAATACGCGAAAGCGTATGAGGAACAATCGACCATCACCTATGCGAGCGCGGTCACTACGCCCACGTTGATTCTCCACGACACCGGCGACGCCACGGTGCCTATCACCAGTTCCTACGCGTTTTACCATGCGCTAAAGGACAATGGCGTCACTGTAAAGTTCATCGCCATTCCCACAGCCGGACACGAACCCGGCGATCCAGTGCACCAGTCCGACACATACCTTGTCTGGCTCGAATGGCTTGACCAATATTTGAAGTAATCTCGCAGCCTTAATGCGCGTTCCTTGAGTCGCCCACTCGCTCCACCCGTTGCCGGTACGCCAGCCACGTTCCAATCAGCGCCACGCTCGACCACGCCACCGGCGCGGAGTGCTTGGCAGTGAGGTCCAGTCCCTGAAAAAAAAGCGCACGCGGCAAAGTCCGTCCAGATCCACTCGCGGTACGCCCGGGTTGCCAGCACGATCGCCGTCGCCGAGAGCAGCCCCACCGGCAGATCGGTCATCACCACCGGCCAGTGCGCCGCCACCGTGGGATCGATCACCAGGAACAGCAGTGTCCCCAGTGCCACGCGGTTCCACGCGTTGGAAGACGCTTTGAGAGAGCCCGGGCAAAGCTTCGTTCTGTAGTTTCTAACCCCGCGGGGAATGAGATCCGTCAGCTTGGTCACACGGACTCTCATCTGAGTTGTGCCGGCGCCAAGCGGGAATCACACCGGGCCAGAAGTCGCGTTGGGGGAAGTGTGAGATTCGCTGGGCTCCCGGCGAACACATCCCTCGGTAACTCCGCTGTGTTTCTTGATTTTCGCGAACCAGATTCTCAGTTCTTCCGTTACAGGCGGAAGGCTCAGCGGGGTGAAATAACTTCTTGAAACCATTCGGTCACGGACCGACAGCTCTGGAGTCCGAAATAACTTTCTCAAAGCATTCGGCAGAGAACCTAATGATCTACGGCGCGTTAAAGCAGCGCGCTCCGGACAGAATCGACGGAAGCCTTAGCCCAATTGGTTCCTTGTCACGCGCCCCATTTCTGTATCTTCCGTTCACTGTCGCAAGTTCTAACTTCGTGAAATTTCATCACCGAGCGCGGACATTCATCACCTACGAAGGCTTGGCTGAGTGAAACAGTAAGAGCATTCGGTCTCCGGACCGAATGCTCTTGTGAATTTATGAGGAACTGAGGAATTAAGTGCCAGAGAATCAGCAGGCAAAAATGAGCATGTCGGCAGGTAGCCTGAAATAATCGCGATGTTGGACCCACGTTGGCCGCATGCTCGAAGTAGCTTGATTTTGCCGTCTGTATTAAACTAAGAACAAATGCGTTGCACGGGTCCCCGGTAGCTCAACGGTAGAGCATTCGGCTGTTAACCGAAGGGTTGCTAGTTCGAATCTAGCCCGGGGAGCCAGCCTTCTCTCTTGATGCAACTGGCTTATCCAGCCGTTGATAACAACCTCACTTCCGATGGGACGTTGAACGCCGGGGGAAACGGGGACTTCAGGTTCCGGTCAACACGTCGCGACCAGAGTGCGCAAGAATTCCAGAATATGCAGCGATCTTGGCGAATCCATGCCTCCTTGCAATCGGGTCCACTCATGGCTATAATAGCCATGAGAGATGGGAGAGGCAATGCGCACTGTAAACGTAGCAAAACTCAAAGATCAGCTGAGTAAGTACCTCACATTTGCAAAAAGCGGCGAAGAGGTGGTGATCCGGGACAGAAACCTTCCAGTGGCCAAACTCGTGCCCTTCTTGGCGGAAGGAGCTGACGCTCAGGAACTACGATTGGTTGCCGCTGGGAAACTGCGGCTCCCCACGGTACCCCTGGATGTCCAAGAGATCTTGAAGGTCCCGACCGGTACTGTTAAGGGTAACAAGGTAATTCAATCCGTCACGGCTGAGAGAGATGAAGGGCGGTGAAGAAGACTACCGCGTTTTGGGATGCCAGCGCGCTCGCCCCTTTGTGTATTCACGAAGCGTCAAGTCGCCAGGCTCAGATCTACCTAAATAAATTCACTCTGGTCGTCTGGTGGGGGAGCTTGGTCGAAGTTTACAGCGCGATTTGTCGGCTTCATCGCGGTGAGGCGATTTCCGATCTTGATAAACAAGGAGCCATAGTTCGTCTGCTTATGCTCAGCCGTGGTTGGAGGGAGCTCCTTCCCGACGATGAACTTCGCCACTTGTCTACGGAGTTGATGGACAAGTATTTCTTGCGCGCAGCGGCCAGTTTGCAACTTGCAGCCTCCCTGATTTGGTGCCAACGGCATCCATCTAGGCGAAGCTTCATTTGTGGCGATCAGCGATTGGCTGAAGCTGCCGATGCTACAGGATTTTCAGTCCTCGAACTTCCCGTGTCGCAGCCGTGAGCGTTCCCGGTTTCAGAACACAGTCAAAGACGCCGCTGTGCCGGACAAATTTGCCTCGGTTGGATCGAGAGCGCAGCGAGTGATTCGCGCGCGGTCGATGCGGTTCTTTGGAGGGAGGTGAGCAAAAAGTAGATAAATAGAAACATCCATGTATCCTCGGCACACTTCTATCGTCTTCCGCGCTGGTGAATAGAATCTCTCTTTGGCTATCCCCGGGATTTTGGGTGCAACATCGGGTGCAGCTAGGCCAAGGAAAATGGGCCAATTGATTGTAAGCGACATCAGATAGGGACCTTGAGGCCTCGCTTCCTGCGCGAGCCTAACCTCAGATGGGCGGGCCGGCTTGAAGCGCACTTCGACAAGAACGGACGAGCTCGTGGAGCTCAATGCGGACTCTTCGCCCGTAATGGCCCGGCTGATTTCTGTCGTAAGGCCGCTAGCCAATCTAACTTAATTTGTTGCCGAAACAAGACTCGCTGATACGGCGGATGGTCGCCGTCCATGCGCACGTAATACAAATAAGGACTGTCGGTGATGGTCATGTAGCTGGAATCGGTGGATTTTGGATCGATGAGCGAGAAATATGCATACGACCAATTTCCTTCCGGCTCGCGCCGGAGCATTTGATTTTGTGTGATTGCCAGCTCCGGCTTGCTCCAGTGAATGAAGTCTGGCGAGGTTGTAAAATAGACGCCTTGTGGTCCCCAAGACGCTGAGCCCTGGTTCCACAGCGTCGCAACGAACAGGTGTGACGCTGCGTAATAGTTGATTCCGGTGGTGTAGTCCAGGTAGGGCACGGTTACGCAAACATGTGCCTTTGGATTTGCCACCGGCGCGCGGTAGGGATTCACGAACTCAACGGTAAAATCCTTGCCGTCCCAGCCGCGCCACGACAAAGGGTCCAGAATATTTGCCGTGCGAATCGGACACGCACCGTCGGGAACGAGGCATGGCTTCTGCCCCTTTGCCTCGCCGCACTTCGGCGGCCAAGCCCACGAGTACACCTCATCGTAATACCACTCACCGACCTTAATAATGTTCGCATCCACGCTGTAGCCTTCCGGACCTTGATTTACTTCGTATTTAACCGGAAGGCTGAGGAAGTAATTTCCCGGCGGTTTCGGCCGTGAAAAATGATAGCCGCCATCATCGGATAGGTTGTAGGTGTCCACGTTATACCAGCACGCGGCTGTGTCCGTCTTCTGCGCGCACATGCCGGCGTGCTCCCAGCCGTGATACTCCATGTGACCGAGTGCGACGACGCGCTTGCCGTCGACGTTGTAAAACGCGTTCAGCCACGTGGCGTCATTGAAATCCGCAATGTTGCCGTCGTGCGCCGAATTGTAAACCACCTGACAATTGTGTTTCGCCGTTTCAAGCGTGGCGCCAAGGCCCGCGCGCGTTACATAATGCGAAGCAACTAGATGGATCGTTCCTTTGTAGTCTTTGAAGGCGCGAGCTGCCGCATCCGGAATATCAATCTGCTCGCAGGACTCTTTCTGGGTGTCGAAGGCCGCAGTGCGTGCACCGTCCAAAAAATTCGGAGTCGGAGGATCGGGCGGCCACTTGGGACTCGGGAACGAAAACTTTCCGGAACCTGCCAGCAGGGAGTTTTCGACGTTACCTGCGAGCGCGATGCCGTGAATGTAGATTTTTTTGCCCTGGAAAGTTCTCAGTAGTTGGTTGGGCAGCGCGGTGTGGAATCTGTGTTCGCCGCCGTCGGCGTCATGGCATTCATGGTCAACGGCAGGTTCGTTGTGGAGATTGGCGGTGTCCGCCATGACATATGTCCCTGGCGGCTTGGCGCCCGCTGGGTGATTCGCATATATATTGATGGCGATCGAGCCTCGATTTCCCTCTTGGCAGGCCCAGCCATACACGTAGTATTGGTCACCCTCGAACGACACGCCATCAATGACGCCGGTCAGCGCAGTCGGACGCGAATTCTGGCCCGCTGCCATTTGGCAGGCCAGTGTCGCGAAAGACAATCCCGCGATTAGGAACGCGAGCAAACTTGGGCGGGTCAACTCCGGCACGATTCGAGGCATCGACTACCTCGCTCCAGGATGTCATTCCTCAATCGCATTCGGATCATTCGGTTATGCGTTACCGCAGGTTCGTGTGTTTTTTTGTCACGCCAGCTTGGGGCATAAAGGTCATCCATTCCGTTAAGACTGGAAGTCGTTCAAAATTGTGGAGGCTTGGTCTTCGTCACTTCCGGATCAAGATTAATCCCATGCTGCTGCAAGGTGTCCCCTAGTGCTCGATACAATTGCACCGTGGCCTTCTTCAAAGCTAGCTGAGCTGCGATCTCGGTTGTCTCGGCTTGTGTCAGATAACTCTGCTGCTCGATCACAGCAAAAGTTGTAGAGAACCCGGCACGAAACTTTTCTGCCTCGGCACCGTGAAGCTGCTCCTGTAGATTCCTGGCGGTTGCGGCCGCCTGTGCCGCCTGCTTAGCAGCGTTCAGGGCGATCACTGCATTTCTTACCTCAGCGGCAGCCTGCGCCTCCATTTGCGTCAGGCGCAATCGTTCTTGCTGAAGTTGCGCACGATCAGCACCCAGGTCGGCCTCGGCGACCTTATTTTGTACGGGTACATTAAACTGAATACCCGCTTCCAATATTTGTGAAGCACGAAGTCCGCCAGTGGGTATCGTGTCAAGGCTAGGAGCACCAGTTGTAAGATCGCCGCCCACCGGAACAAGGCTCGGGCTGATGACGCCTCGACTTTGAAATGAGCCATACAGGTCGAGCTGTGGCAGCCGCGCGTTGGCAGAGCCCGCGACGGCGCGTTCTCCATTGCTGACTTGCAGCTTGGACTGTCGTATATCAGGGCGCTGGTTCAGGGCGTGTTGGATGAGCTCTGCCATGGGGGCCAGTGGCGAATCCGGCGGCGATGAAAGTTCATCCGTCGCTACAATGTCAACCAACATTGTATTCGGAGTCGCGAGAGATTGCGGATCAATGACACTTCGCAATACATTCTCCTGTTGCTCTCGGAGAGAATTTGCCTGCGTAAGGGCAAGTTGGCTGGCGGCCACCAGAGCTTCCGCACGCGCAACCTCGATGGGAGGCATACGCCCGACATTTGACTGCTGCCGATTATCACTCAGCAGATGATTCGCTGCATCCAGAGCCTTTTGCTGCACTTTAACGGAATTCTGCAAACTCACGAGGTCCCAATACAGACTCTCGACGCCAGAAACCGTGCTGATCGTCTGCTGCTCGAGGATGTCCGCGGAGATTTTCTTGTTTGTCTTAGCCATCTCAATGTAACGCGTGTTGTTTTTGCGACCAGCGCCACGAAGCAGTGGTTGGGCGATAAGGGCAAACGCATTAGGATGCGTAAATGGAACGGCAGACGATCGGCCTGAGTAGAAGGAGTCGACGAAGTCATTGATTCCAAGCTGGATCGAAGTCCCGGTGGAGAATCCCTTTACCGCTATTGTGTTCCGGAGCGTGTTATTCGTAATCGTTGTATCCGCGGTGGTGGCAGAAGCAGAGTTCGCGAGTGCATTGCTTGGGTCTCGCCGAATCCAGCCATATTGCCCGAGCAGATCAAGGTCGAAAACTGGTACAGGCGCACCGGGTGAAAACGGCGCCGTGGCAAGCGACAGAGAGTGTTGTGCCTCCAGAACATGAGCGGCGTTATAGGAAGATGGAATGGTGATTCCCGAGGGCTCGATGCCATTCGGAGACAGCGTTGACGCCGTGGAATCGAGAAGTGGGAAGGGCGCTGCCACCTCTCCCGCCGGAGTTTCGGCAATGTTGTAATTAATTGAACGGGGGACAGCACCCCCCTTAGTTCTTGTCACACTGAAATCAGCCACCGACTGATCGATCTGCTCCAAGCGGATGTCGAGATTATTCTCGAGGGCCATACGGATAGCTTCTCGCAGCGATAGCTGCATGCCATGGGGACTGGCCTCCTGCCCCGCCTCTTTCGAATGAAATGCGAGCCGAGCAGCCGAAGATATCTCAATTTTGCTCGCGTCAACTCGGAAGCTTCCCGCGGTTTCAGACGGAGATTGGCACACACCGCGAGTGCAACTTAACCCGGCCGTCAGCAGCACCACGCAGATTCTCGCATTCCTCTTCCACGAAATCAGCACGAACGACAAAGTTTGAGCTATGCTCCAGCGGATGCGAATCATCTTTCCTGCCCTTGGGGCGCACTCTCGGTTTGGACGTGAACGCCTTCCTGCACGCTATCGGTGGGATTAACCACTATTTTGTCTCCGTTTCGAAGTCCGGCGGTGACGTACACCTCTGTTCCCAGATCGCGCCCCACGTGGACCTGCTGGAGGTGAACGATGTTGTTGTCGACGACGGCTACGAACTGTCCCTGCGCCCGAGGGATTATGCTGTCGCCAGAAATCAGAATGCCCGGGTTTCGCACATTGAAGTGCAGTTGCACCGAAGCGAACATTCCCGGGCGCAGCTGCCCCTTGGGGTCCTGTATCTGCACTTCGAGCAATAGCGTTCGGGTTTGCTGATCGAGAGAGTCGCTGCTGCGAATGATCTTTCCGTCGAACTGTTGACCAGGCAGTTCGGAGAATGTAAGGGTGGCTTCTTGCCCGGTCTCGACGTTCACTGCATCCTCCTCCGGCACATTAATAAATGTTCGAAGATTATGCGTGTTGGTGATCTGGAAAAGTTCGCCGCCCTGCGCGCCCCCGGTGGGTGGGCCACCGTAGTTCCGTTGATCGGAGGTTGTGTCTGCGGCGAGACCCGTGGCCGCCCCGCTGCTCGAGACGAAGCTGCCGACATCAACGTTACGGGCGGTCACAGTTCCATCAATGGGCGACCGTACCTGCTCGTAAGAAGCAAGCACCGTCCAATGCTCAACGGCAGAGGCCTCCGCGTCCACGCCGTTTTCTGCCGACTGAACCGCGTCAGTGGCAGCCTTGACCGCGGCGAGTGCTACATCGTCATCCTGCTGAGACAACACTCCGTGCTGGGCAAGAGTGTGAACTCGGTCATAGGTGGCCTGTTGCAAGGCGAGTTGACTGCGTGCCGTGTTCAGAGCTGCCTTGCTGACCTGTAGCAAAGAATGCTGCTGCTGAACGGTGGCATCGAGCTCCGGGGACTCAATACTGGCAAGTAGTTGACCGCGATGAACCCTGTCACCGATATCCACGTTCAGAGCCTTAAGGTACCCCGTCGCTCGCGCGTATATGTGGGTGGTCGAAACTGGGACGACGGTCCCAGGCAACGAAAGCTCCTCCGCTTGCCGGACCTCGGAAGCGGTCACTACCTCTACGATCGGAAGCGAGGCTTTCTGTTGATTCGATTTTGCCTGAACCTGTTTGTTGAGAACGTGTTTGGGCCACCATCCCAGCAGCAACAGCCCGGCGATGACCACGACGGCAATAAGTGAGTAGCGCCCGTAACGAGGCCGCTGGTCCGAACCGGATCCTTTTTCGCTACCGCCCGCCGGCACGTGAGACCCCTCAACGGCTCTGCTATTCATCGCGCCACTCCTGAAGGCATGCCCGCGGCGATGCCTGATCCAATTCCTGGGAATTGGGGATCTGCCGCCGTTCGGGGTTCCATCGTCATTGGGCTCCCTGCAAATGCCCCCTTGTTTCCTCGTCAATGCGTTTATCGAAATCTATCGGCGCTTGCTTCCGCACCAGCGAGTAGATGATCGGCACAATGAAAAGCGTACCGACCGTCGCAAATAGAAGTCCACCGATGACGGCTCGACCAATCGGTGCGTTTTGCTCGCCACCTTGGCCGAGAGCCAACGCCATCGGGAACATGCCGAGTATCATGGCAAGCGCAGTCATGCAGACAGGACGCAACCGCGTGTGCCCAGCTTCCAGCGCAGCCTCGATAGCGCTTTTGCCCTCAGCACGCGCGTCATTCGCAAACGTGACAACCAAGATGCTGTTTGCGGTGGCTACCCCCATCGTCATGATGGCTCCCATCAACGCCGGGACGCTGAACGTCGTCTGCGTCAAAAACAGTACCCACACGATGCCGGCGAAAGCTCCCGGAAGAGCCATCAGGATGATGAAGGGATCCGACCACGACTGGAAGTTAAGAGCCATCAGCAGGTAAACGAAAACGATGGCCGCGATGATCCCCAGGCCCAGGTGCAGAAACGATGAATTCATCGTTTGCACTTGCCCTCCGAGCTCAATTCGGGTGGCTTCTGGAAGATGCTGCGAAGCACTTTTAATAATCTTCTGAATATCGCGCGCTACTCCGCCCAGATCGCGATTCTCGGTGTTGACGTATACATCCATCACTGGCTGAGCGTTGAAGTGCGATACCGTAAGCGGCGAGACGGCACGCTGAATTGAGGAAACGTTACCCAGAAGCTGATCGTTATGGGACTCCGGCGAGGTAACCGTCAAATCGAATAGCGTATTGAAATTGTGAAGGCGGTACTGCGGCACTTGCACAACCAGCGGGTACTCCACGCCCGTTTGCGGGTCCATCAACGCATTGTGATGGCCTTCATCGCGCTTCTGCCTCTTAGGTTTGGAACAGCTATGATTCATGCGCAACCAATGCCAGGTCCCAGCGAGGATCCGCCTCGCCCTGGCTGAATCGATTGTCCGGAATGTTGGCGCTGAACGGTTCGCCACCGTGGAAAGCAGCTTCTGCACGTCCTTCTCTCCGGTTTGCCATTAGATGAACTCGCAAAGACTTGGAAGGAGTTCTCTGGCAACGCCGGAAGCTTGAGGCGAGTCGGGCCGATAGTCGAGACGGCAGAGCCGGGCGGCGCGCGCTTGAGGAGTTCCCGTCAAGCCTGCGGGACTTCGATTCAGTCAGGAGTCCAACGTTATCGTGCCTTATGCCTCACTACCAACAGTTTCAAGGAGTCTGCTAACCCGAATTCTCATCGGCATGCCGAGGATGTCAACAGCGCCAACTGGCTTCTAGGAGTTGTGGGCGAGCGTGAGCTCATCGATAATCTGGAACAGTTGACGTGGCTGAATGGGTTTTGCGATGTAGGCATCCATACCGATTGCGATGCATTGTGCATCGTCGCCTTTCATGGTGTTGGCGGTCATGGCTACGATTGGAATGTGGGTTCCGTTTGTTTTCTCGTTTTCACGTATAGCGGCAGTAGCCTCGAAGCCATCCATCTCGGGCATTTGCACGTCCATCAACACGATGTCACACTTCTGCTTCTCAATTGCGGCGAGCGCCTCGCGGCCATTGGCAGCCACGGTGACACGATGTCCGCGTTTTTCGAGTAACCGCACCGCGAACCGCTGGTTTACGACATTGTCCTCGGCAAGAAGGATGTGAAGGCAACGGCTTTCACGCAAGGAATGCCGAGTAATCAGCGCGGCTTCGGATCGGAACGCTGACGCTTTTCCTAGTGCGCCGATGATGGCGGCCAACAGCTCAGAGTTTTTCACAGGCTTGGTCAGATACGCGGCAATGCCGATTTCGCGGCAGCGCTCAGCGTCACCGCGCATGCCGGCGGAGCTCAACATAAGGATAGCGACCGAACCCGGATCAGCGAGCTGCTTGATGCGCGAGGCGAGTTCGAACCCGTCCGTTTCCGGCATCTGAGCATCGGTGATAATGAGGGGGAAGGTATTTCCGCAGGCGCGAGCACTTTTCAGGACAGTTAGCGCGGCGCGTCCACCGTCCACCGCAACGGGACTCATCTTCCAATTTGTAAGAACTTTCAGTAGGATCTGACGATTGGTGGCATTGTCGTCCACAACCAGCACGGGCACATTTTCAAGGGTCCGCAGGTCGCCTAGCTCCGGCTTAGGCACGGGGTTGTTCTGTATGAGCATGGGTACCGTGAATTGGAAGCGGCTCCCTTTGCCGGATTCGCTCTCGACCCAGATTCGTCCACCCATGAGTTGCACGATCTTTGCGGAAATCGATAAACCGAGTCCCGTGCCGCCGTATTTCCTTGTCATCGAGCCATCCGCTTGCTCGAAAGCTTCGAAAATCTGAGCCTGCTTGTCGAGCGGGATTCCGATGCCCGTATCGGAGACGATGAAGTGAAGGTCAACGTCTTCCTCGGTACGTGAGCCAACGTCAACGGAGATGATTACCTCGCCTCCTTCGGTAAACTTGAGGGCATTGCCCGCTAGATTTATGAGGATCTGGCGCAGGCGGCCCGGATCTCCCACCAGCGTATCCGGCACGTCGGCGTGAACGTCGGAGGCAAGTTCGATCCCTTTCTGGCTGGCTCGCAAGCCAAGACTTTTCATGGCGTCGCCAAGGCAGTCACGCAGATCAAAATCAATTGCCTCGATATCCATCTTGCCTGCGTTAATCTTAGAGAAATCGAGTATGTCGTTAAGAAGGATTAGCAATGAATCCGCGGATGTCTTCGCGAGGTTCAGGAACTCTCGCTGTTCGGGATTCAATTCGGTATCGAGAACGAGTTCGGTCATGCCGAGGATTCCGTTCATCGGAGTGCGAATCTCGTGACTCATGTTGGCGAGGAAAATGCTTTTCCCGCGATCTGCGTCCTCAGCGGCTTCTTTCGCCGCCTGCAATGAGACTTCCGTTTGTTTTCTCTCCGCAATTTCCCGTTCCAAGTCGACATTTGCGGCGGCCAGTTCTTGCGTACGTTGAGCGACTTTTTGTTCCAGCCCTGCATTTAAGCGGGCGACCTCCTGCTCAGCCTTCTCCCGACGGCCAATATCCTTCGTCATGAGGCGCGTTACAAAAAAACCGATGATGCCACAAAGGCTTGTTGCAAGGAGAATGAGGCTTACCACTGCCTTATGTGCTCTCGCGTAATGACTCCTGGATTCGGTGGCGGCTTCATCCATCCGTTGACCCTGGAATTCAAGGAGGCGATTCCAAGCGTCGTGGTATTGGACCAGGAGCGGAAGTGTCTGCTCGGTCATGGCCGCTCGCGCCTGTGCGTAGCTGTGCTCGTCGTTGAGGAGATGAAGCGCTTGCTTGTAGCTGGCGATGTACGGAGTTCTGGCCGCCATCACGGCGTCGAGCAATTCGCGTTCTTTTCCCGGATCGATCCCTTGTTCTTGAATCTGTTTTACGAGAGCAGAGATCTTCTGGGTATTTTCGGCTCGTTGTTTGAGCAGCGGGGGAATCTGGCCGGGGCTGCCAATCAGGAATACCTCCATGGTGATTCGGTTATTTAGATTTGAATAGTTCAGAGCCTCGCGGCAGAGTTGGACTTTGGTCCAGCGTTTCGTGACGAGATCTTCCAAATCCGCATGAATGCGCCCCATTCGGCTGAGACCCAGCCACCCGAGCCCGAGCAAGACGCAAACCAGGAAGCCGAAGGAAATGGTTAGTGTCAGACCGATTGACCGTCTTTTCACCGCTGAGATCTCCGCACGTTTGCAGTTTTCTCGATCACTGTATCCGGCCTTGGACGAAATCGCGGTTGCGCAGCATTGAAACTCAAGCGTAAGGATGGCTGCGTTGGAACGGGGCTACTTCGGAAGGGTGATCTGATGTTGCTCTAGCGGCAGTCGACAAGTCAATCAACCGAAAGTAGGCAGGCGCCCAATGAGTTACGAGATCGCTTCACCGCTTCGGCAGGTGGTTTCTGGGGGCACGAATCCCAGTGATCTCATAACAACGTCGGCTCCCTAGACCCGACTAGACTGCCGGGCGAGATGACTCTCAGATGGTCGGCAATTCGCGAGCCGTCCAGAAACGGGGTTCTAGCGTTTCCGTAACTTTCCGTTCATCCTGCTGTCATAATTCGACCCGTACACTCCCCTGCAAATCTGCCATGAACATACTGGTCGTTGAGGACGAGCCCGAGCTGGCGTCCGCGTTGGTTCGCGGACTAGAGGAAGAGCAATTTTCCGTTCAGGTGTGTAGCGAGGGAAAGGTCGCTCTGCAAGAATCAGAGAGCGGTAATTTCGACTTGGTCCTGCTGGACATCATGCTTCCCGATCTGAGCGGATTTGACGTGGTCGAGCAATTGCGGCTGCGCAGCCGTGAAACGCTGGTGCTGATGTTGACTGCTCGCGATTCGCTTGCTGATGTCGTGCGGGGCCTGGATGCAGGCGCCGACGATTATCTGACCAAGCCATTTTCTTTCCTGGAGTTGCTCTCGCGCGTGCGGGCGCTGGAACGGCGCAGAGGCAGCAAACCTAAGAACGTACTGGAAGCCGGAGATCTGGTGCTGGACATAGCAGCGCAGCGCGCTTTTCGCCGCGGCGTTCCGCTCTATTTGTCTCTGACCGAATTTCGTTTACTGGAAGTGCTGGCTAGGCACAGAGGTCAAATCGTCCCGCGCCAGGCCATCATCACCGACGTCTGGGGGAATCGCCGTGAGGTCGAAGACAACACCCTCGACGCCTACGTTCGTCTTCTGCGAAAAAAGATCGAAAGCGATTCGGAATCGAAACTCATTCAAACCCACCGCGGACTGGGCTACTCGATGGGATTGGCTACACTCTCATGAATCTGACAATCCGCACCAAG
>Ga0209624_10001149_pt1 | contig 21607 bp, 17 predicted proteins | sample JacPinW_OM2H0_O1_FD_188565 | JGI IMG/M metagenome (GOLD analysis project Ga0209624, IMG submission 188565) | Forest soil microbial communities from Algoma, Ontario, Canada - Jack Pine, Ontario site 1_JW_OM2H0_O1 (SPAdes) (version 2) | ecosystem: Environmental > Terrestrial > Soil > Boreal...
CGGTGGATCGTGCGGTGGGTTGTCTCTGAGATTCGAGAAGCTGCTTGAGGCGTTCGTCACCGAACATCTCGCCGTCGGCGTTCACCGCGTCGACAATGCCGTCGGAGAAGAAGACGATGAGGTCGCCGGGCTGCGTGGAGAGGGTGAACTCCTCATATTCGGCGTTGGGGAATAGGCCGAGAGGAAAGCCTTCGGCGTTGATGGTGCGAACACTTGGAGCGCCGGTCACGCTGGGGTTGGCGGCGACGAAGAGCGGCTGGACGGAGCCGGCGTTGGCGATCTGCAGGGTCTGGTTGCTGTCGTCCCAGACGGCCATGAGCATCGTGACGTATTGGGAGTCGAGTTTGCGCTCCTGCAACTGGTCGTTGAGCGCGGCGAGCATGGCGGCGGGTGAGAGATGCTGCGGGGCGAGCGAGCGAAGGATGCCGCTGGTGAGTGCGGCGTAGAGCGCCGCGGGGGCAGCTTTGCCGCTGACGTCTCCGAGGGCGACGCCAATTCGGCCTGGGCCATAGTCGAGGTAATCGTAGACGTCTCCGCCGATGGAGCGCGCGGCGACGAACTGCGCGGCGATCTGGGCGCGCTCGAGTTTGGGCGGTCTCGAGGGCATGAGGCGGAGCTGGACCTGGCGGGCCATCTCGAGGTCGCGCTCCATCCGCTGCTCTTCCTCGTGGATGCGCTGGTAGAGACGCGCGTTGGCGATGCTGATGGCGATCTGCGAGCCGAGGGTTGAGAGCGTTCGCTGGTGGTCATCGTTGTAGTAATTGACGCGGGTGTGTTCGAGGTCGAGCACACCGATGACTTCGCCTTTGTAGACCAACGGGACGGCGAGTTCGGAGCGAACTTCGGGGTTGGCCTCGATGTAGCGGGAGTCCTTGCGGACGTCGGGAGCGAGGACGGGCTGGCGCAGCTGGGCGGCGGTGCCGATGAGGCCTTCGCCGACAGAGATAATGCGCTCGCGGATGACGCGCTCGCCGAAGCGAGAGCTGAAGCTGTGTTCGAAGTGCTGGGTGCGGTCGTTCCAGAGGAGGATGCTGAACATCTGGAAGTCGACGACTCGCTTGAGGAGGTGTGCTATGCGCTCGAGGAGATCGTTGGGGTCGAGGATGCTGGTGATCTCGCGGGAGATGTCATTGAGAACGCCGAGAGTCTGGGCCTGGCGGGAGACGCGGGTGTAGAGACGAGCATTTTCGACCGCGACCGCCATGCGCGAGGCGGTGAGTTCGAGGAGGCGCTGATGTTCGAGCGTGAAGTAGCCGACCTGCTCCGATTGGATATCGAGGACGCCGATGACCTTGTTCTTGATGATGAGCGGGACAGCGAGTTCGGACCGGACGTTGGGGTTGGCGTTGATGTAGTTGTCGTGTGCGGTAACATCTTCGACAAGGATGGATTTGCGGTGGAGGGCAGCCTGGCCTGCGATCCCGCGGCCGAGTTTGATGCGCATGCGCTCGACCTCGGTGGTGTGGCCGATCTGGAAGCGCATGCGTAGGTCTTCGGCGCGCTCGTTGATGAGGAGGATGGCGAAGATCTTATAGTCGATGACGGCGCGGACGAGGTCGGCGACGCGGTGCATCAGGGTGTTGAGGTCGAGCGTGGTATTGAGAGCGTCGGCGAGCTTGTGGAGGAAGTCGACCTGCAGGGGTTCGACACGAATTTTGGGGTCGGCGGCATGGGGGTGGAAGAGCACCGGCGCGGTGGGGCGATAGTCGCCCTCGAAGGGATGGGCGGGCGGAGACGTTTCGGAAGAGGCAGGCGGGGCCGGTTGCGGTTTGTTGGGCGGAGACATTCTGCTTTGGGTTCGATCTTACCGGGTGGGGTAGGGTTTGGGGAGTGTTTCGTTGAGAATGGGTTGCAGGCTCTGTTATGCCGTCGATTCGCGGGTAAAGGAATGCAACGCATTCGGTGAGGCTGCGAAGGACGCCCCCTCACCCGGATCTGTGGCCAGTCAGACTAGTAGACGGGGGCTGCGGCGCGTTGCGCTGTGATGTGGCTGGCGAGTTCGGCGACGATCTTCACGCTGGCGCTGGCTCCGATGCGCGAGGCTCCGGCTTCGAGCATTGCTGTGGCATCGGAGAGAGAGCGAATTCCTCCGGAGGCTTTTACACCGGCGCGGGTCCCAGCGACGCCGCGAAGCAGAGCGATGTCGTCAGTCGTTGCTCCTCCGGTGGAGAAGCCGGTCGAGGTTTTGAGGAAGTCGGCTCCGGCGGAGAGAGCGATCTCGGCTCCGCGGAGTTTCTCTTCAAAAGAAAGAAGGCAGGTCTCGAGTATGACTTTGACAATGGCCCCCTGTGCGTGGGCCAGTTCGACTACGCCGCGGATGTCCTGGCGAACGGCTTCGTAGTCAGAGGTCTGGCCGGATTTGAGCAAGCCGATGTTGAGAACCATGTCGATATCATGCGCGCCGTGCTTGAGGACGCGCATGGTTTCGTCGCGTTTGGAGCTGGAGAGGGTGGCTCCCAGGGGGAAGCCTATGAGCGCGCCGACGGGGATTCCGGTGCCCTTGAGTTCGGCTGCGGCAATTGCCACCCAGGTGGGGTTGACCATGGCGCAGGCGAAACGGTGCTCGGCCGCCTCGTGGCAGAGCTGGAGGACCTGGTTGCGGGTGGCGTCTGGTTTGATGAGGGTGTGGTCGATGACTGCGGCGAGGTTCTGGGGCGACGAGAGAGTGTAAGTGGTGAAGGCCTTGGCGTCGAAGTGTTCGGGTCTGGGAAGGGGATCAGTAATAGCCAGCGTATTCAAAAGCCTGCTCCTGCGGCGAGGGGAGAGAGTCGCCGCGTTACTTTCTATCATACCGGGATAAGAGCTGGTTGAAGGGCTCGCCCCCACCCGGTCATTGTTGCGCAAAGTATTCATTTCGTGTGGGTTGAGATTGGACTTCTTGTGGAAGATAAGGTTGACGGAAGAAGATTTCCGTGAGGCGCCGGGGCCCGCGGATTCGTGTCTGCGATTTGGCGTGAGGGCAGTCTGTCAAGGTGCATCGGGATGCGTCTCCCTTGTAATAGACGGTGGGGATTTGGTCCGGACTCAGGAGCAGCACATCCAATGCCTATGACGAAGGATAGGTTCGAAGGTGGACTGAGGTTATCGGTACTGGATCAGTCGCCGGTACCGGCGGGGAGTACTCCGGGTCAGGCGTTGCAGAATTCGATTGAGCTGGCGCGGCTGGTGGATCGCCTGGGTTATACGCGGTTCTGGATGTCGGAGCATCACGCGATGGACACACTGGCGTGCACGGCTCCCGAGGTGATGCTGGCGCGGATTGGCGTGGAGACGCAGCGGATACGGATTGGGTCGGGTGGAATCATGCTCCCGCATTACACTCCGTTGAAGGTGGCGGAGTGCTTTCGGATGCTGCATGCGCTATATCCCGGGCGTGTGGACCTGGGGATTGGACGTGCGCCGGGTGGCGGGCCGGTCGAGGCACTGGCGTTGAAGCGCGAGCGGAAGACGAGGATGCTCGATGATTTTCCGGAGCAGGTGAGCGAGTTGCTGGCTTTTCTAAGTCATGGTGGGGGGCATTCGTTTCCGGCTGGGCATCCGTTCGCGGGGATACGGGTCTCGCCGGAGATGCCGGGTGGGCCGGATGTGTGGATGCTGGGTTCCAGTATGTGGAGCGCCGCCGCCGCAGTAGAATTTGGGCTGCCGTACTCGTTCGCGCACTTTTTCTCGCCCGTGCACACACGCGCGGCAATTGAGACTTATCGGCGCGGGTTTACTGCGAGCCAATATCGGAGCGAACCGGAGGCAACAGTGGCGGTCGGCGTAATCTGCGCGGAAACGGAGGAGGAGGCGGAGCTTCTGGCTTCGAGTGTGCGGCTGCTACAGCGGAGGATTCGTCAGGGAGATCGTAGGCCGGTGGCTTCGCCCGAGGATGCGTTGCGGGAGTTGCGGCTGATGGGCGAGATGCCGATCGAGGAGGGCGAGTGGCCGCGATACTTTGTGGGGACTCCGGCGCGTGTAAAGGATCAGTTGGAGGAGATGGCTTCGCAGCTGGGGATTGGAGAGATGATTGTGAATACGATTGTTTGGCAGCAGGCGAAGCGGTTGCGGAGTTATGAACTGCTGGCGGGAGTTTTTGGTCTTGGCATCTAAGTCGTGATGGAGGAGAGCTCATGAGCGAATCTGTGCCGTTGACCACGATCCGTCGTATTGAAGCCGATGGGGTGAATGTGTTTTATCGCGAGGCGGGGCGAGCGGATGCGCCGGTGGTCCTGTTGCTGCATGGATTTCCGACGTCATCGTTTCAATATCGTGAGTTGATTCCACGTTTGGCGGACAAGTATCGCGTGATTGCGCCCGATCTTCCGGGGTTTGGGTTTACGGAGGTTCCGGAGAAGCGGAAGTATAAGTACACATTCGAGGCGCTGGCGGAGACGATACTGGCGTTTACGGATGTGCTGGGGCTGACGCGCTATGCGCTGTATGTGTTCGACTACGGCGCTCCTACGGGATTTCGGCTGGCGATGGCGCGTCCGGAGCGGGTGACGGCGATCGTCTCGCAGAATGGCAATGCCTATGAGGAAGGGCTGGGGGATGCGTGGGCTCCGATCCGGAAGTACTGGAGCGAGCCGACGGCGAAGAATCGCCTGATGCTGCGGAGGGCGCTGGGGCCGGAGGGGTTGAAGTCGCAGTACACCGATGGCGTGCCGCATCCGGAGAGGATTGCTCCTGAGGGATACACACTGGATGCCGCGATGATCGAGCGGCCGGGAAATATGGAGATTCAGTTAGACCTGTTTCTCGATTATGCGAATAACGTGAAGCTGTATCCGAAGTTTCAAGAGTATTTTCGCGCTTCGAAGCTGCCGCTGCTGGCGATCTGGGGTAAGTACGATCCGTTCTTCATTCCTCCGGGAGCCGAGGCTTTCCCACGGGATAATCCGAACGCTACGGTGCAGTTTTTAGAGACCGGGCATTTTGCGCTTGAGACGCATGTGGAGGAGATTGCCTCGGCTATGCGGGAGTTCCTTGCGAGGTCCGGGGTCTGAGAGAGAGATTTATCAAGTCGGCGCCACACTCAGAGGACGCGGGACACATGGACAGTGCGAAAGCTTCAGTCCGCGGGAGCGTCCTCGAAAAACTTGAATCCGATGTACGGTTCGTTGCGAATCATTGCTTTGACAGTAGGCAATAGATCGCTTGCAGCATCCTTCTTCACCACGAATCCGGACCCAATCTTGAGCGCCTCTTTCATCACTTCGGGAGATTGGTAGGAGCTTAGAAAGAGGATCTTCGTCGAGGGTGAAGATTCCGAGAGCCTGCGCGCCACTTCGAATCCGCTCATCTTCGGCAGGTGAATATCGAGCAAAACCAGGTCTGGCCGCAGTTCTTCACACTTCTGGATAGCCTCCAGGCCATCCGAGGCTTCAGAAACGACTTCCAGACTGGAGATAATGGTGAGGAGCGCACGAACAGAACGTCGCCATCGTTCGGAGTCATCAACAATCAAAATACGTACCCGGCCCAATTACTGAAACCTCCGCAAGACCACCGTTCAGGATCGCAGGGACTACGCTGAACCGGTCCATTTGTGAGGATGCTCCTTGGGATTCATTTCATCGTTGCTCTCGCGCAATGTTCTCGGCGAATTTCGGAACCCGCGAACGTCAACGCCAGCCACACTTTCTGGCCAGGTCTTCGGGAGAGCGGAGTACGACTTTCCCCCGGCCTTTCACGAGCACGCCCTTCCTATGCCATTCGCTTAGCAGTCGGCTGGCCGTAAAGATTGTGACGTTCGCTTCGTTGGCAAGTTCTTCGTTGGTGACGTTGACTTCGATACCCTCGGCAACTTGCCGTCCGATTCCTTTAGCCATACTGCCGAGTACACGTGCGACTCTCTGAGATGCCGTGTGATAACTCGCTTCAAGATGTAAGTCTCTCCAGATCTCAATATAGTCCGACGCGATGATCAGCGAATTTTCAAGCAATTTTCGATATTGCTCGCTGAGAGACACGATCTCAGGCCGCTTCCATACCAATGCAAGACCATCTGTTACTGCCTCCGTACTTACCAGATACTCAATAGGCTCGGATAACATTGCTCTTGCGCCAGAAATATCGCCGGGTGGAATCCAGAAAAGAACGATCTTCTCGCCTTTGGGAGTCGTAACGGAAGCGCGCACGCGGCCTTCGAGAATCAGAAATATTTTTTCTGCGCGATGTCCTTCGATGGCAAGCACGGAATCAGTGTGAAATCGCCGCAGTTTCGCCGCCCGCAGAACAGCTGAGAGCTGGCTTGGAGAGAGTCCTTCTAAAAACTTCGGCGCCAGTTGGTTCACTCGCGCCGTGATTTCACCGATTGTTATTCCCCGCGTGGTGACCGATTCTTTTTTCATTCCGCCACCTATCCTTGTCTTTCAAGGCCCACAATCCTGACAGCGTTCCAGGGATTAGTGGCCGGCGACTTCCGACGGGAAGATGCGGATGTCGTCGACTCCGCGATAACGCTCGGCATAGTCCATGCCGTAGCCGATGACGAACTGGTTGGGAATTTTGAAGGCTACGTAGTCGGCTTCGATCGGGACGAGGCGGCGCTCCGGTTTGTCGAGGCAGGTGGCAATCTTGAGCGAGGCAGGCTTGTGCTGGAGCATGAGGCCGCGGAGGTAGCTTAGCGTTAGGCCGGTGTCGAGGATGTCCTCGACGAGGATGACGTGCTTGCCCTCGATGGGGTTGTCGATGTCCTTGATGAGCTTGACGGCGCCGGAGGAGACGCGGGCACGGCCGTAGCTGGAGACGGCGACGAAGTCGAAGGTGTTGTCGACCTGAATGGCACGGGCGAGATCGGCGAGGAAGATGGCTGCGCCTTTGAGCACGCCGATGAGCACGATCGATTGGCCTTTGTAGTCTTTGGTGATCTGTTCGCCGATCTCTCGGGTGCGGTCAGCTATTTGTTGCTTGGAGATGAGGATCTCCATTCCTGCGGCGGGAGGAAAGACGGGGGTGCTTGTGGACATAAACGATAGGGTATCGCGACTAGGGGAGTAAGGGAAAGGCCGCTATACTTTAACTAGCGAGGATTATGTTTCCCTATATCGATATTGGCCCCGTGCACCTGGGTACGTTCGGGCTTTTGCTTTGGTTGGCTGCTGTAGTAGCGACTGTGGTTTTGCATAAGAATTTTGTACGCAACGGCGTGGATGCCGACGCACTGAGCGTGGTGGCGTTTGTGGTGATCGCCGGGGTGATCGGCGCGAAGACGTGGCATGAGTTGCAGAATATTCCGGACCTACGGCACGCTTTGAGGTCAATAACGGCGCCTGGCTGGAACCACCCATTCGACATCGCGATGGAGTTTCTGCACTGGTTTCAGGCCGGTTTTGCCTGGTATGGCGGATTGCTGGCCGGCATTGCAATGCTGATGTGGCAGGGGAAGATTGCGCGGTTCAAGGGGCCAGCCGAAGGAACCCTGGGCCGGCGTGTGGGCGCGGTGCGGATGCTGGACCTTGCGGCTCCGGCGGCGGCGATTGGGTATGGTGTGGGGCGGATCGGGTGCCTGACGTCAGGCGATGGGGACTACGGGATCAACACGACACTGCCGTGGGGCGTGCATATGGCGAAGAATGCGCTGGTGCCGCCGACTCCTCCGGATGCGCTGGTGCAGCCTACGCCGGTGTATGAGTTTTTGTTTGCGCTGGTGTTGGGGTGGTGGCTGTGGCGTCGCGGCAAGGAAAATCTTCCAATCGGCGCGCTTACAGGCGAATACCTGGTGCTCAGCGGGATCGGCCGTTTCCTGGTCGAGTTTGTGCGGATTAACCCGCGACTCTACTGGGGAATGAGCAACGCGCAAGTAGCTGCGATGGGGTCGATTGTCCTGGGGGCTCTACTTATCGCTGCTGCGCGAATGAGGAATGTGCAGTGGGCACCGGAGTTGACCAGCGACACAAGAGCCTGATGTTTTGAGAGCTGTCGAGTTGGATAGATTAAGGCTGGTTTATGAGGATTCGACCTCTACGAACCAGCCCTTTTTCATCATTCCTATCTGGACATCTCTTTGCGGAGTGGCTCCTGTGGCGCTGCGAAGAACGCGGTTGAGATGAGGCCGCCGATGATAGCGCCGAGGATTGGCGCAACCCAGAAGAGCCAGAGTTGTTGTAGTGCCCAGCCTCCGGCGAAGATCGCTGGACCAGTTGATCGGGCAGGATTGACCGAGGTGTTCGTGACGGGAATGCTGATGAGATGGATCAGCGTGAGGCAGAGACCGATGGCGATGGGAGCGAAGCCCTTCGGGGCGCGCTCGTCAGTGGCGCCGAGAATGACGAGCAGAAAGAAGGCGGTCAGGAGAACTTCGGCAAGAAAGCACGCGACGAGAGAGTAGTGTTCAGGCGAGTGATCGCCGTAGCCGTTCGAGGCGAAGCCGCCGGCGAGAGAAAAAGTGGAGTTGCCGCTGGCGATGACGTAGAGAACTCCCGAAGCGCAAATAGCTCCAAAGAGTTGTGCACCGATGTAGGCGGGAAGCTCGGAGGCGGGGAAGCGTTTAGCGGTAACAAGGCCGATGGAGACGGCGGGGTTCAGATGGCACCCGGAGACGTGGCCGATGGCGAAGGCCATGGTCAGGACAGTCAGACCGAACGCAAACGCTACGCCAACATAGCCGATGCCGAGATGAACGCCCGCGGCAAGGACGGCGCTGCCGCAACCGCCGAAGACAAGCCAGAAAGTGCCGAAGAATTCGGCTGCTGCACGTTTGGAGAGATGCATGGTTCACCTGCCCTTTCTCATGGGTGAGTGTTGTATGGTCGAGAATTTGTCGTTAGGGGCCCGTGAAATCAGCGAAACTTCCTGCGATCTGCAAACGAGTTGGACACGCGCGAAGCGGAGAGGCTTCCGGCTAGAGGAATCCTAGCATGGAGAGTCGGTTCGCCGAACCCGTAGAAATAACAGTTGCTGGAGGCAGCGGAAGTACTAGAGACGCTTGAGGTAGGCTTTTGCTTCTTCTAGTTGAGGGAAGAGGCGCTCTTCGGCCTGGAACTCGCGCGAGTGGACGCAGCGGCGGCCAGCTTTGACGCGGACGGGGTGTTTCAGGTGAAGCATCTCGTGATACAGCAGATATTCGATGGCGCAGCGCGGCGTATCAGCGCGGTCGAAGACGCGGCTGACGACGATGGTATTGTGAGCTGCGTCGTAGTGGCCTAACATGCGGCGGGCATGGTGGGCGCTCCAAGTCAAAGTGGGGCGGCCGAGGAGCCCGTGGAAGAAACGCGTGTTGAGGGACTCGAATATCTCGTTGAGATCGTAGTGATGGCCGGAGTGTGTGGAGAGACGTTTGCGACCCCGGGTCTGGCGAACGTGCTCGGCCTGCCTGGAGACGGTTTCGGAGGAGACGTGGCGGCGGTAATGGTCGGCGTGGATGCGGGCGATGGGTTTCTTGTAGAGCTTGGCGAGCAGGATGTGGGCAATGGCGTGATGAATGGACTCGGGTGCGTGCTCGAGGATGTCGGAGAGGCGCACGTGAAGGCGGCCATCGCGTAACCGGATCGTTGTGTTGAGCGACGTGAAGCGGCGGAAACGAATGTCGAGCGCAGGGATGGGTGCGCGAGGGCGGAGCTCGCGGTATTCGTGCTCGAAGATGACCACAAGAGAGGCCGGCGTGGCGATCTTTTTCGCGCGAGGCCTTTTAGTGCGGGGCGCCGGTTGCGCGGGGTGATGAAGCGGGAGGGAGGGTGTCTCTTCGAAGAGAGCAGGAGGCGGCGGCGCGGACGATGAAAAGAGCTGCAGGAACTGGCTCAATGCAGAGGGGCCGGGATGCTTGGGTGTGCTCAGAGTTGTGTCCTTATCGCAGCGTCGCTGTCTTTATTAGACCAGACTCTCTTCTTCAGTTGTTATCAACAGCTTTTTGGGCGACGGGAGTTCCAAGGCTGGTTCGTCATCAGCGTCGGAATGGGGACTTGCTCAGCGCGGAGCGCTTGTTGGCTGGTTTGGATTGTCTTTGGCGGGAGGATGCGCTGCGAACCACGTCTTCTGGTCTTCGACGAGCTGCGTTGCTTCTTCACGGATGTCGCGGATGGATTCGAGTGCCAGTTTGCGCGAAAGATCGTAGGCAGGATCTTCGGGAGGCTGCTTGATGTTGGAGGCCCAGCGCTCCGTCGCTTCGAGGAGCTTAGGCAGGGCCTTGCGGATGTCGCGATGGTGGGGGCCATAGTCGTCGAGATTGTCGTTCAACTCGTCGGCGATGGAGGTGAACTCCTCGAGCAGATCGTGGGTGTCCTGTTCGCGGCCGGGCTTGCGCGGATGGGCGAACAGGTCCTGGATGGCCTTGTTGCGCGTGTCGAGCAGTTTGATGAAGACGAGGATGCGGTCGTTGGCGACGTAAGCGGAATCGCGGAGTTGCTCGATCTCGCCCTCCGAGAGCGCGCGATCATCATGCTGGGCGAAGGCGGGCCAAGCGAGGGCGAGGAGAATGAGGGTGAGGGGTAGCCTGCGGAGCATCGATTCCTGTTAGGAGGTTCCTAGTGTTTCATGACCTGGGCGAGCAGCTCATCATGGATCTGATTGAGCTGTTTGAGGGTGGCGTTGAGGGTATCACGATCCTCGGAAGAGGCTTTGTGAACGTACTCCCCCAGGCGATAGGTTGTGTGTTCCATCAACATCTCAGCATTCTTTACTCGCTTGGCATTGTCGGCGATGCTCGTATGGATGAGTTTGGCGTAGTAGTTGACCTTCTTGAGCGTGGCGGCAGCCTCATCGATGTCGCCGTTGAGCATTTGTTTGCCTGCGATCTCGGTCATGGTGTGGACGAGCTCAGTGTAGAGGAAGCACTGGTCGCGCGGGCCGGCCTGCTGGGCGCGCAACTCAAGCTGCGCCAGGGCCTGGGCGTCGGGAAGATTTTCATCGACGGAGGAGGAGCGTGCGGGGAGTGAGAACGAGAGGAGAAGAACCAGTAGAGAGAAACGAAGAAGAAATTTCATAACGCACCTCGTAGGGAGCGCTGACTATTTCATGTGTTCGAGGGTGATGAGGCGGTGGCGGGCCTCCCACTCCTCGTCCGGAAATTTGCCGTTTGCCACGGAGAGGAACTGCTTGTACAGGTCGGTCGCCTGTTTGATGTGGTGGAGCTTGTCGTTCGCTGTTGCCTCCAGGAACAGCGTACTCGGAGAATTGGCAAATACTGTAGCACGAAGCGTTAGCGCTTGCAAGGTGGTCTCAGGGTCGTTATTAGCAGAGGCAGCAAAAGCGAGGTGTCCGGCGGCATTTCCGAGGTCTTCTTTGGTCGGGAAAGCGGCGGGGTCGGCAACGGCCCGTTTGAGGAGGGCTTCAGCCTCGGCGGAGCGCTTGAGATGGATCAGAACGCTGGCGTAGTCGTCGAGGAGGACAGGGTCCTGTCGGGAGGCAGCGACGAGTTTGGCGTAGAGAGGAGCGGCCTGATCGTATTGCTGATTATTGGCATAGAGACGGGCGAGGAGGCGGGTGATTGCCGGGTCGTCCGGGTGGGCGGTATGGAGCTTTTCGACGATGGGAAGGGCCTGGGCGGGCTTGTCCTGTTGCTCGTAGAGGGCGGCGAGCTGCGAATTGAGGGTGGGGTTGTCGGGATCTTTGGCGAGCGCGGCGGTCAGGAGGGACTCGGCCTGGTCGGGTTTTTGTTGATGCAGAAGGAGATGGGTAAGGGCGGCGGTAGCGTCGTGGTTCTGCGGGTCGGCCTTGAGCAGCCGGCGGTAAGAGGCTTCGGCGGCTGCGGCATCGCCAGAGGCCTCGGCGATCTCGCCGGCCAGGAGGATGTCGTCCGGGGTCTCGAGGGAGATTTTCAGGGCCTGGAGGAGTTCGTCGCTGGCGGTGCCGGGGTTCGAGGTCTGGTCGAGGCGGGCGAGGGCGCGGTAGGCGCGGGCCTTCAGAGCAGGATTTTCGGTGGTAAGGGTCGTGGCTTTCAGGAGCTCGGCGTGGGCCTCGGTGCGATTGCCTTTACGGGCGAGCAGGAGGCCGAGACCGAGGTGCGGATCGAAGTAATTTGGGTCGGCGGCGATGGCGCGGCGGTAGGTGGCCTCGGCGGCGGGCTGATCGAGCGCGTCCTGGGTGAAGGCGAGGTTGAAGAGGATTTGGGGGTTGTTGGGGTTCTTCTCGGCTAGCGGGATGAGCGCTTTGAGGGCGGCGGGATAGTCCTGCTTGTCGAGGGCTTCGTTGGCCTGAGTGAGAAGCGGGTCGATCTTCTGGGGCGGCGGTTGAGTTGCGTCAGAAGTGCCTGGGGGCAGTTGAGCGTAGGCTGTCCCGGCTAAGAGAAGTACAAAAAATGTTAGCGGCCAAATGGAGGGGAGGAATCGCGAACGCAGGAAGGAGCGGCCGAGTTTGTGGTGCTTCGTGGATAACATCGATACTGCTCCCTCCCTTATCTTAAAGTGTGCGTGGCCTTTTTGCATGACGTTCCCTGAAACGAGGTGATATGGGAGATGAAAGTTCGCTCGTCTCGCGAGAGCAGATGGAGAGCCTGTGGACCTCCGTCAGGCGAGAGACGCCCGATCCGAGGGCAGGAATCTTTGGGCCATCGTCGGTAAGCTGGAAGGTCAACCGGGAGGCTGCTTTGTTTCTTGGGGCGGGACGAGCCGCGCTGCTGCAGTTGGCGCATCCGTGGGTGGCTGTGGCGCTCGATCATCACTCGAATCTTCGAGAGGATCCGCTGGCGAGATTTCATAACACCTTCCGCGTTGTCTTCACGATGATCTTTGGAACGCTGGAGCAGGCGTTGGCGGCCTCCGAACATCTCCATCGCCTGCATACGTATATCCGCGGAGAACTTCCCGAGAGTGTGGCGACTTACCGGCAGGGATCGCACTATGAGGCCAACGAAGTGAAGGCGCTCTTGTGGGTCTACTCAACGCTTGTGGAGAGCGCGCTCATCGCGCACGACTGCGTGCTGTCGCCAATCTCTATTGAGGACCGAGAGGTTTACTACGCCGAGAGCAGGAAGATGGCGGCACTGTTCGGCATTCCGGCCCACGCGTTGCCGCGAGACTGGTCAGAGTTTGCACAATATAACCGTTCGATGTGGGACTCCGGGAGCCTTGGCGTGAATGCGCTGTCGCGGGAGATGGCGCATGGAGTTTTGCATGGAAGCGGTTCGTGGGTCCCGGTTCCGGAGTGGTATCGCGCTCTGACCGCCGCGTGGATGCCAGAGCGGCTGCGTGTCGAATTTGCGCTGGAGTACGGGGCCAAAGAGCGAGATGCGGCAGCCCGGGCGATGAGCTGGCTACCGCGAATCTACCGGCGGCTGCCTGCAATGGCGCGATTTGTCGGGCCTTACAGGGACGCCTGCGCAAGGCTCGATGATCGGCACGCCGGTCCGCTGATCCGCACGAGCAATCGCTTCTGGATGGGCCAGCCGAGGATGATGTTCTCTGAACTGGAGCGCTAGCTTTTGCTTAACGACGCCAGCCCCATGCGGTTCGCTGGATGGGATTCAGTGCGTCATCGCATAGACCACGTAGTTCACGCCGATGCGGATGCCGAGGTCGGAGAATCGTTGGGGATAGCGCGGGCTGTCGAACCACTCCCATGAGTCGCCGATGTCGGAGTTCAGGGAGATCGCAACCATGATGCGGCCCTTGTCGTCGTAGATGCCGCGCCAGTGGGGGACTTTGCCGTCCTTTTTGTAGCCGGTGGCGAGATGTTCGGCACCGGGAATTTGGAAGCGATCATCGAGATCGAAGATGGTGTGAAAGATGGAGTCGCCATCGGGGATGTCGACGATGGTGCGTTCGGGGAAGACCTTTTTCATCGTCTTTTCGAAGAAGGCCTGCTCTTCCGATCCGTGAAAATCGTCTGCCATGAAGAAGCCGCCCCGGAGAAGATAATCGCGAAGCTTCTTCGCCTCATCGTCGGTCAGGCCCCATTCGCCCACCTGAACAGCATAGAGCCAGGGCCAGTTGTAGACCTCGTCGCCATCATCGAGACTGACGGACTCCTCGACCGACCGGGCGTCGATTCGCGTGAGGCGACCGACGGCAGCGGCGAGGGTGCGGTCGGCGATGGGATAGTCCTGCGTCCACAGCGAAAGACCTTCCCGCCAGTCGCCCTGGAAGCGAGGGTAATAGCCGTCCAGAGGACCGGGCGGATACATCAGGCGCGCAAAGGTCCACTCGGCCTGTCTCTGCCAGTCGGCAGGCAAAGGCATTCTGTCGTAGCCTTCAACGGAAGGGTACTGACGGAAGGGACGCTGCGCGTACAGCACACCAAACAAGACTCCCGCGAGGGCAAAGATGCAGCCTGTTTGCCAGAGCAGTTTCATGGCACTCGCTCTCCACGTTCTGGCCTGAGGGTAGCACGGAGCCCAATGCGGTGAACTCTTGTTGCAATGGCGCCAGATAGCGATAGAATTCAAGCGAATTCCGGGCCCGGAGGGAGGTAGATGTGGTGAACTGCCGCGGCTGCGGTGTCGTTCTTGATCCATCGAGCGAACAAATCAACTCCTCAGTCGATGACGTCCTGCATTCTTCGATTAAGGACGCTGCAAAGCGGGATGGTGTGTGTCCGCTCTGCGGGCACTCGCAGAAAACCCCAGTCTTCCGTCGCCGGATTGTGCGGTTCGCCCTGGTAGTGGGCTGCCTTGTTGCCGGAGCCTTTCTGTGGTTTTGGACACGTGGACTGCCGGGGAAGCAGCGCTCCGGCGCCGTGGCCGATGCGGTCGCGCGCATGAACGCCAATGCGGATGTGGTGGGACTTCTCGGTAAACCAATCGCAGCGCAGTCGGAAGTGCAGGGCGAGGTGAAGGAAGACGATACGGGATGGCAGGAGGCGCGTCTCGTTGTTCCTGTTCGCGGACCTCGCGGAGATGCCATCGCGCGAGTCGCTGGCGGGAGAGTCGAGGGACCGTGGAACTTCTCCTCGTTCGAAGTGATCGTCGAGCAGCAGCGTAAGAGAATCGACCTTATCTCAGGCCGTGTTGTGGAGTATGACCCCAATGCCTATGTTGACATCCACAGGCTTCCGGCAGCGGCGCCTGAGTTTGTGGACATGACGGCGCTCCCGGCTCGATTGAGCGGAGAGTTTCCTTGTCTCTCCGCCACGATTAGCAGCAAATGGATCATTCCGAGCCTAGGCAAATGCACCATTCCGACATCGCCGAGCGGTGTGGTCGACAACTTCGAGGTCGATCTGCGCTATGGGCGGTTCGTGCTTCGCGAGACGGATCTTTACCTCGACGATGTTTTCAAGGTGCCGCTGACCCGCACGTACAACTCGAATGATTGGACGTCCGCAAACGCGGTGCACGCCTTTGGACGTAACACAAACCATCCTTATGACATTGCGCCGCTGGGTTCACGCAATCCTTATACGTGGATGATGCTGGTTCTGGAGGACGGGGATTTTCTTTATTTCGACCGCGTCTCCAGGGGAACCGGATTTGCGAATGCTGTCTACCGGCACACGGAGACCGCAACGCCATTTTATAAAGCGATTCAGCGATGGAATGGAAATGGATGGACCCTGCGACTGGCAGACGGCTCGCAGATTATTTTTCCCGAGTCGTACAATGCGAAAAATCTCGCGCAGGGGGCGCCCATCGCCATGCTGAACCCTCAGGGAGAACGGCTGGAACTCGTTCGCGATGCGCAACGAAATCTGCAGGAGATACGAACTCCCCACGGGCACTGGATTCGTTTTACCTACGACGACAGCGCTTGTGTCACCCGTGCGGAGGACGATGCAGGCAACTGGGTTCAATACAAATACGACGCGAGCGGCATGCTGGTCTCGGTGGTGCGGTCGTCCGGAGTCGAAAGGCACTTTGAGTACGACGGGGCGCGGATGACCGGAATTACCGATGAGTCGAAGAACGTGCTGCTTCGCAACTGGTATGGGAATGGCGATCTAGTCTGGCAGAAATTCGACGACCGCACAGTGTACTCGTACCACTACGACAGGTCTCTCGACAGGACGTACATCAAGGAGGCCCACGTGACACTGCCGGATCAGTCGATCAAGGACGTACCCGTCGCCGATGATCTTCCTGACTTCGTGAAAAAACCGCGTTAATCGCTGCGCTTGCCGAAGGCGTGCGGACAGAATAGCCGGTGGATCCTCAGAACCGCCTCCCTGCTGTCCTCAGCCTGCGGTGGTTTGCAGCTCTTGTTCGAGTTTAGGAGGGGCGAGTTTCAATACAGGGGCAAGCCAGTGGCCGGTGTGAGAGCGTGGATTGGCAGCGATCTCTTCAGGAGTTCCCGTGGCTACAATCTGACCGCCGCCGTTACCGCCTTCTGGGCCCATATCAATGACCCAGTCGGCAGATTTGATGACGTCAAGATTGTGTTCGATGACGAGAAGCGAGCCGCCGCCCTCGATGAGCTTCCGGAAGGCCGCAAGGAGCTTCGCTACATCGTCGAAGTGGAGACCCGTTGTCGGCTCATCGAGGATATACAGCGTTCGGCTGCGGGCCTTCGCCGCCGTTTCGTTAGTAGAGCGGCTGGTAATGGAGCGCGCCGTGGCCAGATGCGAAGCCAGTTTGACCCTCTGGGCTTCGCCTCCCGAGAGCGTTGTCGCCGATTGGCCGAGACGCACGTAGCCAAGTCCAACCTCGTCGAGCACATACAGCTTATCGACGATCCTGGGATGCCCAGCGAAGTAAATAAGGGCTTCCTTGACGGTCATGTTGAGAACATCGTGGATATTCCTACCCTTGTACTTGATGTCGAGGATCGATGATTTGTAACGAGTACCATTACATTCCTCGCAAGGCAGCTCGATGTCCGCGAGGAATTGCATCTCGACCGTAACGGTGCCATCGCCCTCGCAGACGTCGCAGCGGCCACCGGGAACGTTGAAGGAGAAGTGTCCCGCGGTAAGGCCCTTGCGTCTCGCGTCAGGTTGTGCGGCGAAGAGCGCGCGGATGTCGTCGAAGGCCTTGATGTAAGTAACGGGGTTCGACCGCGGCGTGCGGCCAATGGGTGACTGGTCGACCAGGATGACATCGTTGAGATGATGCGTGCCGGTAAGCTCGCGATAGAGAGGCGTGCCTGCACCTTCGATCTGAACAGGTTCCTGGCCAAGCGCCTGCATCAGGGCCCGGTAAAGAACCTGGTGAATGAGAGTCGATTTCCCCGATCCCGAGACGCCGGTGACGCACACGAGAAGCCCAAGCGGAATGTCGACATCGACACCGCGAAGGTTGTGGATGCGCGCGCCGGTGAGTTTGAGGTGCTCGCGGCCGGGCTCGCGCCGGTATTTCGGGACAGGGATAGTGAGGCGTCCCGAGAGATATTTGCCGGTGATGGAGTTCGGGTTCGCCGTAACCTCTGCAACAGTGCCGGCGGCGAGAAGCTGTCCGCCAAGCTCACCCGCTCCAGGGCCAAGATCGAGCAGATGGTCGGCGGCGCGGATCACGTCGGGATCGTGCTCGACAACAAGGATAGTATTGCCCAGGTCGCGCAGGTCCTTCATGATGTGGATGAGTTTGGCCGTGTCGCGAGTGTGCAGGCCGATGCTCGGTTCATCCAGCACATACAGAGCCCCAACGAGACGTGAGCCGAGCGAGGTCGCGAGCTGGATGCGCTGCGATTCGCCGCCCGAGAGCGTAGAGCTGAGCCGGTCGAGCGTGAGGTAGTCGAGTCCGACCTGGTGGAGGAAGTGAATACGCTGGCGCACCTCTTCGAGAATCTTTCCGGCAACTTCTAATTGTGCGGATGACAGTTGCAAGTTATCGAAGAAGGTCTGGGCGTCGGCGATCGTGAGCGCGGAGGTCTCGCAGATGTTCTGGTTGTTAATCAGGACGGCGCGAGCCTCGGCGCGGAGGCGCTGGCCTCGGCAGTCGGGACAGAGCGCATAGCCGCGGTACTTGGAGAGGAAGACACGCACGTGCAGCTTGTACTTCTTGCGCTCCAGCGCGCGGAAAAAGCCCTGGATGCCGGGGTAGCTGTCGTCGCCTTCCTCGATGAAGCGTTGTTGCCATGGTGTGAGTTCGTACCATGGCGCGTTCGTGGGGATGTTGGCGACTTTGGCTGCCCGAATCATCTCACCGTGATGCGGCCGGTACTTTGTTGTGGTCCACGGCGCGATTGCCCCCTCGGCCAGCGTCTTCGATTTATCGGGAATGATGAGGTTCGGATCGAAGTCGATGGTGTTGCCAAAGCCCTGGCAGCGTGGGCAGGCCCCATAGGGATTGTTGAAGGAGAAGAGGCGCGGTTCGGGCTCGCGGTAGGCGCGGTGGCATGTCGTGCACTCGAACGCCGCGGAGAAGCGCAACTTCGAAGCCGTCTCGTTTTCTTCGCGAGGCAGTGTGTGGAACTGCACCTCGCCGGACTCACGATAACCGGTCTCAATCGCATCGACGATTCTTGCGCGAGAGTCAGGCGAGATGGCGAGGCGATCGATAAGGACGAAGATCGGCTGCGCGAAGTCGAGTTCAAGCAGTGATTCAGGTGTAGAAAACTCAACGATTTTGCCCGTCTGATAGAGACGGTTGTATCCGCGGCGTCGAAGTTCGGTGAGGCGCTCCTTCAGGGCGTCCGTGAGATTGAACGAAGAGGTAGCGGGCGTGGATTTCAATGCTTTCGAGGATTTCTTCGCAACCTTCTTTGCCGGTTTAGGTGCATCCGCCTGCTCTTCGACCGTTGGCATCCGCATGGGCTCGAGTTTGACCTCGGCGCGGACGATAGGGAACAGCGCATAGGTGCGTGTGCCTTCCGGAAGGGCGAGCAGTGTCGTGACGATCTCGTCTACAGTGTCGTGTTTGACGATGCCGCCGCAGTGCAGACAGGTCACGGTGCCGCAGCGTGCGTAGAGCAGCCGCAGGTAATCGTATATCTCGGTTGCGGTGGCGACGGTCGAGCGCGGGTTACGCGTCTGGTTCTTCTGTTTGATCGCGATCGCCGGCGCCAGGCCGTCCATGTGGTCGACGTCTGGCTTTTCAATGCGCTCCAGAAACTGGCGTGCGTAGGCAGAGAGGCTTTCCACATAGCGGCGTTGGCCTTCGGCGTAGACGGTGTCGAAGGCAAGCGAGGATTTGCCCGAGCCCGAGACTCCGCTGACGACAGTGAGGGCGTTGTGCGGGATGTCGACGTCGATGCCCTTCAGGTTATGGGTGCGGGCTCCGCGGATTGTGATCTGGTCATTCATGGCCAAACTTCTATTGTCAGGCAGAGAGGCATGGAAATGCCAGTGCGCCTCATCGGCGAAGTGTTTCGCAGGTCTTGTTCGCCTGAGAGCGGAACGGAGAGCCTATGCAAGTGTTCCATTCCCCGGTTGTGGCCGGAAGATCTCGATCAGCAACAGCCCGGCTCCGATGACGATACAGCTGTCGGCGACGTTGAAGTCCGGCCAGTGGTAGTGGACGATATGGACCTCAAGGAAGTCGATCACGTAGTGATAGCGGATGCGGTCGTAGAGATTGCCGAAGGCTCCGCCAAGGATAAGCGCGAGGGCTACTGAAGTCACAGAGAGATAGCGGCCCGTGCGCATCAGCATCGCGAACAGAACGAGCACTGCAACGACAGAAAAGCCGATAAGAAGGTCGCGGACCATCTCGGGTGAGGCGTTTTCGGCGAACATGCTGAAGGCTGCACCGGTGTTGTGGACATCCGTGATTCGAAAGACGCCCGGGATGACAGTGTGGGCCTGCCCAAAGGGCAACTGCTTGGCAACGATATGTTTGGTGACGCGGTCGATTAGGACGACGAGGGCCGAGATGACGAAGGCGATGACCCGCTGGTCTTTTGGTTTTGCGGCCTGTGCCGACGATGCAGTGTTGTAGGTGGAAGACATCAGGCCCGCGGCTCCGTGTGGCTCGGTGATGCTGTGTAAGCAGGGAAGTCAATGGCTTCAAGCGCGTCGGCGCAGCGCAGGCAGACCGTGGGGTACCTGGCGTCGTTGCCGACATCTTCGGTGAAGCGCCAGCAGCGCTCGCACTTAGAGCCATTGGCCGGTTTGGCCTGAACGTAGAAGGCGCCTTTTTCTACATTGCCTTCGGTGACGATGGCGTCGGCGATCTCGACCTGCGCCACGCCCAGAAGCTCCGGCAGGATGCTTCTATAACGCTCGAAGACGGAGTTCGGGCGGCCGGCAAGGGAGTTCAACCAGCCGATGACGACCTGCACCTCAGACGGCCGATTGCTGACTTCCTTCGCTGTGCGCGCCTCTTCGAGAACTTTCAGAACCTCATCGCGCAGCGTCAGAAGCTGCTCCCAATCTTGTTCAATCTGCTGCACGTTGCCGGGAACGATGTCGGCGATGTTCGGGAAGAGCGCAAGGTGAACGCTCGACTCGCGGCCTTCTACCTTCGGCAACAGTTGCCAGACCTCGTCAGCGGTGAAGCTGAGGATCGGAGCGATCAGGCGCGTGAGAGACTCGGCGATGCGCCAGAGAGCAGTCTGCGCGCTGCGTCTCCCGGGGTGGTTCGGTGCAAAAGTGTAGAGGCGGTCCTTGAGAATGTCGAGGTAGAGCGCCGAGAGGTCAGTGTTCACGAACTCGTTCAGCGCGTGATAGGCGCGGTGAAACTCGAAGTCCTCGTAGGCTTCGCGAATCTTTGCATCGAGCTCTGCGGTCTGGGTGAGAATGTACTGATCTAAAGGCTCCATCGCAGAAAACTCGACCGAATTCTTCGCAGGATCGAAGTCGTAGAGGTTGCTCAGCAGGAAGCGGAGCGTGTTGCGCAGCTTGCGGTAGTTGTCGCTGACGCGCTGCATCAGATTTTCGCTGGCGGCGACGTCTTCGCGGAAGTCAACCGAGGCAACCCAGAGGCGAATGATCTCGCCGCCGAGGCGCTTGGCGATGTCGACAGGATCGACGCCGTTGCCGAGCGACTTCGAGAACGCCCGTCCCTGTTCGTCGAGCGTCCAGCCGGAGGTCGCGACCATCTTGTACGGCGCCTCATTGCGAACTCCGACCGAAAGCAGCAGGGAAGAGTGGAACCAGCCGCGATGCTGGTCGCCGCCCTCGGTGTAGAGGTCTGCAGGAGAGTGCAACTCCGGTTCGAGATCGAGTACGGCGTGCCAGCTTGCGCCGGACTCAAACCATACGTCAAGAATGTCCATCTCTTTGCGAAACTCTTTGTGGCCGCAGCCAGCGCAGGCGGTCCCGGCAGGTAGGAGTGCAGCGGCATCATGCGCATACCAGGCGTCGGCGCCTTCTTTTTGAAACAGCTCAACCACGCTTTTGTTGATGGCTTTGTCGTTGAGCGGTTCGCCGCACTTATCGCACAGGAAGACCGCGATGGGCACACCCCAGATTCGCTGGCGCGAGATGCACCAGTCAGGGCGCGTCGCAATCATGTTGGAGATACGCTCTTCACCCCACGCCGGGTCCCATACGACCTGTTTGATCTCATCCAGCGCACGCTGGCGAAAGGTCGTTTCGGTGCCCTCGTCGGTGATCATCGGGGTCTCCATGCCGATGAACCATTGCTCGGTAGCGCGAACGATGATGGGGTTGTGGCAGCGCCAGCAGTGCGGATACGAGTGCTCAAAGGTGGTGGCGCTCAGGAGTGCGCCACGCTCGCCCAGCAGCTCGATGATCGGCGCATTCGATTTGAAGACTGTGAGGTCTTCGTAGGACTGAGCAACCCCACCCCCACCGAAGGCGCCCGTGTTGCGTTGGCGGCCTGCGTTGTCGACGTACTGGACCTCCGCCAGGTTATAGCGCTTGCCGGTATTGCCGCCGCCAAGCCCGCCGAGACCACCACGGCCTCCTCCGCCAC
>Ga0209624_10001151_pt1 | contig 21590 bp, 18 predicted proteins | sample JacPinW_OM2H0_O1_FD_188565 | JGI IMG/M metagenome (GOLD analysis project Ga0209624, IMG submission 188565) | Forest soil microbial communities from Algoma, Ontario, Canada - Jack Pine, Ontario site 1_JW_OM2H0_O1 (SPAdes) (version 2) | ecosystem: Environmental > Terrestrial > Soil > Boreal...
TCGAACCGATCACGGCCAGCACGGCGCGTGCAAGCGACTCTCCCGCCGCCATGTATGCGCCGTAGGCGATCATGATTCCGGCACTGATGCCCAGCGCGAACAATGACTGGCCCACGGCGCCGAGAACGACCGCCGGCGATAGTCGACTGAGGTCGGGCGCGAAAGCGAACTTGAGCCCACGCGCCACATCTCCGGTGGCCAGTGAATACGCCACGAGCGCCAGCAGTATCGCGAGCAGCGCCGGTGCGCGCCAGCGGTTTGCCCATTCGACGCCGCGATTCACGCCGCGCGCGGAGATGAGCGCAACCAGCGCGAAGAAACCGAGCTGCCAGAGCGAGACGGCACGCGAGTCCGCAATGAAGGAATGAAACTTCGAGACGGCGGCAGCCGCCCCGCCGCGAGCGTAGTTCCCGGACAGAAAGTACCATGTGTAGGCGAGCACCCACCCGGCAATCATCGTGTAGTACGAAACGATCAGAAAGCTGGCGACGGAGCCCGTCCAGCCGACGACATTCCACAGCCGGGAGAAACCGAACCGCGCGGCGATTTCGCCCGCCGCCTGCATCGGACTACGCCGCGACCATCGGCCGATGACGATTTCGGCGACCAAGACGGGTGCGCCGAACACCAGGCAGGCGATCACGAAAACCAGGATGAATGCGAATCCGCCCCCGGCGCCCGCCAGATAGGGAAAGCGCCAGATGCTCCCGAGACCGACGGCGGCGCCGACCGCACTGAGAGAGAATGCCAGACCCGATGACCAGCGCTGGCCGCTCACCTCAACCTCGCAACCGCAACAGCGTCGATCACGGAGCGATTGCGATTACGCGTGCCGGGAATCCGGTACCGCCTTGCTGCTTGGGCCACATGACGACGATGACCGCTCCGGCTTCCGGCACCTGGTCCAGGTTCGCGAGCATTTCAATCTGGTAGTGATTGAGCCCGAGAATGTAGCTCTCGAGGGAGTAATCGTCCTTGGTGGTGGCGAGGCCGGGATCCGTATCCGTGGTCTCGTGCCCCGAGGCTGTGATGCCGCGGTCCTCGTACAGGAGCTTGAGCACCGGCTTGCTCCATCCAGGGTAGTGCGCCACGCCGGCCGCATCGAGATTCTGCATCGCATCCTGGTCGGGCCAGCGCTTGGACCAGTCTGTGCGCATCGCGACGAACGCATGCGGCGGAATACGGCCGTGCTTCGCCTCCCAGGCCTGCACATCCTCGACGGTCAACGTGTAATCCGGGTTCTTGGCAACCTTCGCATGCACGTCGATCACGACCAGGGGCAGAAACATCTCTTTCGGCGGTATCTGGTCGACTGTGCGCAGCCCTTCGTGGAAGTGCGCGGGCGGATCGATATGCGTGCCCCATTGTCCGACGTGAGTGAATTGCTGGACGTTGAAACCGTCTTTCTTGATGGTATACAGCGAGGTCACGGTCTCCTCGCCGAATCCCTTCCAATGCGGCGTCTTGGGACCAAAGGCGTGCGTCAGATCGATGAATCGCTTCGACGCCAGAGTCGCGTAGATGTCATTCAGGCCGGGTGCCGCGGCCGGATCGGACAGGGCCGGCACCGTACAGAGAAGCGCGGACAAGGCGCTGATCGCAGCTATTCGTATCATGTTCACTTTATTCTCCCATGCTTTGGTTGGCGGCCGCGTCCCGCCGGGCTATGCCACCGGCGGTTCGCGGCCAACTTTAGTTTTCTCAGAATTTGAAGTTGATCTGGGTACCGATGGTCCGCGGCTGGTTGACGGTGTAGCGAACCAGCTGCGGGATGTTGAATTGGAACTGAGTGTTGTTCGCGGTCATCAGCGCCGCCTTGTTGGTCAGGTTGTCGACGAACAGATGCGCGGACCATGCCCCGTGCGCGAGCGAGACGCGCGCATCCGCGATGGCGTAGGGCGGCAGGTGCACGCCGAAGTAGTAAGCCTCGTCCGTCGCAAAACCCGTATACGTGTCGCTTGCGCGCGCCGTGAGGCGATAGCCGTCGCCCATGTCGGCAGAGTACACGAGCGACAGCCCGGCCGTCTGGTGCGGCACGTTGAGGATCGGGATCGTGCACTGGCCGGTCGCCGGACAGTAGGGCTGGCCGTTGGTACCGTAGATCGAGTTCGCATAGGCCGCAGTGGGGTTGGTGATTTCGGCGTTGGTAATCGCGCCGTTCGCGGCCACGGTCCACGCATCCGTAAGCCTCGCCGTCACTTCGATTTCGGGGCCGTACGAGCGGCCGTCGCCGGCATTCGTGTTGTACACGTAACCGCACGCGAGCGGCACGCTCTGCTGAATGCCGTTCCACTTGATGTAGTAGAAGTCGCTGTTGATCGACACCCGGCTGTCGGCCAGCTTCGCTTTCTCGCCGATCTCATAGTTCCAGACGGAGTCGGGCCCGAACGACTCGGGCGAACCGGCCACACAGAAGGGTGCCTGAGTCGGCGGCGGGATCAAGATATTGGCGCCGCCCGGACGGAATCCTTTCGCCGCCGTAACGTACGTGTTGAGATTCGCGTTCGGCTGGTACGACAGATTGATGCGCGGATCGAAACCCTTGTCCGAGGCCGTGGTCACGGCCGGCGAGGCGGGCTGCGTCGGGTTCGGAGTCACCAGGCCCCACTCGGAGACGTCGATCGTGCTGTCGTAGTGGTACCAGCGCACGCCGGCCGACAACGTCAGCGTGTCGGTGAACTTGTACGATCCGTCGGCGAACAGCGCCGTTTGCTTGATGTTGTAGGGATTGTACGACTGGAAATAGACTCCGCCCGGAGCGCCGGTGTTGGCCGGGTTGGCGCCGTATTCGTTCCAGTCCGACGTCAGGTCGCTGTAGAACGCGCCGACCGTCCAGTGCAGCGGTCCGTTGCCGGCCGAGCTCAGCCGGACCTCCTGACTGAACTGATGCGACGGATCGCTTTCGGAGTACGGCACCGGCACGAGCGGCACCGCGCCGGCGAGGGTCGTGTATATCGACTCGGCCGCATCCTGCGTCTGCACCGCCAAGCGATTCCAGTACGACGTCGCGCTCGTCAGTTCCGCAAAGCCGAGGTTGCCGGTAAATGTGAGGCTGTAGATGTGCACCCTGTCGCTGATCGGTTCGGGCGTATTGAACGCCTCGTAGTGCGCCATGTACGGCAGGCCCGGCGGGCTGTCGATCAGGTCGTACCCGCCCATCTTCAGGCTCTGGTACATGGCCATCGCGACGATCGAGAAATCCTCGTTCGGCTCGTAGAGCACGCTGATGCGTCCGCTATCGAGCCGTTCCGTGTTGACGTCGTTCGCGACACTCTGCACCGGCGCCGTGAGCACATCGCCGCGGGTCACCCCGTCCGCCGGAAAGGGGTTCACCACGATGCGATCGATCCAACCGCTGCGGTAGATATCGCTGCCGACGATGCGCACGGCCAGGACGTCGCCGAGCGGCAGGTTGAGCATCAGGTTACCGCCGCCGTTGGCGCCGCCGCCGTCGGTGTAGGAGCCGGTTGCCTGCGCACTGCCCTCGAACTCGCCGAGTTTCGGCTGGTTGCTGACGATCTTGATCGTGCCGCCCATCGATCCCGAGCCATACAGCGTGCCCTGCGGCCCGCGCAGCACCTCGACGCGATCGACGTCGTACAGGTTGGGATCGATCACGACCTTGCCGGACTGCGACAGCGCGGGCGGCGACAGCGGCACTTCGTCGAGGTAGAAGCCGACCGTTGGCGCGGCGCCGCCGGTCGAGGCAAGGCCGCGCGCCTCGAACTCCGTGAGACCGGGTCCCGCCGAACGCATCGAGAGGCCTGGAATGTCGTGCGCGACGTCGGTGACGGTCGTGATGCCGGCGGCCACCATCTGGTCGCCGCTGAGCGCCGACATGCTGATCGGCGTGTCCTGGATGGTCGATTTGTATTTCTGCGCGGTGACGACGATTTCCTCGATCGCACCGACCGACCCCGACTGCGCCGCAGCCTCCTCGGCGCCGGCCGCTTGCGGGAGGGTTTTCGCCAAGCAGACCAGCAGAGTTGCACTCAAAATTAGCCCAGCTCTAGTTGGCGATTTCGGCCGGTAGAATGTGTTCATAATCCCTCTGCTCTGATTGAAGCTTTTTTATTACTGAAGAAAACGATCAAAACGGCGACCAACGGTGTGTATTCTCCGACAGAGTCTCCCGCGTCAACACGAATCGGACCGCAAGAGCGGCGATACTTCGCAAGTCCAGCCATACGGGTCCGGCGCCCGCCTCTCCTGTATGGCGAGCAGCCGCTCGCGCAGAATGCGCGCGCGTTCATCGACCACCGCGGGCCGATACTCACGGCCATCGGCATCCCCGATGACGCTGATCGGACAAACGATGGCCGCCGTACCGCAGGCAAACACCTCGCTGCACTCGCCGCTCGACAGCTGACGCAGCAACTCTGCAATCGGCATCGCTCTCTCGACCACCCGCCAGCCCGACTCCCGCGCAAGCACCATCAGGGAATCGCGGGTAATTCCCGGCAGGATCGAATCATTGAGAACCGGCGTATGCAACTCGTCGCCGATCACGGCAAACAAATTCATCCCGGACAGCTCTTCGATGTTCAGGCGCGTCATCGGATCGAGCCACAGCGCAACCGTGTAGCCGCGCCGCACTGCCCGCGTCGAGGCCAGCAACGACGCCGCGTAATTCGCACCGGCCTTCACCGTTCCGAGCCCGCCGCAAGCCGCCCTGACTTGCTCTCGCTCGATCAGCACCTTCATCGCGCCGGCTGCATAGGCATCGGACGGATTGGCGATGACCATGAAGCGGGCGGTGTTCGAGGCGCGGACCGCATAGCCTGGTTCGGTACCGAACAGGAACGGCCGAACGTACAACGACTGTCCGCTCTTGTCGGGTACGAAAGGTGTGCAGGCGCCGACCACCGCATTGATCCCTTCGAGAAACAATTGTTCCGGCACGGCGGTCATTGCGATGCGTTCGGCGGATCGGCGGAAGCGCGCGCAGTTGTCGCCTGCTCGAAAGACATTCGCCGCGGAACGCCCCACCCGGTATGCCTTCATGCCCTCGAACGCTTGTTCGGCGAAATGCAGGGCGCGCGCGCCGGGAAGCATCTCGATCGGCCCGTAGGGCACGAGCTCTCCCTGGTTCCATCGGCCGTCTTCGAAGGTTGCGCTGTACATCACGGGCGCGGGCACGAGACCGAAGCCGAGGGTTTCCGGTAGACGAAATTCCGCCACGGATTTCCAGACATCGCTGCGAATCACGTAGTTGGCCATCGGTACCTCAAATCGACTGCAACAGCCCGCCATCGCAATCGATGGCCTGACCGGCGACCTAGCCCGCCCGATCGGATGCGAGAAACGCCGCCGCGGCGGCGAAGTCCTGTGAACGACTCAATCCGCGCGCCGGGACTTAGCGCCTCAGGTACTGTCGAAAGACGGGGTCTGATCGGAAAGTAGCATCTCCGTAACATGTTGTAAACTCCGTGATAACCTGTTGAAAGAATCCTTTCAACATCATGAATGAGCGGATTTAAATGAATCACATGGATCGCGGACCTCGCACCGAGGGCACCGGCAACTTGGGTGAGAAGGCGTACCAGCAAATTCGTACGGAGATTCTTTTCTACCAGCTTCCGCCGGGGAGCCGGGTGTCGGAGGCGTCGCTGACCCAGCGATTCAATCTTCGGCAAGCCGCCGTTCGATCGGCGCTGCAGCGCCTCATGCAGGAAGGTCTGGTCGAAAAAGCGGATGAACGCAATCTGCGCATCGCTCCGCTGACGCTGAAGGACGTGCAGGACATCTACGCACTTCGGATAATACTGGAGCCGAAGGCCGCGGAACTCGCGGCCGTCGCCGGTCTCGCGGTGCCGGCTCTCGAGCGGCTGCGAAGGATATCGCAGAGCAGTTACGAACTGGCCAGCCACGCCCAATTGGTGGAGTTTCTCTCTGCGAATCGCGAGTTCAATCTGACCATTGCGTCGGCCGCCGGCAATTCACGCCTCCTCGCCACCATTACCGGTCTGCAAGATCTGACCCTGCGCGTTCTCTACATAGGCATCCGCAGCCTCAACGTATCCGCGTGGTTCCAGTCCATGCATTCACAGATTGTCGATGCCCTCGCCGCCCGCGACAGCGCTCTCGCGAGCCAACTGTGGATCACCGACCTGCGCTACGGCGTACGGATCATTTCCGATGCGCTGGTGACGTTGCCCGAGGTGAGAAGCGTGAACTTGGGAAGTGCGGCTCTTTTGCCAAAATAGCCCATTTCCCGGTCTAGTAGGCGCCCGCCTACACGATAATCGGCGAACCAACGACGCCGAATAAATGCGCGCGGCGCAAGGGCTCGAGGGCGGTCTTGCGCTAGCATTTTCACATGCCGTTTTTTTGCAATAACAAAAATCGTTCGATTCACTACTTGATACGCGGACAAGGCGAACCCCTTTTACTCATTCATGGACTGGGCGGCAGCGGGGCCGACTGGGCATTGCAGGTGGTCGAGCTCGAAAAGCGCTTTCTGGTCATCGTCCCGGATCTGCCCGGAAGCGGACGCAGTCCTCCCCCTCGGGATGAGTACACCATTGAGGGGTTTGCGGCGGCGCTGTGGTCTTTGCTGGATCACCTCGGAATTTCCCGGACCAACATCATCGGTTTCTCCATGGGCGGCGCCGTCGCTTTGGAAATGGCGGCGCGCCGCCCGTCGCACGTACCGCGCCTCGGACTGATCAACAGTCTGGCGACCTATCGGCCGGATGATTGGCACAAATGGCTGGAAGTGCACGTGTCGGAAATGCTCGTACGGCTGCTGGGTATGCGGCGCGCCGCGTGGTTGCTTGCCCTGAGGTTGTTTCCGGAACCCTGGCAGCGCGCCATACGCAGCCACGCGGCCGCCGTGGTCGGCGCGGTCCCGGCCAGCTCGTACCTCGGCATGGGACTGGCGCTGGCGCGGTGGGCCATCATCGATCGGCTGGGCCGGCTGAAGAGCCGCGTTTTGCTGATTGCGGCCGAACACGATTTCACGCCGCTCGCCGAAAAACGCGAGCTGGCGGCACGGCTCAAGGCCGACATCGTCGTGGTGCGCGGCTCACGCCACGGCACGCCGTTCGATTCCGTGGAGGCGACCAACGCGAGTCTGCTCGCCTTGCTGACCGATCAACCGTTGCCGCCTCAGACACGCTGGGTCCGCGATACTCCGGCGCGCGCGCAGGCATTGTCGCTCCGCGGCAGTATCGCCGAGGATCGCGCGCTCCTCGGCGGCATCGCCGAGGAGCGCGCGTCCGGCGCTTGACCGGGCGCTCGGCCCGCCATGGTCACCGCTCGGGCGGCGTGCCGGCGGCGGACGCCAGGACGCTGTCGAGGCTTCGGCGCTTCGACCATGGTGCAGCCTCCGGCGTATACCCGACGCGGTAGATGGCGACGCCATCGCGGCCGCCAATCAGCGCCGATAGCTCTCGCACCGTGGGCTGATCGATGACAATGCTCATCGGATGCCACGAGAATCCCTCGGCATTGATTGCAGTCCACGATCGGATTAGCCGGCGCCCGCATTCAAACAGGGTTTCGGGGCGGCGGTCTTCGGTAATCAACACCGCGATTGCGCTGGACGCCTTGGTGAGGCGAACATCGCGCTGGGCATAGATCCGCGCCAACCAGCCCGGCAGTCTGCCGCGTTTGAGCGCGAACTTCAGTGCCCATTGATCGAGACCGTTGAGGTCGAGACAGTCGACCGTCATGCCGTCCGGCGATATTTCGTCAAATCGAGTCCACTCATCGAGGTCGGTGACGAACCGCGGGTCCTTCCACGCCATGACGGATGCACGGTCCACGAGCGGCGCAACGAGGTTTGGATCCAGCAGTACATTCCCCAGATCGCCCAGCTGTGCGGCCAATCGCGCCGGCAGCGCGGTTCGCTGATACGGATGCCGATTGGCTTGGCGTTTCTCAATGCTCGCGGCAAGCGGATCCGGCGGCGCTTTCAGCGGAGTCAGCATTACCCTGCCCAGGTCGATTCCTTTGTCATGATTTCGCACCTCCAGCTGCAACGTCGTCGTCCATCCGCGATTCTCCGCCGCCAGGCGCATTGTTTCGAAAAACCCTCCCGTGGCGATGATGCCGTCCCGATCATCCGGATCCGCCAGCAGCTTGTCCTCATATGCGTACCAGAGTCGATACCCTCCAACCTCCAGCCGGCTCAATCGCCATGGCTGCGCATTGTGGGCCGACGGCGCTCTGAGCGCGGCCGTGAGAATGTCCCGTTCGAGATCGAGTTGCGTCGTGACCACGGTCATACGGCCTCTATATGATGGAGTTGATGGCAAATATGGCGCATGACACGCAGCCGCATTTCCGCGGCCGCCGATGATGTCGTTGCGGGTAAATTCAGCAGAAATACGCCAAGCGGCCGCTGACGGACCACGAAGCCGTGCGTCATCTGTGTCCGCTCCAGCAGATCGATCCATTGCTCGCTCGACTCCACCAGCTCACCGTCGCCGATGCGGCCGAACTCGCGCGCCTTGCCGAGCGATACGATGTCGTCCTCGGCCTGGGAGAATCGCGCCAAAACTTCCGCGTTATAGTCCGCCAACTCATCGCGACCGAGAAATAGATGCGTCTGAGCATCCGGAGCACCGGCAAGCGCCGCAACGAATGCCGCGGGCGAGCCGAGGGGCGCCTGGGCCATCCACTTCATGAACTCATTGGTGTCGCTTTCGACCGAGAGTTCTCGGCTGTTGACCACGATCCCGGTGAGCAGCATCCATGCATAGGTCACGGGCCAGGATGTAAGCGTCGCCCTCCACCAAACCTCGACCGATTGGCTTTGAGTCGCCAGGGCTATCAATGCGGACAACCCTGCGGCGAGTCCCAACAGCAGCAGAAATCGCCCCAGCCATACGATGGCACTTGCGCTGCGGAGCGCCGCACCCAACATCGAATAGACGAAAAGCAATGCGGCGATCGCACCGAGGCGCACCGTACCAACACCCGTTAGGGTGCGAAAATCCGTCAGCACCAGCACCGACGTGATGAACGCCAGCAGGATCAGCAGGCCGGCCAAACGATTTTCTCCGGCGGCCAGCTCCGACCGATCTCTCCCGAGCAGCAGAAACCCGTTTATCAGAACGACCAATGCCAGGCACGCCGCGAACGCAAGCAGCCATGAGCGGTATAGCGGCAGTGTAGTCGCGATGCTCGCCAGAAAAAACGCGGCGCTGGTAGCGAGCGCGAACAGCTTCACCCAAAGCGGATGATGGCGTCGCAGCACGTGCTCCAGGAACAGTGTGATGGCGAGCGGAAGCCAGGCGGCAACGGCGAACGTCAGCCGATCCAGCACTTCCCGGGAATCCACCCAGGCGAAGCCGCGCACGAACAGCAGAGCGGCAAGGACCCAGGTCAAAAAGCGCTGGGCCCCGGCGCTGCGGCGGCCATGCCGATACAATGTCCAAAGATAGAACAGGCAGCCCGCGGCACCGGCCCAGGTTATCGCGGCGTCGATCGCCGCACTGCTAGGCACCGAGCATCCTGGCGAGAAACCGGCGAACCAGCAGTCGTTTCGGTGCCGCCAGAATCCACGGCAGCGGTCGTTCCACCCGCATCGACCAGGGGTTGAAGAAATAGCCGCGACAATCCGCGGTCGTCTTTCGACCCAGCAGCAGCTTCACAACTTCGAACGCCATGAGGTTTCCGGTCGTTATCACCATGGGCGCAAATGACATCCGCTTGCGCTTACCCGCCAACAGCTCGATGGCCGCGTTCATGTCGATGTGCCTGACACTGCTCGAATGCACCAGTACGTATTCCATCTCGCGCGCAAAACAGGCGCCTTTGATCTGCGCATCCAGCGCGGCGATATCGCGTCCACGCGACGGATAACGCAGCCGTTCTTCGGGCCGCGGATCATCGGGCCGCACGACGGCGACCGACGGGAGAGAGGACGTGTAGGCGTCGATTACGGTTGCGCCGAACCGGCGCGCTCGCCGGTAAAGGTCGATGCCCGCCCCGATGTCATCCATCCCGTTGATGACAATGGGATAGCGCTGCAGCAGTTCATCGAGTTTTTGCGGCCACTCCGCGCCGAACACCTCCAGTGCAATATCCGGGTTGATGCGTTTGAGCCGTGCTGCCGTCGCACCCGACTTCGATTGGTTCACCGAGTCAAGATCCGCAAACACCTGCCGATTGAGATTCGAGACTTCGAACGTATCTATGTCGGCGATTGCGAACGCGCCGATACCGGTCCGTGCAAGGGCCTGCAGGGCGGCCCCGCCCATTCCGCCGACTCCGATGATGAGCACCCGCCCTGCGAGCAGGCGTTTTTGCTCCTGTTCCGTTACAAAGCCGACGTTTCGGGTGGTGAACTCTGCGTAGGAGAAGGTTTCCGACATTAGATTGTGGTGCCGGGACGGGCACGTAGATCGCCCATCGCTTCCTTTGGATTGAGCCAGTGCAATAGCGGCAGCAAGATTCTGCCGACCAACAGGAAGCCAAGACGATAGAGAAGAGCCGGCAGCGAATTTCGTGGTACGTCGCGCAGCAGGTAGCGCAGCGCCGAGGGCTGATCGAAACGTGCAATCTGCAGGAAATCGTCGCCGCGCCGGTAGTCGAGCTCGCTTTGGCAAAGGCCGTTGACACGCTCGTCGCGGTGCTTCGGGGCCTGCTCGAAGGTCTTCTTCAAGTTATCGGAGCCGCCGGTATATGCGTCGGTGATCACGAACCGCTCCTCGTCGAAGCCGGCCTCTGACCCCACACCGAAGATACGCCGGTGCTTTCGCATGATTTCACGCGCCACGCACAGGTGTTCGAAACTACGGCGCGATTTGTGAAACGGATTGGGGTACGCGGTTATGAACGACTCGGCGACCTTGCCGACAACCGCAGGCACCTGCGTGACATTGCTTATCCACAACGGCCGCAAGCCTCGCCTGACGAAAATGACCATGCAGGTCAATCCGTAAAGTACCCATGACAGACCTTGGGTCCGATAACCTGGGTCGACCATGACGAGTCCAAGATGCAGCGCGCGGGTCGGCCGCCCACGCAAATCAAGCTGCATATAGGACAGGGCATTGAAGGCAATCAACTTGCCGCCCTGGCGCTCGTAGAGCAAGGTAATCACGGCGTCGCGCAGCCGTTCCGGATCGCCGGAGAGCACTCCGTAATTCAGATCCTCTCCGATCCCGCGGCGCACGACGGCGCGCATCGATTCGAGCAGATCGGCAAGCGTGTGGGCGGGCATCCACAGACCGGGGTTCTCGACCACACGGACTCGAACTTCGCGGCTCGCCGGAAGCGAAAGATCGCAGTACTTGAGTCTCCGGCGCCATCCAGATTGCTCTATCGTTGGCAAGGTGAACTCATCCCATCGAGTGTCGGCCGATCGCGCCTCTCCGATGATTTCCTCGGTCAACCATCGGATGCGGATATAATCGGTGCGACTGTATCACAGTGCTGTTACAACCCGATCCACGAGTCTCAGTCACGTAGGCATCTCACTCCGATGATTACCATCTCCGAGCTGACCTGCCCGAACTGCGGGCATATCTCGCGCGAGACCATGCCGACGGATGCCTGCATTTACTTCTATGACTGCGCAGGCTGCGGTCAGGTGCTCAAGCCCAAGCCGGGGGACTGTTGCGTATTCTGTTCGTACGGGTCGGTTCCATGTCCCCCCATTCAAACGAATCAGTCGTGCTGCGGCACTAGTGCGGTCGACGAACGATAAGGCGGCCTGCTCATTGAGCGCGAATCAAGTTCGTTCGTGTGGCCGCACCGAGCCTGTCAACGATCTGATCTTCTCCGCATCAACAGGCGTCGCCGGAATGTAGACGACCATGCTGAGATCCGGGCGACCATCGACTGCGAAGGCCGAGTATTCGAAGGCGATCGGTCCGAGCACTGGATGCCGCATCTGCTTGACGCCCTTGACATGGCTTCGAACATCGTTGTCCCGCCACATGGCCTTGAACTCGGGACTGAGCCGGCAGAGTTCATCGACGAGAGGCTCCACCTCCGCCGCCGCTCCCGCGCGTGCCGCGTCCACCCGGAACGCGGCGATCACGAACCGCGCCACGCTCTCCCAGTCATACTGGGCAGCGCGTACGCGAGGATCAAGGAAGATGAAGCGCAGAATGTTGCGCTGCCCCGGCGGCAGCGATCCATAGTCGGTCAGCATCACGGTGGCCGCCCGGTTCCAGGCGACCACATCCCATATGGCGGTCCTGATGAGAGCGGGACTCGGCTCCAGCGCGTCGAGCACGCGTTGCAGCCGTGGCGTGACGACTTCGTCCTTCCGGTAGCGCACCTCCGGCGGGCGGCCCAGGCCGAGCAGGAAAAGATGCTCACGCTCGACATCCGTCAGCATCAGGGCCCGCGCAATCCGATCAAGCACATGTGCCGAGGGCGCGCCGCCGCGCCCCTGTTCGAGCCATGTGTACCAGGTCGGACTGATATGGGCGCGTTGCGCCACTTCTTCGCGGCGCAGGCCGGGGGTTCGGCGACGATTCGGCGCAAAGCCGAACGCCGCCGGATCGAGCTTCGCGCGGCGATCCTTTAAATAGGCCCCAAGCAGAGACTCTGTCGCGATGTTCCCACCCACCCTATTAGTCGCTATACCAGGATAACCTCACTACTTTACCAGGATACTATGACGCCAGACACTTGTCTCCCAGGAAAATCAGGAGACTCTTCCATGCGTATATTTGTCACTGGAGCGACCGGTTGGGTGGGCTCGGCCGTCGTCAAGGATTTGATCGGCGCAGGTCATCACGTGCTGGGGCTGACTCGCTCCGACAAGGGAGCGAAGGCACTCGCCGCCGCGGGCGCCGAAATCCATCGCGGCTCTCTTGCGGATATCGATAGCCTCCGCAGCGGCGCCGCCCAATCGGATGCGGTGATCCACACCGCCTTCAACCACGACTTCTCGAAATTCGCGGAAAACTGCGCGGAGGACCGGCGCGCCATCGAGGCGATCGGCGCAGTACTCGAGGGCTCCGACCGTCCGCTGCTGGTGACGTCCGGTGTGGCGCTCCTCGCCCCGGGCCGTACGGCGACCGAGGAGGATGTGCCGGCGAACTCTCCGTCCTTTCCCCGCAAATCGGAGGAGGCAACGGCTGCGCTCAAGGAACGCGGCGTACGAGCATCGACCGTGCGGCTCGCGCCGTCGGTCCATGGGCACGGCGATCACGGTTTCGTGCCGCGCCTGATCGGGTTCGCGCGTGAGAAGGGCGTTTCAGCCTATATCGGCGATGGGCTCAATCGCTGGCCGGCCGTGCACCGGCTCGACGCCGCGCGCGTCTATCGGCTCGCGCTGGAGTGCGGCGCAGCGGGAGGCCACGTCCACGCCGTTGCCGAGGAAGGAGTGCCGTTCAAAGCGATCGCCGAGGTGATAGGCCGCCGCCTGAACATTCCGGTGGTTTCGAAGTCGCCCGAAGAAGCGGCCGAGCACTTCGGCTGGTTCGCGATGTTCGCAGGCATAGACGCCCCGACATCGAGCGCGCGCACCCGCGCCAAGCTCGACTGGAAGCCTGAACAGCCAGGGCTCATCGCCGATATCGATCACCCGGCCTATTTCGCGTAAGTGCGGTGGGGGCGGCGCAGCGTCGCCCCCTGACCGGCGCTCATCGGAAATCGCGCCACATTTGTAACTCACGCCCGATCAAGCGGCCGTGCCAGGCTGTCTCACGAGCGCTGGGCAGCCAAGCCCGCGCGACCACGTAGCCAACTCGTCTAATTCGGAGAGCGCCATGACCACGACCAAGACATCTGAACCCGCCATGCGCACGCCGCCCATCGTGTCGCCGGAGGCCTGGGAGGCTGCGCACCGGCAGATGCTCCAGAAGGAGAAAGCCCTGACGCGGGCCCGCGACGCGCTCGCGGCCGAACGCCGGCGGATGCCTTGGATGGCTGTGCACAAGAATTACGAGTTCGACGGACCCAAGGGCAAGGTAAGCCTGTTCGATTTATTCGAGGGCCGCAGTCAGCTGATCGTCTACCGCGCCTTCTTCGAGCCCGGCGTGTTCGGCTGGCCCGAGCACGCCTGCCGAGGCTGCTCCCTGGGCGCCGACCAGGTCGCCCACCTGGCCCATTTGAATGCTCGCGACACCACTCTCGCCTACGCCTCGCGGGCGCCGCAGGCAGACATCGCGCGCCTGAAGGCGCGCATGGGCTGGGAGATGCCCTGGTACACCATCACCGACAGCTTCGACGCGGACTTCGGCGTCGATCAATGGCACGGCCACAACGTGTTCATCCTCGACAGCGACGAGGTGTTCCGCACATATCTGATCAACGAGCGGGGCGACGAGGCGATGGGGACCACCTGGAGCTACCTCGACATCACGCCGCTCGGCCGCCAGGAGACTTGGGAAGACTCGCCAAAGGGTTACCCCCAGACCCCGCCGTACAAGTGGTGGAACTGGCACGACAACTACGACGCCGAGGGCTCGCCCGACCGTAAGTGGGTCGAGGTCTCGGACGCCAAGGAAGCCACCTTCCGAAAGCTCGACGCGGAGACGAACGTATGACCGGGGCTGAGAACCTGTCCCTCGCGGCCGCGCCGACCTTCGCAGCGATGGCGCTGCTTACAGGGATCCATGGCGGCAGCATGCCGGACATGCTGTGCTCGGCCGCGCAAGATGCATCGCCGCTGACCGGAATGGTCCCAATGTATTTGTTGATGAGCGCCTTCCATTTGGCCCCGTGGCTGAGGCTGCTCTCCCGTCGACGAGGTAGCGGCCTGTCCACCCGTCAGAAGTCGGCCGTCAGGTAGCCGAACACACCGCGCGACGGGAATTGGGAGAATCCGGGGTTGTAGCCCAAATTCCAAAAGTAGCTATTGGTCAGATTCTGGACTTGCACGCGAAGCGTTGCCGGCGCTCCCAATATCGTAAACCGGTATCGACCGCCCAAAGCCAGCACCGTCTGCGACGGGTTTTGCGCCACGTCATCGAGACTTGCCGGAGCGCGGCCGAAGTGAAACACCGCGATATCCGCGGAGATGGCCGGCCGTTGCGGAAACTTGTAGCTGGCGTTGAGCGAGGCCGTCACGCGGGGTTGACCAAAGGCCATTGAACCGACGCCCTCGGCGCTCAGATTCGGTCCTATGACCTTCACTTCACCCAGCAACACGGCCGCCGTCACGTCGAGATTCCTGATCACTTCGCCGGAGACGGAGCTTTCGAAGCCCGTTGCGCGTTGTCGCCCGAGGACACGATCCACATTGTTCGTATCCAGATTGAAGTAGGGCTTTTCGATTTCGAAAACACCCGCGATGAGTTTCACTCGAGGCGTGAGCAAGTATCGAACGCCCGCATCGGCTTGCCAGGTGCGGGCATCGGGCAGGATGGCGCCGCGATTCTCAGCGGAGCTCGAGACGACGCCGGAATCCTCGAGACCCTGGGTATAGCCTGCGTAGGCGGTCGCTCGGTCGGTCAGTACCAGGGCGGCCGTTCCGTAGGCGCGCAGCGGAGAATCCTCCAACTGCGCCTTCGGGAGTGCGGGAGAGTCCACGTCCTTGTCGTAGCTCTCCCGCTGGATTCCGATCGCAAAGTCTCCGTGACCCTGCCATTGAGCGCGATAGGCCACTCCCGCGCTCCACAGCTCGGTGCGGTCGCGGGTTCGCGCCGAGTAGGTGAAGGCCGGTTCGGGTACTTGGACATTCTGGTCGATCATGGCAGGGCCCAGATCAATGACATCGGAGCCGCCGTAGAGCGCCAACGTGTCGCGTCCGCGGGCCAGCAAAACGATGTCTTGACGCCACGAGCCCGTTCCGAAATGACCCGTAAACCGAGCTTCGCCGGAGGTGGATGCGATCGACTGGTCCGGATTGCCGACGATGTATTGTTCCCCGGAGCCATTTGGGCGCGTGTTGAAGTATAAGTCCGTGTAACTGATCGGATTGTCGGCGATGGATCGGAATATCCCCGCTTCCAATGACCAATGTCGGCTCAGCTGGGCGGAGGCGATCGCGCCGTAGTTCTCCGAGAGATTGCTTCCTTCGGCCCAGTTCTGACCGAAGTATCCTCGGGGCGATGGCGGGGGCAGGTAGTCGCCCGCCGTGAAGATGACGGGCAAGGTTCTAGCGTCGGTGGTCCGCGTCCAATCGAAAATTCCCCGCAGGGTCAGCCAATCGTTCGGTTTCCACTGGGGTGTTGCGCCGAGATTCACCACCGTCGATGTATATCCAGAATCGGCGACCCCGAGCGGGGTTTGCGTGCTGATTGCGTAGCTCGCGCCCATCGGCAATTGCAGCTCGCCCGAGATCAAAGGCAGATTGCCGTCGATGCTGACACCGTGCGCCTGGAAAGGGCCCGCGCTGGCTACGATCGTGGCGCTCGGCGTGCCGTTACCCGGATGTCTGAGATCATAATCCACGATGCCGGTCGGCGCGGGAAATGCATAGCCGACTTCGCTGACGCCGATTCGAACGGTCGAGCCCTCGACCACGCGATTGGACAGCGTTCCCTGTTGATCAAAATACAGGCCCTCGATGCGCATGTTTCCGGCGGCCTGCGGGCTGAAACCCCGGATGCCGCCCGGTCCGTAGAGACCGATGCTCTCCAATCCGAGAGTCAACCCAAAGGCGTCGTTGGCCGAGGCTACCGGATCGTCGGATGCATGCTGCGCCCGAGCCGGGCCGACGATTAACGGTGCCAACGTCAGGGCGCATGCCATCCACCTCGCCTTTGAAGAACTCGGCATCGGCAACCAGGTTGCGTAAAAAATCCGAAATCCAGTGTAGGGGCTGCGCCAGTTCGAACCCATGCCGCTCACTGCACCAGGCCGGTGATTCGCTGCATGCATGGGCCTGCGGCGGTACCTTGGCGTAAAGTGATCACCATGACCGAGACCCCCACCGCCGTGCGCTCGACCGGTTGGCTCTGGATTACCGCGATCTGGTGCGCGGGGGCACTATTCGACGCAAGTCAAACCCTGCTCGCAATGCACGCGGAAGGTGGCCATCACACGTGGCTGCCTATCTTCGGGGCTGAGTTTGCTTCCTGGCTGCCATGGGCGTTGGCCACTCCGCTCATCAGCCGCCTGGCACGGCGTCATGCAGTGAATCGCGGTAAGGTCATGCCGGCGGCCGCGGTACACCTCGCTGCATTCGCAGTCGTCAGCTCGGTGGCTGCCGCATGGTGTGCAGCGCTCCAAATGCTCTTCAACCCCTGGGACCACCCACAGGGAGGTCCCTTCCTGGACGTGTGGCGCTCGTCGCTGCTCAACCAGGTTCTGACCTATCTGATCGTCTACGCGCTGATATTGGCCGTTACTCTGGTGGCTGACTCGCGAGAGAACGCCGCCCGCCAGATGACCGAGACCGCGCGGCTCAATGAGGAACTGTCTCGGGCGCAGCTCGCGGCCCTGCGCCGACAGATCGAGCCGCACTTCATGTTCAACACGCTCAATTCCATCGCGGGGCTGGTGCGCGATCATAGAAACGACGCCGCGGTAAGCATGATCGTGGGCTTGAGCGAGTTCCTGCGGCGCGCCTCGGAGGACTCTCACCGGCCGCAGGTGACGTTGGCGGAGGAAGTCGAGTATCTGCAGCGATATCTCGACATTCAGAAGGTTCGCTTCGGGGATCGCCTTCAGTTCAGCATGGACATTCCGGAGGATCTGCTGCACGCGCAGGTTCCCAGCCTCCTCCTGCAACCCTTGGTGGAAAATGCCATCAAGCACGGCATCGCCAAACGCGTCGCGGGCGGCACGGTCCGCGTTGCCGGCGCGCGTCACAACGGCAGCCTGCGCCTGAATGTCTACAATGACGGGCCGAACATTCCGGCAGATTGGCAGGCAACGCACACGGGCGTCGGCATCGGCAATCTGCGCACACGCTTGCGTATCCTGCACGGCGACGAATCGGACTTGCAGCTGATGCACAACGCCACCGGCGCCGTGGAAGTGGTCGTGACACTGCCCCTCAGGGAGGCGTGAATGGGATCTCTCGACTGCAGCCGCGAATCCATACAGGCTCTGGTCGTCGACGACGAGTCTTTGGCGCGGCGTAACCTCACCGTGCTGCTGCGCCGTGATCCCGATATCGGATCCGTCGCCGAGTGCGAAACGGGGTTGGAGGCCATCGACGAGATTAGAAAGTCGAAGCCTGATCTCGTGTTTCTCGACGTACAAATGCCCGAGTGCGGCGGCTTTGATGTGCTCGAGATGTTGGGCAGCGAGCTGTCGTCGACCATCATCTTCGTGACGGCCTATGACGAATATGCGCTGCGCGCCTTCGAAGCGGGGGCGCTCGATTACTTATTGAAGCCATTCGACGACGCGCGTTTCAGCCGTGCTTTGAATCGCGCCAAGGATAAGCTCGCGCACTACCCGCCCCTGCGATCGCGGCCGGCGGAGCGCCTGGTGGTCAAGAGCCGCGGCCAGGTGCAGTTCCTGAATGTCGCGGACATCGACTGGGTCGAGGCCGCCGACTACTACGTCTGCCTGCATGTAGGCGGCGACACGCACCTCATGCGCCGGACGCTGTCGGAGCTCGAGCGGGACTTGGGGGAGGAGAAATTCATTCGCATTCACCGCTCGGTCATCGTGAATCTCGACCGGATTCGCGGGCTGGAACTGCAGATCGGAGGCGAGTACGAGGTCGTGTTGAAATCCAAGGTTCGATTGCGCTTGAGCCGGCGCTTTCGAAAGGGGCTGCAGGATCGCATGGCGGCGATGTCGGGACGCAACCAGTAGCGCGGACGCGCGAATCGCCCCCCCGGCCGCATCGCCGCAGGGCACCTCTCAATGCAGGGCCAGCGTGTCCCGTCGCCACGCAATGTCCTGCCATCGGCCGAAGTCCCGCAAGAGTTCGGGGCTGCTCGCCTGCCTCACCAAGGCGAGATCATCGAGCCGCAGCTCCTCGAAGCTCCGCCGGAATCGCCCGCCGTCCCTTACTTCCCGCGCGACGAGTAGGCGCCGGGTGCCCGGCACATAGCCCGCAAAGTCCACGTAGCCCTCCTCGGGATTGTCGAGACCGGGGGAGAGCACGTCGATAGTCCAGGCTCCGGCCTTTTCGTGAAATACCCAGAGCTCGCGCCAGCTCTCGAGCGGCTGCACCGCGAGGACCAGCGCCGGACCCTGAGGGATGACCTGCATCGAGGCCATCCTCACGATCCCGTAGGTACAGCGCCGGATGAGCGCGCCGGCGCGCGTCCGATGTGCATCCTCCAGAGCGACACAGGTTTGTCCCGGATCCCCGGGGGCTTCGGTGAGCGACAATGGTCCCGGCTGCGCCGCGGGCAACGCTCCGGCCCAGCGGATGGCGCTGACCCGCAGCACTGCATCCACGTACTCCGGCCGCCGGTCATCGCCCAGATCATCCGGATGCACGGCGAGCAGCTCCGCGAGTGCACGCTCCGCCGCGGCGCCTGAGGGTTCGCGGCGGCGGTCATGGGCGTAGGCAAGCGAGGCCCAAACCCCCGCGCGCCGCGCATGCAGGCGGCTCCGCGTCATCGCGTTCAATTCCTCGTCTTTGATCTGCTCGAGCAGTTGGGAGCGTTCAGCGTCGACGGCCGCGCGCGGAACCGGGCCCAGATCCGGATCGATGCAATCGGGCCGGGTCAGACCGAGGACTGCGTGTGCACGCTCCTCCGGATGCGCCGCGGCGAGCGTCAAAACGCGATGAAACAATTCTCCGTCGTAGCAGAGCCGCATCCGGCCGTTACGCTCGAAATTGTGCATGCGAACGCCGAATTGTTCTGCGACTTCCAAGTGCGGCGCGAAATCGGCGAGATGAGTCGTGCTGCCCGAGGCTTGATCGGCGAGCCGCTCGGCCATTTGGCCTATGGCGTCGAAGGGCTCGGCAGTAACGGCTCGCGGCGGCACGGCCTTGAGATACGCCGCGCCGAAACTGATGCCGAGCGCCTCGGATCCCGGAGTCTCGCGTAGGAAGCGCAGCACGGCGAGAAGGTCGGGAGCGGCGGCCTCGGAGAGTTCTACCGGCCGGGCCGCATCCTCTCGCAGGTACCCGCCCCGCTCGCGATGATAGTCGTAGACTTTCAAGTATCCGGCGTGTTCGCCGCGGATCTCGAGCACATCTCCCTGCCATAGCCGCGTGATCTCGGTGGCGCTCGAACGCGGCGCTGCCCGCAATGCGGCGTGGTCTTGAACCACGATGGCGAGCGTCGCCGCGAGGGCGAGGATCACCGGGAACCTCCTGCATGGGAGGTCACGGCGGCGGCCGCGTCGTCGACGGGGTTCACCGGGCTCTGGTCGCCGATGAGGCTCGAGCCGATGAACTTACCCGCCGCCGGGAGCGGTGCGATGATGACCTGCACCTTATCGGATAGCTTGTCCGCCAGCGTCTTTTGAATCAGAAGCGGATACCGCGACACGAGCGCGCCCTCGCGCTCCATCTGCCCCGCACTCGCCTTGCCCACGAGATCAAGTCTATAGGCCTCCGCATCCGCGAGCTTTTGCCGCGAATCGGCTTCACCTCTGGCCTCGATGCGGCGCGCCTCAGCGGCACCCTCCGCGGTGCGAATGCGCGACACTTTTTCGGCTTCGGCCTCGAGCTGCCGTTGTTCGATCTGCTTCTGTTTGAAGGGCAGGATGTGCTTCATGGTCTCTTCCTGCGCGCGCGCTGCGATGACTTGCTCCTGGCCGGCGGCTTCCGCGGCCGTTTGCCGCCGCACCTTGTCGGCCTCGGCCTCGAGCTGCTGCTGTTTGACCTGCGCCTCCTCGAGCTGCAGGGTGTAATGAATTTTCTCGGTCTCGAGTTCCTCGGAGAGCAGCTTCTCCATTCCGGCACGATAGTCGGGAGGCAGATCGACCTTTCCCATGTCGATCTCGCGCAACACGAGCCCCATGGCCGTGAATTTCGGCTTGAGCTGCGCGAGCAGCTCCCGTTGTATCTCCGTCCGCCGTTGCGAAAAGATCTCCCGCACGGAGTAGCGTGCAAAGGTGGGATAGGCGATTCCTAAAACGGCGGGCGCCACGATATCCGCGCTGATGTCGTCGGGAAATTCCCTCGACATCTGGGCAAGGCGGGTACGGTCCACGGTCCAACGAACGGCGAGATCGACGCCGATCGACAGACCCTCGATCGACTGGAAGGGAGCCGGGCCGGTCGCGCTCGCACTTTCGGCCGGCCGATACACCTGATCGCGGATCGAGTAGCGCCGCACCTGATGGATTCCCGGCAGAACGAGCACCGTGCCTGAGGTGTAGACGCTCACCGATCCGTCGAGCGCGTCGGTGCGCGCCAGCACCTCGCCGCGGCGTACGGATTCATATGGCGGATGGGTCCACAGGCCATGCAGGATCAAGACCAGAGCGGCGGCGATTACAACGCGCCATCGAATGCGCCAGAGCCCTGTGGCGAGGGACCGGAGGGCTGCCACCAGTAAACTGCCGAGCCGGCCCAGAGGTTCGATGATCCCCCGTCGCACGAACTCGAAGAAGGCATCCAGGCGACCAGACATTTTTGCCAAACTCCCATAGCAGAGCCGAACCGGCCCGACCGGAAGAGTCTCGCAGTCCTTTATGGCGAGGCCGTGGGGCAACTATGGCAGAGTGTGGCGCCGAGAAGACTGCCGGCACGCAATCCTCCGTCCAGCAGGAGCGGCGCTGAAATAATTACAATGGCGCTGCGCGCATTGGAGATGGCGTCGAGCAGACGATTCGGCGACACTGGCGACGCGGCCCGAGAC
>Ga0209624_10001152_pt1 | contig 21582 bp, 20 predicted proteins | sample JacPinW_OM2H0_O1_FD_188565 | JGI IMG/M metagenome (GOLD analysis project Ga0209624, IMG submission 188565) | Forest soil microbial communities from Algoma, Ontario, Canada - Jack Pine, Ontario site 1_JW_OM2H0_O1 (SPAdes) (version 2) | ecosystem: Environmental > Terrestrial > Soil > Boreal...
GCAGCGCAGTGCCTGTGGGCAGGGCCTTGGCGACGACGCATTCGTCCATCCAGGCACCGCTGCGTTTTTCGGTGCGCGAATACGGATCGAGGAAAAAGCCGGCCACGGTGCGCCCGTCCTTGTCGAGCAGATCGTAGAAGCGAACGCTGGGATGCCAGACGCTGACGTCGCCGCGCGCCCGGACACTCACGCCATACAGACGCTGCGTCAACGCAAACAATCCGTCCAATACCTTTGGCAGCGGAAAATAGGGGCGCAGTGCTTCCTGCGATACTTTGTAGCGGCTTTCTTGGAGCCGCTCGCTGTAGAAGGCCAGGTCCCAGGCGTTGAGCTTGCGGCCCGCAAATTCCTCCAGGTCCAGAAATTCCTCGCGCGCCGCAGGCCTGCAGCGCCGCGCCAAGTCCTCCAAAAATGCCAGCACCTGCTTGCTGCTCTTGGCCATGCGCGTGGCGAGCGCGTAGTCGGCAAAATTCGCAAATCCCAACAGCTTGGCAAGCTCGTCACGCAGCGGCAGAATTTCAGCAATGATGCCGTAGTTGTCGAAGCGTCCGGCGCTCGGGCCGAGATCCGACGCGCGCGTGATCCAGGCTTCGTAGATGTCGCGGCGCAATTGTTCGTTTTCCGCGGTGGCCATGATGGTCATGTAGGTGGGTTGATCGAGTTTGAACAACCAGCCCGCTTGACTGACCTCGCGTGCATCCGCCGCGGCGCGATCGACCGCGTTGCTGGGCAGCCCCGCAAGTTCCACGCTGTTGGTGACGCTGCGTGTATAGGCACGGCCGGCATCGAGCACATTTTCGGAAAACTTCGTGGCCAGTTGCGCCAGGCGCTGCGCCACTTCGCGATAGCGGGTTTTTTGGCCCGCCGGCAAATCGACTCCGGCCAATCGGAAATCACGCAAGGCATTTTCCAGCAGTTTGCGCTGCGCCGGGTCGAGCGCGGCGCCTTCGGTTTTCAGCACGTGCGCATAGCCGGCTTGCAGTGCGGCGTTTTGACCCAGCTCCGAGGAATACTCGGTGAGCAACGGTACGCATTCGTTGTATGCCTCGCGCATCTGCGCCGAGTTGGCGACCGCGTTCAGGTGCGAGATCGGGCTGAACACCCGGCTCAAGCGGTAGCTCAGTTCCTCGACCGGCACAACCAGCGATGCAAAGGTCGGATCGGCTTGCGCCGTCAGTTCCGCGAGGCGTGAACGGTTCTCCGCCAGTACCTTTTCCAGCGCCGGACGAGCATGGCCAGCCTCGATAAGCCCGAAGTCCGGTAATGCGCCCAAGTCTAAAAGTGGATTGTTCACCGTCCAATTCTAGCAGACGCGCGCCAACAGTCGGCTTGGGGATCTTGGGGGCAAGGGCGGCGGCGAACACGTATCATGGCGCTGTGTCTACCCTGGAATTCGATCTCATCAGCATCGGCGGCGGCAGCGGCGGCCTTGCCTGCGCGCAGCGCGCCGCTGAATTCGGCGCCAAGACTGCGGTAATCGAACCGCACCGTCTGGGCGGGACCTGCGTGAACGTGGGGTGCGTTCCGAAGAAAATCATGTGGAACGCGGCGAGCGTCGCTTTGAATCTGCAAGACGCGAGCGACTACGGTTTCGATGTCAAAGTGGGGATGAGCGACTGGGCGGAATTGAAGCGCAAGCGCGATGCCTACGTGCTGCGCTTGAACGGAATCTACGAACGCAATCTTAAGACAAAGGGCGTGGCGTATGTGCGGGGAGCCGCCCGCTTCGTGGATGCGCATACCGTCGAGGTGAACGGCCAACGCGTGAGCGCTCGGCACATCGTGATTGCGACCGGCGGCAAGCCGACGCTGCCGAGAATCCCCGGTGCGGAATTTGGCATCAGTTCGGACGGCTTTTTCGATCTCGAGACCCGCCCCGATCGAGTTGCCGTCGTCGGCAGCGGCTACATTGCCTGCGAACTGGCGGCCTCCTTTCAAGAGCTCGGCAGCCAAGTGGAGCAATTCGTCCGCAAGGACCGGCTCTTGAGCAACTTCGATTTCATGCTCGGCAAGTCTTTGATGCGCGAGGTTCGCTCCCAGGGAATGATTGTTCACGAGAACTTGGTGCCGGCTGCATTGCGCGCTGTGTCGGGCAAGAAAACCCTGGTGGCTCAAGACGGCCGCGAGTTCCCAGGCTTCGATTGTGTGTTGTGGGCAATCGGCCGCGATGCAAATGTCGCGGGGCTCGATTTGCAAAAGGCCGGCGTAGCACTCGATGACTTGAGCTACGTCATCACCGATGGCTTTCAAAATACCAATGTCGCAGGCGTGTACGCCATCGGCGATGTCACCGGCCGCACCGCGCTGACGCCGGTGGCGATCGCAGCGGGCAGGCGCCTGAGCGACAGGCTCTTTGGCGGTAAGCCTGAACGGCATCTGGAATACAACATGATTCCGACCGTGATTTTCACGCACCCGCCCATCGGCACCGTGGGAGCCAGCGAAGCGGAAGCGCGTGCCCAATATGGTGATGCCGTGAAAGTTTACGTGGCTGATTTCACGCCGATGTATCACGCGCTGACGACGCGAAAAACGCATACCGACATGAAACTGGTTTGCGTGGGTGCTGAACAGCGAATCGTCGGCTGCCACATCTTGGGCAACGGCGCCGACGAAATGCTGCAGGGATTTGCCGTGGCCATCCGCATGGGTGCGACCAAGGCGGACTTCGACGATACCGTGGCCATCCACCCGACCAGCGCGGAGGAATTGGTCACAATGCGGTAGGCCTCTGCACAGTGAAGTTGACTGGCCATTCGCAATGACCTGAGGGGTAGGAAGCTTCAGGGCAAGTAGAAGATTCAGTTGCCCTGAAGCTTCCTATCCCTCAGGCCTTTCACACTGGACCGATCAACGTCACGGTGCAGGAAGGCGAGCGTTGAAGGGCCGTTCTCGGCCAAAGCGGTCAATGACTCGCAGCAAGTGCCCGCCCAGGAACGGACGTTCGCTTTCTAGTTCGGCAAGCCCTTTGGGATGCGCGACGTCTCAGAATTGCAGCGCGCTTACTGTCATGATGGCGCCCGGACTCTGATTCATCCGAGGACGCAGTGAAACACGGAACAGTTCTTTCGCGGTTCGGCCGAACTTTGGCGATTCTTGGGTCTGCCGCGGCAGCGCTGCTCATCCTCTGGCCTCATTCCAAGGCCGAGAACGCCGACAAATCGATTGTGATCGACCGCGAGGTGTTGGTGCCAGGGGTTCGCGGAAAGCCAAACGCCATGGCGCGCCTAAACAACGGCAGTTTCATCATTGTGGGAGCCTTCGGTACTGCTTGGGCCGTCGGGACGGATGCGAACGGGAAGTTACTTTGGAAGTATGACGAAGCGCGAGATCCACAGGTCAGGCTTCCAGATCAATCCGAGTTTCATGGCGTGGTAGCTCTCGCAAATGGCGGCGCGCTACTTTGCGGACAAACTTCGAACAAAGATCACCAGGCCGGTATTGGACTAATTGTCACGATGAGTGCTGATGGTGAGGTCGTAGAACGCCGCACTGTGTTCCCAAACGAAGACCAAACCACGCCTGCCGCAGCCTTCAGGGCATGTTTCCCCTGGGGCAGCGGGTTCGCGCTCACTGGCGGAGGATATGACGGGAAAAAGGGCTTCGTCTGGCTGATGGCGCTTGATAAAGACGGTGCAAAGAAGTTGGAGAGCACCAGTTCGGACTTACCGGGCATCAGCGGCGCAGCCACTCCAGCCTCTGATCTTGTCCTAATGGGCAGCCCCACCGGTCTAGAGGGGGCGACGATTGTACGTCTTGATCAACAAGGAAAGCTCGCGGCCAGGCGGAAAACCAATTTTCTTGACGCGCGACCCGTGCGATCCGTGGACAGATCGAGCGAGATCAAACTGATCGCTGGGGACAACTTAAAGAACAACGTTCTTTTGACCCTCAACGACGAGCTTCAAGATAAGGTTTCGAGTAAGCGGGTCACTCCGATCAACCTCGGTAATGGTTGTGCTTACGCGTTGTCGGACGGGTCGGTCGTGCTCTTTGGCAATGTGGTCGGCCAAGCGTATCGATCGGCGATCGGTTGGGTAAATCGACGCGGAAAGGAGGATGCCGTACGAGCGATGTCCGTTCCAGCCCCGCAAGATGCGTCATTCAGCGTTCGGGATGCGGTCCCATTATCTGCAAATCAGTTCGTTGCTATGCGCGATCAGGTGAGTTCAATCAATCCCGTAAACACCGGTGTTGTGCTTTCGTGGATAACGTTTAAGTAGCTATCAGCTTACCGGCTCGGATTTTTGACTTCTCCGAAGCCGCCGGTCGCTACGGGCGGCATCGGGTCGCGAAGCGACAGTTGGTGCGCGCGTTGGGATCGACGGTCTCTGACCGGCCACGAGCGGGCACTGATTGCCACTTATATGGTGCCCTAAAGCGGACGTTGCTTCCCCTCCTGTAGGATTCGCCGTACACCTCGGTTCCTGGTTCCACGTCAAATGACCTGTGCTCTCCTACTGGCAAGCGGAGTTTCAGCAGGTAAGCTCTGGTCAATTTTTTGAGCGCAACCTGACTTTGGGCATCGTGAGCCACGAACCGCAAGCAGAATCTTGGCAACAACGTCTAGATGCTTTTGCGTCCGACCACCGACGTTTAGTAACTATCGCTATCGAGGCATTTACTGCAATCAAGACTGGCAACGTAGGCTTAAGGGGCGCAACCGGCGCATTGCTCGATCATGCCTTAGAGGAACTGCGCGCCCTTACTGACCGGACCCTACCGGATATTGTTCGGGCATCCCGAAGCGCTGGACCACCAACGACAACAACCGGCCACAAGCCGTCACCGGCAGCGCCAAAATAGCTGCCACTTAGCTGCCATTCACTGCACGCAGTGGACTGAACGGATGCGCGGCCAAAGTTTAGGCCGGAGCGTTCCCAAATGCTGGATAGGTGCTTTGATCTATCTATTCCTGGACGACCTCGAAGGTCCGGGCAATGCGGTCGAACAGCTCGAACATAGTAGCTTTATCGGTCGTGCCGAACCCAAGCGTATAGGCAAGCGTTCCCTCTGCAACGAAGTATTCACGGCAACTCCAGGTTCCATCTCCTAGGGGTCTATCGAAGTCTAAGGTCAGCGTCGATCTAGCCCCAAGCGTCGCGTCGCCAGAAACGAAGTTTCCGAAACCTTTGCAGGCCAGGTGCTGTTGCACTTGATCGCAGCGACTCTGCATGGGCTGCATCGGGTCCCGCGGATGGCGAAAAACTATCAAGATGTGATGACCGTGCTCGTGCGACTGGAACCGGATCACCTCGGCCACACTGTTACTCGACACAGGCGGAAAGGAATTCCAGCGCTCGGGTATATCCAGAGCGAAGTGCCACTGGGAACTCTCGTAACGTTTCATCTTAATCATATCCACTCGGAACTCCTCGCGCTGGGTGGCGGCGACTGGCCAATGGTCAGTATGTTCGACTGCCAGCGCGCACAGGTCATTGATCGACAATTCCTCGCGACCGCGTAGTCTGGACAACGCTAGCTCGATAAGACCGATTAGCTTGTCTGTTGTAGCTTTTTGGGCGCGCGAGTTCTCCAGCTGGGCGCGAAGGACCCGCCCCAATGGAGGAGTTTTGCCATTCAGCGCCTGTCGAATCTGCGTGAGCGTCATCCCCAGACGTTTGAGAGCTAGAATCGCATTCAATCGATTCAAATCGCTTGAGTCGTAAATACGCCAACCCCGCGCAGACCGTTTCGGTGCAATGAGGCCGTAGCGCTCGTAGACTCGCAGCGCCCGGACGGTAATACCCATGCGGCGGGCGCATTCTGCAGCTCCCAATGGAACGGATGTTCGCTTCTTCGCCATTCAGGTAGTCCAGCGTACGGTATGACCCAAGGTCCGTGTCAATTCGGATCAGAAGGACCTCCTGGAGCGATGAGGCCACCGATAAATCCCGGACGCCGACTTCTCACGCTCCTCTACAGCTTCCCGTTCTGGTCCCGAACGTGGTGCGGAACACCTCGAACGTCAGATGCCTAAGCGACCTGATTTCGTTACAGCACATCGTCCAGACGCCCGTTTTACGGCATGCTTTGCAAGTTCGCCGCTCGAAAGCGGTCGGTCGCATCCGGCGGCTCGGGGTCGCCAAGAGACAGACGGTTATGCCAAACCAGTTGCACCGACTAACAAATGTGGGAAGCGGTTATGAAGGCGCGACTTGCTCAATGGTGGGATCCGCGAACGTGGTTGGCCTTTATGTTTTGGGAGCTACGAACAATTGCTACAGCGATCAGCGATGATGGTCTGTCTGATTGGAAGGCGACAGGAACCATCGTCATATTTGAGATTCTTGCTATTGTTGGACTTACAAACGCCACAGCAGTTTATCTGGGCCGAAGACTGATCGAGAAGGGAAGTCCCTTCATATTCCTGGTCGGGTTCGCAGTAGCCTTTATCAATATCCCGGCGGCACTGGGTAAGTTCATGCGCTGGCATAGGCTTGGCGAGGAGTTTGAAAGCTACTCGAAACCTACTCGAATCGCTGGTGGTATTGCGGTTGTCCTCTTGTTCATTGGCGCAATCGTTTTCGCCGGCTATTTCGGTGAGGCTCAAAGCAGTTTGCCACGTTGAAATGGACCGCACGATTGCTGCCGGTCGCGATAGGCCGCATCGGGTCGGGAGTACTCGTTGGCCGTAGCCGACGACGCCGTGGGCTTGGCCAAATGCGGTTGGTCGTTACCTCAATCGACGGACACGGAAGCAACCATTGGTTGGAGATATTGTCGGAGGCGTGATGCAATTTGAGAATGCTCGGCGATGGTGACCAAAAGGGGCATGGTCGTTTTGCTTCTATTCGGAGTCGTGCCTATCGCGGCCCTGTGGACCTATTACGCCTTGCAGGCTTTGAACGAATACGAAGGTACCTGCGGTCTTCTTGAAAGGGGTTGGCCGTGCTCAAAGGCACAGTATGTCGAATACACTTTGTCGACCGTTTTTGTGTTTCCATTTCTTGCCGCCGCAAGTATCGGTTGGCTCATTGTCGTGGCAATTGTGGCGTGGACGTATTCCCGACTGCGCAGGCAGCGGAAGACCACATAGCCTTTGCCCCAATAGGAAAAAACCCGAGTGACCCGCAGCCGCAAAGCCGACGTTCACGACTGGCGGCAGCGGGTCGCTATGCGACTTCAGGCGTTAGTTTCATTCCAAGAGCCTTTACTACTTTCAATATTGTTCCGAGGCTGGGATTGCCGTCAGCTGAGAGGGCCTTGTAGAGACCTTCGCGTGTCAACCCGGTGTCTTTAGCCAGACGGACCATTCCGTATGCTCGGGCGATGTTGCCAAGAGCAACTGCAATGAAGGCAGGATCGTCGCCAGCCTCATCCATACATGCTTCAAGGTACGCCACCATGTCTGCCTCACTCTTGAGGTAATCAGCAGTGTCGTAGCGTGAAAACTTCTCCTTCGTATGCCTCTTAGTTGCCACAATTTACTCCTTCCAGTCCGCACTCATTTTTACTGCGCGTCTGATGTCCGCGGCTTGTGTACGTTTGTCGCCGGCACATAAGATCACAACAATCGTCGATCCACGGTGCATGAAATACACCCGATAACCAGGACCGTAGTCGATTCTCATTTCGCTAATACCCGAGCCTATCGGCTTAACATCACCTGGATTGCCAAGTGCCAGTCGATCGATCCTCGCCGCAATTCGCGCCACCGCCTGCCGGTCTTTCAATCGCGAAAACCACGCGTCGAAGGTCGCGGACTTTAGGATTTCGCGATACCTACAGTGTATACTATAGTTTACAGCATGTGAACCGCAGTTATCTACAATAAAGCTTCTACTGGGAAATAATCTGGGTGGCTAGGCCCGTCGCGTCCACCGCAGCGAGTTGATGACATGGGGTGAGGCCGGCGCAGGCTAATTGGCTCCCTCACAACTGGTGGGATTGATCGGACGGCAGAACTTACACTACCGGAAAGCTGATGATAGCTGGGGACACAGGTGTGGCCTCATTCGCGCTCGTCGGTCGAAAAATCCGGCAGTCGTCCAACACCCACCGGTAGCGTCGACATCGTGATGTTGACCGGTGCGAGTATTCGTCAGGAGGGGTAAGAAGCCGTGTGGGGGAACTGCTTCTTCTCGTTGCCCCACGGCTTCTTACCCTTCCGGGCGAGTGCCACACCAACCGGTCAAAATCACTGCGCCGAAGTGCTGGTGTGTGTTTAGGCGTGCTGCGCCAATGCCTCCAGAGCGGGCGCGGTGTCGGGACGAATTCCGCGCCAGAGCAAGAAAGACTCCGCTGCCTGTTCGACCAGCATGCCCCATCCCTTGGTGGTGCGCGCCGCATGCAGGGATTTCGCCCACAGTGTAAACGGCGTATGCCCGCGGCCGTAGGCCATGTCGTAGCAAATGCTTTCCTCGCCTACCAGCCCCACCGGCATCTCCGGCATCTCTCCTTGCAAGCTGGCCGATGTGCCGTTGATGATGAGATCGTAGGGCGGCCCGCGCACCTCGGAAAACCCGCAGCCGGAAATTTCACCCAGGTCGGTGAATTCCGCGGCAAGCTTTCGAGCGCGCTCCGGCGTGCGATTGGCGATGACGACCTCGCGCAGCTCCCGTTCCATGAGCGAGCCGAGCACGCCGCGAACCGCACCGCCTGCGCCGAGAATCAGTACTCGTTTGCCCACGAGCGTCATCCCTAAATTGTTCTCGAGATCCGCAGTGAGCCCGAGGCCGTCGGTGTTATCGCCCAATAGCGACGTCTGCTCGAAAAAAGCGATGGTATTGACGGCTTTCGCCCGCTCCGCGCGCGGCGTGAGCTCATTCACCAGTTCTGCGGCCGCCTGCTTATGCGGCATGGTGACATTGAGACCCTTGAGACCGCCGGCGAACAGGCGCAGCGCATCGCGGCGAAAATCACCGGGCGCGATATCGAACAGCCGATACACGAGATTTTGGGCGGTGGCCTTCGCGAACATGCCGTGAATGAAAGGCGACCAGCTGTGGGCGATGGGATGACCCGCAACGCCGTATTGATCCGGTGCCTCTGAACCTGCGCTGGAGTTCACTTAGGCGAGCCACTCCGCCGCACGTTTTGCGAAATAGGTCAAAATACCGTCGGCCCCGGCGCGCTTGATGCACATCAGCGTTTCCAAGGCGACGGCGCGTTCATTCAGCCAACCATTGCCGGCGGCGGCCATGATCATGGAGTACTCGCCGCTGACTTGGTAGACCAGCGTCGGCATTCCAAACCGATCCTTGACCCGCCGCACGATGTCCAGGTACGGCAGGCCGGGCTTGACCATGACCATGTCGGCGCCTTCGCTGATGTCGAGCGCCACTTCGCGCAACGCTTCGTCGGAATTGCCGATGTCCATCTGGTAGGTGTGCTTACCGCCGCCCCCGAGTTGCGCGGCCGATCCCACGGCATCGCGAAACGGGCTGTAAAAGCTCGACGCGTACTTGGACGCATAGGCCAGAATTCGGGTATGGATCAGTCCGGCGGTTTCAAAAGCATTGCGAATTGCGCCGATGCGTCCGTCCATCATGTCCGAAGGCGCTACGATGTCGGCACCCGCATCGGCATGCGAGCGCGCCTGGCGCACCAGCGTCTCGACGGTGAGATCATTCATCACATAGCCCTTGTCATCGATCAGGCCGTCCTGCCCATGCGTGGTGAAAGGATCGAGCGCCACGTCGGTGATCACGCCCAGATTCGGGAATTCCTTTTTGACGGCTCTGACCGCTACTTGCGCGATGCCATCCGGATTCCAGGCCTCGCGCGCGTCGAGGGTTTTCTTACCCTCGGGCGTGACGGGAAACAACGCGATGGCAGGGATCTTGAGCCGCATCAGCGTCTCGCATTCGCGCAGCAATTGGTCGACCGGGAGCCTCTCGATGCCGGGCATCGAGTCCACCGGCTGCCGGTCGCCGCGGCCCTCGATCACGAAAATCGGGTAAATCAGCGAGTCCACGCTCAAATGGGTTTCGCGCATCAGGCGGCGCGAAAACTCGTCGCGGCGCATGCGCCGCATGCGGGTGCTTGGAAATGAATTGACGCCAATTCCGGTCATCTTCAATGTGACTCCCATCATCCACCTGGCCACTGCAAATTCGCTAAACCAACGCCCGGCGCGCTCTTTTCACCGCAGGCACCGCCGGCATAACGCGGTAATATCGCCGGGACGGTATCTTAGGCCGGGTGCTAATTTAAACATGAACGATGAGGTAGGCGGAAACAAGAGACGCGCCCGGTTTCAGGCGTTATGCCAGTCGCTGCGTCCGGATCTGCTGCGCTTTGCGTTCTGGTTGTCCCGCGACCGTGCCTTGGCCGAAGACGTGGTCCAGGAAAGCATGCTGCGGGCCTGGAAGGCGCAGGATTCTCTGTTGGACGAGACAGCCGCCAAACCCTGGCTGTTGACCATCATTCGCCGGGAATATGCGCGCACTTTCGAGCGCAAGCGCTTCCCGACCGTGGACGTCGATGAACTGATCGCCAAAGAAGAGCCGATGTTGGCTGCTGCCGAGGAACAAGATATTAGCGACGTACGCGCCGCCTTGATGAAATTGCCCGACGAGTATCGCGAACCGCTCATTTTGCAGGTCCTGATGGGTTATTCGACGGCAGAGATTGCCCGCGAGCTGGAATTGTCGGGTCCGGCCGTGTTGACGCGGCTGTACCGTGCCCGCCAACAGCTGCGAGCGGCCTGCGGCGAGGACTTAAGGTTGGATCCGCAAGAATGACGGATCACGCACATTATCGGTCCGCCATCATGGCCGATCCGCACGACGCGGATCCGGAGTTGCTCGAGCACCGCGAGTCTTGCGCCGAGTGCCGCGCATTCACCGAGCAGCTGCTGCGCTTTGAAGCACGGCTCGAACGCGCCTTGCTCGTGGATATCCCAACCCCCCGGGCGGTCGTGCTGCCGTTCGCGCGCAAGGGTGCGCAGGCACCTCGGCGCTGGCTGGCGATGGCCGCCAGCCTGTTGCTGGCGCTGGTGATCGCCGCGGGAGTCTGGCTTACGCTGCCGCAGCGCAGTCTCGCCGCCGCTGTGGTTGCGCACATGGCGGGCGAGCCTGATGCGTGGCAGCTCACTGACGTACCCGTCCCTGATGCAGACTTGAACGCGGTGCTCAAGGATTCGAATCTTCGCCTGAAACCCGATGCGGGTGTGGTGAGCTACGCCAGCAGCTGTAGTTTCCGAGGACACAAGGTCCCGCATTTGGTGGTGCAAACGCCGTCGGGACCGGTGACGGTCATGGTGTTGGTGCATGAAGCGGTGCGCAAGCCGAAGCAGTTCGACGAGCAAGGCTATCGCGGGACCATTGTTCCCGTGCCGGGCCATGGCAGCATCGCCGTTCTCATGCGCGACTTGAACCCAGGGAGCGGCGATGTCGAACGCATCGCCGCACGCGTTGACGACTCTATCGTCTGGACGCGCTGAGTTTCCTTAAATACCGACTTCACTCAGCAAGTCGATGAGCCGCCGCGCGCTCGCCGCCAGCGTCGGATGTTCGGCCTCGAATTGCACCGCAAGCCGCTCCAAGCGATCCGGAAGCGTTTTGTCGACGGAAGAGTCGGCAGCGCCCGCAGGCGTTTCGATGATGCGTTTGACGTCCGGAAGAATCTCGCCCAGCGATTGCCGAGTCGCGGGATTCTCTTGATGCGCGTTGGCCAGTTCGGCGTGTAGTTTGGCGAGCCGTTCGCGCAAGGTCTTTTCGTCCATCGTTGTACCCTCGAGAATTGTGTCCTATTGTGCCATCCGCTCAGGGGTGAGGCGGGCTACTTCGACGTAACCCGCGCCCGCCGCGGCGATGGCCTGGTGAATCGCGCCATAGGCATCGCGAAGAAACTGATCCGCGCCGTACGGCGGATTCACGATCAGCAGCCCGCTTCCCGCGAGTCCCAAACCCGCATCGTCCGGGTGAATCGCGAGATCCGCCAACAGCATTTTCGGAATCCGCAAAGCCTCGAACCGCGCATGCACCATGCTGCGCTGAGTGGCGCTGCGAATGGGGTACCACATCAAGTAAATCCCGCCGGGCCAGCGCCGATACGCGTCCTTGAAAGCCTGCAGCATCGTCTTCAGCTCATCGAGGCTCTCGTAGGGCGGGTCGATCAGCACCAGCCCGCGCCGCTCGTCCGGCGGCAGGAATGCCTTGAGCGCCGCGTAGCCGTCGTCGATTTCCGTTCGAACGCGGCCGTGAGTCTCGATCTCGCGTTCCGCCGCGCGGGCCTCCGCCGGCATCAGCTCGACGAACAACGCGCGGTCCTGCGGGCGCAATTCTTGCGCAATCAATGCCGGAGATCCGGGATAGCGCGGCAGCCGCTTGCCGCGCCGCGCGTGTATCGCCGTGAAATAGTCCGCCAAGAATTTATTGCCGAGGGCTGCGACGATCAGGCGCGAAACGCCGCGCTCTGCCTCGCCGGATTTCTGCGCTTCCGGGGCTTGCAAGTCGTAGTAGCCGCGGCCCGCATGGCTGTCGAGCGCGAAAAACCCCGCATCCTTGCGCTTCAACGCCTGCAGGCAGTAGAGCAGTGCGACGTGTTTCGCGACGTCGGCGAAATTGCCTGCATGATAGATGTGCCGATAATTCATGGGTGCATTGTGCACGTGTTGCGCGCGCCAGTGGCGCCAAAAGCACACGCTTGCGCAGCAACGGGCAAGTGTGCAGTCTTGGTCGACCGAACATTTGCGGGGCGCCCAATGAAAAGCGGAATATTCGAGATTGACGGCGTCGAATATCCCGACGCCGATGCCTCGGACCCCATTGCCTTGGGGTGGATGCAGGGTTCGCCACCGCCGCAGGCAAAACTGATCCGCTTCCAAGATGATCGGTTCCTGGAGTTTCCCCAAATCCGCTGGACCCTATCCCACATGCGCGAGCTGGCGCCGACGGCCGCCGTTTGGCGCGGCAGCGCCGCACCCAGTGATCTTGGGGTGGCGCCGCACGGCCTCGAGGCCGCGATCGACGCACTCGCGTTTGAGGATTTGCAGGGCCGCAGGCTCACCTGGGCGGAGTCGCTCAAACACACCTATACGGATGGCATTGTCGTCCTGCATCGCGGCCGCCGAATCTACGAGCGCTACTTTGGAGCGCTCGAGGCGCATCGGCCGCATGCCTGTTTCTCGATCACCAAATCGTATGCGGCGACGCTGGCGGCAACGCTGATCCATGAACGCGCTTTGGATGAGGCCAAGACGGTGTCGCACTATCTGCCGGAGATGGCCGGCACCGCCTACGAAGACGCGACGCTGCGCCAGGTGCTCGACATGCAAATCGGCGTGGAATACTCGGAGCTGTATGCCGATCCTAAGGCTCACATCTGGGACTACGGCCGGGCCGGCGGATTGCGTCCGCGCGGACCGGATTACTCGGGGCCGGGCAATTTCTACGAATATTTACGCACCCTGCGCCGGCAAGGAGATCACGGCGCCGCGTTTGCCTACAAAACCATCAACACGGAAGTCTTGAGCTGGATCATGAAACGAGTCACCGGCATTGCCCTGCCGGACATGCTGAGTCAGAGAATATGGTCGCAAATCGGTTGCGAAGAAGATGCATACCTCACCGTCGATACGATTGGCGTGGCGATGGGCGGCGCCGGTTTGAGCGCCAGTCTTCGCGACCTGTGCCGTTTCGGCGAACTTCTGAGATGTGAGGGTGCTTGGCTCGGCAAGCAGGTCATACCGGCGGAAGTGATTGCGGATATTCGCCGCGGTTCCGATCCGGCCAAATTTGCCATGGCCGGGTACACACTGCTGCCGGGCTATTCCTACCGCAACATGTGGTGGGTGTCTCACAACTCTCTGGGCGTATTCGAAGGGCGCGGCATCCACGGCCAGCGTTTGTACATTGCACCGAAAGCGGAACTGGTGATTGCACGATTTTGTTCTCACCCGGTCGCCTCGAGTGCCGCGAATGATTCAGTGACGCTGCCGGCATTCGCGGCCATGAGTCGTCTGCTCAGCGATTCTGCGGCCGCCGTTTAACATCTTCTGCGGGCAGCGCTTGGATTCGAGCGGCAGTTCACACTTGGCGCGGTCGTCGGCGCACGGCATGGGCTACCATTCCAGGGGTATTGTTGAGTAAGGAGACACCGATGAGCACAGTCGCGGCGGAAGTCCTGGTTGAGGCGCACGAATACTATGGCGACGAGCTGGTTCGGCGAGCGACACTCGAGCGGCGCGGCTACGAGCGAAAGTCGGTCGCGATTCACGCCAAAGTCACGGTGCCCGGAATGTCGGTGCTGCCGGGACACACCGTCGATATGTCGCGCGCGGGCGCCAGTATCACGGTGCCGTTCGAACTCGCGCACGGGCAAGCATGCCTCATCGATTTGGAGTTGGAAGCGTGCGGGCAGACCAGCACTTTTCACATACCTGGGGAAGTTCGCTACTGCGTGCGCATGGGCAACGGCCGATTCCGCGCGGGTGTGCGATTCGGCGAGACCGACGCGGCGACCAGCGCATTCATCTCGGCGATTTTAAAAGCTCCCGTCTGAACTCAAAAAATCTCGCCTGAGCTCAAAAAATCCCGCGTGGCGGCTTCGGCGTCGCCCCAATGAGGAAAGACGCTCAAGGCATCCACGTAGTTGTGAATGACGTCGGTGTGCGCGTCCTCCTGCCAACCCCCCGGCTGACTGCTGAGCGCCACATCTCGCGGACGACCTTGCTCGTCTATTGAATACAGCGTGAAATTCAACGCCTGCCGTGCTTCGCTCGCCAGGGTAGGCGAGTGCGCGGCCTTTGCGTACATGGCGAGGACCGCACCGTAGGTTGAATTCACACCGCCCCAGGCCTGCTTGTCCTCATCCTGCTCGTGGCACACGTTCACGCCGAATTCCCGATGAGTGAAATTCGCACGCACAAAATGCATCAAGGATCCGCAATCGGTGAGCCAGTCCGGATCAACCGAGTCCCTTTTTTCCAGCAGATAGCGCGCCAGATTCAAAGGCGCCCACGCGCTGCGATTGGTGGGCGTGTCGTGGTCCTCAAAGAACTGTGCGAACAGGCTGCCGTCGGCCGCGGCGCTCGGCACCTGGTGGTTTTTGATCCACTGCCACAGTGACTGTCTTGACTTGGAAAATTCCGTGTAGCCGTGCTCCGTCAATTGATCGAAGAGCCGCAGAATATAAGTCATGTTTCCCGACACCGGACCGCGCCCTGCGCCGCTGCGATAGTCCACGCGAAAAGGCCAGGGCGAGTGAGTGGCGTCGCCGGCCTGCTGATTGGCCGCGAGAACCCGCGCGTTGTGCAACGCTTGCACCAAGTATTTCGAGTCGCCGGTGGCTTCGAACAGCAACACCAACGCATAGCCGGCAATGCCGCCTTTGTCGGGTTCGATTTCATACGGCTGATCGGACTGCGAACCGCAATCAGCCGGCTGCGGGAATTGTCCGCGCTTTCCTGTCGAGCGCGTAAAGGCGGGATACTTGCCGGCATCCGGCGTCAGCGCTTCCTTGAGCAAGTAGTCGCCCATCAGTCGCGCGGTTGCGAGCATCGCGGGCTGCTGCTCGCCGCGCATCCCATAGAATTTCAAATACGAAAGAATTCCCATGCCGTTCTGGGTCGCGGGAATGATGTCGGTGCGCTCCGTACTCGGCGTCCAGGCGGCATCCAGAAAGGTCTCGCAGGCGAAACGCGGGTAGCCCTGGGTTAACGGGCACTGCTGGTAGAAATTCATTTCTCGGTCCAGCGCAGCGTTCCACGAGGTCCAGGGCAGCAATTGCCCGGACGCATCGAAGCTGGCCACGTGCCCCGCTATGGTCACCGCCGTATTCAAGAGCGTCCGCGCTGTATGTACGTGTTAGGAGCGGCCACCGGGAACACTTGAGACAGGCTCCTTGAGCGCTCGGTAAAAGAATTTCGTATCGCAGAAGCCGCCCCCGGGCAGCAGGGCGAAGCGCGGAATGATGCCGCAGGGCTGCCAGCCGAGCTTCGCATACAGGCGTTCGGCATCGCCGCTCGCCGTATCGAGCACCAGCAGCGTCTTGCCTGCGCTTTGTGCGGCGCGCTCGGCGGCAGCGAGTAATGCGGCCCCGATGCCGAGCCGGCGCGCCCGCCGATGAACCAGCATCTTGGCGATGTCGGCGCGATGCGGCTGATTCTCGAATTGAGCAAAAACAAGTTGCACGGTGCCTACGATGGCGCCTGCCGCATCCTGTGCGGCCAGCAATATTCGCTCGCCGCGCGCCACGCCGGCGGCCACCCCGAGCCAGAACGTATTCGCTTTGGCGCGGGACAGGGGCTGCATGAAACCGACCGAAGCGCCGCCCTCGACGCAGTCGATCAGCACGTCGCTCAAGGCTTGGATCTCGCCGTCGCCGACAGTTTGTAGAGAAAGAATCTGGATGGTATGTGGCACCGTCTCAACATTACGCCGCACCTGCTCTGAGATTGTCAATTTGCGCATCGATCGCCCGCTAGAATGGCGTCGGAGGTGCCGGCAATGACTCTGCAAGAACTCTTCGGGATAGAGCTCCCCATCATCCAAGCGCCCATGGCGGGCTATCAAGGGAGCGAAATGGCGATTGCGGTATCCAATACGGGCGGGTTAGGTTCGCTGCCCTGCGCCATGCTCAGTCTGCAGGCGATGCAGACGGAGCTGACGGCGATTCGCGCAAGAACAGCCAAACCGTTCAACGTTAATTTCTTTTGTCACGCGACGCCTGAATTCGATGCCGAGCGAGAAGCGGCGTGGCGCAAGTTGCTGCGGCCGTACTTGGAGGAGTTCGACATCGTGCTGGGCGAGACACCTACGCCGTCGCGGACCCCCTTCAGCGCCGCCGCCGCGGATGTGTTGGCGGCATTCAAGCCTGCGGTGGTGAGTTTCCATTTTGGATTGCCTGCAGCCGACCTCGTAAGGCGCGCGAAAGAGTGGGGTTCGAAAGTGCTGTCGTCGGCGACCACGGTTGAGGAAGCGCTGTGGCTCGAGCGCTCAGGCGTCGACGCGATCATCGCGCAAGGGTTCGAGGCCGGTGGCCATCGGGGCATTTTCCTGTCGGAAGATCTGACCACCCAGGTCGGTACATTTGCGCTGCTGCCGCAGATCGTGCGAGCAGTCAGGGTGCCGGTCATCGCGGCCGGCGGCATCGCGGATGCCAAAGGCGTGGCGGCGGCGATGGCGCTCGGTGCCGCGGGTGTTCAGCCCGGAACGGCGTACCTGCTCTGCCCGGAGGCGACGACCAGTGCGGTACATCGCGCCGCGCTGCAGAGCGATCGCGCTGCACATACGGCGCTGACCAATTTATTTACCGGACGGCCTGCGCGCGGCATCATGAATCGGCTGATGGCAGAACTGGGGCCGATCAATGCCGCGGCCCCGGCTTTTCCATTGGCCGGCGCCGCGCTCGCCGCCCTGCGCAAGAAAGCGGAGAGCTTAGGGAAAGGCGATTTCTCGCCGCTGTGGTCCGGCCAAAATGCCGGCGGCTGCCGAGAAATTCCTGCGGCGGCGTTGACCCGATCGCTGGCCGGCTGAGAGAGGCCCATGGCGCTCGGCGCAACTGTTCATTCATTCAAAATTGAACTCGCCGATTCCGATCGCGGCGTTTATGTGCCTCTGGATTTGCGGGTCGCGCGCCATCCGTCGGAGACCGAGGATCACCTGCTGACGCGCGTCATCGCCTACTGTCTCGAGTACACCGAGGGGATCAGTCTTTCAAATGGGCTGTCAGACCCTGACCAGCCGGCGATTTCGGTTCGCGATCTCACCGGCACTCTTCGCGCGTGGATTGATGTCGGCGCGCCGGAGGCGGCGCGGCTGCATCGGGCCGCCAAGCTTGCGCCGCGCGTCGCTGTCTACACGCATAAGGACGCAGGCCAACTCGCCGCGCGCTTAAGGGCTGAAAAAATTCACCGCGCGGCGGCGCTGGAATTGTACGCCGTGGATCGCGAGTGGCTGGCGGCGCTCGCATCAAGGCTCGCACGGCGCATGGAATTCGCGCTCACCGTGGCGGATCGCCACGTCTATTTGTCGCTTGGCGCCGAAACGCTCGACAGCGCCGTTGAGAGGCTGCAGATCGGTGCCGAAGTTTGAATCGATTGCACCGTCTGCGACAGCGCGCGATGTCGCAGGGCGTCGGTCAATATCATTTCCGGACGAGTTCAGTCAGAAAGTCCCGCGGACGCAGAAAATCCTCGTAAAGACGCGCTTCGGGCGATCCCGGTACGGGGTGCCAATCGTATTCCCAGCGAACCAGCGGCGGCATCGACATCAGTATGGATTCAGTGCGCCCGCGAGACTGCAAACCGAACAAGGTGCCGCGATCGTAGACCAGATTGAATTCAACATACCGGCCGCGCCGGTAGAGTTGAAATTGCCGCTCGCGATCGCCGTACGGCTGGTCTTTGCGGCGCTCCAGTATGGGCATGAACGCCGGCAGAAAATGGTCGCCGACGCTGCGCTGAAACGCGAATGAGCGGTCAAATCCGTCTTCGTTCAGATCGTCGAAGAACAATCCGCCGATGCCGCGCGTTTCGTTTCGATGCGGCAGAAAGAAGTAGCGATCGCACCAGCTCTTGTATTTATCGTAGAGGTTGGGTCCGAATGCCTGGCACGCATCGCGCGCGGTTCGATGCCAGTGAAGCACGTCCTCGTCTTGAGGGTAGTAGGGCGTGAGGTCGAAGCCGCCGCCGAACCACCACACTTCCGGGCCCGCCGCGGGCCGCGCCACCAAGAACCGGACATTGCAATGCGTGGTGGGCGCGTGCGGATTTCGCGGATGAAACACCAATGACAGGCCCATGGCTTCGAACGGCGCACCGGCAATTTCAGGACGGGAGTTCGACGCGGAGGGCGGCATTTTTTCGCCGAACACATGCGAGACCGACACGCCCGCCCGCTCGAATACGGCGCCATCGCTCAATATGCGGCTTTCGCCCCCGCCGCCTTCGGGCCGTTCCCACGCGTCGCGCCGAAATTTCGCCGAATCGGTATTTTCCACCGCCGCGGTGATGCGATCCTGCAATTCGCCCAGGTAGCTTTTGACCGCGGACGCGTCTGCCGACTGAGTCATTGGCTCCGTCCTTAGGCCTTCTCTATCGCACGACTCTTTTTGGCCTTGGCCTTGGGCCTGGCTGCCGCAGCCGGCTTCACAGGCGTCTGCTTATTGACGGCTGTTTTCTTTCCCGCGGGCTTGAGCTTCACCCGGACTGGCGCCCGGGTCGCCGCCGCCGGGGTCGCTGCCGCCGGGGTCGCCGTTGCTGCTGCCGCCTCGGGTGTGCCTTTCCCGCTCTTCGCGCCTTTTGCGGCGGCCTTCGGCGCAAACTTCGATCCCTTGCCGCCCTTGCCGCCCTTGCGCCCCCACTTGCCGCGTTCGGGCGCCGCCGCCAGCAGAGCCTGGCATTCTTCCAGCGTCAGGCTCTTCGGATCCTTGTCCTTCGGTATTTTCGCGTTGCGCGCCTTATCGGTGATGTAGGGACCATAGCGTCCGTTCAGCACTTGAATGCCGGCATCGGGAAAATCCAGAATCAGCCGATTGGCGTCCGCGATTTCCTTTTCGCGAATGACTTCCAGGGCGCGCTCCGGCGTGATTTCGTATGGATCGTCGGTCTTCAAGGATACGTACTTCGCGCCGTACTTCACGTAGGGGCCGAAACGCCCGACGTTGGTGGTGATTTCTTCACCGCTTGGCGTAGTGCCCAGCTTGCGCGGCAGCTTGAACAGCTCCATTGCCTGGGCGTGCGTGATCTGATCCATTTTTTGGCCCGGCCGCAGGCCCGCGAACCGAGGCTTGTCCTCGTCGTCCTTGGTGCCGATTTGCACAAACGGTCCAAAGCGTCCCATGCGCACGCTCATCGGCTTACCGCTCGCCGGATCCGCGCCTAAGTCCCGCGCCTGCGCCACTTCCTCGCGGCTCACGGAGCTTTCCGTGTGGTTCACGAGATCAATGAACGGTTTCCAGAATTTCTCCAGCAACGGCACCCATTCCTGTTCACCGCTGGCAACGGCGTCCAAAGAGTCTTCCATCTTGGCGGTGAAATCGTAGTCCACATAGGTGGTGAAGTATTGAGTCAAAAAACGGCTGACGATCTTGCCGATGTCGGTGGCGGTAAAGCGGCGGCTTTCGATGTCGACGTACTGGCGGTCGCGCAGGGTCGAGATGATCGAGGCGTAAGTCGACGGGCGGCCGATGCCGTATTCCTCCAGCGCCTTGACCAAGGAAGCCTCGGAGAAGCGCGGCGGCGGCTCGGTGAAGTGCTGGCTCGGCACGACGCCGACCAGCTTGACCCTGTCGCCCTCTTTCATGGGCGGCAGCACGTGATCCGAGTCGTCTTGGACGGCATCATCCAAGCCTTCTTGATAAACCGATATGTAGCCGGGTTTGACCAAGGTCGAGCCATTGGCGCGCAGCACGGTGCGCTGCGGGTTATTTGCGCCTGCCGGCGTTTCCGCGCCCGCGAGCATTTCAACGGTGACGGTGTCGAAAATCGCAGGGGCCATTTGACACGCGACGGTGCGCTTCCAAATCAGTGAATACAGCCGAAACTGATCGGACTCGAGCTTGTTCTCGATGTCCGCAGGCAAAACGCTTGCGGCGGTCGGGCGAATCGCTTCGTGCGCCTCTTGCGCGTTCTTCGATTTGGTTTTGAAGATTCGCGGCTCTTCAGCCAATCCTGCCTGGCCGTACAGCTGCACGATGACGTCGCGGATCTGGCCAATGGCCTCTTGCGCTAGATTGAGCGAGTCGGTGCGCATGTAGGTGATCAGGCCCACCTGGCCTTCGCCGATGTCGACACCTTCGTAGAGTTGCTGCGCCACGCGCATGGTTTTTTGCGCGCTGAAGCCCAATTTGCGCGCCGCCTCCTGCTGCAAGGTAGAGGTCGTGAACGGCGGTGCGGGGTTGCGCTTGCGCTGCTTGCGGTCCACCGTCAATACGGTGAGTTCGCCTTTGGCAGCCTCGTTGAGCGCGCGCTCGACGTCGCGGGCCTGTGCTTCGTTGGTGAAGCTGAATTGCTCGACCTTGGTGCCCTGAAACTCCACCAATTTGCCCGGAAACTTTTGTTCCGAGTGCTCCAATTCGGCGTCGATGCTCCAGTACTCGCGCGCCACGAACGCGGCGATTTCATCTTCGCGCTCGCAGATCATGCGCAGCGCTGGACTTTGCACTCGCCCCGCGGACAGTCCGGGTCGAACCTTCTTCCACAACAGCGGCGATAAATTGAACCCCACCAAAAAGTCCAGTGCGCGCCGGGCTTGCTGTGCATTCACCAGATCCACGGACAGTTCGCGCGGACTGGCCATCGCTTCGCGCACCGAGTTCTTGGTGATCTCGTAGAAAACGACGCGGCTGACTTCCTTGCCCTTGAGTTCGCCTTGCGCTTTCAAGAGCTCGTACAGATGCCAGGAGATGGCTTCGCCCTCGCGATCCGGGTCGGTTGCCAGAAACAGCGACTTGGCTTTCTTCAACGCCCGCGAGATGGCGTCGACGTGTTTCTGATTGCGTTCGACCACCTGATACTTCATGGCGAAGTGGTGATCCGGATCGACCGCGCCCTCCTTGGGCACTAGATCGCGCACGTGACCGTAAGAGGCAAGCACCTCGAAGTCCTTGCCGAGGTATTTCTTGATGGTCTTCGCCTTGGCAGGCGATTCCACGATAACGAGATTGCTGCTCAAAGGCGTCTAATGCAAA
>Ga0209624_10001153_pt1 | contig 21571 bp, 19 predicted proteins | sample JacPinW_OM2H0_O1_FD_188565 | JGI IMG/M metagenome (GOLD analysis project Ga0209624, IMG submission 188565) | Forest soil microbial communities from Algoma, Ontario, Canada - Jack Pine, Ontario site 1_JW_OM2H0_O1 (SPAdes) (version 2) | ecosystem: Environmental > Terrestrial > Soil > Boreal...
CGGGCTGCCGCTGCAGATCGAGTTCAACCATAGAATATTGAGCTCGGCTCTGCGGTTTTTGTCGTACAGCGCCATGCAGGCCTCGCTGCTGCCTGCCCTGATTCATGGAGCCGTGCATGGCAAGCTGCGGCCGCTGGCATCCCAATCCATCATGAACGCGCGGCAGATCGGCGATCAGTTGGCGAACGGCATGCAATACAGTGTGATTTGCAGCGAGGATGAACCGTTTTTCGCGGCCGCCGATGCCGACCGTGCCACCATGGCGAGGACCTACCAAGGCACCGAGCTGGTGGATGCCTTGCAGGAGATTTGCAAACTATGGCCGCGCGGACCGGTGGACGCGGATCTGCATGCTCCCTTGCACAGCGATATTCCGACGCTTTTGTTGTCGGGCGAGGCCGACCCCGTGACGCCGCCAGCCGATGCAGAACGCGCGGCGGTTGGACTGACCCGGCATCGACACCTGGTATTGAAAGGCGAAGGCCACGGTCAACTGAACACCGGCTGCGTACCGCGGCTGATGGCGGATTTTCTCGACAGCGCGGTGCCCGGCAAGCTCGATGCGACGTGCCTCGATCAGCACACCCCGGAACCGTTTTTTCTGAGCATGACAGGCCCGGCGCCATGATCGAGGCGATGGCTCTATCCAAGCGCTTCGGCAGCATCGAGGCGGCGAAGGATGTGTCCTTCGTAGCGCGCGACGGCGAAATCACCGGCTTACTGGGCGCCAACGGCGCCGGCAAATCCACCTGTCTGCGCATGCTGTACGGCGTACTGACGCCGGATGGCGGCAAGGCGTGCATCGACGGCATCGACATCCGCGGCGAGACCTCCAAGGCGCGCGCTCACTTGGGCGTGCTGCCGCATGCGGCTGGGCTGTACAACAATCTCACCGCACGCGAGAACATTCACTATTTCGGATCGCTGCATGGCATGAGTGAGCAGCGCCTGCGATCGCGCACGGCGGAACTCTCGCTCGCCTTAGGCATGGATGGCTTCATCGAGCGGCGCGCGAAAGGCTTCTCGCAGGGTCAGCGCATCAAGGTAGCCCTGGCGCGCGCCTTGGTTCACGATCCCGGCAACGTCGTGCTCGACGAGCCCACCAATGGTCTCGATGTGATGGCGATACGCAATTTGCGTGAAATGCTGTTGGCTTTGAAGGAGCAAGGCCGCTGCGTGCTGTTCTCCTCGCATGTCATGCAGGAAGTGGCGGCGCTATGCGATCGGGTGGTCATCATCGGCCGGGGCAAGGTGTTGGCGGACGCCACGGTACAAGAGATTCGTGAACGCAGCGGCGCTGCGACCTTGGAGGAAGCGTTCTTGCAGGTGCTTGGGGACACGGAAGGCGTGAGCTGAAAAATGCGCACCCTGTTCATCGTGTTCGCCAAAGAGTTTCTTGAAAACTTACGCGACCGGCGCACGTTGCTGTCGGCATTGCTGTTTGGTCCCTTGTTTGGACCGATCCTTTTTGGCCTGATGGTCTCGCGCATGCTGGAACAGAGCGTGACCGAATCGGACGTTCCCTTGAAGCTCACGATCTCGGGAAGCCACTACGCGCCGGGGCTGACTCAGTATCTCAAAGCACGCGGTGTCAAGCTCACCTTGAGCGAACTGTCGGAGAACGAGGCGCGCGCCGCCGTCCGCGGCGGCGGTTCCCAAGTCGTGCTGCTCGTGCCCGACGAGTATCCGCGGCTGTTTACGGCGGCGCAGCCGGCGCCCATTTTGCTGTTCGCCGACAGCGCCGATTCGCAAACGCGCAAAATAGCGGATCGCGCCCGGGGTATCCTGGGGGCCTACGGCAGCAGCATCGCGCAATTGCGGCTGCAGCTGCGCGGCGTGAGTCCGCTTCTCTCCGTGGCCGTAGCCGTCAATGAAGTCGATGTTGCGACTCCCACGGGCCGCGCCGTGGTGGTGCTCGGTTTCATGACTTACTTCGTGCTGTTTGCGCTGCTGATGGGCGGCCTGTACTTGGCCATTGATTCCACGGCGGGCGAGCGCGAACGCGGTTCGCTGGAGGCATTGTTGAGCTTGCCGGTGGCGCGCGCGGCATTGGTTGGCGGCAAAATTCTGGCGACCTGCGCCTATATGTGCATTTCGCTGGCCTTGAGCTTGACCGCGTTCGTGTGTGTATTTCGCTTCGTACCGCTCGAACGCATCGGCATGAGTGCCAATTTAGGCTTGCGAACGGCGCTGATTTTCTTCGCGATCTGTTTGCCGTTCGTGCCGCTGGGCGCCACGCTCATGACCTTGGTTGCCTCTTTCACGCGCACCTACCGCGAGGCGCAGACTTACCTGACTGCTGTGCTGCTGGTCCCCACGCTGCCGATTGCGTTTGCCAGCATTTACTCATTGAAAACAAAGAGCTCGCTGATGTTCATTCCCTCTTTAAGCCAACATTTGCTAATGACCAGCGTGCTCAAGGATCAACCGATTTTATTGCCCGACGTGCTGGTCTCCGCCGCAGCGTCGCTTGGACTTGCGCTGCTGCTGTTCGTTCTCACGGCGCGTCACTGGCGGCGTGAATCCATGCTCGGATAAAAATAATTTTATGAGCGTTTAATAACGTGAGTTGGGCCCGGCGAAATTAGGGGGAAACCTGTATAGGAGTTCAAGTGCACCATATGTATACTACGTGAGTCGCGTCATTTGGCTCCGGGGGTATCTGGCATGGAAGACTCTTCATCCTCGCGGATGGGCATTGTCGCTTTTTTAGCGATAGTGACGGTTTCTGCGGCCACAATGCTGTGGTTATTTTGGCGCTTTCCTCTCATGACAGCCATCGTCACTCTGGGCGTACTGGCCGTTCTGGGTATGGTCGCGCGTTTGTCTCGCTTGATCGACGTCGACATTCAGGACCTGGATCGCACCGAACAGCGGGTCTGATGCTGTCGCCAAACGGCGACATGCTTGCGCGTTCGGGCTTGGCTTCACTTGCCGATACAAAAGCTGCTGAAGATTTCCCCGAGCAAATCATCGCTGGTGAACTCGCCGGTGATTTCACCCAACGCAAGCTGCGCGCGCCGTAACTCCTCTGCGAAAAGCTCGAGGGCGCGAGTCGTGCGCAACGTTTCTGCGGCCTGCACGACGCAGGATTGAGCGCGGCGCAGTGCGTCGAGATGGCGGCTCCGCGCCGACAGTGCGCCGGACTCGCCGCTGACGTAGCCCGCGCGGGTTTTGAGATGCTCGCGCAATAGCCCAAGACCCTCGCCGGTCTTGGCGCTCAAAAAAACCTGCGGCGGATCCTGCGATTCATCGGCTCGTGCAGCCACGCCGCTCAAGTCAATTTTGTTGAACACCAACGTGACCGGAACGCCCGGCGGCAATTCGTTGAGCTCCGCACGCCAGTCGAGAGGCTTGGCGGCGGCGGCATCCAGGATGTAGAGCACGCGATCGGCCCGGTCAAGTTCGTTCAAGGCGCGGCGCACGCCTTCAGCCTCGGCCACATCGGCGGTGGCGCGCAGTCCCGCCGTGTCGATCAAGTTCAAGGGCAAGCCGTCAAGATGCACGTGCTGGCGCAACACATCGCGCGTGGTTCCCGGCTGGTCGGTCACGATCGCGATCTCATCGCCCACGAGTTTGTTGAGCAAGCTGGATTTTCCGGCATTGGGCTTGCCGGCGATGACGATGTTCAACCCTTCGCGCAGCAGTACGCCTTGGCGCGCGGCGGCCGTGATGGAGTCGAAGGCGCTCAAGATTTTGGCCATTCGACGCCCCAGCACGCTGCCCGGCAAAAACTCGAGTTCTTCGTCGGGGAAATCGATGGCCGCTTCGACGCTTGAGCGCAGCTCCGTGATCTGCGCCTGGAGCGAGTTGATATGCGCCGAGAACTCTCCCTGCATGGAGCGCACGGCCGCGCGCGCCGCCGCCGTGGTGCCGGCATCGATCAGGTCGGCGATGGCTTCCGCCTGCGCGATGTCGATTTTGCCATTCAGGAAAGCTCGCTCGCTGAACTCGCCCGGCCGTGCCATGCGGCAGCCCAGTTCGAGCAGCCGCTGCAGCAGCAAATCCAGAATGAGCGCGCCGCCATGGCCTTGAAGCTCCAAGACGTGCTCGCCGGTATAGGAGGCGGGAGCGGGAAAGTACAACGCCAGTCCGCGGTCCAAGGGTTCGCCGCTGCTGCTGCGAAAATCCGCGACTTGAGCCAGCCGGGGCGTGGGGAGAAACTTCAGAATTTGTTGGGCGATGTGCGGCACGTCGGGCCCGGATATTCGTATCACTCCGACCGCGCCGCGCCCGGGAGCGCTGGCAATGGCGGCGATGGTATCGTTGGACGACACGGCAGGAGCTTGGGGCTAGCTGCGCTGCTTGGCAGCCTCTGCTTCGACCACTTGATTCACGCGCCACTGCTGCGCGATCGACAACACCGTGTTCGTCAGCCAGTAGAGCGTCAATCCGGAAGGGAAAAACGCCATCATGCCGGTCATGATCAGCGGCATGAACTGCATGATCTTGGCCTGCATCGGATCCGGCGGGGCGGGATTCAATTTGAACTGGGCGAACATGGCCCCGCCCATGAGCAGCGGCAGCACGAAGAAAGGGTCGCGCGAGGACAGATCGTTGATCCAGAGCAGAAACGGCGCTTGCCGCATTTCCACGCTCTCCAGCAGCACCCGGTAGAACGAAATGAACACGGGAATCTGTACCACCATCGGCAGACAACCTGCCAGCGGATTTATTTTTTCCTTCTTGTACAGCTCCATCATGGCGCGGCCCAACTTCTCGCGGTCGTCCTTGAAGGTTTCCTGGATCTGTTTCATGCGCGGGCCCACGGCGCGCATTTTGGCCATGGAGCGGCCGCTCGCCTGGCTCAAGGGATAGAACAGCAGCTTGATCAGTGCCGTGACGATGATGATCGACCAGCCCCAATTGCCAATCAGCTTGTGCACATAGTTGAGGCCGGTAAAGAGCGGCTGGGCCAACACAGTCAAGACGCCGAAGTCGACGGTGCGCTCCAAGTTGCGGCCGAGCGCCGCCAGCTGCGACTGCAATTTCGGACCCACGAATAACTCTTCGTGGAACTGAACTTTGGCGCCGGGCGCGATCTCCGTCATCGGTCCGGTGGCGCTCACCAGGTAATCGTTATTGCGCACCTGCAACTGATACTGGTAGAGCTGATTGGCGGGCGGCACGACGGCGGCGACGAATTGATGCTGCAAGGAAGCCAGCCAGCCGTTGCTGAGGGCCGCGGCGTATTTTGCGTCCGTATCATTCTCGACGTTGAGATCTTTCGACTTGGTGCCGTCATACACGGCAGGGCCTTTGAAGGAATAGGTCTCGACATCGAAATACGAACGCGAGGCATGTTCCCAATGGCGCAGGATCTGCGCGTACGAGGCCAGTTTTCGCGGCGCCGAGCCGTCGTTTTTCACATCGTACTCAAGGCCGATGGCGTACTGGCCGCGCGTGAAAATAAATGTCTTGGTAACGATCAGGCCCTGACCGTCGGTCCAAGTCATGGGTACGCGCAGCTCCTTGGCGCCCGGCGCGAGGACGAATGTTTTCTCATCCGACTTCCACATCGCCAGATGCGAAGGGGAGGCTTCACCGGCGGCGCCGGTGAGCCCGCTCTGCAGCAGGTAGCGACTGGGCGGCGGCTCATAGCTCAAGAGCCTCACGGGAATATTCGGCGTGTCCTTGCGCTGCGGATACTCCAGCAAGTCGGCACGATTAAGCTCGCCGCCCTTCAAGTTGATGCCGACATCCAGCACGTCGGTGGTGATGTGCAGCGGGACGCTTAAGTTCGATTCCGATTCCGGCGCTACGTTGAGTCCCGCGGGGGTGGGTGCAGGTGCCGCGGCGGCGGCCGGGGCGTTGGCGGTCTGCGGCGCCGGCGCGGCCGTGGTGGCCTGAGGCACCGTGTCGCCCAGTGTGTTCGCGGGCGGCGCAGCCGGAGCAGTACCCTGTTGAGTCACGGCGCTCACCGGCGGCTCATAGTCATGCAGCCACGTTTGGTAATTCACAAACAGAATCGCGGCGAGGACGCCCCAGAGCATGAGACGGATATTAGGCATGAGTCGCTCGCTTATCCGGCACGGGATCGTAGCCGCCTTCCGTGAACGGATGACAGCGCAGGAGGCGGCGTAGGCTGAGCCACAATCCTCGCAGGACACCGTAGCGTTCAATCGCCGTATGCGCATAGCACGAGCAGCTGGGATAGAAGCGGCAGCTGGGCCCAAGCATCGGACTAATGGCGAGTTGATACCCGCGGATGCTCCACATAAATATTTGGCGCGGCTTTAGCATTGTTTCGTGATCGACTTCCAATGCTGTTCGAGACTGGCGCGCAAAACGCCAAGCTTGGCCGCGCGCGCGGCGTCCCGCGCAGAGACGGTAACATCGACCGGCGGCAATGAATGTTGGTTCAAGCGAAAGGATTCTCGTGCGAGGCGTTTGATGCGATTGCGTGATACGGCGGTGCCGAAGGTGCGCGTCGCGATGCTCAAACCCAATCGCGGATAAGTTTCATGATTGGCCAGCACGGATAAACTAAAAAATGCATCGGCGAATTTTTTGCCGCGCCGTTTCACATCGCGAAATTCGGCCGGCTGGTGCAAACGCTTGCGCGGCTCGAAAGTCAGTTTACGGATCTAGACAGCCCTTAAGCGCGCTAGGGACAGAGGCGCTTGCGGCCCTTGGCGCGGCGCCGAGCCAGCAATCGACGGCCACTCTTGGTGGCCATGCGCGCACGAAAACCGTGGGTACGGGCACGATGTAAGTTACTGGGATTAAAGGTACGTTTCATAGCGCGACTCGAGCGAAAATGGTTGCCCGGCAAAAAAGAGCGCGAAGGATACGTTTAATAGGGGTTTTGGTCAACCCGCAGCGGTTTCCAATGGGGCATAAGTCGGCTGCCTGAACCCCTAAAAACCCTTCCGCTTGAGACTCATATCTGGGTTAGAAAATACTTAGACGCCCCCTCAACTTGGAGCTAGACTCCCTGCCCTTTCGTTCGTTTGCCCCATGCCCCAACCCTCAAGGAGAGCGCTCTTGCCGGAGTCGCTATGGAATCGCTGTCTGCGAGTGCTCGAGGGCGAGCTCCCGGAACAGCAGTTCAACACCTGGGTGCGGCCCCTGCAGGCGATCGAGCGCGAAGGTGAGCTTAGGCTGCTCGCGCCGAATCGGTATGTCATCGAGTGGCTGGGTCAGAACCTGCTGCCGAGGATCAAGGAGCTCACTCTTGCGTTTGCCGAGGGGCTGGCCCCGGAAGTGGCGCTCGATGTGGGTACTCGAGCCGGCGTCGTCGCCCCAGTCGCGCCGGCCGCCGCCCGGGATGACGGTGCGGCCGCGGCCAGAATGCGCAAGCTCCTCGCCCCGACGGTCCTGGGCAGCCGCATCAATTTGGAATTTACCTTCGACGGCTTCGTCGAAGGCAAGAGCAACCAGCTCGCCAAGGCCGCGGCAATTCAGGTCGCGGGCAACCCCGGCAAGGCGTACAACCCGCTGTTCATCTATGGCGGCGTGGGCTTGGGTAAAACACATTTGATGCACGCGGTCGCCAACAAGCTCAAGGAGCGCAATTCCGAGGCGCGCCTCGCCTACGTGCACAGCGAAAGATTCGTGGGCGACATGGTGAAAGCCTTGCAGCACAACACCATCAACGATTTCAAAACCGCGTATCGATCCTTGGATTGTCTGATGATCGACGATATCCAGTTCTTTGCCGGAAAGGACCGCTCTCAGGAAGAGTTTTTCCATACCTTCAACGCGCTGCTCGAAAGCCAACAGCAAGTGATATTGACCTGCGACCGCTACCCGAAAGAAGTCGATGGGCTCGAGGAGCGGTTGAAGTCGCGTTTCGGCTGGGGCCTGACCGTTGCGATCGAGCCGCCGGAACTGGAAACCTGTGTCGCGATCCTGATGAGCAAGGCCGCGATGACGCATGTGGATCTGCCGGAGGAAGTCGCCTTTTTTATCGCCAAGCGGATACGCTCGAACGTGCGCGAATTGGAAGGCGCGCTTCGCCGCGTCGTTGCGACTTCCAATTTTACCGGCAGACCGATTACGCTGGAGTTCGCCAAGGAGGCATTGCGGGATCTGTTGGCGTTGCAGGAAAAATTGGTCACGATTGAAAATATTCAGAAGACCGTGGCCGAGTACTACAAAATCAGGATTGCAGATTTGCTGTCAAAACGTCGCAGCCGTTCGATCGCTCGGCCGCGCCAAGTGGCGATGGCATTGGCCAAGGAATTGACCAACCACAGCCTGCCGGAGATCGGCGACGCATTCGGCGGCCGGGATCATACGACGGTGCTGCATGCTTGCAGGCGGGTCAAGGAGTTACGCGAGACCGAGCGTCGCATCGGCGAGGATTATCTGAACCTGTTGAGAACCCTGGCAGGATAGGGTAGGAAAAGCTGTGGATGAGTCTGTGGATAAAGATATCCACAGTTCAGTGACAGGTTGCGATAAGCCTGTGGACAAGTGTTGAGGTTGTTTCGTTTGATTGTAGGATATTGATTAATATAATGTTTTTTGCCTTATCCACTGGAATTTGGTCCTTCATTAATCATAGTAATAATCTCTTTTAAGAATCTAAATCTAAGATTGGTAAGACGGTGAGCCCATGAAATTGACGGCAGAGCGCGAGAAATTATTGACCCCATTGCAGGCGGTGATCGGGGTGGTGGAACGGCGCCAAACCATGCCTGTGTTGGCGAATGTGTTGCTTGGCGTTCGCCAAGGACAGCTGTCCATCACGGCCACGGATTTGGAAGTCGAGTTGGTGGCGGCCACGGAGGTCGCGGTTCAAGACGCCGGCGACATCACCGTCCCGGGGCGAAAATTTCTGGATATTTTGCGGGCGCTGCCCGAGAAGCTGTCGGTGTCGTTGAGCGTCGAGGGCGAGAAAATTGTGATCAAAGCAGGTCGCAGCCGGTTTAGTTTATCGACCCTGCCGGCGGCGGATTTTCCGGTGATCGATGACATCAGCGCGCAGCAAACGGTACAACTGCCGCGCAAGGAATTATTGCGGTTGCTGGAGAAGACGCATTTTTCCATGGCGCAACAGGATGTGCGCTACTACCTGAACGGCATGCTGCTGGAGATCGACGGACAGATGTTGCGCGCGGTCGCCACCGACGGCCACCGTCTTGCGCTGTGCGAAACGGCGTTGGCGGTCAAAGCCAAGAACTCTCAGCAGGTCATTGTGCCGCGCAAAGGCGTCCTGGAATTGCAGCGCGTGCTGAATGACGACGGCGTTGCCGATGTCGCGATCGGCACCAATCACGTTCGCGCGCAGATTGGCGATATTCGCTTCACCTCGAAGCTGATCGACGGTCGTTTCCCGGAGTACTCTCGGGTTATTCCTGCCGCGCCCGCCTCTGCCATCCGCGCCGACCGGGACGTGCTGCGCCAGGCATTGCAGCGCACCGCCATCCTTTCCAACGAGAAATACCGCGGCATTCGCGTCACCGTGAAAAAGAACATGCTGACCGTACAAGCTCACAATCCGGAACAGGAAGAGGCCGAGGAGGAGATCGAAGTCGGCTACGAAGGCAACGATCTGGAAGTGGGATTTAACGTTAATTATCTGCTCGATGCCCTCGCCGCCATTGACGGGCAGGAAGTCGAACTGGGACTCACCGACAGCAACAGCAGCTGCCTGATTCGTTCACCCGGCAATGCCAGCGCGCGCTACGTCGTGATGCCGATGAGGCTATAAGCCATGACTTTAGGCCGGCTGCAAGTAACGGATTTCCGCTGCTTGCAGTCGGTGCAGCTGGAGCTCGATCCGCAATTCACGCTCATCAGCGGCCCGAACGCTTCGGGCAAAACCAGCTTACTCGAGGCCATGTATGTTCTGGGCCGGGGACGCTCATTTCGTACCCGGCGATTGGAGCACCTGATTAGGCATGGCGTCGAGCGGTTCGTCGTCTTCGGGGAAGTCGATACCGCCAACCGCCGGGTGCCCATGGGGGTCGAGGGATCACGGGCCGGTATCCGCGCTCAAATCGACGGCGACAAACCCTCCTCCCTCGCAGAGTTGGCGCTGCAGCTGCCGGTGCAAATCATCGACCCGGAAGTCCACCACCTCATCGAGGAAGGTCCAAGCCGTCGGCGCCGGTTCTTGGATTGGGGTGTGTTCCACGTGGAGCAATCGTTCGTCGGCCATTGGCAGCGATACCAGCAGGTGCTCAAGCAACGGAACGCCGCGTTAAAAGGCCGCCAACCCAGAGGCGTTGTGTCTGTGTGGGACAGTGATCTGGTGCGCTCCGGGGAACTGCTGTCCGCCGCCCGCGCGCGCTATGTCACGACCTTAAGCCCGCGCGCTGAGGTGATCGGTCGCAATCTGCTCGGCATGGAATTGTCCTTGAGCTACCGCAGCGGCTGGGCCAAGGACCAGAGCATGGCGGAGGCACTCCAGCAAAGTTGGAATCATGATCAAGAGGCGGGCGCCACCCAAATCGGACCGCATCGCGCGGAGCTCGCGATCCGCTTAGACGGAACCGCGGTCAAAGACCGGATCTCCCGGGGTCAGCAGAAGCTACTCGCCGCAGCACTGCTGATTGCTCAAATCAAGCTGTTCCCGGAAGGCTCGCCGGTGCAGCCCAGCTTGCTGTTGGACGACCCCGCAGCCGAGTTGGACGATGATCGTTTGGCCGGCCTCATCCGCGAGGTGTCGTCGCAGTCGGTGCAATTGGTCGTGACGACCCTGCATGGCGAGTTTCCGGCATTCGGCGAGCCTGGGCGACGGTTCAAGATGAGCGGCGGAGAGGTTTCGCCTGGGTAGATGTTCCACGTGGAACGGGGCGGCCAAACGTCATGCCAACAATTCGAGCGGTCCTACTTGATGCAGATGGCGTCGTTCAGCTCCCAGGGTCAGCTTGGCGCGCCTCCCTAGGTGCACTTTGCCGAGATCCCAGCCGAGCAGACGAATTTCTCACCGACGTGTTCGGCGCCGAGAGGCCTTGTCTAACCGGCGCTGCAGATTTTCAGGCAGCCCTTGGGCAAGTGCTGAGGAAGTGGGAGTCGACCGTCTCGGTCGAAGTTGCGCTGCGGGTCTGGACCGAAATCGAGCCAGCGACAGATGTTCTGAATCTGGTTCGCCTCCTTCGTTCGTCCGGTATTTCCGTCTCTCTGGCTACAAATCAGCAGGCGCACCGTGCCAACTTTATGACCAATTCTCTTGGATACCGCGCGTGCTTTGACCATCTGCTGTATTCATGCGAACTCGGGTTTACCAAGCCGAGTGTCGAGTACTTCTCATCAGCTCTGGCGAAGATCGCGATTGAGCCATCGGAAGTGCTTTTCATTGATGATCATGAGGCGAACGTCGCGGCTGCCAGAAGTTGCCGTCTACACGCAGAGCGGTTTCATCTTTCCGAAGGCGTGGGGCGAATCCATGAGATTCTCAAAGGGTATGGCCTTGATGTTCCCGATCAAACCGCTCGAGCTGATAGGCGCCGTGTCGAGGACTAGGTCAGCGAAATTGCGGCAGAAGGGTTCGTTGCGCCATTTCGGTTGATAGAGGAGCAAAAGAATGCCTAGGTATCAGGTCAATGTGAAAGCTCCTGCCGAGGATCGAAGGGCGTTTATTAGGGCCCTTCGAACTGTTGCCGGCATTTCCTTGAAGCGTGCCACAGAGCTTTCCGTGCATTTTGATCGCTTCAGAAACAGCACTCTGGTTGCAGGTCTTGGAAAAGCTGCTGCAGACCATATTGCCGAAACATTGGTAGCTAGTGGCGCCAGTGTCGCGGTTCTGGAGTCGCCGCTAGACACCCCAATGATGTGCTGTCCGGAAGCTCAGCATAGATTCAAGTGGAGCCGTCTCCGAACTCTGGTGAGGCTGCGTTAGCAGGAGGACCTTATGAAGCGCACATGGACCATCATTGGTGTCGCCGATGTACCCGCCAGTTTCAAGTGGTACCAGTCGCTCCTCGGCCTGCCGTCGACGGCTCCTGGTCACGATTACTTCGGGCAAATCCTCGACTCGGACGGAACGGTCTTGCTCTGTCTTCACGAGTGGGGTGCCCACGAGCATCCCACGTTGACGAGCCCCGAATCCGCCAAGCCTGGCAACGGCCTCCTCTTGTTTTTCCGCGTCGATGATTTCAACAACGCTTTGCCCAGGGCGCGCGCGCTCGTCAACAGATTGGAAGAGGAGCCCCATATGAACCCGAGCACTGGAACCATGGAATTTTCGCTCCGAGATCCCGACGACTATTACGTCATGATCAGTTCGCTCAATGCACCCGCTTAAAGCCCAGTGGACTTGGTCCTACCTAGCGGCGCGAGAGCGATAATTGCGCCGAAAAACGCCGGAAAACCATTCACGTAAACCATGGCCGGCGACCCAAGCCAATCAGGCTCTGTAACCGCTTGATTATAAAGTGGTTTTTGGCATCCGCGGATTGGTTTTTAGCACTGGAAAATGTTAACATGGTCGGTCGCAATTTTTGGATCGAGCATGGCCCAAGACAACGTTTACGATTCGAGCAAAATCAAGGTCTTAAAAGGTTTGGACGCCGTCCGGAAACGCCCCGGCATGTACATCGGCGACACGGACGATGGCAGCGGCCTGCATCACATGGTTTTCGAGGTTGTGGATAACGCCATCGATGAGGCGCTCGCCGGCCACTGCGATCGCGTCGTCGTCACCATCCACGCGGACGAATCCGTGACCGTCTACGACAACGGCCGTGGCATTCCTGTGGATATCCACGCCGAGGAAGGACGCTCTGCGGCGGAGGTCATCATGACCGTGCTGCATGCCGGCGGTAAATTCGATGACACCTCCTACAAGGTATCCGGCGGTTTGCATGGCGTCGGTGTGTCGGTCGTGAATGCGCTGTCGGATTTTTTGGAACTGCTCATCCGCCGCGACGGAAAATTGCATCGTCAAGAATATCGCTTGGGCGAACCGCAGGCGCCGCTCGCGGCCATTGGCGACACCGCCGAGCATGGCACCACGATTCGATTCAAACCGAGCTCGCAGATTTTCACTCACATCTCATTCAACTACGAGACGTTGGCCAAGCGGCTGCGCGAGTTGTCGTTTCTGAATTCCGGCGTGCGCATCGAACTCGTCGATGAACGCGACGAGAAGTCCGAGGTGTTTCAACACGAGGGCGGTCTCAAAGCGTTCGTCACGCATCTGAATCGCAGCAAGACGCCGGTCCATGATTCGGTGTTGTGGTTTCAGACCCGCGACGGCAATACGCAAGTGGAAGTCGCGATGCAGTGGAATGACTCGTACCAAGAGAGCATGTATTGCTACACCAACAACATTCCGCAGAAAGACGGCGGCACGCATCTTGCGGGATATCGCGCGGCGCTGACGCGCACGCTCAATAATTACATCGAAAAAGAATTGGCGTCGAAGAAAGAAAAGATTCAGACGACCGGGGACGATTCGCGCGAGGGATTGACCGCGATTCTCTCGGTGAAATTACCGGACCCCAAATTCTCCTCGCAGACAAAAGACAAGCTGGTGTCGTCCGAAGTCAAGGGCGTGGTGGAATCCGTCGTTGCCGGTCGCCTCGAGGAATTCTTGCTGGAACATCCGCAAGAAGCGAAAGCCATCGTCAACAAGATTCTCGAAGCGGCCTATGCGCGCGAAGCCGCGCGTAAGGCACGCGAGATGACGCGACGCAAGGGCGCGCTGGATATTGCAGGACTTCCGGGGAAGCTCGCTGACTGCCAGGAAAAAGATCCGGCACTGTCGGAAATGTTTTTGGTTGAGGGTGATTCCGCCGGCGGCTCCGCCAAGCAAGGCCGCGATCGGCGCACTCAAGCCATCCTGCCGCTCAAGGGCAAAATCCTCAACGTCGAAAAAGCGCGCTTCGATAAAATGCTGGCGTCCGCGGAAGTCGGCACGCTGATCACGGCACTCGGTTGCGGCATCGGGCGCGATGATTTCAATGTCGATAAATTGCGCTATCACCGCATCATTCTCATGTCCGATGCCGATGTTGACGGGAGTCATATACGGACTTTGCTGCTGACTTTTTTCTATCGGCAGATGCCCATACTCATTGAGCGCGGCCACATCTATATCGCACAGCCGCCGCTTTACAAAGTGAAGAAAGGCAAGCAGGAAACTTACGTCAAGGACGATTTCGAACTCAGCGCGTTGCTTTTGAATACCGCCATCGAAGACGCGGCACTGCACGTCAGTGCCGACGCGCCGCCGCTGTCAGGCTTGGGACTCGAAACGCTGATGCGAAAATATGTTGAGGTTGAGGCCATCGTAGCGCGCTGGGCGCGCCGTTACGACGGGCGCTTCCTCGAGCAACTGCTGTACGTGCCGACGCTCACCACCGAGGGGTTCGATCGCATCGACGCATTGCGTGATTGGTGCCGGAAATTGGAAGCCCGTCTCAATGGCCTGGATGACGTGTCGCGGCAGTACAGCGTCACTGTTCAGACGATGCCGGCCGGTGGCCATCGTATCGACTTGAAGCGCTTCGAACACGGATTGAGTTCCGCCAAACACATCCCGCGCGAGTTTTTCGATTCCGCCGAATATCTGCGCATCGCCGAGCTCGGACAAACTTTGAGCGATCTGATGGGCCCGGGCGCTTATATTCAGCGTGGCGAAGACCGGCAAGAGGTCGCGAGTTTCAAAGTGGCGAAGACCTGGCTGTTCGAACAAGCGAAGAAAGGCCAGAGCATCCAGCGCTACAAGGGATTGGGCGAGATGAACGCCGATCAGCTTTGGGATACGACCATCAACCCAGAAACGCGGCGCCTCTTGCAAGTGCGAATAGAGGACGCAGTGGCCGCCGACGATATATTCACGACGCTCATGGGCGATGCCGTGGAACCACGGCGCGAGTTCATCGAGAAGAACGCGTTGAACGTGTCGAATCTAGACGTTTAGTCCTAAAGGTGAACGCGCCGGCTGTCCGTGCGATCTTCGATGAACAGCGCCTCGCGTCCCGCCATCAAGCGGCGCCAACCTTAAGTCAGCGGCTGCAGTCGCTCGACAAGCTGCGTGAACTCGTTCAAAGCCATGGCGCCGCGATTGCCCGGGCGATTGCGGAGGATTATGGCGCCCGTGCAATCGCCGAAACCGAGCTGTTGGAAATTGTCCCCACTCTAAACGCGATCCGGCACGCGCGCCGCAAACTCTCTTCCTGGATGAGGCCGCAGCGTCGCCCGGTGGAACTGACCTTTCAGCCGGCGCGAGCCTGGGTTCGATTCGAGCCGCTCGGGGTCATTGGCATCATATCGCCCTGGAATTATCCGCTGCTGCTCGCTCTCTCGCCCCTGGTGGATGCCCTTGCGGCCGGAAATCGCGTGATGCTCAAGCCCTCGGACCTGACTCCGGCATTCTCGGCGCTCCTGCGCGATCTCATCGCCAAGCGATTCGACGCGAACGAGGTATCGGTGGTGATTGGCGACATTGAAACGGCGCGGCTGTTTTCGAGCCTGCCCTTTGACCACCTGCTCTTCACCGGTTCCACCGCGGTGGGGAAGCAGGTCATGCAGGCCGCGGCCGCGAATCTCACGCCCGTGACGCTGGAGCTGGGAGGCAAGTCACCGGCCATCGTTTGCAGCGACTACCCTCTGCACAAGGCCGCGCGCAGCATCGCTTTCGGGAAATTCTTGAATGCCGGACAGACGTGTATTGCGCCGGACTATGTACTGATCCCCGCGGCGCAGTGCGAAGCATTTGCTCAGCTCATCATGGAGCAGGTTAAGCGCAGTTATCCCACGGTTGCCGCCAATGCCGACTACAGCGGCATCCTGCTCGCCCGGCAGCGCGAACGGCTGACGCGAGCACTCGATGAAGCCAGGGCGGCCGGCGCCACCATTTTCTCGCACGGCGAGCCCGACTGTCTTGCGGCCGGCAAATTCCCACCCACCATTGTCATCGGCGCGCCGCATGACGGCATCCTCTTGCGCGAGGAGATTTTCGGGCCAATCCTGCCCGTGGTCCCCTACGAAAGCCTCGATGACGCGCTGTCTTTCATCGCGGAGCGCGAGCGGCCGTTGGCGCTGTACTGCTTCACCAACGACGGCCAAAGCCGATCCAGGGTCCTGGACCGCGCATTATCGGGCGGTGTGACACTCAATGGAACGTTGCTGCATATTGCACAGGATGCGCTGCCGTTCGGCGGCGTCGGGCCGAGCGGCACCGGGGCCTATCACGGTCGCGACGGCTTTCTGCGCTTGAGTCACGCGCGAGCCGTTTACAACGTGGGCTTCGTCAATGTGTTCGAGCGGCTCGGACCCCCCTGGGGCCGATTGGCGAGTCTCGTGACGAAAGTATTCGTGAAGCGCTGAGCCGCGAGGGCTTAGGCGCGCGAGGCGCGCCGCCTTAAGGCTCCGCTTGACCTGTCAGCGCGACAAACGTGGCGCCACCGTCCCTCACGAATCGAAGCAGCAACGGCGCCTGCGGGCTGGGCGCGGCAACGCTGACGATGTCCTTCGCGTCCACCACCTGTTTAGTGCCGACATGAGTAATGAGATCTCCAACCCTTAAGCCCGCCACAGCCCCCGCACCCGCCGGCCGCAGCTGCGTCACGATGAGTCCGGTGGGCTCGTCGATGGCTTTAATGGCTTTTCGGATCTGCTCAGTCGTGTTGGCCACGCCCAAATTGAGCCCAGGCACCCACGTGTCCTGATCGCCGTTGAGCGCTGGGTCCGAAGGAGGATCCGGCAGACGCCCCACTTTCAACGCAATAGATTCTGACTTGCCCGCTCGCAGCCGGGTCATGGTGACGAGCGCGTCGGGCGGCAGGCGTGCCGTCAGCTTGCCCAAGGTTTTGAAAGACACCTTGGTCGAACCGATGGCGAGCAGCACATCGCCGGGCGTGAAAGCGCCCAATGCCGGTCCTGCCGGATCCACTGAGGTTATCAACGCACCCGTCGGTGTTTTCATGCCCAGCGCCTTGGCCAGTAACGGCGTCGGCTCCTGTGCCGATATGCCAAGATAGCCCCGCTCCACACGGCCCTTGCTCTCGAGTTGGGCGATCACCGAGGTGACCGTTTCAGCAGGAATGGCGAAACCCAAGCCGACGGAACCGCCGCTCGGCGAGAAAATGGCCGATGTGATGCCTACCACGATGCCCTCCGGTGACATCAAGGGGCCGCCGGAATTACCGTGATTGATTGCAGCGTCCGTTTGCAGGAAGTCGATGTAGGGATCATCCTCGAGCGTGCGTCCGCGCGCAGAGATGATGCCGGCGCTCACCGATTGGCCCAGTCCGAAGGGATTGCCGATCGCGATGACGGGATCTCCAACCGAGACGGATTGCGAGGTGCCCAAGCGCAGCGCGGGTAAATTGCCGGCATTCACCTTGAGCAGCGCGATGTCGGTGACCGCGTCGGCCCCCAACAGTTTGGCAGGCACGTCACGGCCGTCCGGCAAATGAACGCGAATTCTGAAGGCGCCGTTCACGACGTGCCGGTTCGTGACAATGAGCCCATCGGCACGAATGACAAAACCGGACCCCAGCGCACCGGTGGGTCTTTGATCTTCCGGACCCCCGATACCGCCGGTGAGCAGGCGCCGGATGAGGGCACCGATGTCGTTGGTACTCTCCGCGGACGCGTGTTCTGCGGCGCGTTGACCCGCGCTGATCTGTTTCTCCTCGACTATGACGGTGACGACGCTGGGCGCGACCCGCCGTACCAGATTCGCGTAGCCGCCTATCTCGGCGCTGCCCATGCAGGTGAGCGGCAAGAGCAGCGCCAAGATCGATACGGCGGCAAAGCAGCGACTGTTCAAGATGGTGTCCTTTGTTCTAGAACTCCTAATTATGGCCGTTTCGCCAAGTCTCAACCCGAATGCGCGGTCGCTTTGGGCGCCTTAAGCTTAGGCAACGTCTTGTCTGTCGCCAGGAAGGTTTCGAGGACTTTCAGATACTTCTCAGGCTCCTCATAGGCCGGAAGATGGCCGCTTTTCTCGAAAAAGACGATTTGCGCACCGGGGATGGCGTGCGCCATGCGCCACGCAGTCAGCGGAGCGACGTTCATATCGTAGCGGCCCGACATGACCAGGGTCGGGAAGTGAAAACCCGCGAGCTTTGGCGTGAGATCGAGATTCTCGGTGGCTTGCTGGACGGCGCGCCCGACCGCGGGGACGAAGCCAAGATCCCCCATGTGCGAGATATAGGCGTCCCGCATCTCGGTCGAGTAGAACATCATCCGCATGTGATTGAGCAAACCGGCCTGCGCCGCGCCCTCGGGGTTGGCCGCGAGTTTTTTCGCTTCGCTGTCCCCTTGTTCTTCGCGATCCGGAAAAACCTGGGGCAGCAGATGAACCATGGTTTTCCAGGAAGGCGCGGCGGAGTCGGAGAGGATGAGCCGGGAGATATGCTCGGGATGAGCCGCAGCGTAGGCCATCGCAATCATTCCGCCGTAGGAGTCTCCCAGGACCGCGACGTGGTCAAGCTTCAAAGCACCGCGGATGGCGTCGAGGTCGGCGACTTGCGCGCCCATGCTCTGCGGCGCATTGGGCTGCACTTGTTTGGAGGCGCCGGTGCCGCGCTGATCGTAAAGAATGACCAAGCGGTGCGCCGCCACGCGCTGCCACAAATCGTTCTGCATCATGTAGGCGTGGGAAAGCCCCGGGCCGCCGTTGACGGCAAAGATGGGAATCTCTGCGCCGGGCTCGCCAAAAGTCTCATAGCCTAAGTCGACCTCCGGCGTGTGAACCGATCCTGAGCGGTGCGTAACTTGAGCAGAGCAGACGGCCGGCATCAGGAGCGCCAAAACAGACAAAAGCTTCTGCATACATTCCTTAAGGTGAAAAGATTTGTTATGTCCCCGTCAAGGCGCCGCCAAGTCTAGCCTAAGCAATGTCGGAGCCGCTCCCGATCCGTTATTCTCACGATATGTCGGTTCAAGAGTGGATTCGAAAGGGCCGCGAGATCGGCGCGAGCGATCTGCACATCGAAGCGGATACCGCCCCCGTCGCGCGCGTCCGCGGCCAGCTCTCCGCGATCGGTCAGCCCATCGCCGGCGCAACACTCACGCACGCAGCGCGGGAGCTTCTGGGCAACGACGCCTGGCCGCAATTCTTGAGCCGAGGTTCCGCGGATGTTTCCCGAACCATCTCGGGTGTGCGCTGCCGCATCAATATTTTTCAGACCCTTCGCGGCGTGGCGATGGCGGTGCGGCTCTTAAGTTCGTTTCAAAATAACTTGCGTGCGTGCAATCTGCATCCGGATTTGAAGCGGTTGACGGAGATGACGACCGGTTTGATCGTGATCTCGGGACCGACGGGAAGCGGAAAGTCGACGACGTTGGCGGCGCTGGTCGAGGAGATCAACTCATCCAGCGCCCGACATATCATTGCCATTGAAAGCCCGCTGGAATACGTCTTCACCAATCGACGCTCCTTTATCAGGCAGCGGGAAGTACCGACGCATTCCCCTACCTACGAGCAGGCCCTGGTCGACGCCCTGCGCGAGAATCCCGATGTTCTGGTCATCGGTGAAATGCGAACGCCCGAGGTTATGCGCCTCACCTTGAGCGCGGCGGAGACGGGGCACTTGGTCATCGCCACGATGCATTCGGCGACCTGCGCCGAAGCGCTCACGCGCATCTGCATGTCCTTCCCCGCTGAAATCCAGGGCGGCATTCGCGCGCAGCTTGCCGATTCCTTTGTGGGCATCGTGTGCCAGCGCCTGGAATTCCTCGCCGATTTTCGTCTCCGCGTTCCGGTCTGCGAAATCCTGCTGCCGAGCGCCGCCTCCAAGGGGACGATTCGCGGCGGTCAATTCAGTCAGATTGCGAACGTGCTGCAAACCGGCGGCGAGACCGGAATGTGGAACTTCGAGCGCTACCAACGCTGGGTGGCCCTAAAGAAAGACTGGGTGCAGCCGACGTTGGCGACGCCATTGCCCGAAGAGCGAGTTGCTCCCGCGCCGCTCAAGATTCAGCGCCAAATAATCCCGACCGTCGTGAAAGACGATTCCCTGGAAATATCGATCGACGAGGAAGTCGATCTCGATGAATTGGCGAAACGCATCGAGCAGCGCACGCGTGGACCGCGGGAATAGCCCGGTTAGTTCTTGGTCGCGACGATGCGCACCATGCCGCTGGGCGTGGTATCGCGCTTCACGCTAAAGCCCAGTTCCGAAAGCGTGGAGGCCACCCATTCCGGTGCGAGCCGAAGCTTGGGGTAACTGCTGATGGTCTGGCGCCACCGGCCGTCCTCTTTCTCATTCAGCAGATCGTGAACGATCACCTGATGATCTTCATACTCGAGGAAGCAAGTCATGATCCGGTCCGCGTCGGCGCGCACCAGAATGAAACGCTTATCTCCTTCAAGCGTCCTGGTGGCGTAGTCGCGGAATGTCGCCGCAAATACACCGCCCCGCGCCAAGCTGGCCGCCACTTCGCCAATGAGCGATTGGACCGCAGCCATCGTCGGCAGATGCGTGAGCGTGTCGCCCATGCACAGAACGACCCGCGGCTCCTCCTTCACCACCGCGCGAAAATCCACCAAATCCGCGTTAACACCGGTCACAGTCAAGCTTCCGCTGCGCGAGCGCAATTCATCGAGCAGCACCTGGCAGTTATCGATCGCCGTGACATGAAAGCCGCGCCTGGCGAGCGGCAGCGCATGCAATCCTAAACCCGCGCCGAGATCCACCGCGGCGCAATGATTCGCCTCGGGCAACTGCAAATCGTCGATTTCCGCGGCGCTGCGTGCAAACGCGGCATCGATGTCGCCCAGCATCCAAGAATAGACGGGACCTAAGTGAGTCGAGTAATGAGCCGACGAAGTGTTCATGATCTCACGGGGAAGTCTTGCGGCCTCGTACATCACCGCCACGAAGATCGGTTAGTTAAGATCCTCGGTAAGAAGTGGGGAGATTACTCCCCACATCACCGCGTAGCCTGCCGCATTCGGGTGTAGGCCGTCGTACAGCAGAGAATTGTTAGCCGTGCCGTCAGCGGTCAGAAATTCGTCGTAGTAATCTGCGTACAGATAGCTGTTCGCCTGAGCGAGTTTAATTAATTGCGCGTTGAATATTTCAATCGCTGCGAGCGGAGTCCTGTCGGCAGGCATCACGGAGCAGAGTATCACTCGTATGCCGGAGGCCTTTGCCATTGCCGCCATTGCCGCAATACTGTCAGTACTCGCGTCTTGATTGTAAAAAAGATCGTTGGTGCCACCCAAGATTACAACGACACCAGGCGCTGCGGATATAACGGCATCAAACCGCGCAAGCATTTGAACGGTGGTATCTCCACCTACGCCGAAATTAATCGTTGGGCCAGCATCGTACTGCGTCAGATCCCATTGATGCGTGATCGAATCGCCCATGAAGGCGACGACGTCAGAGAGCAGAGGAGATTGCGTCTGCTGAACCGAGATATTGCCTCCTCCGCAGGCTGAGAGCACGAGAGCGAGTAAGGCGCAAATCAAGCGACGGTCCATTGTCCTTCTCACTTTTGCTTTTTCAAGAACTCTTGAATTGCTCGCCGGATCAACTCCGCAACCGAAACGTCGCCGCCTTGCAGAAGGAACCCGGCTCTTTCATTGGGGCGCGGGAGGATGTCAATCCTCCAGTTGCAGATCGCGCATCGCAGGAGTCGCAAAGGCGACGCCGCCGTCCACCGTCACCGTTGAACCAATCACGTAGTCGCCGGCGCGCGAGGCCAAAAA
>Ga0209624_10001154_pt1 | contig 21567 bp, 16 predicted proteins | sample JacPinW_OM2H0_O1_FD_188565 | JGI IMG/M metagenome (GOLD analysis project Ga0209624, IMG submission 188565) | Forest soil microbial communities from Algoma, Ontario, Canada - Jack Pine, Ontario site 1_JW_OM2H0_O1 (SPAdes) (version 2) | ecosystem: Environmental > Terrestrial > Soil > Boreal...
ATCTCAGTCAGGCGGCGCGCAGGGACAAGGACAAAGCCAGGAGCAAGCCTCAGAAGGCGCACCCAGCGCAGGCGGAGCGCAAGCCACCAGCCGCCCCGGCGGCGGACTCGGCCCGCCCATCGACGCCCCCGACCCGCTGCAAAAATACCGCTGGCAGATCCTCGCCGGCATCGCCGCGGCCTTGATCCTCGGCGGCGTCTATGTAGCCGTGCGCCAGCAGTCCGCGGCCCGCGCTCTGTCACACCAGATGCCAGGCTCTTCGACCGCCGCAAACATGCTGGAAGATGACTACGCTCCCGCCGAAACAAATGCCCGAGCGGCAACCCGTCCCACCTCCATGCTGCTCGAGGGATTAAAAGAGGAACTCTTCCAACTAGAAGTCGAACGCCGCCAAGGCCAAATCTCCCAAGCGGAATACGAGAAAGCCAAATCCGCCCTGGATCAAACCCTCGAGCGTGCCCTGAAGCGCGAAGCCCAAAAAGCGTAAATGCAAGGCGTAATGCACGACGCCTGGAGTGTCTCGGAAAGCATCGTGGAATGCGGAAGGCATAAAAGAATTTGTCATTCCGAACACACGCAAAGCGCGGGTGAGGAACCTGCTGTTTCCAGCCGCCTACTCCGGCCTTAATGCTCTAATACCTCATGGCCTACACCTGGTTCATCCTCCTGCTCGCAATCGCGGTAACCGCTTTCCTGCTGCTCTTGACCTATGGCACGTCTCTGGGCAAGGCTATCCACGAACGCATCCCCGATCGACCGCGCCGCCGTTTCTTCGTAGCTTCCGTAAGTTTCTTCCTGACGTTCGCTGGAGTCCGCGCAGTAGTCTTCGCCGTCCTGCATCAGATTCCGCCCTTTCATTTCATCGAGCACGACGGCCGACACATTCATCACCTGGTCTTCGGCATCATCATCCTGCTGGGCGTAGGCTACGGATGGCTGGCCGACTTCGGCACCGGCGAAGACGATACGTCACTCCTCCTCAGCCGCCTGATGTCGATCCTCTACGGCGTAGGTGCAGCCCTGACGCTGGACGAATTCGCTCTCTGGCTAAATCTGAAAGACGTTTACTGGTCGCCCGAAGGCCGCTCCAGTATCGACGCCGTAATCCTCTTCGGAGCACTGCTGGCAGCAGGCAGTTGGGGCTTTCCGCTCCTAAAACGCCGCCCAAGGAAAAAGCTCGTGTAGAGCGGGCGCCCCCGCCCGCTGCCTTTGACCTTGATCTTGCTCTCGATTTCGTCCCCAGTCGCACTCCCCTATCGCCCAGGAAACAAGCCCAGCTGGCGAAGGATGACTAACTGGCTGCTTTCAGTCCACTCTTCCTTTATCCTTCCGTCCTCAACGCGAAAGATGCTGATGCCGCGGCCTTCCGCCATCTTCCCGGTCGCGTTCAAGCCATTCCCGTTGCCCGTGTTCGTGCCTCGCCCTCTCCACACAACCGTCACAAAGTCGCCTTCTGCGATTTCTCTTTCGATGGTCAATTCCAGGTCTGGAAACGCGGCGCGCCAACCGTGATCCACCGCCTGGCTCTCGTCAAATCCAAGGTCTCTGGTGGTCTCATGATTCACAAAGTCTTTGGCGTAGATCTCAGGCGCCACCTCGAACTTTCCTTGCGAAAGGATATCGGTGAAGATCCTGCGCACGATCGCCTTGTTCTTGTCGGCACGCAGGTCCTTCCCGAACACCGGCGTGACGGCGACTATCGCCACTACTGCTGCAACCAAGATCCGATACATGTGAAGCTCCTTCTTGTAAGAATTCCTCATCCTTCGTGAAGCGAACCATCTTCCCAGACAAACACTTCTTCCACATTCTTCCCAAACGCGCGTGCCAGCTTGAAAGCCAGGGGCAGCGCGGGGTCATATTTTCCGTTCTCAACGGCAATCACCGCCTGCCGCGACACTCCCACGATCTCCGCCAACTCTGCTTGAGTCCAGTTCTTCTCCGCGCGCAGTACGCGCAACCGGTTTTTCATCGGTAGTGCCTTGCCGCTATCACGTACCCAAGGCCGTAGAACGCGGCCATGAAAATCCACACGACGCCGACATTGAGCGGACGCACCGCCTGCGCCTTCTGCAGATATCCATAGACAAAGACAGCTAACCCGGTTAGCAGGAATGCGATTGCGACCGCCTCGAGATGCACGTATCGCAAGAATTCATCGAGGCGCCGAATCCGGCGCACGATCATCGTCACTAAAACCAGATTCGCCGGGATCGGCAGCAGGGCAAACAGGATTCGAGCATGCGATCCGAACCCCGGCCGCCCCAACAGCCAGCCTGCTCCGATATCGATTGCGCTTGCCAGGCAAAGAACACCCAACAAAGGGCCAACCAGAGGAATTGAGTTTTGGCGAGTCATCTTGAGTCCAAGGTCCGCATGGAGTCGCTCATACAAGACAAAATGTAATGTATACATTACATTTTGTCAAGAGAAAATGCACTGACGCTTTTAATTACCAGCTGTCGGGTGCCCCATTTCTCGCGTCCTTTGCGAGAAGTGGGGGTTTCTGCCGCATCCCGCGCCAGTTGCTCAGCGTGCCTTCAGCTGACCGGAGTGGCACACACAATACTCCTAGCTGTGACATCTGACCTTGCCCTACACAGCCTGTTTCGCCGATCATCGCCGAGAGCAAGCTGCGCGACCGTTCCGTACAGCAGAGTAGAAACTATCTTGTTTTCAAGATTTTGCCCGCAAGCGATTGATTCCAAGAGATTATTTCGCAATTTCTTTCTAACATCATGATTCCAATAGACCGAGGGGAGGGGGTATACCCGCGTTAACATCGGATTCCCGGAACGGAGCGAACTGCATCGCCCCACAACGCGTAACATCCAATAGCTGAGATTCAATTATGGGAAACACTTTCAAGACCGCGTTCCTGCTGACCGCGCTCACGCTGCTGCTGATGTTCTTCGGCCGCTACTTCGGCGGCCAGAATGGGATGATGCTCGCCCTGGCCTTCGCCGCCGTGATGAACTTCGTCGCCTACTTCTTCTCTGACAAGATTGCGCTGTCGATGTACCGCGCTCAGCCAGTCACGCGCGAGGAACTGCCGCGCGCCTACGAGATCGTCGAGCGCCTGACCCAGAAGATCGGCATCCCGATGCCGAAGATTTATGTGATCCCGACCGAGTCCCCAAATGCCTTCGCCACGGGACGCAACCCCAGCCACGCCTCGGTAGCCGTGACCCACGGGATCCTGGGCTTACTGAACGACGAAGAACTGGAAGGGGTGCTAGCCCACGAGCTAGGACACGTAAACAACCGCGACATCCTGATCAGTTCCGTAGCCGCAACCATAGCCGGCGCAATCACCATGCTCGCCAGCATGGGACGGTTCGCCATGATCTTCGGCGGCGGTGGCGGACGCGACCGCCGTGGCGGAGGGCTCTCCGCTCTTTTCATGCTGATCGTAGCGCCCGTCGCAGCCAGCCTGATTCAGCTCGCCGTGTCGCGCTCCCGCGAATATCAAGCCGACGCCACCGGCGCGCACTTCACTGGCAATCCCTATGCGCTAGCCAGCGCTTTGCAAAAGCTCGACGCCTACTCGCGCCGCGTACCCATGCAGGCCACGCCGTCGACAGCGCACTTGTTCATCATCCAGCCCCTGCTCGGCATGAATGTCGGAAATTTATTCTCCACGCACCCGCCAATCGCCAAGCGCATCGAGCGGCTGACGGGACGCCCGGCAGAGTTCACGCAGTAAAGTTCTCAGCTCTCAGCTAAGCCGTGCCGCAAGATTGGTTGATGTCGCCGTTCTCGATTCGAGGCAGGAGCGCCGGTCTAGCTGGGAGCAGATAGCTGACAGCCGGTCAGTGACATCGGTAACTCCTCGGCTGTTGCGCCAGCTAGTAAAATTCAAATCAATGTCCCCAGAGACTGCAATCGCCGTATCCCACAAAGCCGCCGAACTGGAAAAAGCGCTGCGCCGGGTAATTCGCGGCAAGGACGACGTCGTCCGGCAAGCCCTGGTAAGCATTTTCGCCCGCGGACACTTGCTGATCGAAGGCGTCCCCGGCGTCGGCAAGACCACGCTCGGACAAGCCCTCGCCCGCGCCATCGATTGCACTTTTCAGCGCGTGCAGTTCACCAGCGACATGCTGCCTTCCGACGTGCTCGGAATTTCGGTGTACTCCTCTTTGGAACAAGAATTCGAGTTCAAGCGCGGCCCGGTCTTCACCAACGTGCTGCTCGCCGACGAGATCAATCGAACGACGCCGAAGACGCAATCCGCGCTGCTCGAAGCCATGAACGAAGGCCAGGTCACGGTGGACGCGCACTCTTACGAATTGCCGCAGCCGTTTCTGGTGATCGCCACGCAAAATCCGGTGGAGCATCACGGAACTTATCCGCTGCCCGAGTCGCAGCTCGATCGATTCCTAATGCGAGTGCGCATGGGCTATCCAGAAGCCGCCGCCGAGCGCGAGATTCTGCGCTCCGAAGCTGGCGCAGCGCATTTGCAGAATCTTCATCCCGTGCTCACGGGAGCTGACGTGCTCGAAATGCAGGAAGCCGTCAAGCGCATTCGCGTAGATGAGTCGCTCGTGACCTACGCTCTCGAAATTGTGCGCCGCACACGGGAGTCGGAATTTTTGTCGCTCGGAGTCTCACCGCGCGGCGCGCAGGCGCTCTATCGCGCGGCCCAGGCGATGGCGTTCCTCGGCGGCCGCACCTTCTGCACTCCGGAAGACTTCAAGCCTCTGGCCGTTCCCGTATTTGCCCACCGCGTAGTGGTCAACGGAGGCTACGCCTCGACGCTGAAAAAGTCCGAGCAGGCCGATCAGGTGTTGCACGAGATCGTGGAGAACGTCGCTGTGCCAGTATAGAAGTGCCAGCTTTTGCGACCGAGAAGACTATGAAATTCCCGGTGATGGTGTGTGTGGTGGGAGCCGCGGCATCGTTCTGGGCAACGATATGGCTGCGGACATTCAAGGTCCGCGAAAAGCCGCCCGCGTCTCGGTCCCACCTTTCCTTGGAAGAAAGGCAGCAGAAGATTCGAATAGCAAGCTGGATAGCTTTTGGGATGGGATGCTTTTATGCAATTGGAGCCGTCATCCTTGCGTTCCTCAGATGACGATGGAGACTCTCTGTCGGGCGTTTCTGAGGCGTAACGATATAATGCCTCCGTCATGTCCTTCCTCCGATTTCTGATGCTGCTCTCGCTCATCCTCTGGATCGGCGGCCTGATCTTCTTTGCATTCGTTCTCGCCCCGACGGCATTCTCTGTCCTGCCCACGACCCATCTCGCCGGCAACGTCGTCGGGCGCGCTCTGGGCAAACTGCACTGGATCGCCATTTTCTCCGGCCTCGTCTTCCTGATCAGTTCCATGCTCTACAGCCGCTTCACTGACGGCTCAGCGCATGTCTTCGCGGCGCGCCACGTCCTTCTTTGTGCCATGCTTGCGCTCACCCTGATCTCGCAGTTTGGAATCATCCCGCGCATGGATGTGTTGAGGGCATCGCTGGGTGAAGTGAGCGCTGCTCCGATCGACAATCCTGAGCGCATTCAGTTCGATGCGCTGCATGTGTGGTCAACGCGGGTGGAAGGCGCGGTGCTGCTGCTGGGGTTAGTGGTGGTGTATTTGACTGCGCAGCAGCTTGCGTCGCGCTAAGGGCGGCGAACTCCGTGGTCGGTGCGCCGGGCTTTGCCCAGGCTTGGACAGCCGAGGCGGCTGTCTCCACATGAGTGTCGCCTGCCCCTCGCATTGGGCAAGATCGGCTTCTTCATTTATCCTGAAGTGTTTGGGGCAGAGCGCTGATCACTCTGACTGCATGATGATCCAGCTAAAAGCCAAGAGCTAACAGCTAAGAGCTTCCTCCTTATGAAAACCGGCATTATTGGCCTGCCTCAGGTGGGCAAGACATCGCTGTTTCGGATTCTGACCAAGGCGCATCTTTCGGATCAGGCGCGCGCCAATCCGCGCGAGGCGCACATCGGCGTGGCCAAAGTTCCAGACGACCGGCTCGACCGTCTGGCCGCGCTCTACAACCCGAAGAAACTAACGCACACATCGGTTGAGTACGTTGACGTCGGCGCGATCGGCCAGGAGGCGTTGAAAGACAGCGCCTACGCCGCGCATCTACGCAACGTGGACGCGCTTGCCCACGTGGTGCGCGCGTTTGACGACCCTTCGGTTCCGCACACGGGAGAGATCGATCCGCTGCGTGACATCAAGAACGTGGAATTCGATCTGCTGGTGAACGATCTTGGCCAGATCGAAAAGCGGCTGGAGCGCCTGGAAAAAGATCTCAAGAAGATGAAGACACCCGAACTCGAAAAAGAATTCGAACTGCTGAAGCGCGCCAAGGTGCAGGTAGAATCCGACAAGCCGCTGCGCGAAATGGCGATGACGCCCGAGGACAAGAAGCGCATCAAGGGCTTCATGTTTCTCAGCGAGAAGCCGATTTTTTACGTACTCAACATCGGCGAGTCAACCGAACTGGGCAAAGAACTGGAAGAAGCAGTGAGCAAGTACAAGCTCACCGAAATTGCCGCGCGGCCGAACGCCGCGGCCACCGCGATCTGTGGCAAAGTGGAAGCCGAACTGGCTGAGATGAGTGATGCCGATGCCGCTGAATTCTTGTCAAGCTACGGATTGACGGAGAGCGGCCTGGTGCGCCTGATTCGCACCACTTACAAGCTGCTCGGCCTGATTTCATTTTTCACGGCTGGCGAAGACGAGTGCCGCGCGTGGCAGGTTCCCGCCAATTCTCGCGCGCAGGAAGCTGCGGGAGCGATCCACTCCGACCTGGAGAAACATTTCATCCGCGCCGAGACGATTCGTTGGGATCAATTATTGGAAGCCGGTTCCGAAGCGAATGCCCGAGCGAAGGGAACGCTGCGGCTTGAGGGTAAAGATTACATCGTGCAAGATGGCGACGTGATGCACATCAGACACAGCGGTTAGTCTCGAGTCCCGAGTCCAAAGTATGTGTTGTGAGCACGAGACGCAAGACCCCAGTCCTGATGTCCTAATTTTGGGAACTAAAAATCGCATTGCGGATTCCAAGTGGCTCACTCATTGACCAATGTCTGTAAGCTAAGCTGATGGCACGGCACTAGAAAGACCTGATTGCGTGGCAGAAGTCAATGGACTTGGTATCCGCGCTCTACGACGCTACTGAATCATTTCCCAAACGTGAAACATATAGCTTGACGGATCAAATGCGCCGCGCCGCCGTTTCCGTTCCCAGTAATATCGCCGAGGGACAAGCCCACTACACCGATCGCGAATTTCGCCATTTTCTTCGCCGCTCGCGAGGATCACTTGCCGAACTTGAAACACAGGTAATGATCGCACGCCGAAGAGATTATCTTTCTGAATCCCAGGCTGCGGAACTCCTGAAGCGAACTGACGAGGTAAGCCGCATCCTAAGCGGCCTCATCAACTCACTCGGACAGCAAATTCCATCATCGGCGATTTGACTGCTCTCCTCAGTAATCGATACCTTTACTCGGGACTCGCGACTCGCGACTTTATACTTAATGCACCCAATCGTCATCAGCATTCTTCTCGGCCTTACCGCCGCTGCGGCTAATGTTTTCGGCGGGGCGATCATAGTGCAGCGCAGTTGGGAGCGGCGGTATCTCCGCTACTTTGTCGCGCTGGGCGCTGGATTCATGCTGGCGACCGCTCTGGTCGAGATGGTCCCGGAGAGCCTGGAATTGCGGGGACGAAGCGCCGCCTATTTAATCCTGCTCGGCTACCTCCTCATTCATTTCTTCGAGCACACGGTCACACCGCACTTCCACTTCGGCGAAGAGACGCACAGAGACGAGTTCATGCATTCGCACAAGAGTTACTCTGTGCTGCTCGGCCTGATCATCCACACATTTTTTGACGGCATCGCCATCGCTTCCGGATTTCTGGTTTCGAACGCTTTGGGCTGGATCATCTTCTTTGCCGTCTTTCTGCACAAGATTCCCGAAGGCTTCACGGTTAGCTCGGTGATGCTGGCCAGCGGACGCAGCCGGGGCACGGCCTGGGGCGCGTCGGCGATCCTGGGCGGGGCCACGCTCGCTGGAGTTCTGACGATGGCGGTCTTCCGCCAGCATGTAGACGCCGGACTGCCGCTGGCGGCGGGGGTGACGATCTATGTGGCGGCCTCCGACTTAGTTCCCGAGGTCAACAAAGAGCCGGGACCGAGAATGGCATTATTGGTTTTTGTCGGAGCCGGAGTCGTGTTCCTGCTGGATGCGTTGTTTCATGTGCACTGAATCAGTTGCCCGTACCTAGTACCCAGAAACCGAATTCGTTACTGGCTACTAGGTATTGGGTACTGGCTGCTAGTCCACCGTACGTTTGGCGGTGTAGCCGTCGCGGGATACGACGTCGATCTTCTGGTCTTTGCCCTTCTGGTCTTTCACTTTCAGCGGGGCGCCGTCGGGCGCGAGCACCTCGACCTTCAGCTTGCGGTAAGTACCGTCCAGTTTGTTGTTGGTGGGGTGATAAGACAGCGAATACTGGTGGCGGATGTTGTCGCCAATATCCTGAAAGTCCTCTCCATACTCTGCCTCAAAGCGCGGAAAGTAGGCGCGGCCGCCGGTCATGGCGGCGAAGGTTCTCATTTCATTATCCGCCTGCAGGTAATCCATCTCGCTGGCGTGAATGCCCATGCCGCGGTTCCCGGCGCGGCCCATGATCCGAGCGATTTGTCCCACGCTGATGGGGAATATGGTCACGTCCTTCGTATCCTTGACCTTCTTGGTGATCTTATCCAGCGTCAGCTTGCTGAAGCTGTCGAATCCGGTGGTGATCAATATGACGTATTTCTTCCCTTCGACCCGGTCCAGGCGATCCAGGGTGTCATATAAGGCATCGAACAGATTGGTCTCAGCGAATCCCGGCATCCGCATCTGGTTCAGCGCCCCGTACACGGCTTTCTTGTCCTGAGTGAAATCCACCAGGATGTGGGGCTGCATGTCGTAATAGGAAACCGCAATCCAGTCGTCTTTCGTGAGCGTGTTGGCAAAGGCGTAGGAAGCCTGCAGAGCATTAATTATGAAACTGTAGCGAGTGGATGCGAACTCCACCAGCAGAACCGCTGTGATCGGAGCTTTCGATACGTTGAAGCTGGTGATCTGCTGCTGGGCTCCATCTTCAAACAAGCGGAAATTGTCTTGCTTCAGGCCGGGGACGAACTGACCGCTCTTGGTTGTGACCATCACGTCAACGTTGACCAGAGGCACGTTAACCTTGATGGAATAGTCAGGCATGCCTTCGGTTTTGGGGGCCGAAGCGGGCGGCGGAGGCGGCGGAGGAGCTTCGGGATTTTTCTTCGGGATGGAGTAGGGACCGACGTCGCCGGTGGGCCCGCCGGCTTCTGCCGGAACTTCCTGCTTGGGCTTGCCGCCGTTTTGCGTGTTGTCTTGCGGCGGCGCCTGGGACTGATCCTGGGCAGATGCTGGAGTGATGCCGAAAAGCAGGACCAGCGAGACCGTCAGGGCGAACATCATCCGGATTGAATCTTGGAATCGCGAGCGTTGATTTGTAATCAGCCTATCGAAAAACATACGAAACCCCTGGGAGATGATGGCTCTATGGGAGCGAAATACCTTGTGCTAGTATAGACGCAGGAATTCGCGATTGGGATGTTTTGCCCGGCTCCCGGTATTCCCCTCCTGGCAACGACTTACAATCTGGCGGAGTCTAATCCGAGTAAGGCAGGGCTGGCACAAGTCCTTCCGGGCGTCGTTCATGAGAAAACTAGCTTTCTTCGTTGCAGTCGCTTCCCTATCGTTCTCCTTTCCTTCCTCCGCTCAAACCAGTTCGGTGCAAACCGCGCAAAATCCTCAAATCATTGCTGTTAGCCAGATTCACGCCGGCATGCGCGGGGTCGCCTACACCGTGTTTGAGGGCGTGAAGCCCGAAGCCATGGAAGTGGAAGTGCTTGGCGTGCTGCACAACGTGAACGGTCCCAAGGGCGACATTATCCTTGTCCGGCTGCACGGGCAGAAGGTGGAATACACGGGCGTGGTCGCGGGGATGAGCGGCAGTCCGGTCTATCTCGATGGCAAACTCGCCGGGGCGCTTGCCTTCCGCATTGGAGAATTCTCGAAAGAGCCCATCGCCGGCGTCACTCCCATCGCCGATATGCTGGAGATCAGCGCACTTGATCGCTCACCTGCGGAAGAGACTTCAGCCGTCAAGCCCTCGATCACGCCGGTCGCTGGCAAAACTGCTGCGCCCGGCGAGAATTCCCTGCTGCCGGGTTCGGCTCAGGATTCCGAGGGGAGAGATTTTGCTAATTACCTCAAGCCCATCGAGACTCCTCTGGTCTTCAACGGATTCTCCGAGCAGGCGATTCATCTTTTCGCGGGGCAGTTTGCCTCCGCCGGAATCGTCCCTGTCATGGGCGCGGGCTCAGTGAGCGACGACAAACAGCCGGAACCGCTCGAAGCCGGCTCTGCCGTGAGCGCAGTCCTTGTGCGGGGCGACATGGACATTGAGGCCACATGCACCGTGACCTATGTGGATGCGCAGCGGCTGCTGGCTTGCGGACATCCCCTGCTGCAGTTCGGCTCGGTCGACCTGCCCATGAATAAGGCCGAGGTTCTGGCCACGCTGGCCTCGCCGCTGAATGCTTTCAAGATCGTCAACACCACGGAGCCCGTGGGAACCTTCGTGCAGGATCGCCACACCGGCATCATGGGTGTGTTCGACCGCCAGCCGGAGATGATTCCGGTCACGCTGAGCATCCACAGCAGCACTGGCGTGAAGCAATTCCATTACGAAGTGCTCAACAATCCGAAGCTGACGCCGGTCGCGCTGATGGTGACAGTGTTCAACGCGCTGCACGGCGTGAACGAGTTCGGCGAGGAGATTACCTACAGACTCGCCGGCAGCATCGGAGTGAAGGGATTCCCTGAAGTCACTATGCGCAACATGTTCGCTCCGGCGGAGAATGGCCAGCCGGCGGCTATGCAAGCTGCGATCTCTCTCGGCGAGCGCTTCGGACGCATCTATGACAACCCTTATAACGCTCCGGCGATCGCGGGCGTGAATCTGGATTTCGATCTGGTCCGCGAGCGCCGCTGGGCTCGTCTCGAGAGTGCACGCACCGACGTGACGGAAGCCCGTCCTGGCGACAACATTACGCTTGAAACCGTGCTCGCTCCTTACCGCGGCGAACGCATCGTGCGGCAGATTCCGGTGAAGATTCCAACCTCGGCGAGCAAGGGAACTTTGCGCATCCTGGTGAGTGACGGCGAGACTCTCGACCGCATCGGACACGCCAACCCCGCCTTCGGCCGCAAACTCGATCTCGCCTCCACCATAGCAGTGCTGAACAAAGAGCACTCCAACAACCGCCTCTACGTTTCGCTGCTCGAAGCTGACCCGGAAGCCCGCGTCGGCGACAAAGTGATGCCCACGCTTCCCATCTCGATCATGAACGTGATGGACGGAATGCGCGGCAATCAGGAAATGGTGGTCTCCGGCGAATCGAACGTGGATGAAACGGCAACGGCTCCGCTGGATTATGTGGTTTCTGGAGTGCAGCTGCTGACGATTACCGTGAAGTAGGTACCTGGCCCCTAGTTGACAGCCCAGCCTAACAGAATCCCTGCTTTGTCCATGTGCCGGAAGCCATCCGTCTGCAAGGCCGCCAACACCATCAGCGTTCCGTTGTATCCCACATGCGCCAGGAAGCTCGAGGCCACGGACTTGGTCACCGCCCGGACCGCGGTAAGCACTACGCCAACTAAAAAGATGATCAGCACCGCTCCCCAGGAACGCCCGTACTGAAAAAAGTGGATCAGGCCGAAAGGCAGCGCGGTGAGGAGAATTCCCCAAACGGCGCCCAGTCGCTGCGCCAGTACCGGGTAAAGGAATCCACGAAAGAAGAGTTCTTCCATCAAAGGACCGAGCGTGACAGCGAAGACCGCGAGGAGATAAGCATCCAGAGGCCGATCGAAGAATTGTTCGAAAGGCGTGTCTTTCGGCATGGGCAGAAATCGTCCCAAGAGATCGAAGCCGAGCATGAGAACTCCCACGCCCAACATGCTCACTCCGACGATCCCTGGCCAATTCCAGCGGACCGCGAGCCAGAAGCCTCTGTGATATTTCCCCTGGATCAACACGACCATATACAGCGCGACGGAGACGTAAGCGAGAAACTGGGAAAGCAGTGCCAGCGCCGGCTTTTGCGCGAGTTCCAACAAACTCTCATGCGGATAAACGAAGTGTTGTGCCCCAAAGGCGACGAGCAGCGGCACAAGGAAAAACGCGAGCAGCGCCGTGAGCACGGCAATCAGCAGTACATCCCAACCGTTCCACACGGGGTTCTCCCCGGCTTTGGCAGCAGGTGTTGCGGGTGCAAACCCAGGAGGCGGAAATGGGTCAATTGCCAACTGGAGCGGAGTCTGCGGCTCGCTGTTTAGCGGCGGAGCTTCAAGGTGCGGGTTTTCGGGCGCTGACAAACATATCCTTTCCCCTACAATCAGAATTCTACGACAGTTGCCGCCGCCACGCTTTTCTGTCTCCTTGATTCAAACAAGTGCTTCCTCAATGCATACCACGACCTCCAAGGCTGCGAAGCCTCCGGAGGTCGCGGCGTTTCGAACGTGCAACTAGTCGGCAGTCGAGAAAAAGCCGTGAATGCTTGTCTTTTCGAGCACATGGTCGAACATCGCGCGATACAGCGTCTCGGCGGACGCGGGGAAATTTGGCGGCGACGAGGGCAAGTTCAGATCAGTATCGAGAGCATACACGGTGATGACGTAGTCGTGGCTGAACGGAGTGAGGGTGGGGGGCGGACACGGGCCATCGTATTCGGCACCCAGGAAGAAGTCATTGAAGACTTGCTGGCCGTAGCTGCTTCCCGCAACGCCGGCGTTCTCGGGAAGCTGGGTGGTCTTGGGAGAAATGTTGTACATGCCCCAGTGCGTGAACGCGGCCGTCACGTCATAGAGGGTTACGACGAAACTTCGCGTGTCGCGTGGAGCATGCTTCCACGACAGCTGGGGCGACTGGTCTCCGCCGCCGCTAACGTACGGGCAGATGCTCGAACCTACAACCATACTCAACGGCAATTCATCGCCATTGGTGAACGTTGTGCTGCTTACCTGGAATTTGTGCTTGTGTTGCCAATCCGAATCGTCGGTTTGGGCTGCCTGCTGAGCGAAGACTGTCGAGAGAGACGCCAGCGCGAAGGTTAGACAAACCACATACTTTTTCATATGGCTCTCCTTATCTTGAGTCAAGGTTTCATTGGGGACAAACCTTATCCCGCAGTGTGTCGGAAGCCGCCGCATCGGGGGAAGCTGGGAAAGCGGCGGCGTCTATTAAACACCCGTTACTGGCCTTCTGAAAAGGGAATGTTGCAGAATCGCCCTGCGCTACGATGTGGCCGTCTTCCTCGGCGATATGCTTCGCTCCGAAACTAGCGCGCCACCGCTGCGGCGAGGGGCCTGATAGCTTTGAGCTCCTTGGAATATTTCCGCCGAACCTGATGAACCGCGAAGGCGTCCTGCAAATTGAGCCAGAACTGCTCGGAGGTCCCGAAATACTTGGCCAAACGAGCCGCCATCTCGGGGGTGATTCCCCGCTTCTCGCGAACAATATCGTTGACCGTAGGAGGAGAAACATGCAACTCCACCGCCAGCCGGTAAGCGGAGATGCCCATCGGCTCTAAGAACTCCTCCCGAAGAATTTCTCCCGGGTGCACGGCCCAGCGCGACGCTTGTTCGTTCTTGATAGACATCGTATGCGGCCCTCAGGGCTAAAGCCCTATTCTATACATCGGCTCTTGGCGGCACGGCTGAAGCCGTGCCCTTCCCGATCTCTGATCAAGTGCGATCTTACGGGTTCGTCAGGCGCTTCGCTTCCCGTTCCCCGCAAAATATCCCGCCAGCGCCTGCCCCGTATACGACCGCTTCACCCGCGCCACCTGCTCCGGTGTGCCCTGAGCCACGATGCGGCCGCCTTCTTCGCCACCTTCGGGGCCGAGATCAATAATCCAGTCGGCGTTGCGGATCACGTCCAGATTGTGTTCGATGATGATGATCGAATTGCCCAGGTCGGTCAGCCGGTGCAGCACGTCGAGCAGCTTCTTGACGTCGTCGAAGTGCAGGCCAGTCGTGGGTTCGTCAAGCAGGTAAAGAGTTTTGCCAGTCTGCCGTTTGCTCAACTCGCGGGCCAGCTTGATGCGCTGCGCTTCGCCGCCGGAGAGCGTCACCGCAGATTGACCAAGATGAATGTAGCCGAGGCCGACATCGACCAGCGTTTGCAGCTTTTGTTTTACCTGCGGAATGTTTTCGAGAATGGGCAACGCATCGGACACCGGCATTTCCAACAGATCAGCAATCGAGTTTCCGTTGTACTTCACGGCCAGAGTCTCGTGATTGTAGCGGCGTCCTCCGCAGACCTCGCAGAGCACATAAACGTCAGGTAGAAAATTCATCTCGATGCGGCGCTGGCCTTCGCCCTGGCAGGCCTCGCAACGTCCGCCGGAAACATTGAAGGAAAAACGTCCTGGCTTGTAGCCACGCTCACGTGACTCCGGCAGCATGGCATAGAGATCACGAATCGCTGTGAACACGCCGGTGTAGGTTGCGGGATTTGAACGTGGCGTGCGTCCGATCGGCGACTGATCGATGCGAATCACTTTGTCGATGTTCTCCGCACCCACGATTGCCTTGTGCTCGCCAGACTTCTCACGCGAACGGTAAAGCTGCCGCGCCAGGGCACGGTAGAGAATGTCGTTGACAAGCGTGGACTTGCCCGAACCGGAGACCCCGGTCACGACTGTCATCACGCCAAGCGGAAAAGTCACGTCGAGGTTCTTAAGGTTGTTTTCCTTGGCGCCCAGAATCGTCAGCGCCGCGCCATTCTTCTGCCGCCGTTCAGGCCGCATCTCGATCTGCACCCTGCCCGAGATGTAAGCCCCGGTCAGCGAGTTCGGCTCGCGCATGATCTCTTCAGGAGTGCCGTGCGCGACCAGCCCTCCGCCGTGGCGTCCGGCGCCGGGGCCCAGGTCGATGACATAATCCGCGCGACGAATGGTTTCTTCATCGTGCTCGACGACGAGCACGGTGTTGCCGAGGTCGCGCAGGTTTTCGAGCGCGTTCAGCAGCCGGCCATTGTCGCGATGATGCAAGCCGATCGAAGGCTCATCCAGCACATAGAGCACGCCACGCAACCTTGACCCAATCTGCGTCGCCAGACGAATGCGCTGGCCTTCGCCTCCAGATAAAGTTGCTGCCGAGCGGTCAAGTGAAATGTAGTTCAGTCCCACGGCATTCAGAAACTGCAGCCGCTCCACGACTTCATGCATGACGCGGCCCGCGATCTTCTCTTCGCGCCCTGCCAGCTTGATGCTCCGCGCCACCTCCAGCGCTCGCGAAATCGGCAGCGCCGTAAAGTCGGCAATCGACATGCGGTTCACTTTTACCGCAAGGCTCTCCGGCCGCAACCGCTTGCCCTTGCACGCCGGACACTCCGTCGCCGACATGTGATCCATCAGCCAATCGCGATAGCCTTCCGAGGTCGACTCCTCCAGATTTTGTTTCAAGTATCCAAAGATTCCCCGAAAGCCCGTTTTGCCACGGCCCGACTCGCCATTCAACAGCAAATCCTGAATCTTCTCGGGAAACTTTTCGAATGGCGTGTTCAAGTCAATCCCATGTGCCGCAGCCACCACCTGCAACGCATGAATCAACCCCTGCGACGCCGAACCTGGCCCCAGACCGCCTTCGAGCAACGGCTTCGACCAGTCGGTGATCACCTTCGCGGGATCGAAATCATAGCGGCTGCCCAGGCCGTGACACTCGGGACAAGCTCCATACATGCTGTTGAAAGAAAATGACCGTGGCTCGAGCTGCGGCACGCTGATGCCGCAATCCGGACAAGCCAGCTTCTCCGAATAGAGTTGTTCATCGCCGCCAACTACGGCCACCTGCACCAGGCCGCCGGCAAGCTTCATCGCCAGACCAACAGACATTTCGAGGCGATGCTCGATCCCCGGTTTCACCAGCAGACGGTCGATCACAACCTCGATGGTGTGGTTCTTGCGCTTGTCGAGGTTCAGGTCGTCATCGAGATTCACGATTTCGCCGTCGACGCGGGCGCGCTCATAGCCGTGCTTGAGCAGGGTCTCCATCTCTTTCTTGAATTCCCCTTTGCGGCCACGAACGATCGGCGCCAGCACCATGACACGGTCCTCAGGCGTCAGCAGCATCACCCGCTGCACGATCTGCTCGGCCGACTGGCGGCTGATGGGACGACCGCACTTGGGACAATGCGGCACTCCGATGGAAGCGAACAAGAGGCGAAGATAGTCATAGATCTCGGTGATGGTGCCCACGGTCGAACGCGGACTTCGGCTGGTGGTCTTCTGTTCGATCGAGATGGATGGGCTAAGTCCATCAATTGCATCCACATCCGGGCGCTCCATCTGGTCCAGAAACTGCCGGGCGTAGGTCGAAAGCGTCTCCACGTAGCGGCGCTGCCCCTCGGCATAAATCGTGTCAAAAGCCAGCGAGGACTTACCCGACCCGCTAAGGCCGGTCACCACGGTGAAGGTGTTACGCGGAATCTCAACGTCGATGTTTTTGAGGTTATGCTGGCGCGCCCCGCGCACCGAAATCTTGGTAATAGCCATTTAGTCTAGGTTGGATTGCCCTTCCGTAATGTCGACAGGTCACCAGACTTGTTCGACATTAGGAATGCACAGCTCTACTCCGTATCTTAATCGTCAATAGCGGCGAGCGTCAACGCAGGTAGATTGAAGAAGCCGCGTTGACGAAATTCGAGATGCGCACCGGCTGCAGCAATTTTGTCATCTAACTCTGGATAGGGTGGTTGATCTTGATTTCGCTCTTCATGCCTCTGATTCTCTGCCTCACGGTAGTCGCCTCTGTTGGAATTGGCGTTTTAGCCGCCTATACCGCTGTCATCGGCATCCTGCATGCGTTCGGCCGAGCCTCGCAGCAGCAGCCTCGTCCCGTGGAAAAACGCCCACGACTGGTTCTCGTTCCCACGCAGCACCACGCCAGCGGCGACTAGGGCTAGCCCGTGTTAGCATCTAAGCGTTAGTGGCATTCTCCTCTCCGCTCTCTGCAGGCTTACATGGCCCGCTCTCACGGCACTTCCGTTCGCGTTTGGGTTCGCGTTCTCCTGGCGGGCTGCGCCATCTTTTTCTCTCTTGCCGCCCCGGCCTCCGAGCCCTCTCCGTGGCTTGAGATCCACTCCACACACTTCACCGTAATCACCGATGCGGGAGACAAGAAAGGCAAGGAAGTCGCTCTGCGCTTCGAACAGATGCGGGCTGTCTTCGCTGTCTTGCTGATGAAGGACCGCCTCAACGAACCGGTGCCGCTGACCATTCTCGCCTTCAAGAACGATAAGGACTACTACCAGACCGCGCCGCTGCGCCAAGGACAGCCGATCGACACCCCCGGCTTCTTTCTGCCCGGCGAAGACCAGAACTTCATCGTATTGAACTTGCTCGAGGAGGAGTCCTGGCGCGCCGTCGCCCATGACTTCGCCACCCTGCTCCTCAACTACAACTATCCCGAGGCTCCAGCGTGGTTCGACGAAGGGCTAACCGAATATTTCAGTTCCGTCCGCGTGGATGACAGGAAGTACGAAATCGGCGGCGACCCCGAACTGCGCTCCGCGGGAGCGGGCAACCCATCGAAGTCGCTCACCGAGCTGCTTAGCAGCCAAACCTGGCTCGCGCTGCCCGACCTGCTCACCATGAAGCGGGATGCTTCAACCTCTACCGAAGGCAGCCGCCATACGCTGTTCTACGCGCAATCCTGGATGACAATGCATTACCTTTTCCACGAGAAAAAGCTGCCCGCGACGGGAACCTATTTTGACCTGGTCGAGAACCAGCACAAGCCGGTGGATGAAGCCATTCAGACGGCCTATGGCATGACCGCTGCTCAGTTCGACCAGGCGGTGAAAGACTACTTCCACTCGCTCACGCCCCTGTTCGCGGCAGGCCTCCAAGCCAATTCGCCGCAGGTTTACCAGTTCCCCGAGATCGTGGGGCCGGACGCCAGCGTCATCACATCCAAGGTCATTCCCGAGGCGGATGCCCACGCCATAGTCGCAGCAGTAAAGATCAGGATCCCGGAGCGGCGCGAAATCGGCCTGCAGGAATTGCAGACGCTGGCCACGGCGACTGCACCCACTCCCGTCAAGAAGACCAACGAGAAAGACGCCAGCGAGAAAGTTCTTCCGGTTGCGGTAGCCGGCAATGAGATCGCACACCGCGCTCTTGCCTGGGACCACCTGCAGCACGCCGAGTTTGAAGCTGCTGCCGAAGAACTGGGCAACGCCGCCGCCCTCAACCAGGGCGACATGTGGATCCGCTACTACTCTTCGGTGCTGAAATACCGCATGTCACGGGCCAAGCACGCCGACATCCAGGGCCTGCCTAACATGATGCAGGACCTGCGCGCCGTGCTCGAGTGGTATCCGGAATTCGCCGACGCCGATGACCTGATGGCAATGGCGCGCATGGAAGGCGGCGGCCCAATCGCAGCGATGCAGGCCGAGCGCGCTGCCATGCAACTCAGTCCGCGCAACCAGCAGTACGTTTACCATCTGGCCGAAATCTACGTTGCCGACAAGAAGTGGGACGCCGCGCGTGCCTTGCTGGAACGTCTGAAGACCAGCAGCAATCCGCAGGTCGCCGCCAAGGCTAGTGAGCGCCTCGATCAGCTCGCCACCGAGCAGAAATACGGCGTCTCAGCCGCCACCGCCGCTTCAGCCAAGAAACTGCCTGCCCAACCTTCTCCGTTCGACGTGCTGGAGCAGGACGCCGCCAAGCGCGCGGCTCAGGCACAAGCAGCAAAATCCGGCACCGCAGATCGGCGGCTATCAAAGTTCTTCCAAGGACGGCTCGTGGATGTGGATTGTTCCCAATCGCCGGCCGCACTTCTCACCGTGACCTCTGGCGCAGTGGTGCTCAAGCTGCGCACTGCCGATTACAAGTCGCTGCTGCTCATCGGAGCCGACACCTTCTCCTGCGAATGGAATAATCGCTCCGTCTCGGTGAACTACAAGCCCGGCGGAATGTCCGATGGCGATTTGGTGTCGCTGGAAGTGCGGTGAACCGGGCTTCGGCTATCGGGCTTCGGGCTTCAGCTCCCGACACCAACCATTTTGTTCGTGGCGATTCATGGAACTACCGGGACGCAAGGGAGGGCCCACCCCTTTGATCGAAAATATATATCCCTCACACGGAATAATTTTGCGCCTTGTCAGTTTTTCTCTGTAGGGGCGAGGGGCATGCCCTGCGCAGCCGGCATTTGCATCCCAGTGGGCGCACACACAGTAAGACAGCTGTATTGTTCAGAGTCGGACTCCAAGGCAAACCGGAAAAGCAGGTTCCTTACTATTCCAAGGCCAGATCAACTGCCATTGGGGAACATCAACGAGGCGGCGATTTGAGCCGATGCAATCGACATGTATCGCAGCGGGAGAGGGCGATTATCAAATCGGAGGGTTGGTGGCAAGAATATTTCGGAATCAGATCATCAGATTCATTGCGTTCACGTCTTTTTATCTCGCGCTCACAGGTACCTTGTGCGGCTATTCATCAGGCCAGGCTCTGTCTGCATCGGCGGTAGATCCTAAAGCGGCATTGAGCCCGCTGGTTTTCGATGTTTCGTACTTCAAGTCAGTAAACCCTGCATTCGCACACCTGACCGATGCGCAGGCAACAAGCCAATGGCTCAACCATGGCGCCGCCGAAGGGCTGAGGGCGCACCCGCTTTTCTGGAGCAAGCAGTATTTGGCTTTCTATGCGGACCTGCGTGCGGCATTCGGCGCCACGAATTATCCTGCCGCGATCGAGCACTATGTGTCTACCGGGCACAGCGAGGGCCGTGAAGGAGTTCTGGCACTGACGCCGAATGTCTTCGATCTCTCTTACTACAAGTCCGTGAATCCCGATGTCCAATCACTTTCCACAGTCGACGCCGAGACTTTTTGGATTGAGCACGGCATAGCTCTGAACCAGCATGCCCATCCGCGCTTCTTCGCTCCAGACTATCTGTTCTTGAATCATGATAAAGAGCTTCTCTTTGGTCCCGCAGGAGTCCTCGCCGCGATCGACGACTTCGCACTTACGGGATCGAATCCGGCCCCCAGCGGCGCGCCCCGAATCGGTATTTTTTCTCTCGCTCCCTGGGTGTTTGATCCGGCTTATTACATGAGCCGGCATGCAGGACTTAAAACGCAAGATCAAGCGGTTGGCGCATGGCTCAACGCGGGCATCAAGAAGGGCGATAAAGGATCGAATCTGTTCTCGACGGTGGAATACCTGGCGCAGTATCCCGACCTGCAGGAGGTATTCGATTCCCAGGGTTATCTCGGCCTGCTTCGCCACTACATCCAATTCGGGCGACGTGAAGGACGCAGAGGACTGTTTGCGATTGACCAGTCCTATCTCTCAAAGATTCCCACATCCGCAGGACTAACGACCAAGCCTGGCGACACAGTAGAGAAGTTCACTTCAGTTACCGGCAAGGAAGTGACTGTCACCATTCAGGCTCCAGCCCCGAACGACAAGGTGTACAAAGCGAGAATTAGTAATCCGGATACTGACTTTCCGGCAGCAGTTGCCGCGGCAATGACGCAAGGCGCAGGCACCATCCTGGTTCCGCGCGGCACCTACGCGTTCAAAGGCACGCAGGTGAACTGTAGTTCGACCGGCAGTTGTGCGAATTGGACCATCAACAACCCGACCGACCTCATCATCGACGGCCAGGGATCGACCTTGCAATTCAGTAAACTGGCGACCTGGAGCATACTGGTCAACCAGCCTACCAGGGTACTGTTCAAGAACTTCGTCATCGACTGGCCTAATCTTCCCATCTCGGCTCTTGGAATCATTATTGCCGGTTCTACTCCTGGCCAAAACCTCCTACAGATGAGTTCGGCCTTCCCCTTCGACCCTGCAAAGACAATCGACGCGATCACCGATTGGAATGAGAAAGACAACATCTTTGGCAGAGAAACCTCGACTCAGAGGTTTTGGTCTGGGCCGGCAAGTTCTCCCCCTGTTTATCAAGGCAACCTGATTTATTCAGCGCCTGACTTTTCCGCATTTCCCATCGGGCAATCGCTTCTGGTTGACTTCTACCACGGGGAGGCGAACGGCTTCGGGGTTGCTGGCGCCAGCGACATCGCATTCGAGAATGTCGTCATCCATTCCGTTCCCGGCTTCGGGTTCTTCATCAGCGGCGCTCGCGGCGTACGGTTTTCGCGGTGCGAAATCAGCCGTTCTCCGAATAAGCTTACTTCCAGCGGCTCGGATGGTATTCACTTCGAAAATGTACAGGGTGACGTCCTGATCGAGGACAGTAAGCTTTCCGACGAATTAGACGACTCGATCAACCTGGCCACGGAGACGATGGTTACGGTGCAGCGCGTCGACGGAACGCAGATCACGGTAGCCGCGCCGGAGTTTCCAGTGAGTGTGGGCGATCCTCTGATGTTTTCAAATTCGGCCTGGGGCTTATTGGGCTACGCAACGGCCACTCAGGTATCGACGAACGCAGATGGTTCGGTGAACGTGACTTTAAGCGAAGAGATACCGCATCTCGCG
>Ga0209624_10001156_pt1 | contig 21561 bp, 16 predicted proteins | sample JacPinW_OM2H0_O1_FD_188565 | JGI IMG/M metagenome (GOLD analysis project Ga0209624, IMG submission 188565) | Forest soil microbial communities from Algoma, Ontario, Canada - Jack Pine, Ontario site 1_JW_OM2H0_O1 (SPAdes) (version 2) | ecosystem: Environmental > Terrestrial > Soil > Boreal...
CGCCATGTTCTGGCCATAGAACACGACGCTGGCGTCGCGCTGCATTTCCTCGGTGATCGCAACCGCGATCGCTTCAGCGAACATCATTTCGCGCGGCATGCCTGCCTCCTTGAAATCCGAGCTTACTTGCTACGCGTACACGTAATTGAGCGCGTCGGCGGGTGACGGTAACGGGCTCGCCAGCGCGAACTTCACCACCTCTTCCATCTCGGCGCGCACGGACTCTTCGATTTTCTTCGCATCCGCATCGGTGAAAGTGCCACTCGCGACCAGGTGCGCACGAAACTTCCCGATGGGATCGTTCTTCCTCGCGGCTTCATACTCGGCTTTGTTGCCGTATACCTCGATGGATTCGTGTTCCTGGAATTGCGTCGGCACCGGTGGAACCGTAATCGCGTTGCCGTGCGGGCTCATGCGGTAGAACTTGGACTCGACGAGCGATGGCCCGTCGCCGGCTCGCGCCCGGTCAACAGCCTTGCTCACAACGTCATAGACCTTGAGCGGGTCGGTGCCGTCGACGGTCACGCCCGGGATACTGAACGCTTTCGCCTTTTGCGACAGCGGATCACCGGCCTTGGCGTTGGCATCTTCCAGGCTCACGTGGGTGTACGCCTGGTATTCGTTGTTTTCGAGAACGAAAACAACCGGAAGCTTCCACACGGCCGCCATGTTGAGCGTCTCGTAGAACGCTCCCTGCTTGGAGGAGCCGTCGCCGAAAAACGAATAAATGACCTGTCCGGTTTTTTTCACCTGCGCGGCGTACGCTGCGCCGGCAGCGTGAGCGATGCCCTGACCGATGATTCCTGAGGCCGTCGGAAAATGGTGCGCCGGATCGGCCAGGTGCATGGACCCGCCGAAGCCTTTGCAGATGCCGTCCCTGCGTTGGTAGATCTCCGACATGAGCGCGCGCGCCGGCGTCCCCAGCACAAGAGGATAGCCATGGCAGCGGTAGCTCGGCATCACCAGATCGTTTTCTCCGCGCGTCGCAAGGCACCCCACGATGCTGGCCTCGGCGCCGTCAGCCAGATGCGCGTGGCCGCGGATCACGCCGGGATGCTCGACAAACGTTCGCTTGACGCGCTCCTCGAACTCGCGAATCCGGCACATCTGGGTGTACATCCAGATCAGGCGATCTTTCGAGAGTTGGCTTGCAGTTGGCATCACTGGTTCCTCCGGCCTGCAGTTCCTTAGGATGCTGGTACGGCGTCTCCCGCTTTGCCGATATATCCGAGCACGCCGCCGACTTCGACTTCTGCCGGCTCGCGCGCCAAAATCTTGAGCAGCACGCCGTCAATCGGCGCGTCCAGCTCATAGCTTACTTTTTCGGTCTCCAGCTCGACGATCGGCTCTCCCTGCTTGAACGCGTCGCCCTCGCTTTTGATCCAGCGCACGATCGTCACCTTGGTCGTGTTCATTCCGCCGGTCTTCGGAACTACCAGATTGGTAACGATGGCGAATTCCTTCCCCGACTGTGACGCGAAGCTCGAATGGGTTCCCGTCGATTCGTCACCCACGACTCGCGGGACCGAGATTGTCTCGCGCGAACGTGCCCACGGCAACGGTTTTCTTAGCGCAAACCCCAACCGGTGTCAACCGGCGGCGAAAACCTGCTACTCTTTCACCGCTCTGGCGGGAAATGGCTGGCAGAAAACGCCCAACGCAAAGATTTCACCGCCTGGGTTGGGTTTGGGGAGGGGACATGAGCAGGCAGCCGCGAAGAGTTGTCGGGTTGGCCGCCGCACTGATCGCAGCGAGCGTCTCGTTCGTCGCGCCCGCGCTTGCGCAAAATCAAGTGAGCACGGTCGCCGGCGACCTCGCGATCGATCCACCGACCCTGGTTTCACTCGGCTTTGAATGGCGCATTTCCGGCGATGACAACCGCAATGCACGCGTGGACGTGACGTTTCGCAAGAAGGGCGAGCAGCAGTGGCGCCAGGGGCTGCCGCTTTTGCGTTTGCAGCATGAATCCGTACCCGGTGGGACGCCGCGCGACGGTGCCGGCCATTATTTCAGCTACGTTGCGCCCAACATGTTTGCCGGCAGCCTGCTGAATCTCGAGCCTGACACCGAATACGAGTGTCGGTTCGTGCTCACTGATCCGGACGGCGTAAAAGGGAAGGCCGAACGGACGGTCACCGTGCGAACCCGAAAGGAACCCGAGCCCGCCGATGGCGGACATGTGTATCACGTGTATCCCTTCGGATATGCGGGGCCCAGGCAGGAGCCCTCGTTCACCGGACTGCTTGCTGCCTATTACATGGGCTCGGATCATTCCGATCATTCCAACGCCATGCCGCCTCGCGTCCAGCCCGGCGACGTGATTCTGGTGCACGCGGGGCTCTACAAGGACAACCGCTTCGTGTACAGCGGCTTTGACCGTTCGATCGCCGCCTACGGCACACCGTTTGACGGCACCTACTATTTGACCGAGAGCGGCACGCCGGACAAACCAATCGTCATCAAGGGTGCGGGCGACGGGGAAGTCATCTTCGACGGCGACGGTTGCCAGAATCTGTTCAATCTGATGGGTGGGAACTACAATTATTTCGAAGGCATTACAGTTCGCAATACCAACGTCGCATTCCTGCTCGGGATCAAGAACATCGCCGGGGCAAGCGGCTTCACGCTGAAGCACTCCCGGGTGGAGAACATCGGCCGCGCGGTCGAGGACGACTGGTCGGGCTCGAAGAACTTCTACATCGCCGACAACGTGTTGATCGGCCGCCACGATCCAACCCGATTGCAAAGCTGGTGGACCCCCGCGGTCTGGGCGAAATTTCCCGGCTATCCGGCGCTCATTACCTCCGAGTACGCCATCAAGATCTACGGCCAGGGGCACGTGGTCGCCTACAACTATGTCGCCAACTGGCACGACGGCATCGACATTGCCACGTACGGAGATCCTGATGGCACGCCCAGTGAATTGCGCGACCGCGTGCCGGTCTCGATCGATTTCTACAACAACGACATTTACAACATGGCGGACAATTGCATCGAAGCCGACGGCGGCGCGCACAATATTCGCGTCTTCCGCAATCGTTGCTTCAATTCCGCCGGAGGCGCGCTCAGCGCGCAGCCCACCTTCGGCGGTCCGCTGTATTTCTACGAAAACCTCATGTATGACAACACGACCGGAGGTCCGCTGAAGTTGATCGATACACCCGCCGGGGTCCTGATCTACCAGAATACGTTTTTTGGGCAGGGCCGCCTGATGGGTCCGGCGTCCAACGTCCATTTCCTGAATAATCTGATTCTGGGTGATGGCTGGGCCGATCCCGTCTTCAATCTGCGTACCTACACGAATTACTCGACGTCGGATTACAACGGCTTTCGCCCCAATCCCAATGTGAACGACGCCTTTGAATGGACTTCTCCGGCATTCGGCGTTGCCGCGGACTTCCAGGGCAAGCTCGTGGCGCGGACTTTTAAGTCACTCAAGGAGTACACCGAAGCGACCGGGCAGGATCAGCACAGTGTTCTGGTTGACTACGATATTTTCCAGAACGTGAGGATGCCAGACAAATCCGATCCTCAGCATCTTTACAATCCCGAGGATTTTGATTTTCGCCTCAAGCCAGGCTCGGCCGCGATCGACCGAGGCGTTTTGATTCCCAGCATCGACGACGATTTCACCGGTCGCGCCCCCGATCTGGGCGCCTACGAGCTGGACCGCCCGCTACCGCACTACGGACCGCGATCTCAACCACCTGGCGCACCGGATCGATCTGCGCCCCGCTCGGTCGCCGGACCCCCGCAGTAGCTGGCGAGCCACGACGTTGCAACTCACGATCTCCCGCCGCACCAAGGGGACTTGCCGGCAGATCCGATTTCCGTCTCTGGAGGGAGGGCTTGGAGGGTCCGTGCGGCGCCGTTGAGTCAACCAGACGGGCGGTGCTACACTCTGCGCGTGATGCTGCCTGCATCGGAAATCGCGACTGACCGCGCGGCGAAGTTCAAGGAAACCACGAAATCATGACGCTTCTATTTGTTTTTGCGGTAGTGATCATCATCGCGCTGGTGGGCAGTCTTCCCGTCTGGCCGCACAGCAAGAACTGGGGCTATTACCCTATCGGTGTGAGCGTGATCTTGTTGATTCTTCTGGCCCTGTACTTTACCGGCCACCTGCACACGCACTAGTCGACGCAGAAATGCCGTGTTTCCACACTCTCCGTGAGAATCCAGAAATGCAGGAACTCGTCGCCAATTCCCGCACGTTTGCGAATTCCCGGGCCGCCCCGGGTCGCCTGCTGGAACGCGGCGTCCGCCGACGCGGACCGGGAACCAAGAAGGACACATGGGCACCTCGAACAAACTGGCAGGGAAGCGAGGCTTCAGGTAATATTACTGTGATTTGCGGAGAAGCCATTGACGCTCACTAGCATCCAGGGAACAAACGGGGCCAAGACGCTGGTCCGCGTGCGGCCGCGGGGATTCTGCGCCGGTGTCGTGCGCGCAGTGGATATCGTCGAGCTCGCCCTTGAGGCCTACGGCAGCCCGGTGTATGTGCACCACGAAATCGTGCACAACCGGTACGTTGTCGATCAGCTGCGCGGCCGTGGAGCGATTTTTGTCGAATCGATCGGGGAAGTGCCGGTCGGTGCGGTGCTGGTTTTCAGCGCGCACGGCGTTCCGCCGCGCGTGCGTACCGAAGCCAAGGAGCGCGAGCTGCGTGTGATTGACGCGACCTGCCCGCTGGTCACCAAAGTTCATTTGGAAGCATTGAAGTTCGCCCGCGAAGGCCGCACGCTGATTTTGATCGGTCACCGGGACCACCAGGAGATTGTCGGCACATCGGGCGAAGCACCGGACCAGACTATTGTTGTCGGCACGGTCGAGGAAGTGGACCAGCTGCAGGTTCCTGACCCGACACGTCTTGCTTTCCTGACGCAGACGACTCTTTCGCTCTATGACACGCAGGAAATTGTTGCGCGGCTGCGCCAGAAATTTCCCTCGATTGTCGGTCCCGCGTCGGACGACATTTGCTACGCGACGCAGAATCGCCAGGAAGCGGTCGAGGCGCTCACTCGCGAAGTGGAATTGATTCTGGTCGTAGGTTCGGCAAACAGCTCGAACTCGAACCGCCTCGTGGAAGTCGCTCAGCGCGCAGGTGTGGCGGCGCGTCTGATCGAGGATTCAAACGACATTGACGCTGCGGCGCTCGAGGGCGTGAAATCCATAGGCCTGACGGCGGGCGCATCGGCTCCGGAAGTTTTGGTCGAACAGGTGAGCCAGCGTCTTTCCGGATTCGGCTTCACGAATCACCGCGACCTGGATCTGATTCGCGAGGATGTGCGGTTCACGCTTCCGGCCGAACTGGCCGCCAAGTTGGGCCGGGCCGCGAATTGAAATCAATTCAGCCTTCGCCCTGGGGCACCAAAACAACTGTAAGGAGTCATTGAGTGGCGGCCAAAATCGCCCGCCAGCCGAACAAGATTGCCCTTTTGGGTTCGCCTACCAGTGCGGCCGCGATGTCTGCGGGCCACGAAGGCGCACCCGGGGCGCTGCGCTCGGCCGGATTGATCGACCGCCTCCGGTCAGCCGGGTACGAAGTCGCAGACCTCGGTGACGATCCTGTTCAGCTCTTTCAAATCGATGAAGAAAGCCCTCGCGCGCGCAATGTCGCGCACGTGATCCAGGCACTGGAAGCGCTCAAGCCGCGAGTCGAGCAGGCCGTGAAGTCCGGCGCCCTGCCGCTGATACTGGGCGGCGACTGTTCGATTGCCCTTGCCACGATCGCCGGCGCGCGCCGGTATTTCCGCCACATCAGCATGATCTACATGGACCGCGACGCCGATCTGAATATTCCGGCAACCTCACGAACGGGATGCGTCGACGGTATGGTGGTTTCACACGTCGTTGGGCGCGGCGCCGCGGAGCTCGTGCGTTTCTGGGGCGAGCCGCCTCTGGTTCGCGAGCCGGACCTCGCGCTGTTCGGTGTTGCGCGCCTGGATCCCGCCGAGCAGGAAGTGCTCGATCGCACACCGCTTCGCCGCTATCTTGCCTCCGACGTGCAACGCCTGGGCCCCGCTGCTGCTGCGCAAGTAGCGATCGAACGCATTCACGGCAATGGCAACGAATTCATTTTGCATTTTGATGTGGATGTCATCGACGGCTTCGAGGCGACGAATTATCCCGGCCACGGCGGTCTGACCCTTGACCAGGTACGCGAAGCTCTTGCGGTTTTCGCCAAGCAGAAGCATCTGGCTGCGATCGAGGTCACGGCATACAATCCCGCAAAGGATCCTGACGGCAAGGGCGCGAAACTCATCGTCGATCTGCTCACTGAAGTACTGGGCGAGCGGCTGGAAACGCTGAAGGCTGCTGCGGTTGGGGCGGACCAGGCGGCAAGTGCGCCTGCCGCGGTTTCTGCCGAGAGGCCTGCGCCGGCTGCGGCAGAAAGTGAGGCTCGCGCTGCCGACGTTGCGCCTGGAGAGGCGTGGTCCTCAGACATGCTCGCGTCTGAAAACGAATCGCCAGACGCAGCCGCGGGAGCGCCCGACGGCGAATCGACCCAAACCGGGGTCGAATCGGACGATACCCATTCCCGCTAATTCCTCCCGCATTCCCGCAAGCGTTCGCGGACCCGCGAAGAAAATGCCGGCTAGCAAGACCCGGGTACAGCCAGAGGTCATCATCTTCGACGTAGATGGCGTCCTGGTTGACGTGCGCGGGTCGTTTCACGCGACCGTGCTTGAGACGGTCCGCTTCTTCACAAACAAGCGCGTGACCAGAGCCGAGCTTCACCGCTGGAAAAACCGCTCCGGCTTCAACGACGATTGGAAGCTGTCAACCGCCTGGGTGCAATCCCTTGGGGGCAAGTTTGAGTACGACGAAGTGAAACGCAAATTCGTCGAGCTGTACTGGGGCCAGAACGGCAAGGGCAACGTCTCGCGCGAGAAGTGGCTTCTTCCGCGAGCGACCCTGCGGCGTCTGGCGAGCCGCGCCGAACTCGCGCTGTTTACCGGGCGCGTTCGAGCCGAGGTCGACTACACGCTTGACCGCTGCGGGGTCCGCGAGTTCTTTCATACCATCGTCAGTGTTGAGGACGTCAGGCGACCGAAACCGGACGCAGAGGGACTCCTGAAAATCCTGAAACGTCGCAGCCCGTCCGGAGCGCTGTACCTGGGAGACAACGTCGACGACGCCATCGCTTCCCAAGCCGCACAGATCCCCTTCCTGGGAATTCTCCCCCGAAATAGCCATGCCCGCAGGGCCCGGGGCGCTCTGCTCACCAAGCACGGCGCCCTGGCGATCCTTGGCGATGTAGTGGAACTCGAGGCCTGGCTCGACCGGCCCTGACCCTGCTCTGGCCAGAACTTCAGTCCTAGCTATGTTATAGGACCGATAGGTAGTGCCAGAAAGGACACCAGTACCATTGCCGGTGCTGGGCTCTTCCCTCAGAATTTCTTGGACGGCGGTATTCCGTCCTGAGGAACATGCCCGACAATAACGTACGCCAAACGGCGGCTCGCGCGTTTGTGCGCAGCCTGAACATCCTGCTCAAGTTTGCGCGGATGTACGACTTCGGCCATCCGCGCACGGTGAAACAATACGATACCGCTTGGGCGGAATTGCGCACCGCACTTGGCTCAGACGACGAAGCCGGCATGTTGCTTGCGGTCTCAGGCGATCAGCTCTTGCTCGACGGCACACCCCTGGAGTCAGCCGCAGCGGAGAAAAGCTTCGCGCGCATGCTCTCGGTCGCCGGTATCGCAAGCGTTCACTTTTCACCCAAGCTGACTCATGCCAGCCTGCAGAAATTCGTCCGCGCGTTTCCAACCAGCAGCGGCTCAAAGCCAGCCCAGCTCGCCGAACAGATGAAGGAAGCCCTCCACGGCGACGAGCATATTCACGTGAATGAAGTCTGCTTTGTGCCCGCCGATTCCGCTGTCGCAAAGTCCACCATGGCGGCACAGCTTGCAGCGCGAACCCTGGGGATGAATTCCAACCAGACGGACCAGCTCTTGAATGATCCCGAAAAACTGTTGCAATTGATCATTGCGGCCGAAGGTACCAAGACACAAGGCGGCGGTCCAGGCGGTGGCGGACCAGGCGGAGGCGGTTCCGGATCAGGTGGTTCCGGTGGCGGCGGTTACGGAAGAACCGGATACGGCGGAGGCGATTACGCGGGAGGCGTCGCAGGAAGCGGAGGCGGTTCCGGATCTGGCGGCAGTTCCGGACCTGGCGGCGGCCCCGGATGGGCGGACTCGCCTGGATTCGGAGGCACAGGCGGGCCATCAAATGGTGGACCTGGCGGCGGGCCTATTGTGGCCGGTCCGGTCGGCGCCGTGTATGGATCGGAAGCCCCGGTCGCACAATCCGGCTGGAACATCGTCGGAGGATCAGGCGGGGGCGGTGGAACTTCCTTGGATCCCAATGCCGGAGGTTTCTGGCTCAAGCCTGAGGCGGCTGGTTCCGACGCGTCAGCTTCAGCAACCCCGGCTGCCGGTGTGAGCGGACCGGTTGCAGGTGTCGGAGGCGGAACTGGTGCAGGTGGGATCGGACCAGGCTATGGCCCTGGATACGGGCCGGGCAGCGGTGCCGGCAACGGTTCGGGTGACGCGACGGGAAATGCAGGAGCGGGCGGTCCTGGCCCAGTTTCCGATGGCCGGCAACTTCGGGGTGGTGGCACGCGCGCCGTCCCAGAGAGTCGCTGGGGAAACGCTTCGACCGGGATCCGAGCCACGCGGTCAGCACGCGGCGGCGACGGCTCGATGGCTGTTGAAACCGGCTTGATGACCCTGCATGAGGACGAATTGCAGGGCATCCTGCAAGTGCTCGCACAGATTGCTCGAACCAACGACGCTTCGAAAGAAAAACTCGATCCCGGTTCCTTCCAGTCGCGGCTGTCTACTTTGCCGCGCCGCGCCCGATTCACGGTGAGTCAGGCGCTGTCGGCGCTCGCGGCCCAGGCGCCTTCGGAATTGTCCGACAAACCCACGCTGTTGAAGCTTGCTGAACACATCGCCGTGCGGTTTGCGCTTGAAAGCTATGAACGGGGCGACCTGAAAGTGAACGCCGTTCGTCAGATGCTGGATGAAATGAACGGCGAGCTCGACGGACTGCGCAAAATCCTCGGCGTGTACGAAGAAAAAATGGCGCGGGCCGGAATTCACACCCACACGCACATGGAAGTTCTGGCGCAGGAGTTCTGGTCGCAAGTTCCTGAGGACAAGAAGAAATCGGTGCTGGAATCGGCCGATGCCTGGTGCGTTCCCGCGGTCCGCGTACGCGAGCACGTGGACGCGATGATTGCCGGAGGCGAAAAAGACGCGGCCGAAAGCATTCTGAAAAATTATGCGCGCGGCATCAAGAGCAAGAATACCGAAGCGCGTCGCCAGACGGCGATGGGGCTTGCCGAGCTGGCAGGCCTGTACGCATCGATGAACGAACAGCTGCTCATGGACACGATTCGCGAGATTGGGTTGCAGCTGGCCGAGGAAAAGGATTCCCAGCTGCAAAGCCTGGTCGGCGCGGCGTTCGTTCGACTCTCGCAGGAGGCGACCCAGAACCGCTCCTACCCTGCTATTCAGCGGTCGGTTGAATTGATTGATTACCTGGAATCGGAGCGGCCCGGAAGCGGCAAGAGTCTGCGACCTCGCATCGGAGTCGAAAGCCGGCTCCCGGAATTCATCGAAGAATCTCTGAAGAGCGGAAACGTCCCGTCCGGCTTGAAGGACCTGTTGCGGCGAATGCCGGAAGCCGCTGCCGAACAGATCGCGACTCGCTTCAGCCGCGTTGGTTTTCGCGAGGACTGTGAACTCCTGGTCTCCATGATGGAGGTGCTCGGACCGGAAGGCCTCGAGCACCTGCGTAAACAGCTTCGCGATGGCAGCTCGGGCGTCGCAATCGACACGGTCGGAATTCTTGCGCGAATGGACATCGAGACCGTCGAGAGCGTCCTGCCGGACCGCATGAGGGAATGGAAGAGGACAGCGCACGACCGCGTCGTGCGGCAACTCGCATCGAGCGGATCACCGGAACGCGGACGACTGTTGCTGCAACTGTTTGATCTTCTCGATCCGCTGATCCGGCCGCTGGCACTGGATGAGATCGGCATGAGCGGCGAAAAAACGGCCGATCTGCGCCTGCTGCGGATTGCCGAAGGGGACCTGCCGAAAGGGTCGACCGATTTCCTGCGGTTGAAGGCGATTGAAGCGCTCGGCCGTCTGCGCACCTCGGGAGCCGAAGCCATCCTGCGCAAGGTTGCCGAGACGCGCAAGGCCTTTCGCTGGGCGAATCCGTCCGAGTTGCGAGTGGTCGCCGCGCAAGCCATGGAAAAAATCGATTCCGAATGGGCGCGCGACTTTATTCCGAGAAGCGGACTTAGCGTCGCGGACTTTTCAATCGAGCTGCTCGATGCCGACCCGACTTCGTCGGCCATCCGCCAGCGGAGGTATCCGCGAATTCAGCTCGAACATGCGCTGGCAGCCGTGACGACCAACCTTCGGGAAAATTACCGACTGGAAATACCGGAAATGGCGCTGGGCGGCGGCGTCGCGGTTTGCGAACAAAGCCTGCATCCGGGCAGCGTGGTTGATATCCGGCTGAATCCGGGAATCAAACCAGTGAAAGCCCAGACGATCGTCCGCGACGCAAACACCCAGGCTCGCGCGTTCGAAGTGGTGGACATGGACCTGGAAGAGCGCTCCAAGCTGCGCAAGCTGCTCGTGCAGCTGGGCAGCACGCAGAAACAGACCACCGCAAAGGAACGCAGCCGGCGCAGAACCCGCACGATTTCAACTGGCGGTAACAACAGCTGATCTGTTTGCGAAGGCTCGCCCCCGAGTGCCTTGATCCCCAGCGCGCCCAAGCGAACCACCGGCCTACGTCGAAGCCGTTCGTGACCAAAAGCCAGCCGGCTTGCAACAGACCTTGATACTCCCACGCTCGCCGGCGCGACCGACCACCGGATAGCTTGAGGCGCCGCACGAACTCCGTAAAATGCGAGCCCAGTCCGGTCCACTGGACAGTCGCGGCCGCCGATCCTTTTCCTGTTACACCCATTCGAGAGAGGCAACTGGCGAAGCCCTGTAGCAGTGTTTCGGGGAAAATTTCTTGCGGAGATCCGACGGCTGAACGATGGGACTCCCGGAGACCCGTTTAAGAGGTCGCTTTTCAAGGAGACGTCGGACAGTCGGGCAGACTGTCTGAAACGAAAGTGAAGTTTTTCTCCGAGAGGCGGAACGTAGTCGCAAATGAGTCAACTCGTACCGCCTCCCGGAGCTGGAATTCCCGAGGCTAGACTAGGGGAGTAGGCAAACGTCATTGATTTCGATGGTCCTGCAGCTGAACTTCGTGACTTCCCGCAGCAGACCGAGGGTCGTCAAGCTAGGCTTTGTGTACTTTTTCATTAGTTTCTCCTAATTGGATTCTGGCCCCTCAGGCGTCCGTCAAGGACCGACGCGACGACCAATCAGGCAGTAGGGGCAACTGTGCTGCCACGCAGCCAGATTATAACCGACCTGTTCTCTTACGATTCCAGGCTATACCAGCGGCAGAACATTCTCACAGGAACGTAGGTTCCAGATTTGTGCAGATCGTTGGGAGAAGGCGAGAGCGGGGACGGGGAGCTAGGAGTTCATCAACGCCTGAAAGCGGGGATGGTTGCGCACCGGATCCAGATCGGAGTCGTGTTGCGCCCACCTTTTGTACCAAAAGCCGTGTTGCAGCGACTTTTCCAGACAATCGATGGACTCGTCGATCAAACCCTGAAGGGAATACACGCAGGCGACGTTGTAGAGGATGCCGCAATCCTCCGGGTCAATCGCCAGAGCCCTCCGAGCCCAATCCAGGCTGCGAGCACGCTCGCCCAGCTGGCAGAGATCGGTCGCGCCCAGGTACAGGGCACGGGCGTCATCTGGGTGCAGTTCCAAGTGCTTCTCTGCCGCCCGCAGTGCGCGCCTGTGCGCGCCGGTCGCCTCGGCGACACGGCCCTGGGCGTCAAGCGCCAGCGCCAGCATGCTGGGCGCCTGGTAGTCTTCCGGCTTCAGCTTCGCAGCGTTCTCGAACAGTTCCCCTGCTCGTTCCAGCTTCCCCTGCTGAAAACAGGCCCGGGCGTAAAAGTAGTAGGCCTCGTAAAGCTTGGGATCGAGCTGGAGCGCCGTCTCGAATTCTTTTTCGGATTCCTCGTAACGCTTGCTGAGCGAAATTGCCAGTCCGCGCGAGACGTGAGCCTCGGCCAAGTCCGGGTCGAGCAGCAACGCTTTTTGGCTGGCATCGTCGGCCGCCTTCAGGTTTTCCTCGCTGGCCTCCCAGTACATGTAGAGGTAGGAATAGCAATCGGCGACTCCAGCGAAGGCGCGCGCATATCCGGGATCGAGTTCGATCGCCCGGGTAAAAAGCTGTCGCGCAAAGTCGTAGCCTCGCCGGCGAAACTGATAGAAGAACTGTCGTCCGCGCAGGTAGAAGTCATAGGCCTTCACGTCGGCGGTAGGCGCCTTGGCAATGGCCTGCTTCTCGCTTTCGGTTAGCATCACCTTCAAGGCTGCCGCGATGCTTTGCGCAATTTCGTCCTGGATGGCAAAAACATCCTCCATCTGACGATCGTAGCGTTCTGCCCAGACCGAGTGCCGCGTGCGTGTTTCGACCAATTGCGCGGTGATGCGCAGACGGTTCCCGGCCCGGCGCAGACTCCCGCCTAGGACGAAGGCGGCGTTCAGTTCCTGGCCCACCTGCGGCGCGGTGACGGGCTTGTCGCGGTATGCGAACATCTCGGCGCGCGGAAACACGTGGAGCTGCCCGATCTTGGACAACTCCGTGATGACGTCTTCGGTCATGCCGTCGCGGAAGTATTCGTCTTCCTTGGCCCCGCTCAGGTTTTCAAAGTACAGCACGGCAACCGACTTTCCGGCCGGCGCCTCGCTTGCGGCCGGGGCGCGGCCGGAATCGTGATCGCGCCTCAATTGCTGGAAGTCGGCTCGCAGCTTCGTCGCGGTCTGGCAGCGCGCCTGGAGATCCTTCTCGAGCAGCGTGCTGATGATTCTTTCCAGCCCCGCCGGCACGCGGGGATTCAGCCGTCTTGGCGGAATGGGGGAGCGGTTCAGGATGGCTTCGAAGATAACCGCGGAAGTTTCGCCGGGAAAAGCGAGGTGCCCTGTGGACATTTCATACAGGACGGCACCGAAGGAGAACAAATCGCTGCGGGGGTCGACTTCCTTTCCGCGGGCCTGCTCGGGCGACATGTAAGCCACCGTGCCAAGCGTCGAGCCCGGACTCGTTAAATCCTCCAGAGCCGCACCCACGGTCGTGGTCGCTGCCGAGACCCCGACTGCCTCGCCCACCGCCTGGCGGTTCGAGGCCATTTTCGCAAGTCCGAAGTCCAGAATTTTGGCTGTGCCGCCTTTTGTGATGAACAGGTTTGCCGGCTTGATATCGCGATGGATGATGCCTCTGGCGTGTGCCGCGGCAAGCGCGTCGGCGATCTGCACACAGAACTCGAGGATTTCGTCCGTTTCCATCGGCCGGCCCGCGATGCGGTGCTTGAGCGTCTCGCCTTCCATGTACTCCATGACGATGAAGGGATGGCCCGCGTGCTCATCGATGTCGTAGATCGTGCAAATATGGGGGTGATTCAGAGTCGATGCGGCGCGCGCTTCGCGCTGGAATCGTTCCAGTGCTTGGCGGTCCTTTGAGGAATCGTCCGGCAGGAACTTCAAGGCCACGCTACGGTCCAGCCGGGTATCCACAGCCCGGTATACGACACCCATGCCGCCACCACCCAACTTCTCCACGACGCGGTAATGAGAGATGGTCTGACCAATCATGGACAAAGGGGCCCGTGCGAACGATGATGCTAACCGCTACAGTAAGACAAGTCAACGCGGGTCAAACAAGCCGCGGATCCCTCTCCAAGTGATTGCGAACCGAACTTGTCCGGGACTCCGACGAACGAGGGACCAGGGCGCTGGAACCTTCCGGAAGCGGACTCTTCAGGAGTCAGGAGTCTTGTCTAAGCAGGCGTCGCTATCGACGACCAGAAATTAGCGCTCAATACGAACCGCCGCTTTTCTTGAAAACGCGCGGTCGTTCGGGGAAGCGGCGCCCGGCTGCGGCGGCCGACCATAAAGCCCGCCGTCGATCCGGACTTGAGTATTCAGCCGCAAGCCGGCGCGCTTTTCGATCTCGGAGACGATCCACTGCGCTTCCTGTCGGCTCTCGATTTCGTCGACTAGGGTGAGCTTCTTGCCGGTGTTGGTTTCCAGCCGCAGCGCATAAAGCGTGCTCCCTGAAGAACTCGCCTGCTGAATGCTGGTGGCGGCCTGGATCGACGCCACATCGGCAATCTGCGTCCTGCGGGTACGGCCGATTCCCAGAACGGAGTGGCGCCAGGAGATGACGCCGTTTCCCACAACGATGCAGGTGGAAGTGAGCGCGGTATGGATGGAAGCCAGGGTCAAGCAAAAAGTCAGCAGGCCGACGATAACGAGTGCAAAAATCGGCTGCCGCTGAGGCATATGAAGCATGGCGTAGAGAAGCGCCCCGCAAACCGCGGCAAGAAACACACACAGCAAGGCCCGGAAGAAGTTGCGCCCTGCGCGGAAATAGAATTGCAGGCCCTCAGGGGAGTCGGTTACGGCTACTCGGTGGCGCGCTGGTTCGGGGACCTCGGTGCTCGTTTCCCAGGAGGGCGCGGCTTGGCTGCCGCTTGGCAGCTCAAATGACGAATTCGCTTGCCCGTCAGGGACCGGAGCCTCCGGCGATTGCGCGTTGCGAAAAACGGGCAGCTCAAACTCATCGGAGTAGCTCACGCCGGGGATGTTTGCATTCAACTTGAGCGACCATTGGATTTGATCGTCTGGGTTGTCGTGGTCGGTCACCAGAGCATCCGCCGGAATTGTAAAGTCGACCGGAATCGTGGTGTCGAGCGGTCCGCGGGCAAGCGACGTTGGGGAAATGTTTTTCGCCTCTTCCCAGAGCGGCATCTTGTGCACGGAACGATCCTTGCCGGAGCCGGTCACCACGTTGCGGGTACACCATAACTTCAGCTCGACCCCCTGACGGACGTCTGTATCAAGGTGAATATGAATGGAGCCAGTCACGCGCCTACCTGGCGAAAAAGGTAGCGTGGCCATCTCGAAATAGACTTTTCCAAAGCGCTTAACACGCATGGTTGCGCGAATGGCTCCGAAAAGCACGAGCAGTGGTATGAGCCCAAGTGCGGCCGGGAAGATGTAGATGGGGTCCAGTGCTGGGAGGCCCTTGGAAATACCCCCAATGGATACGGGCAGCAAAAGCATGTTCGCCAGGACCGCCCCGATCCACCAGCCGATCGTGCCCGATTTTTTTTTGCTCTCGACGCGACTGGCGGCCCAATCCTGACGCCAGAGCCAGGGGGAATCAGGATTCGCCGACTCCCGGCCGGCTTGCTTTTTTTGCAGCGAATAGCCATATAGGGATCCGAAAATAAGGCCGCCGCCGATCATCGCGAATACGGACGCGAAAACGGCGCCTCCGATCCTGGCCGACAGGGGCTGATTCGCCGCATTCAGGAAGCTGTAAGCAGCGAAAAGGCCCATGCCCAGGAACGGGAGTGCGAAGACACTCAGGACCACCGGACCCAGCTTAGATGGCTTGGTCACAACCCATTTTCGCCTGGAAATTGCACCCGACGTGACTTGGCATTGCGTTGGGCATCGGAAAAGTAACCTGCGGAGGGAGTTCTGAACTTGCCGAAACACGGCGTTCTGGGACGTCGTTGGATGTCCAAGTCCCGTTATCCAACCGGCTCGCTTTCGGTACCTCTTGGCGTAGAAGCCGCCCCGACGGTGTCTAATTGAGTCGTGCGCATAGGGTCGAAACATCGGAAAGCCTGGTCAACGAGCGGGCGTACCGGGCGAGTTTGTCTTTGGTGTACTCTCGCGCTCACGATTCTTGCCTTGGGCATTTACTTCGGCCCTCAAACCATCACCTATTGGAGATTACGACCAATAGTAATGCGCCCTTTGGATGCTCCACCACGTGGCTGGAGCTCCGTTCCTCGTCCACTCGCGGACACTACCGTCTCGACGGCCAAGGGCAGCACTCTTTCGTATTACGGCTATGTGTTTGAGGTCCCCTGGAACAAGATCGAACACGAATGGGACGATGGATGGACAGTCAGGATCCGTTTCGGAACCGGGCAGACCATAATCCTTAACAACCCAGAGTACTTCCCGAGTAACCCGATCGGACCGGACATCCCCGAGTCAAAATACGAGCAATGTAAAGCTATCGTTTCGACCATACCCTCACAGTGGTCGCCGTTCCGATCACATCGAGAGTTTGCACGAGTCCGGCGCCTCCTTGAGATCAAGGGGGCGTGGTTCGAACACAATACAGCGGCACCCGATATTTTTTCTTTCTCGACCAATTACTACCGCGGATTTGAATTCAGCGGTCTATCGCACGACTGGCAGCATGTGACGGTGAATTTCTTCGACACAAAGGATCGCTGGCTTCAAATCAATATTCTCGGCGACGCTGGTAACCATGTAAGGCTCACGCAATCCGAAATCAACCGCTTGATCCAGTCCTTCCGATCCCTGCCTTCCGCGCAGACCCGTCAGCGAAACTAGGTTCGCCGTTGGAAACGATAAATCCAAGATTGCGTAGATTATCCTGCCGTCAGTGGGCTAGTCCCACCAACAATCGCCATGGCTGTGCGGCATGCGCATCTAGTTCCTAAGCATACCCTCGCCGCTGTCGAGAGGTTGGACACCCACACAGAAACTGCCAGTGACACCACAACTGGCACGATGGAATTTCGGCACCCAGAACTGGGGTCGACCCTAGTTGCAGTAAGTCCCTCTATCGGCTAGATTTGCAATCGCGTTGCCCGGGTGGCGGAATGGCATACGCGGGGGACTTAAAATCCCCTGTCCCTTACGGGACGTGTGGGTTCGACCCCCACCCCGGGCACCACATGTTTTATTAGCGTTTTCCGTGATTCCCTGCGCTAGTCGAGTCGAATTTTCCAGCCGATTGTAACCAATAATGTAACCAATCCCGAGGTTTGATTGGCTCAAACCGCCTAACAGGGGTTTCGATTTCTGGGCACCGGGACCCGGGCAATCTTTTCCGCATTTTATTGTTTACACCCGCCTGAGGACGTTATTGAATATGTTCGTGCCGTACTAAAGGTATGAGCCGACCGGCACTGAATCCCGGCACGACGTCGTACTGGGCCACCCCTAAGGGTGGCACGTGGTACGGGCAAGCCCGGGCCTAGATTACGCATCTTTAGGAAAGTGGAGCCGAGGCTGGTCGCCAGCTCTCGCCGCGAGATTTTCCTACCGGTAAACCGGCTGATGCGCAAATCCCGATAGGGGGTTTGTGCACATGGCCGACTCAAAGAACAAGAAATCCTCTATTCCAGTAGCACCTCCCGTAAGCGTCGATCCGTTCCAACGCTGGTTGCTCATCTCCGAAGCTGCTGCTTATCTGCGTGTGTGCCAGCAAACCATCCGGGCTTTGATCCACAACGGCGAACTTAAAGCCGCACGCATCGGCAAGAGCTACCGGATCGACCGAGCCGATCTCGACGTAATGGCCGAGCGCCGTAAGAAAATCCAACCAAGGTACCGCACCAACAGTCACCCGTGGGTTGCGAAGCGTTGGGCCGAGTTTCGCAGGAAGCAGGCGAAGAGATGAAGGGAGATCGATGATGAAAATCGAAAAACAAGGGCTGTTGGGCTTTGTAGTTTGCTCAGGCCATTCCTGGCCGGTATTCCTTGGCGATGAAGACCCGGAGGATGGTGTAGTTACCAGTGAGGAGATGTGGCCCGGCTCCGTATTTATCCCTGTTCCGCAACCTGCATTTATCGTCGGCGTTTGTCTCGGCGAAGAGGGCCATGAGAAGTACGAACGGCTCGGCTTCGAGATTCCCGGGGGCGGGGTTTTCGACTGGAACGCACTCGCACAAGATAAGGAACACGAATTCTGGAACGAAAACCGCCTTAGGGATGAAGCATCGGAAGGTCCGGAGTCGACCAATTGAAAGTGCCACCGCTCATGCCCACGAAAAACCTCGTACGCCCAGTAATTTTATCAAGCTCGGCTGAAACCCGAGGCCGTGAAGCCGGGCGGTCGACAAATAGCGCCCGATAGAGTCGACGGCGGGGGCGCGTTCCCGGCAGACGTTGCCCCCACAATTTGAAGGGAGATCAACAATGGAAAAAGGTGCACAACTGATCGAGCAATTATCTGAAACCTTGGCCGACATGAAGCGCAGACGCGTAAGTGGCGAACTCACGGTCGTCGTCGAGAATGGCATCGTGGTGGCGCTCCGGACGACCGTTCAACAGCAGGTGGTCGGCCCGGGGAGGCCGTTCGGCGGGCGGCGGCTGACCGAAACTCGGAGTCGGTCACTCCACGTTACCTTGGAACCTCCGCCGAAATAGACACACTGACAGGAGCCAGGAGTAATATACTGGCTCCTGTAACAGCAGTCCCCCCAAAGAAGCTCCACAGCGTAGGGCCAATCAATTTGCATTACCGTTCGACGGTCGTGACGACCTCGTTTCACCAAAATTCTGTTTTACAAGCTTGTGGCGTCTCGTCACCGCCGCAAGGTCAGCGCAAGCTGATCCGTCACCGGTAATGCAAGGGACCCGCACTCGAAAGGGTGCGGGTACCCATGTCTTTACTGGGAGCTTTCATGACTCACGCCGCAGAATTCTTCAACCTCTTCAAAGGAAATCCGGAAGCACACTACGTCCGCTCGCTAGAGGGAGCGTACGAGGCCGTCTATAACGGCTTAACCGTAGCTGACTTCGAGCGTCACCTAGCAGGCATCTCCCCGTCGATTCTGGTCATCCCGATCAGTCGCGAAGGCATGTCCCACGTTGGCATCATCGACTGGGATCGCCACGATGAACATGATGGACCGGTTGACCATGCGGCGCTGGCGGCCAAGATCACCAGGCTTCAACTGCCGCTGATCGCGTTCAAAAGTAAAAATGGCAAGGGCGCATGGATCGTCCTATTTCTCAAGGAGAAGGAAGGCTGCAAGGCTACACTCGTCCGCCAACTGTTGATGCGCTACCAGCAGCTGTTGGAGCTCGACGGTGAGGTCGAGATCTTCCCAAAGCAAGATAAGTTGGAGGTGGTGAACGACAAGTGGCAGATGGGAAATGGTGTAAACGTAGGGTACTTCGGCTGCCAGCGTCCTGCCTACGGAAAGGACGGTGTTGAACTAACGGCAGAGCAATTCATAGCCTTGGCCCAAGAACGAAGAAGTTTCGGCGAAATCCTGGCCAAGCGTGATCTAGTGGCGACGGTAGCGGAAGCAGCGCCGCAGTCCAATACCGAGCGGGCGTTACCGATCGATGTGATCCGCGAGCTGCACGCTAAGAATCTAGGTAACCTGCGGGCGATGACGCGGCAGGACGATAATCAGAACGACGCGTTGAACACCTGCGCTTTTTTCGCGGCCAGAGCGTTCGCAGCCAAGGCGCTCGAGGGCACCGAGGAGAGCATCAAGGAGGAGCTGAGGGTCGTAGCTGAGTCTACCAAGTATTGTCCCGGGATCGACTCGACGATTACCAGCGGCTGGTCGAGTGGCATTGATCGGCCACTGCTGATTTTTAACCCAGAGCAAGCGCACGCTGAAGCTTTGGCTAAGATCGACGCGTGGCTTGGGGATAAGGACGGAAAACTGGAATCAGAGGATGCCTTATCGAATCTCGCCCTCTTGACCGATGAGGAGTATGAATCCGGCGACCGGCGCGGGAATGCCGCCAAGCGTCTCGGGATCAAGAAGCCTGCAAAGCTCGATAAATTTGTCGACGATAGGCGCCGCTACAAGGTTAAGGACCAAACGGATACATCCAATATCATCGTGGAGGAAGTGAAACCGTGGCATGAGTCCGTGAACGGTGCGGCACTACTCGATGAACTGGCGGCTACAGCCCGCCGATTCGTGATCTTCCAGCGCCAAAGCGAAGCTGACGCGATTGCGCTGTGGCTGGTTTCCACTTACTGCTGCGAGAAATTCAACATCCTGCCCTACCTCGGCGTGACCGCACCAGCGCCGGAGTGCGGCAAAACCACCGTCATGAAAATATTACTCTACCTCTGCCTACATCCGGTGCAATCCAGCAACGTCTCCGGCGCGGTTGTTTACCGTGTGATTGAACTCTATAGTCCGACGCTGCTGGTTGATGAGGTTGACAGTTTTCTCAACAGCGAAAGGAACTCCGAGCTGGTAGGCATTTTCAATGCTGGCCATGAACGTGAATTCGCTCATGTGTTGCGTTGCGTCGGTGAAGATAGCACGCCGACAAAATTCAACTGCTTCGGGCCGAAAGCTTTCGGCATGATTGGACGCCCGCCCGATACACTGCTGAGCCGTTCAATCGTCATCCGACTGCTACGCAAGGATGCAGGTGAAAAAACCGAAGATCTGAATGTCATCGAACACCCGGAACTCAGAGAAACATTCACGACGCTGAAGCAAAAGATTGCGCGGTGGGTCCGCGACAATGCTAACGCCATTGCCCTGGCCAAGCCTGATACTTCGAGCCTCGCGAACCGCGCCCGCGATAACTGGCAGCCGTTGCTTAAGATCGCCGGTGTCGCAGGCAAGGACTGGACCGAAAAAGCGCTCGCCGCCGCCGGCGCTCCCACTCTCAAACGCCAGGAAAACGACATAATCCGGGCGCTCAGGGACGCCAGGAAGATCTTCAAGATGCTAAACACGGACCGCATCCCCTCACGCATTTTGGTGCAATACTTCTTGCAACAAAAGCTAAGCGGGTGGAATCGTTTTTATAACCAGCGTGACGACATCGACGAGCGCGGATTGGCCAGGCTGCTCGGCGAATTTGACTGGCATAACAAGCCTCTGAAGATGAACGAGACGCAGATGAAGCTCCTTGTTTGCAACAAACAAGAGCGGTGCTACGTGCTCGACGACCGAATCGATGGTCTATTCGCCAAGTTCTTAGAGGAAGAAGTCGATGAGGTTGAGATTCCCGCCGATGAACTGGAGTTTCAGGCTGCGGTTAGCGATACAGAGATACAGTAGAACGCCGTTTTGCACGCTATTGGTGCGTGCGCTGTTCTCGTCTGGGTCGGATACAGAGATACACATTGCCAGGTCTTACGTGCTTAATTTACTTATAAAGATAATAGAGCGACGAGTGTAACTGCACACGCGCCCATAGCGCCTAAAACGCCTGTTGACTGTATCTCTGTATCCGACGGTTCGGAGCTGCGCCTTGGTGCCAGATGCTTGGCCAGATGCCTGGGAATCCGGCACCGGAATAGCCGGGAAGCCAGTCAGAAAGTTGCGAGCGTCTCGACCCAATGCCCAGGTCGGGTGGTGGAAACCCCTTGGCAAAGCTGCCAGCACTCAGCATCTGCCGGTCTATAGCCGCCAACCATAGCCAGGAGCAGCCCTATGGCTCTCTCTTGGAAACACGCGGCGGTCAACCGGGCCCTTCGCTGTACACCACGTATTCAACGGCTTACTATGGAACACAGCCTCACGTAACCTCAAAGCAGCCTCACACCGAAGCACAAATCCCATAGGAGAAAGCCTAGTGAACACCACAGCGGTGATGGTGCGCATTGATCCTG
>Ga0209624_10001157_pt1 | contig 21554 bp, 18 predicted proteins | sample JacPinW_OM2H0_O1_FD_188565 | JGI IMG/M metagenome (GOLD analysis project Ga0209624, IMG submission 188565) | Forest soil microbial communities from Algoma, Ontario, Canada - Jack Pine, Ontario site 1_JW_OM2H0_O1 (SPAdes) (version 2) | ecosystem: Environmental > Terrestrial > Soil > Boreal...
CATGCCGCCCTCGATCGGCTGTCCGCCGGTCATCGAGACGAAGCCGTTGAAGAGGATCTTGTAGGTGATCGGAACATTGGCGGCGAGCGCCTGACGGATCGCGAGCGACCCCGAATGCGCGTAGGTGCCGTCGCCGATATTGGCGAACACGTGGTCCTGTTTGGTGAACGGCTCCTGGCCGAGCCACATCACGCCTTCGCCGCCCATATGCGACGCGGTGGTGGTCTGCTGCGGATTGACCAGCGTCGCCATCCAATGGCAGCCGATGCCAGCAAGCGCGCGACTGCCCTCGGGCACCGGCGTTGATCGGTTGTGCGGGCATCCGGCGCAGAACCCCGGGCTTCGCATCGGCGCGGGACGATTGCTGAGCATCGCGCCGGGCGCCTCGGGCGCGCTGAGCGCGCAGTTCGGATCGTGACGGGAAATTGCCTGCGCCAGGACTCCCGCGATCAGTTCCGGCGTGATCTCGCCGAAATTGGGAATGGCGAGCGCGCCCGGCGAAGGGTCGAACGCCTGTCCATCGAAATATTTGCCGACGATCCGCGGCGCTTTCGAATCGCCATAGAGAATGGAGCGGATCTGATCCTCGAGCAGTGGGCGCTTCTCCTCGATCACGACAATGAGATCGAGACCTCGAGCGAAGTCGCGCACGATCACCGGATCGAGCGGCCACACCATGCCGACTTTGAGCAGACGCAGCCCAGGCGCGGCGCCATCGTCGTCGAGGCCGAGATTGCCCAGCGTCTGCAAGAGATCCTGCCACGCCTTCCCCGCGGCGACCACGCCGATCCTCGCGCCCGCGCTGTCGCTGATGATGCGGTTGAGATTGTTGGCGCGCGCATAGGCGAGCGCAGCGGGAAGCTTGTGCTGGTAGAGCCGCTCTTCCTGAGCCACTGCCGCGTCGATCGTGCGCGCCCATACGCCATGGGGCGGAGTGGTCGGGCGCTGCGGGATGACGATCTCGGGCAAGTCTGGCCCGACATAAACCGTGCCGCCGCCTTCGGCGACGTCGGTGACCACCTTCATGCCGACCCAGCAGCCGGAAAATCGCGACATGGCGATGCCGTGCAGGCCAAAATCAAGCAGCTCCTGCGTGTTGGACGGATAGATGACCGGCATGCCGACGGCGATGAACAACGTGTCGGAGAAATTGACTGCGGTCGAAGATTTCGCGCCGTGGTCGTCGCCGGCGAGCGCAAGCGCGCCGCCCTTGGGCGATGAGCCCGTGAAATTGGCGTGGCGTAGCGCATCGGCCGATCGGTCGACGCCCGGACCCTTGCCGTACCAGATGCCGAATACGCCATCGACTGTCGCGCCGGGAAAGTTGTTGACTTGCTGGGCGCCCCAAATCGCGGTCGCGGCGAGGTCCTCGTTGAGGCCGGGGCGGAAGACGATGTTGTGCTGCTTGAGCTGCGCCGCCGCGCGCCACAGCTCGATGTCGTAGCGCCCGAGCGGCGAGCCGCGATAACCGGAAATGTACCCGCCGGTGTTGAGGCCTTCTGCGGCGTCACGCAAGCGCTGCTGGATGGGCAGGCGCACCAACGCCTGCGTCCCGGTCATATAGACCCAGCCCTCGGACGCGGTGTAGCGGGAGTCGAGAGTCGCCTCCGGCCGGGCGAGGGCGACGGTCATGTCAGCATGCCTCCGTGTGTTGGCCGACGGCTATGTACGGCGCCCCGGTTCGCCGCCGTGGCGGACGAGGTAGCCGGGGAACGCATCGTCGAACTCCGGAAAGTAACGCCGAACGACGCGCATGTCGAACGTGCTCAAGATCGATTCCTTCGGCTCGCGATCGAGGAGGAACCGCATCACGGCCTCGACGCAAGGCGAGGGCTCGGCGCCGAGCTTCGCCCAGCGCTCGGCTTCGTCGGCCTCGATCGTGACCCGGTACCGGCTTTCGCCGCGTGCGTCACGGACGATCACGTCAAAAGTGAACCCACGACCAGGACAGGGGGTAACACTGACCGAACGCTCGCTCATGTCCTATCATCCATGGCGGCTTGTCCCAGACCATCGCACAACACGCTGAAACGAAGCCGGACGACAAGCTCTTGGCTGCTCAGGCGAAATCCTACAGAAGAAGCCGCGGCTCCGCCACGCCTGTAGCCCGTGTCCACAAAGATCAGCGGTGGTTGCGTGTTGTCTACCTGTCCAAGTTTGACAGCCGCGTCGAGGCGATTTCTTGTTCTTACTGGGAACCAACTCGACCGTTGGGCGTTGTAGGCTGCGTGATCCGGGAAAACGAGGGCGGCCGGACGCGCCGCCACGCCGTGACCATGTTGTCGCCCCAAAACCTTCTTAGGTCGGGCGAAGGGGCGTCAGGAGCTGTACGGTTGGATCAATTGAACGCGCCGAGCATGGAAGGCGCGACGTGGAGCGATGTTGCGCCGTTAAGCAACGCTTCCGTCGCCCTTTTTCTCGACGTCGATGGCACTTTGCTCGACTTGGCGGCGCGTCCCGACGACGTCGTGACCCCAGCTGGACTGGTTACGACGCTCGCGGGGGCCGAACGCAAGCTTGCCGGCGCCTTGGCGCTCATTAGCGGCCGCTCCATCGATGATGTCGACCAACTGTTCACGCCGTTGCGACTGCGAGTGAGCGGAGTTCATGGCGCTGAGATTCGTTTCGATCCCGACGGCTCCCCGGCGCCGACGGTGGCCGCGGACTTGCCTCAGTCGCTGCTGGCCGCGCTGAGACGTGCGATTGAGCCGTTTCCCGGCGTGTTCGTTGAAAACAAGCGCTTCAGCTTCACCGTCCACTATCGACTCGCGCCGTCTGCGGAGCCGCAGGTCCGCAATATCGTCAAGCAGCTCGTGGACTCGATCTCGACCCGTGTGGTCATCATGGACGCGCATTGCGCGATTGAGATCAAGAGCCCCTGTTTTGACAAAGGCGGCGCGATCGCGGCTTTTCTCGCCACCTCAACGTTTCGCGGGCGCAAGCCGATCTTCGTCGGCGACGATACGACCGATGAAAGCGGTTTCGCCCTTGTCAGCGCGCGCGGTGGGTCCGCGTATTCAGTAGGCCGTCGGCGCCCCGGCGCGATTGGCTCGTTCTCGGCCCCGCAAGCAGTACGCAGGTGGCTCGCTGAATTCGCTCGAGGAAGCAGCGAATGACCGAGGGCATGCAAACAAAAAAACAGAATCTCGACCTGGCCCTGATCGGAAACAGTTGCGCCGCGGCCTTTGTCGACCGGAACGCCCGGATCGTGTGGTGGTGCTATCCCCACTTCGATTCCGATCCGGTCTTCTCGCGGCTGCTGGCCGGTGACGAGGAAAAAGGGTTCTGCGATGTCACGCTTGCGAACCTGGTCCAAACTGAGTCGCAGTACGTGCGCAACACCGCGATCGTCGAGACGGTCCTGACCGACGCGAATGGCGGCAAGGTGCGTATCGCCGACTTTGCTCCGAATTTCGAACGCTTCGAGCGCGTGTACAGGCCGCCGCAGATCATCCGGCGTATCGAACCGATCGCCGGCCTGCCTCGGGTCAGAATCCGGGTGCGCCCAACGCATGGTTACGGTCGGCCGACAACCAATTTTGTCGTCGGTTCCAACCACATCCGCTACCTGGACGGGGGGCAAGTTTTACGCCTCACGTCCGACGCGCCGCTTTCCTATATTGTCAACGAAGTTTCGTTTCCTCTGAACCGGCCAGTGAATCTCATATTCGGCCAGGACGACCCTTTCCTCAGCGCCATCGACACGACGTCGCGCGAATTCCTCGACCGTACCCGTGACTACTGGCAAGGTTGGGTGCGCTATCTCGCGTTAGCCTACGAATGGCAGGTGGAGGTGGTACGCGCGGCGATCACGCTCAAGCTCTGCAGCTTCGCTGAGACGGGCGCGATCGTGGCGGCGCACACGACCTCAATCCCAGAGGCGCCCTCGTCGTCGCGAACCTGGGACTATCGCTATTGCTGGTTGCGCGACGCTTATTTCGTCGTCGATGCGCTGAACCGGCTCGGCGCGACGCAGATCATGGAATCCTACATCAACTACATCACCACCATCGCCAGCGGCGATGAGGAGATACAGCCGTTACACGGCATCGTGCCCTTTGCGTCGCTTGAGGAACGGATTGCGCCTGATCTCAAGGGCTTCCTCGGCATGGGCCCGGTTCGGGTCGGCAACCAGGCGGCGAGCCAGCGACAGAACGACGTTTATGGCAGCGTCGTCCTCGCGGCGACGCAGATGTTCGTGGACGAGCGGCTTCCTAAGATGGGCGACGAGTCGCTGTTCCGGCTGCTCGAGGGTCTTGGCGAGCGCGCTATTGTGCATGCTTTCGAGCCCGATGCGGGCCTGTGGGAATATCGCACCCGCGCGCTCCCGCATACCTATTCGGCGACGCTGTGCTGGGCCGCCTGCGACAGGCTCGCAGGCATTGCGCGCAAACTCAAAATCGCCGACCGCGCCAAATACTGGGCGGCCAACGCGCGCTCTTTGCGGAAGCGAATTCTCGAAGAAGGCTGGGATGATGAGCGAGGCGCCCTGACTGGCGCCTTCGGCTCGACGGATCTCGACGCCAGCGTCCTCTTGGTCGCCGAGCTCGGACTCTTGTCCTCGAGCGACCCCCGTTTCATCAAGACCTGCGACACCATTGGGCGCGAGCTCACGCGCAATGGCCGGATCATGCGTTACACCGCGCCGGACGACTTCGGCGCGCCGGAAACCGCCTTTCTCGCGTGCAACTTCTGGTACATCGACGCGCTCTGTCAGATCGGTCGGAAGGACGAAGCGCGCGAATTGTTCGAATCGATTCTCGCGCGCCGCAACGCCTACGGACTTCTCTCCGAGGACATCCATCCTGACGCGGGAGAACTCTGGGGGAATATCCCCCAGACATACTCCATGGCGGGCATCATTAACAGCGCAACGCGGCTGTCGTCGAGTTGGGAGGAAGCATGGGCGCGCGACTGATCATCGTCTCTAACCGCGTGGCGGTACCTGAAACGCCCCGGACCCCGCTCGCGGGGGGAATGGCGGTTGCGGTGAAGGCTGCGCTCAAAAATCGCAACGGAATGTGGTTCGGGTGGAGCGGCAAGGTTTCGGAGGAGCCGAACGGGGCGCCTCAGATCGTCGACATCAACAAGATGACGTATGTCCTCATTGATCTGTCGCAAAACGATATTCAGGAATATTACAACGGCCTCGCCAACAGCGTGCTGTGGCCGATCCTTCACTACCGGGTCGATCTGCAGGAATATTCCCGCGCCGACGCCAGCGGCTATATCCGCGTCAACCGCATGTTCGCCGATCGCTTGAGCGCGCTGCTCAGGGAAGATGACGTCGTCTGGGTGCACGATTATCACCTGATGTTGCTGGGACGCGAACTGCGATCGCGCGGCCATCGCAACACCATCGGATTCTTTCTTCATACGCCTTGTGCGCCTCCCGACATTCTGCAGACCCTGCCGCACCACCGGGAAATCCTCGGCGGCCTCGCCTACTACAATCTGGTCGGGTTCCAGACAGAGAATGATCGCGAAAACTTCGGTCACTACTTGACCTCGCAAGGCGCGATCCAGAACCGATCCAGTTACGAATTCGAAGGACAGAAAGTGCGGCTCGGCGCTTTCCCGGTGAGCATCGAAACCAAGGCGTACACGCGCCTCGCGCGGAACGCGGGACGGTCAGCTATGGTGGCGCTGGTTCGCGAGAGCCTCGGCGGAAACAAGCTGATCCTCGGCGTCGACCGGCTCGACTATTCCAAAGGCATTCCGGACCGGGTGAAGGCGTTCGAACGGCTGCTCGAAAACAATCCGGAGTGGCGTGGCAACGTGACTTTCTTGCAGGTGACGCCGAAGAGCCGCTCGGACATCAAGCAGTACGGCGACATCGAAACCGAGTTGACCGGCCTCATTGGCAAGGTGAACGGCCAGTACGGCGATCCCGCCTGGACGCCGATTCGTTATGTGAACCGCTCCCATTCGCGCACAGTCCTGGCGGGGCTTTATCGCGCCGCCGATGTCGCCATGGTGACGCCGCTTCGCGACGGGATGAATCTGGTCGCCAAGGAATATCTGGCGGCTCAGAATCCGGACGATCCCGGGGTGCTCGTGCTGTCGCAATTTGCCGGCGCGGCGAAAGAGCTCACCGGCGCTCTGATCGTCAATCCGCATGAAACCGATGCCGTGGCTGCGGCGCTGAAGCGCGCCTTGGAGATGCCGCTGGAGGAACGCCGCCAGCGCCACGCGCCGATGCTCGAACATCTGCTGGAAAACGACGTCAGGAAATGGGCGGAGGACTATCTCGCGACGCTTGTCGAGGGCGCGCCGACCCGTCGTTTGCTCGAGGGCATACGCGCTCTGTTTGGCGTGTCCTCGGAAAATGGGCCGCTGGCGTTCCGCTGAGCGGCGGCGGCATCCGCAGCGCGGCTGTCGACGGGTTTCAGTACTTCTGGATCCCCACCCATTGCGGCTCTGAATAGCGCTCGCCCGCGGCGTAGCCGAGTGGCAGCGCGCGCTCAATCTCGACGAGTTGGGCGCCGCTCAGATCGATCTCCGCCGCTGCAGCGCATTCCTCGAGATGGGCGGCGGCGCGGGTGCCGGGAATCGGCACGATGTGCGGCGCCTTGGCGAGCGTCCAGGCGATGGCCAGGGTCGCGGGCTTCAATCCCCACGAGTTCGCAAGAGCGACAAAAGCGTCGAGCCGGTCGCGATTGCGCCGCCAGTTGAGGCCATGAAACCGCGGATTGGGGTGGCGGAAATCCTTTTCGCCGAAGTTCTCTACGTTCTGCAGCAGGCCGCTCAAATAGCCGCGCGCGAGCGGCGAGAAGGCGATCAGAATTGCGCCCAATTCCGCGCAGGCCTGAATGAGGCCAAGTTCCGGATTGCGCGTCCATAGCGAATATTCCGACTGGACGGCGGCAATCGGGTGCGCGTCGTGGGCGCGTCTGAGGGTGTCAGGCGCCACCTCGGATAGCCCGATCGCGCCGATCGCGCCTGCTTTGACGAGGCGCGCCAATTCTCCGACCGTGTCCTCGATCGGGATCGATTTGTCGACACGATGCACATAGTAGAGGTCGATGTGGTCGACGCCGAGCCGCTTCCGCGAGCCGTCGAGGGCCTCGCGGATGTGGGCCGCGCTGTTGTCGAAGAAGCGCGCGCCGTCGTCGCGTCGGCGGATGGCGAACTTGGTCGCGAGGGTCACCCGGGCGCGCCGGCTTTTGTCCTCGGCCAGGAACTTGCCTATCAGGCGTTCGCAGAGCCCGTCGCCATAGACATTGGCCGTGTCCCAGAAGTCGACGCCGAGATCGAGCGCCGCCGCCAGCGTTCGCATTGAATCGGATTCGGTCGTGGGTCCGTAGAAGCCACCGAAGCTCATGGCGCCGAAGCCGACGGCCGAAACCGTTCCGTGCCGCCAAACGCGCCGTCGCATTGCTCCCCCAGAAGCCCGCAAGTTCAATGTTTCCTGGCCAAGGCGAGAGGCAGCCTAAAGCTTGGCCTCGGTTGCGCCCTCAAGCGCCTCGGCGAGGGCGTGCGCCAGGCATCGGTAGCCGAGATCGCTCATGTGCAAGCCATCGCCGGACAAGAACAAACTCAGGGCCTTCGCGCTCTTAACGCTCCAGCTCTTCATCAACGCGTAGCGGCTCAGCACCGGCACATGATCCGCGGCGCCGATATCATCGACCATCTTGACGAACCGCCCGTAGCGGACGGGGTCGGGGGTATTCAGGGTAAACTGTGGGCCAATAAGCATCATCGGAACGCCGGCGGCGTGCGCCGCGGCAATACCGGCCTGTACCGTGGCGCGAAACAAGCTCTCATCCACGCCCACGATCGCGTCGTTGGTGCCGACCTGCCAGATCACGAGCCGCGCCCAGCGGGACTTCAGCGCGCTCTTCAGCCGTTCCAGCGTCTTGGCTGCGAGCTCGCCGCCGACCCCAGCGTTCTTGACGTCGAAGTCCGCGCCGGTCCGCTTTTCGAGCTCCGCCTCGAGCCGGGCTGGATAGGTGTTCGCCGGCGAAGTCGCCCCGATGCCTTCGGTTGAAGACGAGCCTATCGCCAAAATATCGTTCGGCAAGCCGATCCTAACCTTCGGGAAGGCGAGTGGAGAGCCGTTAGGTTCGAAGGCTGCACTGTCGCTCGGGCACGAACCCTCTTCGGCGTGCGCCGCGCTTAGGGCGAAGAGGAGGCAGACAGCCCCCGCCAAACGCGCAAACGCGCTGGCTGTGCGGCGGCGATTGCGGGGTTGGCGTGAGCTTTTCTGCACTCGATCCAGCGGGCGACGGCGAACAGGGCGATGATGGACACAACCGTGTACGCGAGTCCGACGAACCGTTCAACCCCTGCAGACGCGTGTGGTGAAGCGGCCGCCAATGCGGCTTGACTGCAGGCGCTCAAGAATGACCCGGTGGCGAAAACCGACAGGCTGTTGCGGCCGAGACTCTGCACCGCGTTGCCGAAGGCGCCCCTGACCACCGGCGCGATGAATCGCCCGAAAACGGTCGCCGTCGCGATCAGATAGGCCAACGCCACAAAGTGGATGAGGCGCGCGAGACCAAGATCCTGCTTGGCGACATCGAGGTGCGCGGTCGCCGTGTCGCGCAACCCCGGCGCCAGGCCAACCTCGTTGGTTACGATCAGCGCCGCGCCCGCCACCGTCAGGCCGCTGAGCACGAGCAGCCACGGAGCTGGCCTTGGGAGACCGTCGCGCCACAAAATTGCCGACACGACGCCGAGCGTGAACACGAGTTGCCAAGCGATCGGGTTGAAGAACCACCCGCCGGGCTCCGGCCAATTCGGGAGATTGAGGCCGAACGTACGCGCGGCCGCATAGAGGCCGATTGAAACCGTCAGCGCCAACAGCGGGCTGCGCAGCGCGAGCGCGACCGCGACGGGCGCCCACAGCATCAGCACGACATACAACGGCAGGATGTTGAAGTAGCCGAGCTGATGGCTGAGCAGGGCAAGTCCCAAAAGCCCATTGCCCGGCGAGCCGAAGACGAACGCGCGTCCATGCGCTTGGATCAGGTCCGGCACGCCGCTCGCCCAATAGGCCGCGCCGAACACCACGAGCGCAGCCACGGTCAGCGCGATATGCACGCCGTAAAGCTTGAGCGCGCGCTTCAGGCATCCGCCAGCGACGGGCTCGAGGCCATACTTAAACGCCCTGGGCAAGTAGATGAGGCCGACCGACAGACCAGACAAAAAGACGAACGCCTCGGCGCTGTCCGAGAGGCCGAAGTTCCTCGGAGTCCAATTTTCGAGCGGGTTGCCGGGAATGTGATCGATAAGGATCGCAATGAGCACGGCTCCGCGCCAGAAGTCGATGTCGCGGACGCGGTTTGCACTCATCTCAACGCCTCGGCGCAAAAACGGCGCCACTGCCTGATCGGTTCCACGGGATGAAGATTCGGCAATGGCTCGACCGCTGTCGCCGCTTCGTGTGGCGATATAGTGTGCGATAGACGGCGGGAGTGCGTGCCGCCCTTCACATTCACGACATTGGCGGGCCGCTCACCGGGAATTGATCGGAAAACGCTGCCTGTCTCGGGGGTTACCCTGCCTCAATCAGCCGGGCCGCCTCGTCGCGCTCGAACAGGTAGAGAAGCATGCCGCGGCCTTTCTCGTCCGCGAGTCGCTCGTCGCGCTTGAGCGCGGCTTCAGCTTCCCCCCGCGCCCGCGCCAGAAGGCCGCTGTGGATGTCGAGCCGGGCGAAACGAAAGCCGGGCGCGCCGGCCTGCCGGGCGCCGAGCACGTCGCCCTCGCCGCGCAGCTTCAAATCCTCCTCGGCGATGCGGAAACCATCCTCGGTCTCGCGCAAGATCTCGAGCCGCGCGCGCGCGGCTTCGCTCAGCGGTCCCTTGTAGAGCAGCAGACAGGCCGAGCGGCTCGTTCCGCGACCGACGCGCCCGCGCAGCTGGTGCAATTGCGCGAGACCGAAGCGTTCGGCGTGCTCGATGATCATGATGGTCGCATCCGGCACGTCGACGCCGACCTCGATCACCGTGGTCGCAACCAGGACGGTCGTCGTCCCGCGCTGGAAGCGCTCCATCGCCGCGTCCCGCTCGGGGCCGGCCATCTTGCCGTGTGCGAGGCCAACGGCGTCGCCGAAGATGGCGCTGAGCGCTTCAGCGCGTTCCTCGGCCGCGGCGACGTCGAGCGTCTCGCTCTCATCGACCAACGGACAGATCCAGTAGGCGCGCGCGCCAGAGGCCAGAGCCTGCGAGAGGCGGGTCACCACCTCGTCGAGTCGTTCGATCGGCAAGATGCGCGTGTCAATCGGCTGGCGCCCCGGCGGCTTCTCGCGCAGAGCGGAGACGTCCATGTCGCCGAAATAGGCGAGCACGAGCGAGCGCGGGATCGGCGTCGCCGTCATCACGAGAAGGTCGACGGCCTCGCCCTTGGATGCGAGCGCCAGACGCTGGCGGACGCCGAACCGATGCTGTTCGTCGACCACCGCGAGCCCGAGATCGGCGAAGGCCACGCTTTCCTGGAAGAGCGCATGTGTGCCGACGCCAATGTCGATCGTTCCTTCCGCCAATGCGGCGAGCGTAGCGCGGCGAGCGGCCGCCTTGTCGCGTCCGGTCATGAGCGCGATGCGCAAGCCGACGCTCGCCGCGAGCGGGGCCATGCGTTCGTAGTGCTGGCGAGCGAGAATCTCGGTCGGCGCCATCATCGCCGCCTGCCTTCCGGCTTCGACCACGTCCGCCATCGCCAGTAGCGCCACAATGGTTTTGCCTGAGCCGACGTCGCCCTGCAGCAGCCTCAGCATGCGCTTTTCGGCTCTGAGATCGGCGCGGATGTCCTCGACCGCCTGCCGCTGGGCGCGCGTCAGCGAAAAGGGCAGGGCGGCCTCAAGGCGCCGCGCCAACGCGCCCTCAGCCTGGTGCGCGCGGCCGGGAATGGCGCGCATGCGCGCCCGCACGAGGAGGAGCGCGAGCTGGTTGGCGAAGAGTTCGTCATAGGCGAGCCGCGTCGCCGCCGGACCGGCAGGGTCGATATCCGCAGGCGCCCCCGGACGGTGCATCACGCCGAGCGCTTGCGTGAAGCTCGGCAATTTCAGATCGCTCTGGGTCTTCTCGCTGGTCCATTCCGGCAGCTGAGGCAGGCGCTTGAGCGCGCCCTCGGCGGCGCGGGCGACGGTGCGCTGATGGAGGCCCTCGGTAAGCCCATAGACCGGCTCGACCGATGGGAGGCGATCGAGTTCCTCTGCGGTCATGACCCGATCGGGATGGACCATCTGGCGGCGGCCGTCCCAGAGCTCGAGCTTGCCGGAAATCCAGCGCGTGGCCCCGACCGGCAGCCGCGACCGCACCCAATCATGATTGGCGAGGAAGAAGACCAGCTCGACGTCCCCGGTGTCGTCCTCGACCAGCACCTTGAACGGCGCCCGCGAGCGTGCGTTCGGCGGTCCGCGGTGCTCGGTCACCTTCGCCTCGATGGTGACGATCGTGTCGGGAACCGCGTCGCGGATCTTGGGGCGCGCGCGCCGGTCGACGGTCGCCTGCGGCAGATGGAAGAGGACGTCGAGGACCCGCGCGCCCTGCGGCTTGTCGAGCAGCCGGTTGAAGAGCTTCGCGTTTTTTGGCCCGATCCCTGGCAGGGCGTCGGCGGGCGCGAACAGCGGATCGAGAGCCGAGGGACGCATCATGCGCCCTTAGCCGCGCCCGGTCGTTCCGGCAAGACGGATAAACCTTCAGCCCGCGAGAACGAGAAAACCCGCGCGCGGGAAATGGACCACGATTTCGCCGATCCGCTCGTCCATACGGCGTATGGCGATGTGCTGCGCCGAAAGAGAAACGATCTCGCCGCCGACCTCGACCTTTCCGTAGTCATCGGGCACGACGCGCACCTTGTCGCCCACTTTCCGTCCGTTCGGATCGTCGGGATCATTCTCGGCGATAGTTTCGGGGCTGGCCTTTGCCGCGATAGCGAGGGCATCATCGGCGGACATTTCCTCACGGACCCCATGTCCAACCGCTCGCATGCGGCTCTCCCATGCCGCGACCTGCTTGAGGGCGGCAAAGATTCTGTCGAGACCCGCAACGGCCTGATCCTCCTCCGCCGCGAGGTTTGACCGCATATACCAGACGTTCATGTAGGCGCTGACGTCGGCGAGGCTGAACTCTCCGAGCAGCCACCTCCGTCCGTCGCTCAATTGCGCTTCTATCCAGCCGAGCTGGGCGCGCAGCTGATCGCGCATCTGCGGAATCGCCGCGCGCATCTTGTCGAGATCGAACTTGGCCCCGCGCAACTGGCTCCGATCTTCAACAAACGCTTGGGGGACCTTCGGACCGAGCGTCCCAAACACGAGATTGACGGCGGCCTGAAAGAAGGCGCGGTCGGTCCACGAGCTGAGCGCCCAGGGTACGCCGGCTTGGCCCGAAGGAAACAGGGTCGGCGATGGGAATCGGCGTTCGATTTCGCGGATGATGACCTGCGTGTCACAAAACACGTCGGCGCCGATCTGCATCACCGGCGTGCGGCGATAGCCGCCGGTCAGCGGCATCAAATCGGGCTTCGGCATGATCTCCGGAATGCGCACGCTTCTCCACGAAAGCCCCTTGTGGCCGAAGACCACGCGGATTTTCTCGGAGAACGGGGACCGGTCGAAATGATGGAGAATGATTGGATGGGGCATGCTGCGAGGTGACCGCCTGTTGAGACCGCAAGCCTAGCCCGCGGACTGGGGCGATGTCTCGATTCCTCGACGCACTAACGATGCCAAGCTGCGCTCGCCAAAAAGAAAAGCAAATTCATGAAAGGAAATGAAAGGAACAAAGCTTTAATTTCCTTTCATTTCCTTTTTGGAAACGGGCCTTTTCAATGGGTTATGGCGGATTCAAATAAAAAAATCTTTTCCTTTCGAGTGGGGCGCGAACCGCCTCACAGCTCTCCCTGGAAATCTGACGTCGACGTCGGGAGTTGGATCCCGCCACAAAAACGATCCTAGCACGCATTTCTATTTTTATCAATAAATTGTTCTGGTTTTCGGTGATCCAAAAACATGCAGCCCGATCCCGACGACTTTGGCCCGCCCGCTGACGAAGCGGGCGGTTTCGCAAGTCCGGCCTTCGTTAATTGTCGATGCAACCGCCCCGGCTGCACTCCTCACCGTCGCGGCTGAGGCCATCAGTTTCGTGCGCCTTCGCAAAGGATGGCGCGGGGCTGACATAGGCTCTCCCCGCCCCGAAATCCGCGACGCGATGCTGCGCCGGCCTGTGCCCCGCGTCGCGAGCGGCTGCACCGAGTGCGGGAAGCGCGAACAGGGAAATTGCCAGAGTAAAAACGAGGGCCATTGGGTTCTTGATCGAAGCGCTCATTCTAATCTCCTGTCGAGTTGACGGAGCCATATGCAGAGCATTCTTGCGTCTGCAGCTTCGCCATCTTCGACGATCGTTTTTTCGTTGCGATCGTCTTGCTTAGGAGACCTCGAATGGGCCGGATTTATTCCAAGGTTCGCGAGAGATTCTGCGGCTCTTGGAATTCGGCGAGCCAAGCTCGCGGAACGGCGACCCAGTCGGATCGAACGCGCCCGTCATTGCGAGCGACAGGGCGTCGAAACACGCCCGTCCTTCGGGGGGGTTATGGCGAAGCACTCCAGGGAACGTAGGGCGTCCACGTTCCCTGGATTGCTTCGTCGCCGCGCTCCTCGCAATGACGATTCCAGCCAGACCAGCGCTGCCGGCGCGTCACGGCTTGGCGGGCTCGGTCGCGGGGCCTCCGCCACGGCGGAACGCCTCGACGAACTCGCCCAACGCCTTCTCGTCCATGTCGGAAACGGCGACATAGGCGAGGTTCGCATCCGACCAGCGCGCCACGTGGTAGCCGTCGATGGTTTCAATTCCGCATGTCCCGCGGGCGCCCTTTGTGTCGACTGGCAACTCGGTCACCGCGACGACGTGCTCGTTGTGCCGGTAAACGAGCGTTGGCGTCGGGACCCGGTCCACGATGGTCACGCGCCCGCCCACCAGCGGGAATCCTTCCGGCGCGAGATCGACGATGGTTCCGCTGACGGTTGTGCGGTTGGCGAGCCAGGGCTTGACCGTGTGCCGGTCGGAGGAGGCGACGTCGAACGGCTGGCCGGCAATCTCCGCGCGTGCGAAGTCCGAGACCAGATGTTGGGCGACATCGCCGGAGCTCGCGGGCGCGCGCAGCGACGTAAGCCCTGCGCCGACCGCAAAGCCGAGGATAGCGAAGGAGGCCGCCATCGCCAGCGCGCGGCTGTCGAGCCACGCGCGGCGCCGAAACGGCACGACCGTCGCGGTCGGGGCCGCAGCAGCCTGAGGCGGGGGGGCCGCCGGAGCGGACGCCGTCAGCGCCGCGATACGATCGGCGAGCGCTTGCGGGGCCGCTTCACGCGGCGCGTGACGACGGACCGCGTTACGCAGCGTTGTGAGGCGCCGATACTCGGCGGCGAGCGCCGGATCGTCGCGCATCTCGCGCTCGAACTCGAGCGAGCCCATGGCGTCGAGCTCGCCGTCCAGGGCGGCGTTGAGCCTGAGCAGCCGCTCGTCGACGTCGCGGTCGGTCATGTCTCGGTCCTCGTCATGGCCCGGACCTCAGAGTCTTGGCGAGCATGGCGCGCGCGCGGGCCAGCCGCGACATCACCGTGCCGACCGGCGTCTCGGTCGCTTCAGCGATCTCGCGATAAGACAGGCCGTTGATGTCGCGCATCACCAGCGTTTCCAGAAAGGGCGAGGGAAGGCCCGCGATCGCCTGGCGCAAGCGCTCGCCGTCTTGAAGGGCGATGAGCTCCTGTTCGGGATTGGGCGCAGCATCCGCGCCTTCAGGCAAATCGAGCGTGTCGAGGTCCGCCATGTCGCCGACGTAAGCCACGGTCTTGCGCCGATTGCGCGCCATGAAGGTCATGGCGACGTTGCGAACGATGGCGAGAAACCACGGTTTCGGTCGATCGACCGAGACGGTGGAGAGAGCCTGAAGCGCGCGCAAAGCGGCGTCTTGCACGATGTCCTCGGCGTCGGTCTGGTTTTGGCATAACCATTTGGCAAGCGAATAAGCATCATCGAGCAGGGGCGGCACGATTTCGCGAAAGCGCTGCTCGGCAATCGGGCTGCTCAAGCGGCGCGTTCCGTGGGCGCATGGCCTATTTGGCGCGCTCCCTGAGGTAAGCGATTACATCGGCCCGGTCCTGAGGATTGTCCAGGTGAAAGAACATCTTGGCGCCCGGGGCGACAGCCTGCGGATCGGTCAGCCACTTGTCGAGTGTCTCCTCGTTCCATACGATATTGGCTGATTTGAGCGCGTCGGAATAGTCGTAATCGGGCAGCGAGGCGGCCTTGCGCCCGAATACGCCGCCATGACGCGGCCCAACATCATTTTTGTCGAGCGAATGACAATCCTGGCAGGCCTCGTAAAGAGCCTCGCCATGATTGGCGTCGCCGGTCAGCCCGCCGGCCCATACGGTCCCGGTAAGCGCCGCCGAGATTGCGGCTGCGAGGACCACGGCCGCGGCGTATTTTTCCCTCCGCCGGAGCGCGGCGTCAGCGGACCTTTCGTGCGGGTCGTCGACGCGCGTTCGCGCGCGACCGTTTGTCGAAAGGTCCCTCCCCCGCGACGGGGGCGGTGAGAGGACGCCTGTCTCTCGACAGGCATCGCGGGGGAGGGGTTCGGGCAAACGGAACAGTATCATCGAAGCAACTCAGGACAGATCGGAGTCAGTGACCGCAAGGTTGGTCGGCGTGGGCGCGTAGACCACTTCTCGGATCCCCAGCCATTTGCGCAATTCGCCCGCCGGAACGAGCTTGGGTCCCGGCGCTGGCGCCGTTCCCGGCGCTGGCTGCGGAAAGGCGGTCGAGCGCGCGGCGTGGAACGTGACGTTGCCCTCAACCTTCTGCATCAACTGATGGATGTGGCCGTTGAGCACGGTGACCGACCCGAAGCGCGAGAGATAGCCGAGCGCCTGCGCCGAATCCTCGGTGCCCCAACCCCATTCCGGCGCGATCATCCAGAGCGGGATGTGGGAGAAGATGACGATGGGCGTCGAAGCGGATTTGCCCTTGAGATCACCTTCCAGCCACTCGAGCTGTTCTGGGCCGAGCGAGCCAAGGCCGTTCTTCTTGAGATCGACGACATTGTTGAGCGATACGAAATGCACGCCGCGCTGATCGAACGAATACCAGCCGCCGCCGGTCGCTCCCTTGCCGAAGCGCTCGAAATAGACGTCGCGCGTCTTGGGATCGAGAATGTCGTGCTCGCCAGGCGCGTAGTGAACGTCGAGCTTGGCGCGGCCGATCATTTGCTGCGCGTCGTCGAATTCGTTCGCCTTCGCCGCATGACTGATGTCGCCGGTGTGGATCATGAACGCCGGCTTGTCCGGCACCGCCGCAATCTTGTCGATCGCCGCGTTGAGCGTGACGCGCGCGTCAGGATTGGCGGGCTTGGCGAAGCCGATGTGGCTGTCGGAAATCTGAACGAAGGAAAAGCTGCTCTCCGCCGCTTTCGCCGAGCCGATCAGCCGCGATGCGGGCACTCCGCCGGCGACCGTCCAAACCACGCCGGTTCCGGCCCACAGCATGCATTTCAGAGTTTGCCGGCGGTCGAGCCCGCCTTGGTGATCGTGTGACACCTGAGTTTCCCCTTCTTCGGCAAAAGGCGCCGTTCAAAGGAGGGGACTCACGGGATGCGCGCTTTATTCCCGGAAGCCGCGCAAAAAATGGCGGACTGCTGTTTGGGGCGCGTCGATGCGGCTCAGCGTCGTGCTCAGGGATTCGTTTGGCGCACTTGAGAGCTCGTCGAGCCGGGAGTCGAAATCGTCAATGAGGCAAGACGGCGGAGGCGACGCAGATCGCGGGCCGGCCGCCGTCAGCAACGGGTTCAAGCGCTCAGCGAGACGGGACGATCACCTGCGGTGACCGCCCCCGTGGAAGTGGGCGCCGCCGCCATGAAAGTGCGCGCCGCCGCCATGGTAACCGCCGCCGTGCCAGCCGCCACCGTGGTAACCCCCACCGTGCCAGCCACCGCCGTGGTAATAGCCCCCGTGCCAGCCGCCGCCGTGCCAGCCACCGCCATAATACCCGCCTCCGCCGTAGAATCCTGGCGCCACGACAGCACCGCCGCCCCACCCGTACGGCACGCACGCGCCGTAAGCATTCCGAAAGTAAGCGGGCCCGCACCCCCCTTCGGCCAGGATGATCCCCGAATCCGCGCGGTACGGAGCAGGCGTCGGCATCGCCTCGGCCGATCCGGCCAGGAGCGTCGTAAAGGCGGCGATCGAAGCAAAGGACGCGGCTCGCATCAAAAGTCCTCCGGGGAATTCCCTGATCATTTCGAAAAACGCCGACTTTTCCATATTGTTCCCGTGATCAGCGATGTCCGCGAGCCGATGAGAATTTGCAGCCCTCCCGGTTTATAAACCATCTACCGAATGCGAGGTAACGAAAGGGCCACTCGCGCGTCCCCTATTGCGGCGCTGTTAGGTTCTCAGGCGCAAGCACTCGGAGCTGGCAATTGGACGCCAATGGTTTGCTTGATGGCGTCGCGGTCGGCTTCGTCGGGGGCTTCACCTCGGGACTTCTCGGGGTCAGTCCGGGCGGCGGCCTCGTTGTGTTTTCCATACTCCTCCTCGGCGTTGAACAGCACGCGGCCCAGGGTGTTTCGTTTGTCGCTCAAGTGTTCCCGACCAGCCTTTCGGGCATCCGCAATTATTGGCGGAAGGGTCACCGCGCTCCGGTCATGTGGCTCGTCCTGCTCGGCTTGGGCTTCCTCATTGGCGGAGCGGCTGGCGCCAAGGCCGCCGCGGCGGCGTCACGAATCTTTCTGCAATGGACCTTTGTTTTCTACCTAACGGCGCTCGGGGCGCTCGTGGTCGCCCGGCCGCCTCGCCATCAGCTCGAGAGCGCGGAAGCTCCTGCTGCTCCGTCGGTACCGCTTGCCGCTGTGGTCGCGGTCGGGGCCCTCGCGGGCTTCTCCTCGGGATTTCTGGGCATCGGCGGAGGATTGGCCATCACCGTCGGATTGAGCGCCTGGCTGAAAGTCCCGCAGAGAATGGCGCAAATGATCAGCCTCGCGCTCTTGGCTGTCCCGCTGACGATTCCTGCCGCCTGGGTCTATTGGCGTGAGGGCCACATCGTCTCTTGGGGCGTCCTCATCGGCGTCGTGCTGGGCCTCGTCGCCGGGACGGACATCGGCGCGCGGCTGGCGAATCGACTGAACGATAAGGCCTTGCGTCGTTCGTTGCTCGTGTTCATCGTGCTGATGGCTGGCTACATGGCGCGCGAGGCGTTGCGATGAACGCGTCTATTGCGCGGCGACGCCGACCTTCAGCAGCCGGTAGGTGATCGCGTCGACCAGCGCCTGGAACGAGGCGTCGATGATGTTGCCGGACACGCCGACCGTCGACCATGTGTCTCCATTTCCGTCGCCGAACTCGATCAGGACGCGCGTCACCGCATCGGTGCCGCCCTGGAAGACGCGGACGCGATAGTCGCGCAATTCCAGGTTCTCGATATATTTCTGGTAGACGCCGAGGTCCTTGCGCAAAGCGAGATCGAGCGCGTTGACCGGGCCATTGCCCTCTGCAACGGAAATAAGCCGCTCCTCGCCGATGCGGATCTTCACCACCGCTTGCGAAGCCGAATAGGTGACGCCCGGTGCGACCAGTTTGCGCTCGACGCCGACGTGAAAGCTATCGACCGCGAAGTACTCCGGCACGCCGCCGAGCACGCTGCGCGCCAGAAGCTCGAATGACGCGTCAGCCGCTTCGTAGGCGAAGCCCTGCGCTTCGCGCGCTTTCACCTCGTCGAGCAGCCGCCCAAGGCGCGGATCGTCGGCCTTCGCTTCGACGCCAAGCCGGTTGAGTTCAGCGAGGAGATTGGAGCGTCCCGCCTGATCCGAGACCAGCACCGCGCGCTGGTTGCCGACGCTGTCGGGCGGAATGTGCTCGTAAGTGCGCGGGTCTTTGGCGAGGGCGGAAGCGTGAATGCCCGCCTTGGTGGCGAAGGCGGACGCCCCGACATAGGGCGCGTGCCGGTTCGGGGCGCGGTTGAGCAGCTCATCGAAAGCGCGCGAGACGTGGGTGATCTCGCGTAAAGCCTCCGAGGTCACGCCGGTCTCGAAACGCTCCGCGAGCTCCGGCTTCAAGGCCAATGTGGGGATGAGACTGACAAGATTGGCGTTGCCGCAGCGCTCGCCCAGGCCGTTCAACGTCCCCTGCACCTGCCGCGCGCCGGCGCGGATTGCGGCGAGCGAATTGGCGACCGCGTTGCCGGTGTCATTGTGGGCGTGGATGCCGAGTTTGTCGCCCGGAATGACGCGCGCGACTTCGCCGACGATGCGTTCGATCTCGTCAGGAAGCGTTCCGCCGTTGGTGTCGCACAGCACCGCCCACCGCGCGCCGGTGTCGATCGTAGCGCGAGCGCAGGCAAGCGCATATTTCGGATTGGCTCTGTAGCCGTCGAAGAAATGCTCGCAATCGACCATCGCCTCGCGGCCCGCGGCGATCGCGGCTTTCACACTGTCGCCGATGGCCTCGAGGTTCTCGTCGAGCGTGCAGCCCAGCGCAACATGGACGTGATAGTCCCACGACTTGGCGACAAAGACGATCGCGTCGGCGTCGGCGGCGATGAGACCAGCGAGGCCCGGATCATTGGCGGCCGAGCGGCCCGGCCGCGTGGTCATGCCGAAGGCGCAGAAGCGGGCGCGGCTGATGGGCTTCTTCTTGAAAAATTCGCTGTCAAGAGGATTTGCGCCGGGATAGCCGCCCTCGACATAATCGACGCCGAGCCGGTCGAGCATCGCCGCGATGCGACGCTTGTCGTCGAGCGAGAAGTCGACGCCGGTGGTCAGCGCGCCGTCGCGCATCGTCGTGTCGAACAGGTAGAGGCGTTCTTTGAGCATGGGAATCACTGTTCGAGTGGGAGACGTGGCGACGCTGCCCTCATGCTGAGGAGCAAAGCCATAGCCGGGCGAGAGACGAGCGCTCTTCCGAACGCCCTATCGCCTTGCGTCTCGAAGCATGCTCCATGGGGCGCCGCCGTTCTTGCGCTCTGGAGCGTCCTTCGAGACGCGACGCCTACGGCGCCGCTCCTCAGGACGAGGTGGTGATCTTTGGCCATGGGATTCTCAATGTCGCGTTGGAGGTGTCGGATCGCCGGCCAGGGTCTTGGCCATGGTGGTGTTGGCGAGCCATTGGTCGCCGACGTGCACGAGATTGCGCTGCTCAGCGGTAAAGCCCTGGCGCTCGAACAGCGGCCGGGCGGAATCGCTGGCGTCAACGGTCAAGCGCTTCGCGCCGCGCGCTTGCGCCAGCTTCGTCAGCGCCTCGATCAGCGCGCCGCCCGCGCCCTGGCGAGCGAATTCGGGATCGACGAACAGCATGTCGACGTGGTCAGCGCCTTTGAGGCTGGCGAAGCCAGCGACTGCGCCGTCGATCATGGCGAGCAGGGTCAAAGCGCCCGTAAGCCGGGCGCCGAAAGCCTGCTCGTCATCGGCGCGTGAGGCCCAGGCCTCGCGCTGCTCTTCGTCGTAATCATCCGCGGCGAGCTCATTGATGCTCGAGCGAAAGATCTCGACGCAGCGCCGGGCGTCTGCTGGCAGATAGGGGCGAAGCGAAACGGCGCTCATCGCTTGAGCTCCCAGGTCGTGGCGCCATCCTTATTGTCCTTGATGGCGACGCCGAGCGCGGCAAGACGGTCGCGTAACCGATCAGACTCGGCCCAATTGCGCGCCGTGCGCGCCTGGGCGCGTTGGGCGATGATCGCGTTGATCTCGGCGGCGTCGATCTTCGCCTCTCTGAGTGCGATCGCCTGACGCTCGGAACGCGTTTGCTGCAGGAGGCCGAGAAGATTGGCGCTCGTTTTGAGGAGCTCGGGCGCAGAGGCCTGTCCCCCGAGGCGGTGGAGACTTGCGACGGCTTCTGGTGTGTTTAGATCGTCGGTTAAGGCGTTCAGAACGTCCGAATCTGGTTCTCCTCTCGTCTCGACATCGCCCACTGCGTCATACCAGCGCTCGAGCGTCGCCTCCGCCTCCTCCAGCGCTTTCACTGTCCAATCGATCGGCTGACGGTAATGCGTGCGCAACATCGCGAGCCGCAAGACCTCGCCGGGCCATTCGCGCCCGCCGAAGTCGGTCGTGCGCAAGAGTTCGTGGATGGTGACGAAGTTGCCGAGGCTCTTCGACATCTTCTCGCCTTCGACCTGCAGGAAGCCGTTGTGCATCCAGACATTGGCCATGCGGGAGGAATGAAAGGCTGAGCAGGATTGCGCGATTTCGTTCTCGTGATGGGGAAACACAAGGTCGATTCCGCCGCCGTGAATGTCGAAAGTATTGCGGCTTGGGTCGTCGCAGAGGAGGCCACCGCCGAACGGCTCGAGCAGCGTCGCCATCGACATCGCCGAGCACTCGATATGCCAGCCGGGCCGGCCCGGCGCAGCGATGCCGGCTGGGCTCGGCCAGCCCGGCTCGTTGGGCTTCGATGGCTTCCACAAGACGAAGTCCATCGGGTCGCGCTTGTAAGGAGCGACATCGACGCGCGCGCCGGCCAGCATCTCGTCGAGCGAACGGTGCGCGAGCGTCCCATAGCGCGGCGCCCAGGGCAGCGCGTCCATGGCGGAGGGCGAGAACAGCACATGATCCTCGGCAACATAGGC
>Ga0209624_10001158_pt1 | contig 21550 bp, 16 predicted proteins | sample JacPinW_OM2H0_O1_FD_188565 | JGI IMG/M metagenome (GOLD analysis project Ga0209624, IMG submission 188565) | Forest soil microbial communities from Algoma, Ontario, Canada - Jack Pine, Ontario site 1_JW_OM2H0_O1 (SPAdes) (version 2) | ecosystem: Environmental > Terrestrial > Soil > Boreal...
CATGGGCGTGTTGCGCTTCGCAACCGGCTGGTCGGCGGCCACCGACAAGGTATTCGAGCAGGCGTTGGCCACGCTGAAGGCACAGGGAGCGACACTGGTCGACATCACCGCGCTCAAGGACCGGGACAAGATCGGCGCGGCGGAGACGCTGGTGCTCAATACTGAGCTGAAGGCGGATCTGAATGCCTATCTCGCAACCACGCCGCCGACAGTGAAGACGCGCACGCTCGCCGATGTCATCGCCTTCGACAAGGCTCATGCCGACCGCGAACTCGCGCTCTTCGGGCAGGAGACGTTCGTGACGGCCGAGGCGACCAAGGGGCTCGACGATCCTGCCTACCAGACGGCGCGCGCGACGTCGCTGCGGATTGCCGGCCGAGATGGCATCGACGCCGTGCTCGCAGCCGACCACCTCGACGCACTCGTGTCGCCTACCGCATCGCCGGCCTGGAAGATCGATGCGGCTAATGGCGATCAGTTCGGCGGCGGCGGCGCGGGCGGCCTGGCGGCGGTCGCGGGCTATCCACACCTCACCGTGCCGATGGGGGCAGTCATGGGACTCCCGGTCGGCCTCTCCATACTAGGTCCAGCCTGGAGCGAAGCGCGCTTGCTCGCCTACGGTTATGCGTACGAGCAAGCGGCAAAAGCGAAGGTGACGCCACACTTTCTGCCATCGATCGAGGGAGCAGCTCCGGTCGCGCCACTGCTCGAACCAATGCAGCGCTGACCATGTGCGTAGCTCCCGGATGACGGGCAACCCGCACCTTACCCGTCGTTGGCCGTTCGGGCGCGTAACGGAAGGGTTGCCGACGACTCGACCGGAATCGTTCAGCTTCTCTGCCCCCCGCGTGATATGCCTTAGCAACTTCCCAGAAGCCGGCCTAGGAGAGCAGCGGCATCCAATCCGAGATTCCAACTTGTCGTCAGATCTAATATGAAAACCAAGCTGGCATGCGGGACAGCTTTGGGATTGGCAGTCTTGACCATACTACCGACAACAGGTACGGACCAGAGGAGAGTGGACCCATGAAGACGAACCACAAACTGGCGCTGGCAGTGTTGACCGGCGTCTCGATCGGCATTGCTGGCGCCAAGGCGATGCATGCGCGGCAAGTTACGCCGCCGCCTGTCTACGTCATCTCGGAAGTCGATGCAATGGACCTCACTGGCTTACAGAAATATGGGGAGAAGGTCCCGGCGGCGCTGGCGCCTTTCAATGGCCACTATCACTTTCTCGTTAGTGGCGGTGCCAAGACACAGGCCCTCGATGGCGAACCGCCAAAGGGCATCGTAGTGATCGCTTTCGACAGCGTGGAGAAAGCGCGCGGCTGGTATGATTCGCCAGCCTATGAGGCGATCAAGCCGATCCGGCTAAGCTCGTCAAAGGGCCGCATGTTTATCGTCGAAGGCCTCGCCCCCAGTGACGGGCCAAGTCAAGTTTCAAATGACTGCATCAGAATGCTGGCTCCCCCGGCCACGGCAGATTGTGGCTTATCGACCACCACGGTTCGGTAGGAAGAAGCCCGCTCTGATATGCAATCAAGCGAAATCTCGCTGACACCCAGAAATCGGCGTCTGGGAAGTTTGGCTATGCGGCAGGATGGATCGCCCGCAGCTACGAGATGAATCACCGCTACGATGAAGCAGAGCGGTCTGATCTGATGGATCTCGGCAGTGACGTAGCTGATGCAAAGCTTGCGCCCTTGAGGATGCAGTACTCGATCTACCTCGACGCCGCGACATCGAAGCCCCTTGGCGACGAAGACAGGTGACTATCGAGCAACAATGGGCTCGACGGTAAAAGGAGACTATGCAGGTTGCTCTGTGTCAATGAAATCGACTTTCTGGCTAATACGTCACACGGGGTATTGAAGAGCGCGCTATGCCACATTGAGCAGAAGTCGGCGTTAGAGGGTACGGGAATGGCAGACATTGCCATTGGCTACCCAATCAATCGATTCGAGCTAGTCTGTCGAATTTGAGGAGGGTTTGAATGGCTGGACAAAGCGACACGTCCTGGTTATTGGAGCGCATACGGCCTCTCTGGAGACGCGTCTGCCTTGGTCTCGCGGTCGCGGTGATTGCGGGTCTTGTGTCCACGTTGGACCCTCTGCTCATGCGCCATTTAATTGATAGGTCCTTACCAGAACGACAACTGTTTGACGCTCTGGGAACCGTAATGCTGATAGCGCTATGCTTCCTTGGCCGGTCAGGATTGGGCGGGGTTGGCGGGCTGCTTAGCTACCGCGTCGCCCAACTACTGGCCCAAGATCTCAGGGTCGAACTGCTCGGGCACATGACCACGCTCTCTGCCGACTGGCATGAACGCACCCTCCTCGGAGAAAAGCTAAGCCGAATCGAGCAGGACGTCGAGCAGATCGCGCAGTTCGGAGCGGATGTTGTGAATTCGGTTGTGCGCTCCGGCGTGTTCTTTATTCTGAACCTCGCGATCATGTTCTCTCTGAATTGGCAAATGACACTATCCGTGCTGCCGCTCTTCCCTCTTTTTCTCTGGGTCCGGGCACAATTCCGTCTTAAGATTCAGGTCCGCGCCGATCATGCACAAGCCGAGATCGGAAGGGCCGCGGGCAGCCTTACGGAACACCTCGGAGCTATTCCACAGATTCAGATTCTGGGTGCTGAAGACATACGTATGGCTCGTACAGTCAGTGCCTGGACTGAAGTCCTTGGCGCGCAGTGGGCACAGCGGATAACTGAAATTGCCTTCAGCGTCTCCATCACCAGCGTCCTTGCCTTCGCCATCTTTGTCGTTCTGGGATTGGGGACACGCGAATACTTGAACGGTGCATTGAGTGTGGGAGGACTGGTCGCGTTCTACGCTTACGTGACTCGAATCTTCGAACCGGTCTCGACGGCGATGGAACTATACTCACGCTCTCAGCGCATGCTGGCGAGCGCCCGAAGAATTCGCGATGTGATCCATACTCAAACGAGTGTTCCCGACATGGGCCGACTTACAAGTGTCCCTTCCCCGCTGGTATGGGGACTCTTATGTGACGACGTGTCTTTCTGCTATGATGCCGGCCGACCCGTACTTCGCAACATATCGCTCCGTATCGGCGGCCGCGAACGGGTTGCACTCATCGGCAGAAGCGGCTCTGGTAAATCCACCCTGGCGCGTCTTCTAACCCGTATGGGAGACCCTTCGTCTGGTCAGGTGGTCCTTGAGAGAAGATTTGCAGCGGACTACACGTTACACGCTCTGCGTAAGACCATATGTTACGTCCCTCAACAGCCCGTCCTATTCTCGGGCACAATTCGAGACAACCTGCTCCACGCGAACGGAAATGCAAGCGACGACGAGATAAATCGTGTCGTCGAAGTGGCGCAACTGCTGCCGGTCATCAGACGCTTGCCACGCGGTCTCGATGCGGTACTTGGTCCAGATGCTGTTGGGCTGTCTGGCGGTGAACGTCAACGACTCGCCGTCGCGCGTGCGCTCCTACGTCACTCTGCAATCCTCGTCTTGGATGAGGCAACCTCCGCCCTCGACGTTCCTACAGAGCAGGCTGTTCTCATGTCGATCGCAAATTTCCGACCAAACCTGGCTCTGATCATAATTTCACATCATCTGCGGGCACTGACCTGGGTGGACAGGATCATACTTCTAGATTCAGGCATCATCGCGGCTCAGGGAACACACAACGCACTGTATAACAGCTGCGCCCTCTACCGCAGTTTGTATACCAAGAACGTGAAGTCCGAAGATCGGTTGGCTGGACAACAACACCTTGAGCAACCCATTTCTCATACTCCAATCTCCACTTGAACCTCAAAAGGCAGAGCCAATATGTCGGCACAGCGGAAGGTCTCTCTCTTTTTGGCATCGCCCGGATAATCACCGTAATCTTTTCCCGATGTGTTCTTGAGAATGTGAATAATGTCGCATCCTGCGAAGCAGTTCCCCTTGTTTCGTAACGACACCAGTGGCACACTGCCTGCGAGCGCAGATTTACGCCTGTGCGAACGGCCATGAGTCGCTCGATCTTGCAACACTCACGCAAGCAGTGTGCCTTGATGACTCTTTCAGATTCGACTTTCGAAACTCCCCTGTTGGTGCTGATTGCCCTTTCTGCCAAAAACATTCTGGTCGACGAGGCGCATTTATGGCTGCCACCTTGAAGGAAAGCCGGCGGCGGCCTCGTTCCCAGTAATCAACAGAGTTTCTGGAGACCGTTACTTCCTCGTTGTCCTTCCCTGGAGGGCTCATGAGTGCCGCAAAACCTGTTTTGAATTCCTATCCTGGTTGGGGGCCAGACGCGCTGGCTCTGGCGAATCAAGCCAAAGTCCTCTCCGGGGAGAAACTTGACCAGTTGGTTCGCCGGCTGCAGCGAATGACAGGGTACTCGAGAGAATCATGCTGGCGCTTCATCATCCAACACGGGCTCAAAGGAAGAGTGGAGCACCGCAGATGGACCGAACAAGAGATAGACGAGGCCCGCGAGGAGTTGGCGAAGCATTCGGTCGAGGAGGTCGCGAGGAGACTGAAGCGTACTCCTAAGGCATTGCGCTGTGCCTTACAAAGAAACGACCTTAGAGTCAGAGACATTTGTTGTGATTGCTTCTCGATCGAATCTCTGGCGCGAATCCTGCATGTTCGGAAAGAAGAGATTACTTACTGGATCGACCGGGGGTGGCTTCAAGCTACGATCAATCGCCAGGGCAAAAGGCAGTCGTACACAATTACGCCCGAGGCTTTCGCCAATCTCTACAAAAAGCACCTGCGAGATCTCCTCGAACTTAGACGCTTGTCCAACCTCTCACTGTTCGAGGCCTTTTACCAATACTGCTACACGCCTAAACATACGGTGGGAGAGCAGTTGCTTGATGTCCGCCGGGACAAGCGCGAGCGGGCAGCTTATGCCGCAATTGATAGGAAGGGCACATCCTCAGAGGAGGATAGCAATGACGCAGACGAAGATGACTTCGATACTGCGGAAGATATGGACTTCACAGCGGACGAAGAATAGCTCTGTACGAACTGTTTGCCATTTTTGCGGAACCGAAGTCGGTTCCGAGCGCCCTTCAGTCTTCGAGTTAGCAGCAAATATCTGCTGTCTCGTTTTGCTCGCCGCCGTGGTGTTTCCTGCCGGTTGCGGGCTTGCGATGTACCTTGACCATGTGATCCAGGATCCCCCATGCATGTCAGATCACCTGAGATAGTGGATCCTTGGAACCCCCTGGATGAAGCTTAGGGTTCCCTAAATCGGATCACGGTTCTTCACGCATTACTTGATGCCAGAAACGTTACGCTCGATGAGCGGTAGCCCCTCGAAACGCTTTTCGTGGTGGATAGTCCCGTTCGAGTTCGTCTTTCAGCCTAGAGATCATATCGCTCTGGCTCCGTCGGTACGGCAAAAGAGAGATTGGGCCAATGCATAAGGAGGCGCAAAATGGTTAGGGGAGGGCCCCTATACTGTTTCCTGAAAATGATCCGCCTTGTCCGAAACGCCCGGAACAATTCAGGAGTGTGACATGAAGAATCTATACATGATCCGGTTGGAGAACGGCAACAGCGTGATTGTCCAAGCGGAAAGCCAGGATACGGCGCTCGAACATGCTGGTTTGCGAGTTGACCCAGCAGCACAAGCTGCGGCGATGGGAGAAAAGGATGTCGCCAGCTTACACCTCACCCTGGTACATGAAGGACTCGGCCCTCAGAACTACACGATTAGGGAGTTGGACGACTTCCTCTGTATGGCACACCTGGAAGATGATGGAGATTTCGATTTCACGCTTGAAAGTGGCGAGAGCTGCGACGAATTTTACCTAGACTACCCATGCCTTCGCGCCGCGGAGGCCGAGCACCTCCTCAGAAAGTTCACCGATCCGACTTTCGACAATCCTGACGTAAGAAAGTTGTATGCAGAGGCCGTAGAAAGAGAAAGGACCCGCCTGTTGGTTTCAGGGCGAGATTCAGGAGAATGAAACGACCTATATGTGGTTTGGATCCAAGGACTCTGGTACCTATCGTCGGATAGTTACACCTTTCCGAACGCCCACCTCAGGTTCGACGACCTGCAGTGAGTCCACTCCGCTTCTCGATCGGCTAGGTTGCGACGCTGTTTGGATTGCGAAGCGTCTATTAAGGTAGGACTCGAACCTGCAACCCTTCGGTTAGCAGGGCAGTCGTAAGGGCTGTAAAGTGTTTTTTATCAACGGAGTAGAGTGGAGCCTAAAGAACGATTTGGAGCCTTTTCGGCGCGCAATTCAGCGAAGAATTCGAGTATTCGGCCAATCTCGTCCTGCCCTGGCCAGTGAAAAGGGCAAGCATAGTTCTCATTATGGACAAAATATGTCTAATATGAGACTATGCCTTAAGGAGGAAGATCACCATGTCCACCTTTCCTGTTCATGCCGCCCCCGGATACCAGTTCGAGGTCACGCCCGACCTGAGCCGCCTAGAGACCCGCGAGCGCCTGAGCCACTCTGCCATTGAGGGCTTCTTCGCGATCATAGAAAAGTGGGGCCTCTCCATGGGGCAGGCCGGAGACCTTCTTGGCGACAGACCACGGTCGAGCGTCTACAAGCTCAAGTCCGTACCGAAGACACTAGGTCCGGATGAGCTGACGCGAATCTCCTATCTCGTAGGCATCTACAAATCTCTTCATATCCTGCTGCCTGACGAGCTGGCCGACCAGTGGATGACGCGGCCGAATGACAACCCGTTGTTCCGAGGCCGACCTCCTCTGGATTACGTGCTCCGCGGCATCCCCGCCATGCAGCAGGTTCGCAGCCTGCTCGATGCGTCGAGGGGCGGTCAGTAAGGGATGGCGTTTCCCAAGCCATTCGAGCACGATGGCACACACCGTCTCATCCCAACGAAATACGCGGATGCTGACAACAGCGTTCTTGAAACGCTCCCGCTCCCGGCAGAAGTCATCTCCGATCTCAGCGAGCTTGATGCCGCGACCAACGAGCGTAAGCTGGCCGAGCAGGGAGAGAACATCGCGATCGGTCCCGGTGAGTTGCTGCTAGGAGTACCGGAGGCTCACATTGTCAACGCGGCCTTCTGTCACTCGCACCCGCATGGAGCGCGCTTCAACAACTCCCGACGAGGTGCATGGTACGCCGGAGTGGAATTGGAGACTTCGTTCGCAGAGGTCGCCTTCCATAAGCGCCGATTCCTACAAGACGCGCGTATTACTGCCACGCTAGCCTTCGACTACCAAGATTTTCTTGCAGACTTCTCTGGCGTCTACAGCCGTCTTGATCCGCACGAGATAGAGACTTGCCTTCTGCCAGCACCTGTGCCGGAGTGCTACGCCGCTGGCCAGGCGCTCGCCGATCTCTTACTCCACGCCGGATCGAATGGAGTCGTCTATCCGAGCGTCCGCAACCCTGGTGGAACCTGTGTCGCTTGTTTCCGTCCCGCGCTCGTCTACAATCCCCGCAGAGGGAAGCAGTACCAGCTTACGGTTGGAGCTGGGGAGCAGTGGGCCACGGCTTGATTCCTCCTATGAACGGCGGTCTCAATGGGTCGCTCTTTTCGCTTCCAGGCGACACCCCACACATCGATAACACGCTTCTTCCCGGAGAACTCATTCTCGGAATCGAAGTTCCTCCATCGCGAGTAGCCGAGCATTCTTGGTATCTCAAAGTGCGTGACCGGCACAGCTACGCATTTGCGCTCGTATCCGTTGCAGTCGGTCTCGAGATGGAAGCAGGGAGGATTCGCTCGGCCGGAATCGCCCTCGGAGGTGTGGCCTCAAAGCCCTGGAGAGTCCGCGATGCGGAGCAGTCTCTTGCAGGAAGGCCAGCAGATCTCGCCGCCTTTCAGGCAGCGGCCGAAATCGCTCTCGTCGGCGCTCAACCGCTCAGTCAGAACGGCTTCAAAGTCGATCTCGCGAAGCACAGCATTGTCCGCACGTTAAGACTTGCTGCTGATGGTCCACAATCGCGGAAGGGCGGCAAGTATGAATGAAGGAAAGCAATCCGGGGATAATGGCTTAGGAGTTCGGCCTCACGGAGTCATTACTCTCGAAGAACACTTCACGACGCCGGACTACACAAGCAAAATACCCATAAACCGAGTGTCAGAGTGGCCACTGGATAGACGGGCAAATACTTGCCGACGGTGGCACACGTTGGGAAAGACAAAGCCCTGGGACTCCGGCAAGTTCGGGTGGTCGCGGTTCGATCAGGACGTGGTCGGAGTCAGGCTCTGGAGAGTAAGGTGCGGTTTGCCGACGATCCACCCGGAACGGAGAAAATCAAGAGCTCAACTATGAACCTGTTGACATTCTGCCTATCATGCCCGAAGCTATGGGTGGACAATCAACAGGAGAGCCGACGTGCCAAAGAGCAAATCAGATGTTTTGCAGGGAACGCTCGATCTTATGGTGCTGAAGACGCTTGAGTCGATGGGGCCGCTGCACGGCTACGGCATAGCACGGCGGATCGAACAAGTCAGTGAGAACACGGTCAGTCTCAACCAGGGAACCATCTATCCAGCTCTCCTTCGCCTGGAACAACGAACGTGGGTTAAGGCCGAATGGGGTACCTCGGAGACTGGACGCCGCGCCAAGCTCTACTCGCTGACTCGCAGCGGGAGAAAGCAGATCGAGCAGGAGACCGAGGACTGGGAGCGCGTAGCTGCCACCATGGCGCGCTTCCTTTCCCCGTCGAATTAGGAGGCGATTATGAACTGGATCCGCGTTCTCCTCACCCGCTGCGCAGCGCTCTTCCGCAGCAAGAAGCTCGATGCCGATCTCGACGAAGAACTGCGGGCGCACATCGATCTGGCTATCGAAGAGAATCGCGGGCGCGGGATGAATGAGCGGCAGGCACGCATTGCCGCTCTGCGCGCGTTTGGCGGCATCACGCAGATCCGCGAGACCTACCGCTTGCAGCGCGGCCTGCCGCAGTTCGAACAGGCCGCTCGTGACATCCGCTATGCGGTTCGCCAGCTGCGCAGGTCGCCCGGCTTTGCGCTCACTGCCATCCTTACGCTCGCGCTGGGCATCGGCGCGGCTACATCGGTCTTCAGCGTAGTTAATGCAGTTTTACTCAAGCCGTTCGCCTTTCGCGACCCGGATCGCCTCGTCGTAATACGCGAGCTTCAAGAGGAGGTGCGCAAAGAGTCCATTCCAGATAACTACCGCCATTTCCTGCGCCTGAAAAAGGCTGCGTCCACCCTCGAAGATGCCGCGATCTTTCAACAGTCAGGACTCAGTGTCTCTCCGAGCGGCGAACATCCGCGCGTTGTGGGCGCTGTGAGTTCTTCACCCAACCTCTTTTCGTTGCTTGGAGTGCAGCCCATACTGGGCCGCGGCCTTGTCGACAGCGATGCCCAGAAGAGCGCCGGAAGCGTGGTGGTGTTGAGCTACGAGGGCTGGCAAACATTCTTTGCGGGCGACCGGAAGGTAATTGGACAAACATTGCGGATCGCCGGCCAGCCAACCACCGTGATTGGTGTACTGCCGTCAGGCGTGCGGTTGCCGAGGATTGCATTGGCGCCGAAGATCGCATTTCAGGAAGCCGCCCGCGAGACCCTACTCTTTCAGCCGCTGGTGCCAAGCGAGCGCGACCTGAATGTAGATAGCGGCAACTTCAACTACAAGGTGATCGCGAGGCTCAAGCCCGGTGTAACGTTGCCCCAGGCCTCTGCCGAACTGGAAGCCCTGCAGAATGCGTACACGTTTTCCGCGCACCTTTCCGTTCGGCTCGGAATTGCGCTCACGCCGCTGGCGAAGGATGTGACGTCCGGCATTAGCGGCACGCTCTGGCTGTTATTTGCCGCGGTTGGCGCGCTACTGCTGATTGCGTGCGTCAACCTGGCGAATCTGCAACTGGCGCGCGCCGTCAACGCGGAACGCGAGACCGCGGTGCGTGCCGCACTGGGCGCGAGTCGTGGCCAGCTGGTAAGGTCGCGTCTCACCGAGAGTCTGGTGCTGGCATGCGCAGGAGGCGCAGCGGGAACAGCGCTTGCCTTTTCGGGCGTGCGTTTCTTGATCGCTCTGGCGCCGGCCAACATCCCGCGTCTCGACGAGGTGAAGGTGAGCCTGCCAGTGCTTCTCTTTAGCGCCGGCTTGTCGATTGCAGCGGCAATCGCGTTCGGGATATTGCCTGCCCTGCGCTCCATTCGCGTTCCTCCGCAAGCGGCGCTGCAGGCAAACTCGACGCGCGCGGCGAACACACAGGAGAGCCACCGTACGCGCGGCCTGATGGTAGACGCACAGGTAGCTTGCACCGTGGTTCTGCTTATCGTCACGTCGCTGGCGTTGCGCAGCTTCTCGCATCTCATGCGTCAGAACCGCGGCTTTGATTCCAGTCACGTCACACTTGCACAGGTTGATCTCTTCGCACCACAATATGGCGATTTCTCAACCACCACGAATACCGCGAAGCTGGGCTTCGCCGACCGTGCGCTTGCCGCGCTCGATCAATTGCCCGGCGTGCAGTCGGTGGCCGTCACCAGCGCCATGCCTCTGGCGGGTGAAAACTGGGTCGACAGTCTCAGTCGTCCCGATCATCCCGTGCCGGTGGCAGAGCAGCCTCTCATCAATGCGCGATTCATCGATCCGGACTATCTGCCGACGATGCAGATTTCGCTCGTTTCCGGTCGCAATATCGCTGCCACCGACCGCGCGAATCCCTACGTCGCGCTCATCTCGCAGAGGACCGCACGCGAGGCATTTCCTGGGGAAGATCCGCTGGGAAAGAAGATCGATCCCATTGCGCCGGACGACAACCACCCTGTGACCGTCATCGGAGTCGTGGCGGACACGAACATCAACGGCCTTAGAGATACAGCCGCCATGGTCTACGTTCCTTACTGGACCTTCACGCCATGGACGCTGTCGTTTCTAGTACGCAGCTCGCAACCCACCGATGCACTGATCCCTGAGATGCGCCGCACAATCTGGCAGATCGACCCGCAGGTCGCCATTCCAACGCTCAAGTCGATGGACGACCAGATCAGCGATTCAGTGGCCGCCGACCGCTTCCAGGCCATGGTACTTAGCGGGTTCGGCGCGACCGCGTTATTATTGGCTTTGCTCGGCGTGTACGGAGTTCTGGCATACTCGGTCACGCTGCGCCGACAGGAGTTCGGCATCCGCATCGCATTGGGCTCTGGCAAGAGCGCGCTAATCGGGCTGGTATTACGCCAGGCTGCGCAGCCCGTTCTTCTTGGCATAGGCGCTGGAATCACGATGGCGCTGATTGCGCTGCACTGGGTGCGCAGTCTGCTCTATCAAACGCCCGTCCTGGACCCGCTCGCAGTGGGCGGCAGCGTACTGCTGCTTTTGGTTGCCGCCGCGATAGCAGCGATCGTACCGGCCCGACGAGCAGCATCCACTGACCCGATGCGCGCACTGAGAGCGGAATAGAAGCTCTCTGTATCGCGGCAAGAGGAATGAGGCTACCCCCACCGACTACTTGATCTGGTCGTTTGGTCATCCGCCGGTAAATCGCCGATACACTTCACCGAACGCTTCAGGTGCACCGAATAGTTCTAAACTTCCGGATTCTTGGCGGATCACGGGCAAACCAGGAACTACTCTTTTGATCGGTAGCCTGGTAACTGTCGCGGTAGGGACGACCATCACTGATCGCCCCCCGCACAGATCCGTACGTGCGCGTCTACGCATACGGCTCTTACCATGGATCAATGGCGGCAAAACTGCTTGCCGCACACCGTTCCCTGGGACATGCAGTTCCCGCTCTGTGTCGGGAGCATGTGGGATCGAACGATGTTCTCCACGGCCCGTGCCCTTCCCTCCCCAACCTCCGCAGAAGGTCCCTCCCTTGTTCGGCTGGTTCACAGGTACTACGGCACAGTCCGACTTCTTCCAGCACGTGCATGTCCGCCGTTCGGTTTATGGCCTTCGCGGACCGGCCTTGATCGCCAAACCAAGGCGTGCTGGAGATCTCCCGGTTCTCGTGCATGTTGTTTCTTAGCGCGCGCGGGTTCTTAGACTACGCAGGACCTAACAATCCACTCGCGAATTAACGTGGTTGTCGTGTTGCCTTCCTCCTCTCGGAATGGAGTCGGCATCCTGTTCCATCGGCTTTTCGAAGCTCAATAGCCCGGCCCACCAATGCCTCGGTCTACGCTTCAAACGACACCTCGCGGTGTCGCCCGCAAGACTCGAGGTCAGGATGGATTCGCTACTTCCTTTCCTGTAGGGCTCTTTCATCCCCTACAACATGCCGGTTTATCCCGGCGCTCTCCGAATAGCCGACAACCCAGGAGTTGGATGTAAGTGCCCTCGTGTGGATGTCCGATTAGCCGGTTATTCGGCCACTTACCGAAGACACAGGTCGATCTGAACAGGCTCAATGCGTGACTTGCCCTGAAGTCATCAGTTGAGGTTGAAACTTCCTGTTTGCCGGTCATCCGCCACTTGGCATGGATATCATGTGAAATGAACCTGCATGCCGGTTATCTCAGCTGTTGACTCCCTATTCCCTCATCCCTGACCTATTCAAACCGCAATGCGCTCATCGGATCCACCCGCACCGCCCGCTGCGCCGGTACCCACACAGCCAGCAGCGCCACTGTGCTCAACAACACCGGCGTCACGATGAACGCCAGCGGGTCCCATGCCTTTACATCAAACAGGAACGACTCCAGAAAGCGCGTCATCCCAAAGGCGCCCGCAATCCCGATCACCACGCCGATCAGCGCCAGCACCATGCCTTGGCCGATCACCATGTTGCGAACGTGCGAGGCCTGCGCACCCAACGCCATCCGAATACCTATCTCCCGGCTCCGCTGTTGCACCGAGTACGCCATCAGTCCATAGATCCCTATCGCCGCCATCAACAGTGCCGATGCGCCGAAGATCGTCAGCATCAGCATATTGAAACGCTGCCGCGATGTGTTCAGCACCACGATCTCTTCCATCGTGCGGATATGCGCCACCGGCAGCCCGCCACTTACCACCAGCAAGGCCGCCGCCATCGGGTTCGCCAGCGAATGCGGTTCCACCTTGCTGCGCACAATCCAGAACATCGGCGCAATCCGCGAGTTCAGCGCGGTCATCCCGTCTGGCATCTGCGCAATCGGCGTGTACATCATCGGATCAGGCTTACGATCCAGTGCCGCAGCCCGCGTGTCGCCGACGATCCCGATGATCTGTCGCGCCGGTTCGGCAAAGGCCGGTCTTGCACCGGGCGCAATCAGCAAACGGTCCTTCAGCGGATCGCCCTTCGGCCAATACTGCTTCGCCAGCGCTTCGTTGATGATCACCACGCCCGGCCCCGAACCATTGTCCTGTTCGGTAAACATGCGGCCGCGCATTAGCGGAACCTTGAAGGTGTTGAAGTAATTCCACGACACCGTCAGGTATCCGCCGCCTCCCGTAAAAGGAGCGTCGCCCTTCGGCCGCCCCACAATATTGAAAGGCAGGCCGAAGCCGCGGTCGAGTGGAAGGCAGCAAGCAGCCGCCGCGTTCTCCACTCCCGGCAGCGCTGTCAGCTTGTCCGTTCCGTCCTTCACCAGTTGCGCCACGCCCGCCGTCTTTTGGAAGCGGTTCCCGCTGATCGACATCGCCATCGTCAGCACATTGCGCGTGTCATATCCCGGATCCACCGCTTGGAGCTTCATGAAAGTGCGGATCAACAGCGCCGCCCCAATCACCAGGATCAGCGCCAGCGCCATCTCGCTGATCACCAGTGCGGAGCGTAGCTTTCCGGTTCGAAAGCCCACGCCGCTGCGGCTGCTGCTCTCATTCAGGGCGGCCACAAGATTCGGTCGCGATGCGCTGATTGCCGGCGCCAGCCCAAACAAAATTCCCGTCAGCACCGACACGCTCAGCGTGAACAGCAGCACATGCATATCTGGAACTACAGCTGTTCCATTTTCGCCGACATGCGGAATGTAAGTCGGCGCCATCGCCAGCAGCAGCCGCACGCCCACAACGCCCAGCACCAACCCCAACATGCCGCCGGTCAGCGCCAGCGCCAGGCTCTCCGTCAGCAACTGCCTCACGATCGTTGCGCGACCCGCGCCCAGCGCCGCGCGGGTCGCCAGTTCCCGCTTGCGTCCTGTCGCGCGCACCAGCATAAGGTTCGCTACATTCGCGCAGGCAATCAGTAGCACAAATCCCACCGCGCCCATCAGCACCCACAGCGAGGTGCGCGAATCGCCAACCCACGCCTCGGCTAGCGACACTACGCCGAACCCATCCTGCGGCCCCATTGCCCGCGGCCCATAGGTGCGGCGGTATTCGTCCGCGGCCAGCTTCAGTTGCGCATTTGCCTGCGCGAACGTGATTCCCGGTTTCAGCCGCGCCGCCACCATAAAGTAGTGCGCTTGGTCCTGCGTGTTCAGATCGAATTGAAATGGCAGATAAAGGTCGGTAGGCGTGTCCGTCACAAAGCTTTTGCTGATCACGCCCACTACCAGATAGGGCTGTCCGTCCAACTGAATCGTTGAGCCCACAATCTTCGAGTCGCCGCCGAAGCGGCTCTTCCAGAGCGAGTAACTCAGCACCACCACGCGCCCGCCGTTCGGCGAGTCTTCTGCCTCGGTGAACGTACGCCCCTGGATTACCGGCGCGCCCAGCAACGAAAAGTACTGCTGCGTGACGTGCACGCCCTGCACCTGCTGCGGCTTGTCGCCGCCCGTCAGGTTCAGCCCCGCTCCGCCGAAGTCAAATCCCGCCACCTTAGAGAAAATACTCGTCTGCTCGCGCCATATCTTGAACTTCGGAACACTCGCTCCGCCCCCGGAGCCTCGCGGCGACGTGTTCATCAGGTCAACCAGCGAATCCTGATCGGGAAATATCAGCGGCTTCAGCAGCACCGCGTTGATCACCGAAAACACCGCCGTGTTCACCCCGATGCCGACGGCAATCACCAGAATGGCGATGATGGTAAAGCCTGGTGTCTTGCCGAGTCCTCGTAGAGCGAAGCGGAGATCGCGCCAGAGGTCTTCAAGCCAAGGAAACGAACGATAGCGCCACACACGCTCGCGAGTCGAGCGCGAGTTCCCGAAACGCACATATGCCTGCCGACGGGCTTCCTCTGAAGAAAGACCGCGGGCTGAGTTGGCATCCTGTGCATGAGCGAGATGGGAGTCGATTTCCTCGGCCAGGTCCTCATCTTTCCTGGTGCGATTTGTGAAACGACGGAAGCTCATCTGGATTTCCCTCCTCCTTTATTCGTGCGATTCACCGAGAATCAGGCCAATGGCCCGAGTCATCCTCCGCCAGCGCCCGGTAGCTGCGTTGAGTTCTTTCCTTCCCTTGCCTGTGAGCCGGTAAAACTTTGCCTTGCGGTTGTTCTCACTCAGTCCCCACTGCGAAGAAACCAGGCCACGGTCTTCAAGCCGATGGAGTGCGGGATAGAGCGATCCTTGTTCGACTTCGAGTGCATTTTCTGAAGTGTGCTCAATAACCTCGGCTATCGTATAACCATGCGCTGCTCCCATCACCAGCGTGCGCAGGATAAGCATGTCCAGCGTGCCCTGCAGAATAACTCCTGCGTCAGGAGGTGTTTTCATTCCCAAAAGTTTGCACTCCACTAGAATGACTACGGAAATAAATAATACTCCACTCGGATGACTATGGGTAGCGCTCATCGACAAATAATTTCAAGGCAAGTTGCCGTATAGTCGCCATCTCGTACAGTTGCAACCATGAACTACGTCACAAGCACTTCCATGGATAGCCGGTTTTTCGGCAACTTACCGAAGAACACATGTCGATCTCAATAGGTCAATGAGCGCATTGGCCTGAAGTCATCATTCGAGACCCATCTACGTCAGCTCATGATTGAGGAGTTGCAAAATCTCGCACCGGAGTCAGGGAACACTGTTTCCTGTGATGTTGGACGACTTTGTACCGGCCGATCATGTGTGCCGTGTGATTGATGCGTTCGTCGAAATGCTTGTGATGTCGGAGGTGCTTGGTGCATCCGATATCCGTTGCCTGAGGCCCATGGCGGAGGCTGCAAAGGAAGCACTTGAAGCAGATAGCTTCAGGGTGGTGGCAGACGCCGGTTACTCCAATGGAGAACAGGTCGCTCACTGCGAAGCGGCGGGCATGGTTCCGTATGTTCCGGTCATGCGTACAGTGAACAACCAAGGCGATGGCACTCTATTCGATCGCGCGGACTTCCGCTATGAAGCTGACACGGATTCATATGTTTGTCCCGGGAACAAGAGACTGCTGCGCAAGCACACCAATCACAAAGATCGTTACGCCATGTATAAAGCTTCAACCGCCGACTGTGGCGCCTGTTCTCTGAAGCCACGCTGCACGCAGGCTCCGAGGCGTGGCCTGGCCCGTCACCTGTATGAGGAAGCATTGAATCGTATGCAGGAGAGGTTGACCCCAGGGGCGACGCGGTTGCGTCGATCTACCGTCGAGCACCCCTTTGCGACGATGAAGTACAGAATCTTCGGGCACCCGGGTCTCTTACTCCGTGGCTTGTCAGGCGCGAAGACCGAAATCGGCCTTGCGACGATGGCATACAACCTCAAGCGCATGACAAACGTGCTCAGCGCAGCCAAACTGAGGGAAGCCCTCCACCTCGCCTGACAGACCGCGCCTTCGCAGCGCTCGACCGGCGTCCCGTTAGCGTGAGCCTGAGCATTGTGTCTTTCCTCGAGCTTCTCTTGAACCGAGTTTCGTAACGACCTCGAAGAGGCCCGCAGAAAGGTGGCGGAAGACGCGAAGCGGCAGGAGACAGGAGGAGACTTTCTCGTACTGATTATCGGTTCTGTTGGAGCAGAATCGATCTGTTTGGCTGATGTGGCCAAACCTAGCCAGGGTAAGGTTCCGGCTGATCTAACCCTAGCCAGCGCATTTAAGCTTTTGTTTTCAATGAATGTGGGTCTGAGCTGAGTGTTGCGTCGACCCATTGAGACCACCCTCGATTTCGGTAAGTTGCTGGCCAGCGCATGAAGGGGTCCCGTCAGAATTCGGGCAACAGAGCACGCTAAGAAAAAAGCACATCAATAGCATCAATAACTTACAAGACCAAACATTGCATACCGGCACAACAAGCGGAGCGTCACAGTAAGTGGTGTTCAGTATTTTTGATCGTTAGCGTACTTTATCGTCCGAATTCTAAGATGGACCCTTATAGTGTTTCTGCATCAACTACAATCACGCGTAGAATCACGCGCTCGGAACCTATATTGGTCCGACCGCTTGTTTTGTCAACTCACTCGCGAGAAATTGCTTCGCCGTTGAACGCACTTTGGAGATTTCGGTGGTAGCGGCGCACAGAACCATCCGCAAGGACTGTTCTGGCCAGTCTCACGCCGGAACCGCATGGCACCGCTTGCTCCTATTTGCGGTCGTCATCTTCTTCCTTGCGCAAACGATCGCTACCCACGCACAAAAGCCTGCACGCCGAGTCCTTATTTTCAATGACTTCGGCTCTATCTCATCGCCTGGCATTGCGCTGCTCGATCAGGCCATTGCTACTGGCTTGGAAACTACTCCATATCAGATCGAGTTGTACAACGAAAACATCGAATCAACGTTGTTTCCAGACGTCGCGTCTCAACAGCGCATCCGTGATTGGTACCGTGAAAAATATTTAGATCGCAAACTGGATGTGATCATCACGGTTGGACCTGCTTCCCTCAGGTCCATGCTTGAGTCGCATGAGAGCTCATTTCCAAATACGCGATTGTTTTTTGCGGCACGACACGGGCAATGCTGCAGGACCTCAAGCTCGACCCCCACGTTACAGGCGTATTTGGAACAACTCAACCCGAGAAAACACTACTCTTAGCGTTGAAATTGCAACCTGGTATAAAGCATGTCTTCGTCATTGGCGGAGTGGGCACTTTTGACCGTGATTGGGAAAAGGTCGCCAGGGAGGCGTTTCACAAATACGAATCAAAGCTTGAGTTTACATATCTTACAGAACTCGATATGCCATCACTACTCGAACGCCTGAAGCACCTGCCTAGTGACAGCATCGTGTATCACACTGTCATGACCCGGGACGCCGCAGGGTCTCGTTTTGTTGACTCTGCTCAATCAGTCCCACTAATAGTGAGCGCAGCGAACGCACCAATTTACGTCATGGATGATGTGGACCTCGGCCGGGGAACTGTGGGCGGGTATCTGATTAGCTGGGAAGCAGACGGTCGGGCTGCCGCCACAATAGCTGCTAGAGTTCTCAACGGCGAGAAGCCACAAAACATCCCAATCGTAACGAACAACAACGTCTACATGTTCGATTGGCGCGCAATGCGCCGCTGGGGCCTCAAAGAAGAAGATCTGCCCCCGGGCAGTACCGTTCTCTTCCGGGAGTTATCGGTATGGGAGCGCACAAAATGGTATTGGATCAGTGCGCTACTTATCATCCTCAGCCTCTCTGCTCTTGCGATCTACCTGTTGTTCAGCCGGAAACAACTAAGAATCGCAAGAGATGGTCAGGTGCAACTCAGTGGCTTATTGATCAACGCCCAGGAGAAGGAGCGAAGCCGGCTGGCTGCCGAACTCCACGACGACTTCAGTCAACGACTGGCACTCCTGGCACTCGGCTTGGAAAACGCGGCGGATGCACTACCGGATTCTCCACCAAGTGCCAAACAACAACTCCACGAACTTCTCAATTCAGCCAGCGAGATTGGTGCAGACATTCACACTGTCTCCCATAGGCTGCATTCGGCCACGCTTGAAAAGTTGGGACTTGTCCCTGGAATTACTGCTTTATGCCAGGAATTCAGCAACCGGAATGGGACCGAGATTAGGTTTTCGTCCGAAAACGTTCCAAAAGGCATTCGTCCAGATGTTGCTCTGTGTTTGTTCCGTATTGTTCAGGAAGCACTTCAGAATCTTAAAAAACATAGTGGTGTTGTAAAAGCTGAAGTGACGTTACACAGAACAGGAAACAGAATATTTGTCTCCATTCGCGACGAAGGCAAAGGATTCGATGCGAAGGTAAACCGTGAGCCAGGTCTAGGTATAAGAAGCATGAGGGAACGTGCACGGCTGGCCGGTGGACACCTCAAGATTCATTCCGAGTCAGGAAAGGGAACAACAATTGAAGCAACGGTACCCCTCCAATTGGCACCTGATCTGTCTCAGTAGCCAGGCTTCCTTACTTGTATCCTTTTCTCGTTGCCCTCTGTCACTTTTGTCAGTCGTCGATACCTCCAATCACGAGTTCACAATTATTTTCATTGGGCAGACTTCATAAGCTTCGCTGCACCAGCCCGCTCTCGGCGACAATTCGCTCGTCTTGGCCATTCGGCAATCCTTTTCAAGTCAACCTTGAGGGGAACGGAAAGGTCGCACATGATGAACACAGTTCGTGCAGGCGAACCCCGCCCGCCCGCGTCTGTTAATTGCGGACGACCATGCGATCTTTTCATCTTTTCCGATGCTTTGACGATTGGGGGTCGCCGCCGGCGGCGATTTATAAGGGCTAAAGAAGCCAACACCCTGAGTCCCACATGAACCGGGATGATCTGCTCGCCTTTGGCAAACGGTCAGGCTACAACATCCTCGGATCGTCAAAAGTCGACAGCCGCGGCCGTTGGGCGCGCGCACCGAACGAACAGAACTTTTAACACGAGCTTAGCGTGCTTAGAATTCCGTTTCGTGTCTTCTCCTCAACCTGCGCAGCCCGTCCGCCACTGTCATTCTTCAGGGTTGCCGATCACTCGGCCAAGCTGCCCATCCTTCCCTCTTGTCTGTACTCTCGGTGCCGCCAGAAAGGCTGGCTACAGGCGGCCGGTGAGGCCGGCCTGCAGCCATTAGAAATGCAGTCTATTTTCTTCTGTGTCGGTTCTAATCCAACTTACGGCGTGCACACCGGGCCAGCGTCAGTCAAGAACGTGGCGTTGTCGGAGAACCAGTTGTTAACCCCAACGGAAGGAGCCCCATAAAACCAGGAGAAGAATGCCAGCTCCTGCATATGGTACGTGAACCTGTTTTGAGGATTAAAAATAGGCGGCGCGAACGTGCCGCTCAATGGATCTCCGACCTCCAGGTTATTTTGACAACCTGACTGCTGCCCGCTGTGACCCCAGGCGGGAACGGGGTTGTTGCCGAACGGATCATTCATCCATTCCGCGACCTCGTGAGACATGGCCGAAACGTCCTGCACCCCACTCCCGAATATTCCGCTGGTATCAAAATCTGCCGTGCCAAAGGTCTGCGCCCCGAACGCGTCATGGAAGCCCAGAATGCAGCACTCATTGAGCTGGGTCGCGCACCCGGGTGTATTTCCCTCGCACTGAACGACGTTGTGAAGAAGATAGAGCGGGAAGGTGCTCGGGTTAACACCCTGGGATACGAGCTGGGTGAAAAGACTGATGATCGCTGGCTCATAAACCGCAATGTCGACGATGGCGAATTTGCCGGTCGGGCAACCGCCAACGAATGCGGCGCTCGGATAGGCTACGCCGTCTGCTGCCGGAATATTAACGACAATCTTCGCGGCGGTTGTGACGGGATCAAGAACCACCTGGTATCTAATGCCGTTAGCATTTTGACCATGTGAAATCAGCTGGAAAAAGTTTCCCCGCTGGAATGCATCGGTGGTCTGCACGGTTCCCATGTCAGTTCCGCCGAAGTTGAAATCGAAGGGTTGAAGGATCGGCGACTGCTGCACCAGCTGGAGCGGAACGTTATTGGGAGCCGATGAGCACGAGTCAGGGATCGTCGGATCGAAGACTGTGACACCGGGAGCCGTCAGAATCGTGCCAGCTGAATCCACGCCGGCGAAGACGGAATTGGTGACTATCACAAGCGGAATCAGGTGTGTTGCTACGCTGGTTTTCCCTTGCGGGTCAGAGAACGGACTCTTTCCTACGATCTGGCCGCTATAAACGTTTCCATCCCTGGTCGACGTGACTTGGTAGGTGAAAGTTTGAAGCTCCAGACCGTTGGTTTTGCTGGCGCTCATAGCGTTCATATTGGCTTTAGATTTGACGCTATTGATCGCAGCTTGCAGACGTACACCGACTTCTGTATTCGGGTCCTTCGTTGGCGTCATATACGGGTTTAATTTCGGCAACTTCGCGGTTTGCTGCCCAAACGCGAAGGGAGCAAGTACCCCCAAAGCTATTGCGGCACACGTCAACAACATATTCGGTTTTCGAGACATGTATTTCCTCCTAATTATTAAACCGTTGTTAAGGCTGGAAAAGTATGGGAAATCTGCCGGACACTATTGCGAGCAGTTGACTGCCAGCTCGAGTACTTATCGAAAGCAATTAACTACGACTGCGTTTGAGCATTGGCCGCGGTGGCGAAAGAAAATACCATCAGGCTCAGTGCAGAATGCTGGAAAGGAGAAGGACTGGCTCAAGTCATTATTGCCCTCCCGTGGCGGTGCGGACGATCGTGCAGAGCGGCGAGAGGTGTGTTTGTCTTTCGCAGCGGAAGCCACATTAGAACCTAGCAACAAGGTCTGTTGTCACGGAATTGTCAAAAGATTGTAACTTCTTTGAGGGCTAGGTTGATGCGCAGGTACGTAGATAGCTAAAACGGTTTCATTGCGAAGTTTGCTGCCCACACAGTTGAGTTGTGAAGGTGAGGGAGAAGTTTAGGCAGCGACAGCGAAGAGCTTGGCGATGAACCGTGCTTCCGCAACGACATCG
>Ga0209624_10001159_pt1 | contig 21543 bp, 25 predicted proteins | sample JacPinW_OM2H0_O1_FD_188565 | JGI IMG/M metagenome (GOLD analysis project Ga0209624, IMG submission 188565) | Forest soil microbial communities from Algoma, Ontario, Canada - Jack Pine, Ontario site 1_JW_OM2H0_O1 (SPAdes) (version 2) | ecosystem: Environmental > Terrestrial > Soil > Boreal...
GCTCCCGCAGGTCCAAAGAATAAGCTCGCGCCATCCCCGCTGGCCTCCAAACCCAGCCAGCAGGTTGAATCTGACTCGCGCCCTCTTGGGAATCCCCTTCGATTCAGTCAAAGCAGATCGCGCTCTAGCGATCTTCATCGACAGAACCTATTCGGTTCGGCGAAGCCCAGTAATGATCTCGTTGCGCACTGCGCCTCCTCTCGCCGGCGCACCGCAGTTTTTTTGGATTCGCGCGCGTTGGCAAACCCAGGTTGTAGGACCAAAGAATTTAGCTGGAGCCGCGCTCGTGAAAGAGTTGGGTAGGGCGAGCCGGTTCGCTCCTTGGCGCATAGCCGCGCTTGCGCTTTCGGGCGAGCCACGTTTCCAGCGTTACTTGGGCTTGCGAGGCGTCCTCACCTCCGGAGAACTGAAGGCGTTCCCGGCCTCGGGAGCCGATGCGGCCCCAGCGCCGGATCAGCGTATGCTTCGCAAACAGCGTCGGTTCGATCGAAAGAACGTAATAGCGCGCGATGTTCCGGGCAGGGTCGACGCGTTCGAGAACAATATGCAGCGAGGAAGAGTCGCCTTCGGAGACATTCGCCATGCCGAATCCTCAACTCGGCTTTGTCCTGCGTCCAACGCAAAGTTTGAATCAGTCATCAGGCCTTTTTAGGCGGTCGGGTTCCGCCTTAAACGCGCAGTAACTCGTTCCAGTCCGTTGTGTAGCGCGGCGAAATGAATTTCCGCCGAAGATTCCACGCTTGGCGTTCGCCTGCCGTACCGAAGCCGATCGTGCCAGGGCCGAAGCGGACATTGAGCTGATCGATTGCGCGCATGCGCTGAAGCGAGCGCGTGTCGTCGGGCTGATCGAAGAGGCCACTCTGTACACGGCCAGCCGGCACTAGATCGAGAAACGTGACACCGGCCTTCTTGTAGCGATAACCGGGCTTGAAAATAATACCGAGTGCTGCCATCGCTGCCGCGGTGAGCTTGCCGGTATCAGCTGTCGCCAAACCCGGAGAGCACCCGCATCACGCGGGCGCTCATATCGCCATGTCGAAACGCGTCCGGCTGAGATGCCAGGGCGCACCCATTTCGACACCGAGCGCCTTAGCTTCATTGGAGCGCGCGATTACACAACCATCGTTGTTCGAGAGCACGACAACAGGCTTTCCGCGCAGGCGCGGTTCAAACATGCGCTCGCACGAAGCGTAGAAATTATTGCAGTCGACAAGGGCGATCGGCGCGCCCATGTCAGAGCATGCGGATCGACTTTGTGATCACCCCCCACACTTCGAAGACCGTCTCGTCGTTCAAGAGGATGTCGCCGAAAGCTGGGTTCTCGGCCTGCAACCAAATCCGCGCGCCCTTTTTGCGGTAGCGCTTGATCGTGAACTCACCGCTGAGAAGCGCCAACACGATCGAGCCCTCGATTGGCGTGCGCGACCGATCTACGACTGCGATATCGCCTGGAAACAGCCCGACCCCTGTCATGCTCTCGCCGGCGATGCGCACGGCAAAGGTTGCTGCAGGATTTTCGATCAGAAGGTCGTTGAAATCGAGCGGACGGTCCAGATAGTCATCGGCTGGCGACGGGAAGCCGCATTCGGCCGAGGTGGCCATCAAGGGCACTGTGGCCGTTTGCCTAACCTCAATATCAATAAAGGCGTTGATATCCCCTGCCCGGAGATCCTTTGCCGCCAAGCGTCTCGCCAACGTCGCCACAGGTAGCGGCAGGCGCACGACCTTGGTTGGCTCTCCAGGGGGCCTTCCCATGCGTCTTACGCCGTTCGCCATGGTCCCACTCCCGACTTTCTGTTACAGAAAGTCTGGCAGGGGATCGCTGCCGCTGCAAGAGGAAACTCCAACGTTTTTGGTTGGGCCACGATGGGCAAAGTAGGTATGCGATGCGATAAGTCCCCAAGACCTATAGGGCTCTCACTCTCTCTCAGATGGCCGCGGCAGCGTGATCCGGTCGAGAATCTCGCCGACAAGAAGGTGAGTTTGAACGGCCGTCAGGTTTTCTCCTACGACCTTATTGTCGAGCCGCAAACGAAACAGGCTTCCCGAGTCGCCTGGAGTTTGGAGCTCAATGACGATCCGCTCGACTGAGATTGCTGCTGACGCTCATGCTTCCAGTCTCGCCCGACGCCTACGGAGGCGGAGCAGCTTTGACAGCGGCACGCCGAGCGCCGAGCCGTTCCCGCGCACGGGATCAAACTCGACTTCAAGCTGGGCGCGCAGCGTCTCCGACAGCGTGCCGCGCGGCCGATTGCAACCTCACAGGGGTGCGCCCGCTGAGGGAGCGATTTCGCCTTGATCAGCGAAGAGTTTCAACTTCGAGAAGAAGTCTTTCAATATCGGATCACGTTTCACGATTGTCGCATAGCGCATGGGCGGGCGAGCCCGATCGACGCTCCAGGTTGCCTGGTCGGTCAGGATCGGCGTCGGCGCAAGCACCGTCGGCGCCCAGTTGGGATCGATGAGCCAGCCGACCGGCGCCATGTCCCAGATTTCCTTTGACCAGCCGAGATCGTCAGAATATTCCTTGAAGCGTGCGGCGAGAAACTTGCCAATTTCGCCCTGAGGCTCCACGTAGCGTTCGATTTCGGGCACGGTGCTGTGCAGGTGCGACGTGACGCCCATGCAAGGAATCAAGACAAGCGGCGCCCCGCTGTCCAGCAGCACCTGCGCGCCGCCCACGTCCTGCCTAAGGTTGAACTCGCGCGTGTCGGGCCACTCGAGGGCGTGACCGCCGAGCCAGACGACGATGATCTTGTCGGCGATGTCGGGGGCGGCGATAAGCGCGGAGGCAACATTCGAGATCGCGGCGATTGCGATAACGCACAGCGGGTCGTCAGGACTGCTCGCCCTCGCGCGGGCGATGAGGTGGTCGACCGCTTCGGCCTTCAGCGCCTGTTTGGGGAAACCGACAAAGTCGCGCACGCCCTTGAATACGAAGCCGTCGGGCGATCTGCCCATCCGGCCGAGAAGCCGCAGAATCTCCTCGTAGCTCTTGTCCATGCCGTCGCCTGGGCCGCTCGATCTCGTGTTGTGGAAGGGCGCCGCGTAAATCGCCTCGAGGGCGATACGGTCGGGCGAAAGCAGGGCCTGCACGAGCGCAAACTGGTCGTCGATCTCGTTATAGGTATCCGTGTCGAGAACCGCCCGCACCCGGCCCGGACGAGGCATGAGCATCCGCAGGCGGTCGGAATCGGAAATCGTCAATTCACCCCTCCAAGGTCGGGCCCGGCGGCTGCCTGCTCCTACCGTAGCCGTTCGCCCGTCGCGCGGTCGAACAAAAACGCGCGCCCGGCGTCGAACCCAAGTTCGACCTTCGCGCCGGCTTCAATGCCTCGCCGGTCACGCAGCTCGATCGTCAGGGGCCGGTCAGAGTCCGATCGCGCGTAGCCGAACGAGGTTCCGCCGAGGTGCTCGATAACGTCGAGCGTCACGCCAAGCCGGACTCGGCCGTCCTTCGTGAAATGCTCCGGCCGCACGCCGACCAGGAATTCGGAGCCCGATGAGGCGTTCACAAGCGCGAACGGGACCTCGACGTTCTCGAACTGCGTCAGCCTCGCAATGAAAGGGCCGTCTCGCGTCCCCGCGGCGACGGCGGGCAGGAAGTTCATCTTTGGCGACCCAATGAAACCGGCGACGAATGCGTTGTCGGGATCGTCATAGACCTCGAGCGGGGTTCCCACCTGCTCCACGCGCCCGCTCCGCAGGACCACGATCTTGTCGGCAAGCGTCATGGCCTCGGTTTGGTCGTGGGTCACGTAAATCATCGTCGCGCCCATCGCCTGATGGAGCTTGGTGATTTCGAGCCGCATTTGCACGCGCAGTTCCGCGTCGAGGTTCGAAAGCGGCTCATCGAAGAGGAACACCTGCGGCTTGCGGACGATCGCCCGCCCTATCGCCACCCGCTGCCGCTGGCCGCCCGACAATTCTCTCGGCTTCCGCTTCAATAAGCTCTCGAGGTGGAGAATTGACGCGGCCTCGGCGACCTTGCTACGCACGTCGCTCTTGCTCATTCCGTTCATACGCAATCCGAAGCCGATGTTCTCCTCGACGCTCATGTGCGGGTAGAGAGCGTAGGACTGGAAGACCATTGCGACTCCTCGTTCTGAGGGATCGAGATCGGTCACGTTGCGAGCGGCGATCCTGATCTCGCCACCGCCCACTTTCTCGAGCCCGGCGATCATCCTGAGCAGCGTGGACTTTCCGCATCCCGACGGGCCGACAAAGACCACGAACTCACCGTCGTCGACGCTGAGATTGACGTCCCGTACGACCTCGACCGACCCGAACGACTTTGAGACTCCCTTCAGCTTCAATTCCGACATAAAGCGCTCATCCCTTTATGCCGGCCCCGGCCAACCCGTGGACGTAATAGCGCTGCAACGGCAGCAGGAGCGCGATCGGGATCAGAGCCGTTACGACCGCGACGGCGAAGAGCTGGTTCCAGATCGTGCCATATTGTTGTTGGAACGCCGCCATTCCGACCTGGATGACCTTGAAGTCCTGCGACGGCATCGCGAGCAGCGGCCACAGGAAAGCTTCCCACTGGAAGACAAACAGAAGCAGCGCGGCGCTGACACAGGTCGGAAGGGAGAGCGGGATATAGATCCTGAGCATGATGTTCGGCCAGCTCACTCCGTCCAGCCTCGCCGCTTCGACATAGTCGCGCGGGATCTGGCGGAAGAACTGGTAGAAGAGAAAGACGACGAGCCCGTTCGTCGCTCCGGGCACGACGAGGGCGGCGATGCTGTCCAGCCAGCCCAACTGACGCATCACGTTGTAGAGCGGCAGAGCGATCGCCTCGAACGGCAGCATGAAGCTGAGAATGACAAGCGAGAGAATGATACGCTTGCCCCTGAAGTCGAAAATGGCGAATGCGAAGCCGGCGGCGGCGTTGAGGATAAGCCCCGCTATCGTCGTGAGCGCCGCGACGAGAAGGGTGTTGAGGATGATCGAGCCGAAGCCGGCTTGCACGATGCCTTCGTAGGCCTCGAGCGAGGCCGGACTTGGCGTGAGCGCCTTTGCCGTGAACGGGAAAACGTCGGCGAAGACACTCGCGTTCGGCCGCAGCGAGGAGACGACGGCCCACCAGAGCGGCAGCAGGAACACGAAGGCGATCGCCGCATAGCCGAGATGCGCGAGCCCGAGCCGGAAGCCTTCGCGAATCCTGACCTCGCTTGCGGCCAAGGTTCAGGCTTCCTGCTCGCGGGCGGAGAGCAGCCTGAACTGCAGCCCGACCACGATGAGCAAGATCGCGACGATGACGACGACCATCGCCATCGCCCGCCCCATGTCGCCGAAGATAAACCCCTGCTTGTAGGCCTCGTACATCAGAACGTCAGTCGAACCCGCAGGTCCGCCTTGCGTCAGCATGTAGATGGGAGCGAAGAGCAGGAAATTGATCGAGACGTCCGCCGCCAACACGAACAGAAGCGCCGGACGCAAGAGCGGCAGCGTTATGAAGAGAAGGCGCTGCCAGGGCCGCACCCCGTCGACCCGCGCCGCATCGTAGAGCTCAGGCGAAATGTTCTGCAGCCCGCCAACGATGAAAATCATCCAATAGGACGCCCCCTTCCAGGTGGCGATGGCGATGACGGAATAGAGCGCGAGGCTGCTCGAGGTCAGCCAGGGCTGTGGCGCGACGCCGACGAGGTCCAGAAGGCCATTCACGAGTCCGCCCTGGCTCAACATGATGCGCCAGACGATCGCGGCCACCGGCACCGACACGCCGATCGGGATCAGGAAGAAAATGCGGTAGACGCTCGCGCCCGGGAACTTGCGCACGTAAAGAAGGGCGAGGCCGAGCGAGATCGCGATCTGTATCGGATTGACCAGAAGGTTGAACCAGAGCGTGACCCTGAGGGATCTCCAGAATACGTGATCGCTGATCAGCGACTCGTAGTTTCCGAGCCCCGCGAAAACTGTGCCGCCGTGGACGGTCGTATAAAAGCTTGAGATGACCGCAATCGCGATCGGGTAGAGACGGAAAACGAGCAGGCCGAGCAGAGCGGGCGCAAGCAGCGCCACGAGCAAGCCCTGTGAACTTTGCCTTATCATCTTGGATTCTCTGCGGTCCCCCGAAACGCTCCCGGAGACCGCATGGGCCCGTTCTATTGCGCCACGCGCTTCATCGCAGCGTCGTAGGTCTCGACGGCGGTCGTGAGCGCGTCCCCGACCGGAACGCCGTTCGACATGTCGGCAAACGCGGTGCGGAACGCGTCCTGCAACTGCCCGTAGGCGACCGTTGTCGGCCTGGGCTTGGCGGTGTTCAGCGCGTCATAGACGCCAATCCGGAACACGTCCTGCGGGAACGCGTCGAACTCTGCCGACTTGCTGATCTGCTCGAGCAACGGCTTGTAGGCCGGCAACTGCTTGTTCGCATCGAACCAACTCTTGGTCCCTTCGTCCGAAAGGGTCAGGAACTTTGCGAAATCGGCGGCGATGTCCTTGTTTGCCGAATTCGCGGCGACGCCGATGAACCAGCTTCCGGTCGGGGTCAGAACCTTGCCGCCCTGAAAGTAGGGAAAGGCCGCGACGCCGAAGTCCACGCCGTTCTTTTGGAACAAAGCCAGATTCCACGTGCCCCCAGCGAAGAGCGCGAGCTGGCCGTTGGCGAAGAGCTGCGGCGGCTCGTCATGCGAGAGGCCCTTCGGGCTCACCCCCCATTTGTTGTAAAGGTCCGACCAGAAGGTCGCGCCCTTTACCCACGCCGGGCTGTCGAGATAGCCATGCGCCGTTTTGCCGTCTGGCGAGATGACATCCGTGCCGAGCGACTCGCCCAGCGGCTGCAGCTGATAGAGCTCGTTGATCTGGTCGAAGCTGAATCCCCATATGGCGGTTTTCCCGCCTTTCTTCTGGGTCAGCTTTTGCGCCGCCTCCGCGACCTGCTCCCACGTCCAGCGCTTCGACGATGCGATCTCGTTGGCCTGAGCCTGCGTGGCCGTCCCTCCTGGCGTCAGTCCGTCGGGGGGCGTAACGCCAGCGTCGGCGAAGAGCTTCTTGTTGTAGAAGAGCACTTGCGCGGAATTGTTGATCGGCAGGGCGTAAAGCTTGCCGTCATACTTGCCCGCGTTCAGCGACGAGGGCACGAGCGCGCTCGTGTCGAGGTTGGGATCAACCGGCGCCAGAAAGCCCCTCGAGGCGTAGCCCGCGATCAGTGGCACGTCGACATAGACGAGATCGACGCTCTTGTCCTTCGAGTTGAGGCGCAGCTCGGCGGTCTGAAAATATTGATCCCACGGCGCAGACTGCATCTTGATCGCCACGTCGGGGTGCTTGGCCTGGTAGGCTTCGGCAACCTTCTGGATCTTCGGGGCGTCCTCGGAAAGCACGAGCATGTTCAGAACGTGCTGCTGGGCGGACGCTCCCGTCGCCGCAACGATCCCGGTGACGGCCGCGACAAGCGCGTTGGTCCAATGTCTCATTCGTGGTTCCTCCCGCTGTCGAAAACAGCCCGCTGCGCCCGACCGACGTCCGGGCTCGATGTCTCAAGTGGGCTCTAACTCTTACGACATGGGTTTCGATCGTCAATCCTCGACGCGTTGCGCTCGGGCAACGTGGAATTGGGCATCTGTCGGCAGTACGAGTTCGGCAAGTGGCGCGGCAGGGGTGTCCGGAGCGGCGATCGTTGTCAACGTCGAGTAGGAGTTCCTTTGGTCCCGCCACGCCCCTACTGGAAGGGTTATCTCAAACTCTTCGAGTCGAGAATTTCTCTGGGTCTCATGGAGCAGGAAGTGCCGCAGAGCATGCGCAGATCCGGCTTCCCCCGCGAAGCGGTATTGCGCTTTGTTGCGGGATGTCTGCAACTGGGGTTGCGCTAGGCCGTTCGTCTTGCCGGTTTGGCGCAACCTCGAAACCAAATTACACCGCACCGCTCCACGCTCGAACGCGCGGATGGGTCGTCGCCTCGAAGTTGACGACGAAATCGGGCAGGCGGCCCTGGACCACGTTGATGATCCCGGTAATCGCGTCCTTGGCGACGGCGTTGACGAAAGAATCTGTCCAGCAGAGGCAGTGGGCGGTGGATATGACGTTGTCCATTGCGAAGAGAGGATTGGCGGGGTCAGGCGGCTCGCGCTCGAAAACGTCGAGCCCAGCTCCGGCGATCCGTTCTTCCCGAAGCGCGGCGATCAGCGACTCCTCGTCGACGATCGGTCCGCGGGCGACATTGATTAAGTAAGCGGTCGGCTTCATCAGTGCGAGACGAGTCGGATTCAGCAAATGCCGCGTCTCATTGTTGAGCAGGCACGCGACAACGACAAAGTCCGAGCGATTCATCAGCTCTTCGAGGCTGCAGAGTTCGGTGCCCACATCGGCTGCGGCGACTGAACTGACATGCGGATCGGCTGCCAAGATTGTCATGCCGTAGGGCTGCATGAGGCGAGCGAGTTCGCGCCCAATACCGCCAAGGCCGACAATTCCGAGCGTCCGGCCCGGCAGGCCGACGCCGGGATAATTCGCGCGCTCGCGCCAACGGCCCTCGCGAGCAAGCCGCGATTTGACTGGCATGCGGAGGCTCAACGCCAGGATGAACGCGACTGCTGTGGAGGCGACCGCGTGCCTCACCGGGATCGGCGCATTGGTGAGCAGGATGCCGCGCCGGTTGAGCGCTTCGGTGTCGATCGCGTCGTAGCCAACGCCGTTGCGCGCAATCACCCGCAGCCGACCGCTATCGCCCTTGAGCTCAGCGTCCGACACCTTGGCGCCCCCGATAAGCAACGCGTCGTAGTCAGTGAAGGCTTCCGGTGGGAGCTGGCCGCCCTTGACCGGGACCACCGACCACGCGAGCCCTGCGTCGGAAAAAAGCGAGAGTGGCGCTGATCCGAACATCGGCCGCCCAGCGGTGTCGAAGAGGTCGGCGCCCACGCCGATCTTTGCCGCTGTCTCGCTCATACGCTTATGCCTCGAGGTGTCTCTCCCTTGATCAGATCGACGGCTTCGCCCGTACGCGCGGACTCATAGGCACCGAAAACCAGGCCATATGTCCTCAGGCTGTCCGCCCCCGAGGTTTCGGGTTCGCGCTTCTCTCGGAAGCAACGCACCCAATGCTGCTGGACGCGTAGGACGCTCTCCTGGGAGCCGTGCCAAGGCGGCGTCGACCACGGCAACATCGTCGGCGAGACGTCGATTTCCGATGTTGCGCCGTTCGAGAAGACGCTGAGTTGATAGCCCGGATCGAGGCGCAGACTGCCGGCCGTCCCCTCGACCTGCACCCGGAGCTGCGGGAACGGGTCGGGGTGAACTGGGCTTGCATAGCTGGCCTCGACGACGCTCGTCGCGCCGCTCTCATGTTGCAGCAGGATCGTCGCCATGTCCTCGCCCCGAATGCCAGCCTTGATGCTTTGCGTCTGGCAATAGAGGCGCGAGGCCTCGCCCATGAGAAAGCGAGCGACGTCGAGCATATGAACGCCAAGGTCGAGAATGACCAAGTTCTCCACCTTGGCCAGATAAGGCTGCTTGCCGTAGATGTTGTGGCCGGTGCGGAACGATACCCGCGCCCAGGACGGTTTGCCGATCGCGCCGGAATCGATGACCTCGCGGATCTTTCGCACGGGCTTCAGAAAGCGCGTGTTCTCATGCACCATGAAGGGAATACTCGCGGCGCGTGTTCCCTCGACGATCGCGACGCAATCCTTGAAGGTCGGCGCGAGCGGCTTCTGCACGATCGTCGGGAGCTTGCGGCTCGCGGCTAGCTCGACCAGACTCGCATGCGATTCCATCGTCGTCGCGATGTCAACGAAGTCCAACCGCTCGAGCGCCAGCATCTCGGCCGCGTCGCCGTAATAAGCTCCCGCCTTGTGGCGCTCAGCGGCGGAACGCGCTTTTTCAAGGTCGATGTCGCAGACCGCCGCGAGCACGACGTCGTCCATGCTCGACCATGCCGCCAGATGATTTTCGGCAAAGAAGCCGCAGCCGATTAAGCCGACGCGAAGAGGCGCAGCGTCCACACGATCCTCCTCGCCGTAGCTAGTGAATTTCGCCCGAGGCGCGCAGCGCCTCGCGCATGGCCGCGCTGTTGAAGCCGGCGCCACGCGCGCGGTCGAGGATCACCTTTTCACGCCTCGCCATGAGATCGATCGCCTTCGGCAGCGCGCGCACCGCTTCCGTGGGGACGACCACCGCGCCGTGCACGTCGGCGTGGATGACATCGTCGTTGCGTACAAGCATCCCGAAAATGTTCACGTCGCAGTTCATCTGCACCATATGAACATGGGCATGACTCGGCCCGATCTGGCCGCCGACGATCTGAAAGCCTGGCGCGAGCATGTCGATGTCGCGGAACGAACCGTTGGTGACACAGCCGGCGACGCCGAGACCCGCGTGCACGGTCGTCTGCACCTCACCCCAGAACGCCCCGAAACCAGGGCGATCGTCGATGTCCTGGATCACGGCGATCGTTGGCAGATCGTCGGCGGCCACGTACTCATACCAGTCCTCGCGCGGCGGGATCGGACCGCGCGGCGGCTCCTTGGCGCGGATGAGCCCGGTGCGGGCGACGCCGACGATCGGCGGAAATTTCCGGTCGACGACGACCATTGGCTCGACCGTGAAGCCGATCGCCCGACGCTCAGGCGCCACGATCTCGAGCCCATTGCAGATCGTCGGCGTATCCCAGGCCTTCAAGGCCTCGAGATCCTTCGCGGTGAACGGATGTTTGCTCATAATCGATCAATTTCCCTTGCGACGTGTCTTTATGCTTCCACACGGATCTTGCGCTGCTCGAGTCGCTCGGTCAGGATTCTGCGACGCCCATCGACCCAAGCCGCGACAAAAATGATCAGGCTGTTGACGAGCGGATACAGATACGGGTTTGCGTTCAGCATGACGAGGCCGTTCGACGTCGTCTGCACCAACACGGCGCCGAAGACGCTACCGAACACTCCGCCGCGCCCGCCAAAGAGGCTGGTGCCCCCAAGCACAGCCGCGGCGATCACGGGAAACTCTTCCTGATAGCCGAAGGTCGCGGCGGCCGCTCCGACCTGTGAGACCGAGATCATCGCGCCGATCGCCGCGCAGACACTGCAAATACAAAAGACCGAGAATGTGATCGCCCGGACGCGAATCCCAGCCTTCCCCGCCGCGTCCGGGTCGGCGCCAACCGCGTAGATCTGACGACCATAGGGCGTCTGCGTCAACGTGATCCACGCGGCAACTACGACGACGGCGGCGATCCAGATCGCCCATGGCAGACCGATGAATGAGGTCCGCCCAAGCGCCTGCACGGTGTCGCTCTGGAAAACCATCTTGGTCTCGGAGAGGTAGAGAGCGAATCCACGGCCAATGAACAGAGTCGCAAGCGTGACGATGAACGGGGCGATGCGCAGACCTGTGATGAAGCAGGCGTTGATCGCGCCGAAAACCCCGCCGATCAGCATGATGGCAGGGATCGAAACGAAGAGGGAAACGTCCGACAGGTAGAGCCCCATTACGACGGCGACGAGATACATCACCGAGCCAACGGAAAGGTCGACGCCGCGCACCAACAGCACGAAGGTCATGCCGATCGCCATCACCGCGACATGAGTCGATTGTGTGAGGATATTGCGGAAATTAGCGAGCGAGAGGAAGCGGTCGGAAAAAAGGCCGAAGGCGAAGCAAAGGACGACAAACAGCACCAGTGGCGCAAGCCGCAGCGCGATCAGAATAAGGGTCCGGGAGTCCAACCGGCTCAAGGCGCGCTCCTTAATCCCACAGGGCTGCCTTCATGAGCGCCTCACGATCGAACTGGGCTCGCTCGAAGAAGCCGCGCACCTCGCCGCGGCCCATGACCATAATGCGATCGGCCATCCCGATCAGCTCCTCGATCTCGGAGGAGATAAAGAGGATCGCCGCGCCGGCGGCGACCATTTGGTTGATGATCTTATAGACCTCATATTTCGCTCCGACGTCGATACCTCGGGTCGGCTCGTCAAGGATGAAGATCGTTGGCGCGCGGAGGAGCCACTTCGCGATCACTACTTTTTGTTGGTTGCCGCCCGAGAGGGTCCGCACCGCTGTCCGCTCGATCGCTTTGGTGTTCACCCGGACTCGTTCCGCCACGCCACGCGCCGCCTCGCCGAGCGCCGTCGGCTTCAACCAGTAGAGGAAGCCGCTCGATCGCTCGACAATCGAAGGCAGGACGATGTTGTCGGTGATGGAGGCCTCCATCATCAGACCTTCCCCGCGACGGTCCTCGGTTAGGAAGGCGAGCCCTTTGTCCATCGCCTGGCGAGGAGCAAGCGGCGGAAGCCTCGCCTCTCCAACGCGGATCTCACCCTCCGAATAGGGATCGAGACCGAACAAAATACGCGCCAGTTCAGAACGGCCGGAGCCCATTAAGCCGGAGACCCCCAGCACCTCACCCGGCTTCAAGTCGAATGATACGTTCTTGACGATGCCGGGTTGGGAGACGTTACGCACAGACAAAGCCGTGCTGCGCGGCGGAGAGCCAGGGTCCCGCTCGGGAAAGAGCTGATCGATTGCCCGACCGACCATCAAAGTCACCAAACGCTCGATCGTAAAGTCGGGCCGCGGGCCCGTCCCGACAACCCGGCCGTCGCGCAGCACGACGATGTTGTCGCAAAGCCGCAGAACGTCACCGAGGATGTGGCTGATGTAGATAATTGAGATTTCCTGGCCACGCAGCCGATCGATAATCTCGAACAGCCGTTCGGTCTCGCGCGCCGTCAGCGACGTCGTGGGTTCGTCGAAGATTATAAGGCGGGCTTGCCGGGTCAGCGCTTTGGCGATTTCGACAAGCTGGCGTTCGCCCTGCGGAAGTCGCATGACCTGGGTAGCGGGAGAGACATGCAGGTCGATCAGCTCAAGCGCCTTCTTCGCCTGCTCTCGGAGAATCCGTCGGTTGATGAAAGGAAGCCGGCCCGTCCTTCGCGGAAAATGATCGAGGAAGATGTTCTCCTCGACACTGAGATTCGGAAAGAGACTCAGCTCCTGGTGAATGAACGCGATGCCGAGAGCGAGCGCGTCGCGCGAATTCGCCGGCGCAACTTCTTCTCCAGCGAGCTCGACACGGCCGCTGTCGCTGGTTAGCACGCCGCCCAAAATGTTCATCGTCGTCGACTTGCCAGAGCCGTTCTCGCCGACGAGGCCGAGAACGGAGCCGCGGGTCAGTTCGAATCCGACGTCGCGCAGCACCCGGACGCCAAAAAAGCTCTTGTTGAGCCCACTGACCTTGAGGAGCAGATCGGACATCGCCTAGCCGCGAGCCATCAGCGTATGGCGGATCGCGTCGGTCACTGCCGCGAGCAGAATGACGCCGCCTTTGATCGCGTAAACCGACGACAACGACAGGCCAAGAAGCTGCAGGCCGTTATCGACCGCGCTGAGAAATAGCACGCCGAGCAGGACGCCGATGACGGTCCCCTTGCCGCCGAACAAACTGACGCCCCCGATCACCGCCGCGCCGATCACGTCGAGCAGGATCCGCTGCCCGAGGATCGGCGTTCCCGCCTCAAGGCGCGCGGTGTAGATAATCGCCGCAAAAGCCGCGAACAGGCCAGATAGCGCAAAGCAGCCGATCACCACGGCCCTCACGGGCACGCCCGAGATCGCCGCCGCCTTGGGATTGAGGCCGACCGCACGGACCCAACGGCCGAAGACGGTGCGTGTGAGAAGGAGATGCACGACGATCGCGAGCACGACGGTGATAATCGCTGCGTAGGGTATCCCAGCCACGCCGCCATAGCCGATATCGAGGAACGCGGGAGGAAGGCTGCCGATGCTCGATCCGGAGCTCGTATGAGCGGCCGTGTACCAGATCGCCGCGCCGCTGAAGAACATCATCGTCGTCAGCGTGACGAGGAAGGACGGCATGTCGAATACGATGGTGCAAACGCCGTTTATGACGCCGATCAGGATACCGATGGCGACGATCGCTAGGATCGCGACGGCGGGCGCCCACGGCTGTCCCGCAAGATAGCCGCCCTCGCCGGTCATGATCGAGGCGCCGACCACGCAGCCCATCGCCATGATCGATGTGGCCGAGAGGTCGATCTGGGCCACCATCAGAACCATCATGAGGCCCAAGGCTGCGATAAACAGCGGGAGGATCTGCAGAAAGACGTCTTGGAGGTTGGTGGGGCTCAGGATCTCAGGCACAAAGAGCCAGAGCGCGGCCACATAAACGAGCGTCAGCACAAGGACGAGATAGTCCGAGAAGAGGAGCAGGCGAAGCGCTCGCATCGGGCGGGAGGGAGCGCCGCCCGGCGCGGAGGACAAGACGCCGCCTGTCTCCGCCATCTTGGAAACCTTGCGCTCGCCGGCCTCTGGAATCAACCGGCTACTTGTTCTTCTCTTTCCACACGTGATAGCCCCACATGTCGTCGCGTTTGGCGTCGAGCGTCGCCTGGCTGATCGCGAAACCAGGATCGATCAGCATCTTCTCCACAGACTTGCCGGCCCAGATGTCCTTGAACGCGCCGTAGGCGAGGTCGACCTCGTAGAAGAGGTTCTGCACCCCGTTCACGTCCATATATTTTTCGCTCAGCAATCGGTAGCCGTTCTGGTCGCCGTCGAAACCGGCGAACAGCACATGGCCATCCTCGCCGGTCTTGTGCCACTTACCGGCTGTCTTGAGCACCTGCTCGATGATCTTGTCCTCCGAGTCGGACGGCGAGATCAGCAGGTTCACGTCCGGATTCGCCTGAATCGCGTTGGTCAGACCCGCGAAGGTCTTGTCGGCGTTCCATTCGGTCGCGACCCGCGACGCGACCTCGACGAGGTCCTTGTTCGCGTCAAGAATGTCGAGCGCGCCGTCGCGTCGCTGAACCGCGTTGTTGTCGCCAAGGTCACCCATTAAGAGTACGGCCTTGTACTTGCCACCTTGCTTCTTGGCGATGTCGACGAGCGTCGACACGGTCATTTGCATGATCTTTCGGTTATCGGCCTGGATGGCGACGTACTTGTTGTCATTCGGAGCGGGAGGGCGATTGAAAAAAATGATTGGGATGTTGGCCGCGTTAGCGGTTCGGATGGCTGGGATGGCGGCGTTGTTGTCGGTCGGGATGAACACGATCCCGTCGACTTTGCGTTCGACCATCGCCTTCACTTGATCGTTCTGCTTATTCTGGTCACGATTGGAGATCGTCTCGAGCGTCGTCCAGCCGTTTTCCTTTGCTTTCGATTTTAGGATGCTATTGCCGGTGATCCAGAAGTCGGAATCAAAGGCGTCGAACATGAGGGCGATGGTTTTGCCGCCTTCGGCTCGCGCCAGGCGCGGCGTCGTTGCGGACGCGGCGGTCGCCGCTAGCGTGGCCGAAAACTGACGCCTGTTGATCTGCATGAGGTCCTCCCTTTTGCTGCGGACCCTCCGAGAGGCTGCCCGCTTTTTATTGGACCATGACGGGAAGAGGTTGCGCATCTAACGCCACCGTCACCCGCCGAGCCCGGTTCATTGAATTGTCCGGAACCGTTTAGGTTGTCTGACAACTTGATAGTCGACTCATATCAACGTACAGGTTGTCTGACAACTAATTTTCTACCGCCCTGGAACGGGCGATCTGCTTGGTGAAGGAAGCCCCTTGCCTGCTGCGAGTGTGCCGCGGCGGCCCTGAAAACGACGGGACAATTTTGACCGGCAAAGCGTCGGGACGGAATATTTCGACGTTCATGCGAGCACCCCAGTCGCCCTCGCGAGTGGCGGCGGGGATAACGGCCGAGATCGCCGCCGGGCGGCTCCGCGAAGGCGACCGGATTCCGACAGAGATGGTCTTGTCCACGCGTTTCGGCGTCAGCCGGAGCGTCGTGCGCGAAGCGATCGCCGGCCTTCGTTCTGACGGCGTTGTGCGGTCGCGGCAGGGGGCAGGCACATTTGTCGTCAGCCCAAAAGAAACCGCCACCTTACGCATCGACGCTGATCTGACCAGCGATCGGGTCGTCTTCCGCAACGTCTTCGAAATGCGCGCCATCCTTGAAATCAAGGGAGCAGCTCTTGCGGCGCTAAGAGCCGATGACGAGCATCGCGCTCGGATCACCGAAGCCTTCGAGAGAATGAGGAATGCCGCCGCGTGGCCTGATGAAGGCGTGACCGCCGATCTCGACTTTCATAGCTGCGTCGCAGCGGCGAGCGGCAATCCATATATTGCAATGGTTGTTGGCTTCCTTGCAGGCCAGATGCGCCAGAGCATCATGTTCATGAGGCAGAACCGTTTCGATCCTTCGGGCGACCTGGTCTCCACAAACGTCGCCGAGCATTCGGCGATCTACGACGCACTGATGCAGCGGGATGCACGCGCCGCTGCACTGACGATGTGCGCCCATATTACAGCCGCGGCGAGGCGGCTTGGGTACGATCTTTCGCCGGATGCGATCGAGCTGAGCTTGCTCGGCTAAGCCGTTTAAGCCCAACACGGAGGCTCTTACGTGATTGAGCCAACGCGCTCGGCATACAGAAGCAGCAGATTTTGGCACACGATCACATTGCCTGCAGAAGTTCGAGTCGTCAGAAGCCCGCCGGCCACTGTAGATTAGACCATATAGGCCACCACCCGCTCTTGGGTCAGGTCCGGTCCAGCCTCCAGTTCAGAAACCACCCCGCCCTCGCGCATGACGTAGACGCGGTCGCTGATGCCGATAAGTTCCGGCAGCTCGCTACTGATCATGAGGATGGCGACCCCACCGTCCGCGATCTGATCAATCAGGTTGTGGATCTGGGCCTTGGCGCCCACGTCGATGCCCCGGGTGGGCTCGTCCAGCATGAGCAGTCGCGGCGCGGTGCTTAGCCACTTGCCGAGCACACACTTCTGCTGATTGCCGCCGCTCAAGGTCGCCACCAGCTGCTCGCTGGAGCGCGCGACAATGTTGAGTTGCTGGATCGGGCCGGCAGCCTGGCGCTCCTCTCTGGGTGTGGACAGGAAACCAAGAGTGGAAACGGAACGCAGAGAGTCGGCTTTGGCCCCGCTTACGCGACGCGCTTTCGTTGCAGAGGTTTCTCGCAATTCGGTTCGACGCGTCTACGGCACGGCATCATTGTCGCATCATTGTCGCAACCACGCGACCTTTCTGGACGTGACGAAAGCGCCTTCGCTGATCGCCTAGGCCTCGCCTTGCAATGAATAGGGGCTCGGCTAGGTTCGTCGGCCTATTCGAGAGGAGCGCGCCATGGCGACCGGCACAGTGAAATGGTTTAATGCAACGAAGGGCTTCGGGTTCATTCAACCGGACGCCGGTGGCGTCGACGTTTTCGTCCATATCAGCGCGGTCGAACGCGCGGGCATGCGTGACCTGAATGCAGGGCAGAAGATCGCCTACGAGTTGTCGCCGACAGGCGCACCGGCAAATCCTCAGCGGACAATTTGAAGCCGGCCTGACATTGCCGGTCACCTATCATGTCGTCACCGCATTCGATCGGGATGCGGAAGGCGACCTGAAGCCTAGCGAAGCTCGCGAGGTCATGAGTCCAATCGTAGCCGAACGCCGGGCTCGCGCGCTCGCGCTCGAACACGCGGGCGCTCTGGCATTTTCCCGCACCGGCGATCCGACGACAGGCGAGTTTCAAGACGCGGTGATCCTGGCGCGGTTCGGCGAAGTCGATCTCGATTCGCTCGGCGAGTGAGAGGGCAGCGCCACACGGACGCCGCTCGCCGATCAAGAGCCATCTTCGATTTTTCGCTTCTCCTGGGTTCGGTGATGTTTTCAGACTTTGCGGGCCAAAGATTTTGGTGGCTATTGGTTCGATGTTACCTCCGCGCTGGCTGCCGCAGAAGCGCCTTCCACCCTATGCGTATCTGCCAGGCAAGAACCCGCATCCCGTGCGCGATCCCGCGGGACATAGCTACCATGTCGAACCTATTCCGGTTGCCGCGGAGGCGTGGCTCAGCTCAGATGCGTTCCTGTGGGGTCTGGACCTCTTCAATCACGGTTATTACTGGGAGGCTCATGAGGCCTGGGAAGGTCTTTGGCAGGTTGCGGATCGTGACGACCCGCTGCGCACGCTCTTTAAGGGCTTGATCCTGTTGTCGGCAGCTGGGGTCAAGATTCGAGAGCGCAAAAATGTGGCGGCTGCGCGCCACGCCATGCGCGCCGCGGCTCTGCTTCGTCAGCTGATGAAAGTGCCGGATCGCGCCTTCGAACGCGCGCTAGGCATGTCGCCCGCGGCGCTCGCTGAATGCGCCGAAGGGGCCACAAGGATTCCCGCTGAATTACAAGCCACGGCGCCTGGACAGCCTCAACCCGTGTTCAATTTCATTCTCGGACCAAGTTCCCGCGGGAGGCCGAGCGGATCGCAAAAGAGGAACGGTCAGCTGTAGGCGCCGCTACGAATTCGACACCGCCACTCTGTCCGCGGACATCGGCTTCGGTTCTCGCCCTGCGATCCCAGCTTAATTGATGCGATTCCCTCAACACGATCATCGCGTCACGGGGATGCGATACAACCGGCCGGTCGCGTGGAGGTCTTCCACCGTCCACGGAGAGCCGACGCCGTCAATCATCCAGCTGAGGATCGCCCACAGGTCCTCGTCGACCGCTGTGTCATCAAGTGGCTCGAGCGCTTCGACGATTGCGTAAACCTCCAGGCCCGACGGGAATGGCTCGCCGCTCCGACCCACGAACGCCAGAGTATAGGACGTTCCCGAGGGCGCGCGGACGAAGCCGGGTTCGGAGAGCCCAACCCGGTCGAGGTCGAACGTTCGCGCGAAGAAAGCGCGGAATTCAGGATAATGGCCGAGCCGATCTTCGGTAAGCACCAGCGCTTGGCGTGTGCCCTCCGTTGCGGGCCTGGCGATGACTGCAACGTCGGCCATCAAGCCCCTCCCAGCGTGTCTAGGAAGTCTGAGATCAATCGAGCGATCTCGGGGCCGGAATCTTCTTGCAAGAAGTGGCGCCCGGTCACCATATGCGGCCCCTCGGCATGAGGCAGCAGGCGTTTGAATCGTTTAGCGAAGGTTCCAGCGTCGAACACTTCGTCCTCGCGGCCCCAAATAATCAGGGCCGGCAGTTTGGACTTTGCCAGCTCCGCTTCGAGCCAGGTAAACCGCGCTTGTGCGCGGGCGCTGTCGTCGAGGGGGATCCATCGCGGCCAAGCCCAGGTCAATAGACGCGTCTCGCTGTCGGGCAAGACCGCCTCGTAGACGGCCTGCGCCTCCTGCCGGAACCGCTCACGGTCGACGACGGACAGATACACCCCGCGACGCGCCAGCACATTGTGCCGGCCGAGCAGATAAGGCCCGACCAGTGGCGCGTGCATGGTGCGCCATGGGAACAGCCGGGTATGGAATTCCGCCGGCGGCGTCGGCCACGCCCAGGTGCTCATGACCGCCAGCGCACGCACGCGTTCCAGGTTGCTCATCGCAAAGCCGAGACCGGTTGGGCCGCCCCAGTCGTGGCACACCACTGTCACACGGCGGAGATCCAGCTGGCGAACCAAGCCCGCGAGGTTGGCGATATGCCCATCGAGACTATGCGCCTGCTCACGGGCAGGCTTCTCAGACAGGCCGAAGCCGATCATGTCGGGAACGATGACGCGATGTCCCGCATCGACCAACGGGGGAATGACGCGGCGGTAGAGGAAGCCCCAGGTCGGATTGCCGTGCAGCAACAGGATCGGGTCGCCGCTGCCCTCATCAACATAGTGCATTCGCCAGCCGTTGACCCGGACGTAGCGCGCAGCAAAGGGCCATTGCGCGCGAAACGTGTCGATGTGTTCAAGCGAGTCCATGATCATACCTGGCGCCTCACGCCCGGACTTGGCGCAAGAACGCGGAGACCGCCAGCCTCTCGACGAGCGCCTGCCGCGCGAACGATAGAGCGGAGGCCCAGCGCTCGTGGCGAGGCTTCGTGCCGGTAAGCAACGCGTCCGAACGCCGCGCACCGAACCCGTTCATCGCCATCATCAACGCTCCCGCCACAAGCACGAGTATTCCCTCAGGTTCCGATTTCCGCGCGCTCGACGCGGAGGCGTGCGAGCGCTGGCGCGACGACGCCCTCAAGGAGAGCCCGCTCCGGGCGTACGCGTGCGAGCACCCGAATGCCAATCAGCACGCCAAGAAGGTTTTGCGCCAAGGTTTCAGCCGGCAACGACCGCGTTATTGTTCCATCGGCTTGGCCAGTTCTGACGCACGCCTGAAAAAACGCCTCGATGCCAACGAGAACTCCGGCGACGACCTTACGAAACGCCGGGTCATACGGCGCTACATCGAGCGCGGCGTTGACCAGCATGCACCCCTTTCGGTCGCGATCGTTGAGCGAGCGTTTCACGATTTCCTCAAAAAAAGCCTCGATCGCCCGGAGCGGCGGCAAGGACTCGCAACGTCGAATTCTGTCGACGATGCTTTCCTCGACATAGTGATCCAACGCCTTCTCGTAGAGCGCGCGCTTATCGCCAAACGCGTTGTAGAGGCTGGCCGCGGTAATGCCGGTATGCGCCACGAGGTCCCTGACCGAAGTCGCCTCATAGCCCTGTTTCCAAAAGCATAGGACAGCCGCATGCAGTACGGCGCCTTCGTCGAACTCCCTCGGTCTCGCCATCCCAGCACCTACGCTTTGCCAATGAAGCATCTTGGCCAATGAAGCATCTTGCCATCGTTAGCGCCGTTGCGCATTATAGAGCAATCGTACTAAAATGAAACACGCGGCTGTTTCCGCAGCCTCCCGCGGACGCGCGCTGACGTTGGGGTCAGAAAGGATCAACCGGATGACGCCGAAGAAGCAGCTTGGCGTCCCCACAGTGGAGTTCGCGCCCGTCGCTCTCTCTGCCCTCGACCTCGACCGCCATAATCGTCACGGCCCGGCGCCCTCCTGATCGCGCTGCGTTCGCGTCGTCCCCAGCCGAGCCGACGCTACGCCAGTCGGCGGCAGCACTGTCTGAAGGAACCGTTATGATCCGTTTCTATTTCCACCCGACTCCAAACCCCGCCAAAGTTGCGCTCTTCCTCGAAGAAGCCGGCCTTCCCTACGAGATCATCCCGGTCGACACGAGCAAGGGCGAGCAGCACACGCCCGCGTTCCGGGCGATCAACCCGAACGGCAAGGTGCCGGCGATCGTCGACACGGACGGACCGGGAGGCAAGGAAGCGCGGGTCTTCGATTCCACGGCAATCCTGCTCTATCTCGCCGAGAAGACCGGAAAGTTCCTCGGAAAGCCCGAGGACCGGGCGGAGCTCTTGTCCTGGCTGCTGTTCATCGCTTCGGGCCTCGGCCCGTTCTCCGGCCAGTCCGTGCATTTCCAGTTCGCCGCGCCCGAGGGCCTGGATTACGCCAAAAATCGATACCGACGGGAAGCCGAACGACACTATCAGGTGTTGAACGACCACATGAAAGGGCGGAACTTCATCGCCGGCGACAACTATACGATTGCCGACATGTCGGCCTGGGGGTGGCTCGATCGGGCGTCCCGCGTCCGCAAGGGCGCCGAGGATCCGCTGGCTCCCTACCCTCATCTGAAGCGTCTCTTTGAGGCTGTCGACGCGCGGCCGGCCGTCCAGCGCGCGCGCGCCGTCGGCAAGGATCATGACTTCAAAAAGGTCAGCGACGAAGAGACCAAGCGCGCGCTCTTTCCGTCAAACTATCCGCCGGCGACACAAGGAGCGGCGCTATGAATCTCGAAGG